>ERZ1026882.686-NODE-686-length-16619-cov-7.234605_pt1 | contig 16619 bp, 17 predicted proteins | sample MGYA00380171_ERZ1026882 | MGnify/ENA primary metagenome ERZ1026882 (study PRJEB33269, sample SAMEA4719807) | human gut metagenome | biome: human-associated habitat; feature: organic feature; material: feces | place: Cameroon | collected 2013-10 ...
CAAATGCAAGGACAACGGTGTAGAACTTTTCCGGGGTAAATGCTGCAATTTCTGCCTCCCGCACCACCGTCATGGCAAGCACCAGGGTCATGACCCGGCCCACCGCCAGTGGCCGACCATACAGGCATGAAAAAAGCCGGGACGTGTTGATGCCGACTATCCAGTCGGCGCGTTCCCGGCAGAGTGCCGCATTGTACAGCGCATCGTATTCAGTTGACGGTTTCAGGTTAGCAAAACCCTCTCGGATTGCAGATTCCTCCATGCTGGACAGCCACAGGCGGAAAACAGGCTTTTTGCACCCGGTCTGCTGGTAAACCAGCCGAAAAATCAGTTCGCCCTCGCGCCCTGCATCGGTCGCAGCGGTCACACTGTCCACATCCGGGCGATTCATCAGCTTTTTCAGAATGCCAAACTGCTTTTTGGTGGACGCAGACACAAGGTACTGCCACTTTTCCGGCAGGATGGGCAGGTCGGCCACGCTCCACTTGACATACTTTTCATCGTACACATTGGGCGGAGCAAGCTCTACCAGATGCCCGATGCACCAGCTGACCAGATAACCGTTACCCTCCCAGTAGCCATCCTGACGGTTGGTTGCACCGAGAACTTTTGCATAAGCAGCCCCAACCGAGGGCTTTTCTGCGATTACTAAGCGATAAGACAATAAACATCAACTCCTAACTTTTTATAATGCGGTTAAAACACCCAGATGTACTTGAAAAAGACAAAGTTTTCGGCTAAAATGGAATTATAAGAAAAATCAGCCGAAATTGGAAGCAGGTGATCAATATGAGTTACATTACAAGAAGCCTTGAGAAAGTTGTGCAGCAGGTCACGCAGGAATATCCGGTTGTGCTTGTGACCGGCCCCCCGCAGGCAGGAAAAACGACCATGCTGCAAAAACTCATGGAAGGAACTCCCCGTGGATATGTTTCACTGGACGATTTGAATGAGCGGGCACTCGCAAAAAATGATCCGGAATTGTTTTTGCAGCTGCATAAGCCGCCGGTTCTGATTGATGAGGTTCAGTATGCACCGGAACTATTTACCTATATCAAGGTCTATGCAGATACTCACCATGAGCCGGGTGCCTTTTGGCTGACCGGTTCGCAAGTGTTCAAGCTGATGCACGGGGTACAGGAATCCCTTGCCGGGCGTGTTGCAGTGCTGTCCATGACTTCTCTTTCGCAGTCAGAAATAAACGGTGTAGATACCGAGCCATTCCGTGTGGATTTGGAAGCTCTGCTGAAACGAGAGGAAAAAGCTGTGCCCGCAGATACCAAAGATATCTTTGAGCGTATCTATCGGGGCTCCATGTCCGCTATTGCAAGCGAAAAAAATACCAATAGCCAGATTTTTTACAGCAGCTACCTTTCCACCTATATTGAACGTGACGTAAAAGAGCTTTCAGCCTCCATCGATGCGCTGAAATTTCTGCGTTTCATGACGGCGGTTGCGGCGCGCTGCTCCCAGATGCTGAATGTTGCCGAAATTGCACAGGATGCGGACATCAACCAGAAACAGGCAAAAGATTGGCTGCACATTCTGGAAACGCTGGGCATCATCTTCTATCTGCATCCCTATTCCAACAACCTTCTGAAGCGATTGGTAAAGACCCCAAAGCTCTATTTTTATGATACGGGATTGGTCTGCTATCTGACCAAGTGGAGCAGTGCAGAGGTTCTGGAGTATGGTGCCATGAACGGTGCAATCCTCGAAAACTATGTTGTTTCCGAAATTGCGAAGACCTATCTGAATACCGGCAGAGAGCCGTTTTTGTACTACTACCGCGACAAAGATGCAAAAGAGATTGACATTGTTCTGGAGCAGGATGGTGTTCTGAATCCCATCGAAATCAAAAAGACCTCGAATCCCGGCACCGAACTGACGAAGGTGTTTTCTTTGCTGGACAAAGCCTCTGTCCCACGCGGGAAAGGTGCTATTGTCTGCATGAAGCCAAAAGTCGGCATCATAGATCGAGATAACTATATCGTCCCGATTTGGATTATCTGAATTTCAATATGTAAGGCGGCAAATGCCGCCAGTAAAATTATTCTTCCGCGTTATCCTCCTCGCCGGGTTCCTCCGGCTCATCCTCCATCGGAATTTCAAAATCGCCCTTGTCCTCGGTGTAATCTGCATCGGGGTCAAGGGCTTCTTTTTCGGCCTGCTTTTTCTGTTTCTGCTTCATAAAGGCATAGATGCCACTGCCCGCCGTCAAGCCGACCAATGCCAGCACACCCAAAAAGGCAGCTGCATACTTTGTAATTTTGTTTTCTTTCGGCTGCTCAGCACCGGATGCGGCTACTTCTTCCGCAGCCTTTTTTGCTTCTTCCTCGGCCAGCTTCCGTTCCAGTTCGGCCTGCGCCACAGCTTCTTTTTCAGCAGTATAAGCTTCGGCATCCTCTTCTTCCATCAGGGTCAGAAGGTCGGCTTCATCCACCAGATTCATGAAGTGGACGGTCTGCTGTCCCTTGGCATTACGGTCAATGACCAAGTAGAATGTCGCACCCGACTTGCTGACAAGCGTAATGAACTGCTGCCCGCTGCCATCGGAATAGTTGGTGTGGTAATCGTCCACCAGTGACAGATTGCCTTCCGGGGTCAATGCACCCGCTTCCTCGTCCGTAATGGTAACGGCGTCTTCTTCCTCCACGACTTCCGGCAGAACAGGCTCCTCCACCGGGGCGGTATCACCCTCATAGGCGAAAGCGGGAGCGGCCATACCGATGCACAGCACCGCCGACAGCAGCAGTGCACCAAACTTCTTAAATTTCATCTTCATTTTCCTCCTTCTCAAACGAAGCTCCCACCGCTTCCAGTGCAGCCGGGTTCGGGGTAGTGTTTGCAGACTGCCGCAGCAGCGCAGCCAGCTGTTCCGGCGTGACCTTGGCGGTGCGCACCATCTCGTTCACTTCGGCAGCTTCCGCTTCCTGAATCCGCCGCTCAAGGCTTTCGATGCGGTTGTTGATCTTGATGCGCCGCTCTTTCTCTTTTTCCAGAGAAGCGCGCAGCTTATCGAGTTTTTCGCTCATTTCTTCCTCCAATCATTTTGAAAGCCGTCCAAAACCGGACAGGTATTTCTGCCAGTAGGACGAATGAATGTTCGCATATTTGATGGGGTCACCGGCGGACACCATCATGCCGTTGCCGAGGTAGATTCCCACATGACTTTTCCCCGGCGTATCATACGTTCCTTCAAAGAAAACAAGATCACCGGGCTTTGCTTCGGCTTCTGAAATGTGCCGGCTTTTCTGCCAAAGTCCATTGGCGGTGGTACGCCCCACGTCATAACCGTTCTGGTTATAGACCCAGCAGACGTATCCGGAACAGTCAAAGCCTGTTTCGGGAGAACTTCCGCCCCACACATAGGGCGTTCCGACATATTTTTTGGCTTCCTCATAGATAGCCGCAAATTCGCTGTCGGTCAGAGCTTCCGCAGGAACCGTGTAGTCGATGCCGGGTGCGCCGGAGCCATCCGAGCCGCCGGGCGGTAAGCCTCCATTAAAAAGGTAGGGTCTGCCGCCCAGCGTGTCCTGAAAAATCTGATACCGCTGCCATTGATCTTCGGTCAGTTCTTCCCGGATGACGACCTCCAAACCACGGTTTTCCAGCTTCGTGTGGAAGATTTTGTATTCGTAGGGCACCTGCGTGGGCACAGGGATGCCCGCCGGGCTGATGACCCAGACGGTTCTGTACCGTATCTGCACCTCCACCCATGTTGTCAGCTTATACTGCTTTTTGAAGATTTCCTTCAGCTTACCCTGTACCTCCGACCGGGTATAGTCGTCATACAGGGTCGTGAGAAACGAGGTCAGCTGCCACGGGTCGTGTTCAATGGGGTCAAGGTGATACCGATACTCGTTGTATCCGGGGTGGTCCTGCGGGGTGCGCTTGATTTTTTTGTCCAGCTCTTTTTCCAGTTTCTTATAGTCCTGCTCCGCGCCCCGGATGTCCCGGTCCTCGGCGGTGTAGATGGTCTGCCCGGAAACATGCGTAGTGCCGGAAAACAAAATAGAACAGGATGAAAACGCCGACATGACCAGCAGCAGGAGCAAAAGAAAAACGCCCACGACCACAAGCGCGTGTGCGTTGCCCTTTGCAAAGTTTGCAATGCCATTGACTGCGGCACTGACTGCCGACCTGCCTTTGTCCGCCACCTGCTCTACGCCGGACCGGGCTGCCGATGCACTGCCGGATGCAGCTTTGCTGCTGCCGGCCGCCTGCGCAGCCATACCGCCTGACTGAGCTGCAGCATAGTAGCTTTTGCGAATTTCCTGCCGCTGCTTCCAGCGCGAAAACCAGTGAACTTCCCCTTCTGCCGTGGAAGTTCTTTTGCTTTCATCCGATGCTGCTGTCTTTTCTGTCCGCGTCTTTTTCTTGACTGCCTGCAACTTTGCTTTCTTTTTGAGCCTGCGGGCATAGCGGTTTCGGTTGTAATGTCCGGCACCCTCTGCGGTTTTCTCTCCTTCATTGAGTGCCTGTGCACCTACATTGTCGTCTTCATACTGTTCCACTTCCCGATGTGCCGCAGAACGGGCAGCGGCAGCCGCATACAGCTCCCGCTTTTGCGCTTTGGTCATGCGGGATACTTCTTCCGGGGTGATTTCCGCCTTACCCAAACGGAGTTTCGCTGCTTTTTCCTTGGCCTTTTCTGCTTCAGATTTCAGCTTTTTCTTTTTGGGGATCGTCTGTGTGGTTCGGCTTTTTTTCGGAGGGGAGCGCGTTGCGGTATCCGCCTTGCCTTCTTCCATCCTCAGCTTTTTCGGCTGCCCGCTCATGATTTATCCCCCTCCGACACCTCAGACAAACGAGTTGTCATGATCTTATAGAGTTCCAAATCATGCGGGAAGCGGTCGATAAACGGCAGAATCGTGTTGCCGTAAAACAACAGTCCCTCACCTTCGCCGGAATGGGTCACATAGGACAGCTGATGGGGGCTGATGTTCAACTGCTTGGCCAGAATCTGCCGGTCGCCGTTGGCCTGATTGAGCATATACACAAAGTCCGAATTCTCAAAAATATTCGATACTTCGGGACTTGCCAGAAGATCCTTTACATTCTGCGTAATGGCTGTCGGCAGCCCGCCCCATTTGCGGAAGCGCTTCCAGATTTCAATGGAATAGGCCGCCGTCTGAGCTTCCTTGAGCAAAAGGTGGAATTCATCTACATAGTATCGCGTGGATTTTCCCGCACTGCGGTTTGCCGTCACACGGCCCCATACCGCATCCTGAACAATAAGCATTCCCAGCTTTTTGAGCTGTTTGCCGAGCTGTTTGATGTCAAAGCAGACGATGCGGTTGTTGATGTCCACATTCGTCCGATGGTTGAACACATTCAGAGAGCCTTTGACGTAGATTTCCAGAGCGGCAGCTACATGATGGGCTTCTTTTTCATCCTGCTGCAGCAAGGCATTGTACAGGTCTTCCAGCAGCGGCATATTTTCCGGCGCGGGGTCAGCGAAATACTTACGGTAGATGAGGTGTACACAGCGGTCGATGACTGTTTTTTCTACCGGCGGCAGGCCTTCTTTGCTACCCACCACCAGCTCACACAAAGAAAGAATAAAGTCCGCTTTCAAGGCAAGCGGGTTATCTTCCTCGCTGTAATTGCTGTTGATGTCCAGCGGGTTGATATACTGGGTACTTGCCGGACTGATGCGGATGACCTGCCCATGCAGACGCTCCACAAGGGGTGCATACTCTGCCTCCGGGTCACAGACAATGATATCATCATCGGTCACGAGAAAAGCATTGGTAATTTCACGCTTTGCGGCGAAGGATTTGCCGGAACCGGGCGTACCCAGAATCAGGCCATTGGGGTTCTTGAGCCGCTTGCGGTCCACCATGATAAGGTTGTTGGAGAGGGCGTTCAGGCCATAGTACAGCGATTCCCGCCCGGACTGATAAAGTTCCTGGGTGGTAAAGGGCACAAAAATAGCTGTGCTGCTGGTGGTCAGTCCGCGCTGAATCTCCACCTGGCAATCTGCCAGCGGAAGCGAGGACATCAGCCCCTGCTCCTGCTGAAAATCAAGGCGGCACAGGTTGCAGTTGTGTTTCTGCGCAATACTGGAAGCCTGAAACACATTGGTTTCCAGCTCCTGTTCCGTGCGTCCCGTGTTCAGCACCAGAATGGTCACGAGAAACATTCGCTCGTTCTGGCTCTGCAGTTCCTTCAGCAGAGCTTTGGCATCCCTGCCGTAGGTTTTCAAATCGGACGGCAGGATTTCCATGTCATAACCGGCACGGATGGCCTTTTTCTGTTCCTCAATGGTACTGCGGTCCAGCTCCGTGATCGTGCGTTTGACATTTTTGATGGCCTTGTTCTGGTCCACAGACTGCACATGCATCGTGACAATCTGGCTGGAATCCATATCCAGAAAGTCCTTCAGCAACTGGTCGCTCAAGTCGGATGCCGTAATGGACAGATAGCTTACCGACCCGAAAATGCCGCCCATCTGAAAGGTGCGGCTGTTCTGAAAGGCGAATGCTGTCGGCGCAATGGCATCCTTCACCGTCAACCCACCGGCAGCCAGCTTCTTCCAGTCAAAATAGAATTTCGATTCACCATCCAGATTGAAAATGCCATGCATGAGCTTCAGCCGCTCCCTGCCGTCCAGAGGCTTTGCCTGCACGCCCAGACGATGAAAGTTATTGAGCAGGTCATTCTGGATGTGGTCCAGACGGGCTTTGACCTGCTGCATGCTCTCGCCAGACACACCAAAGGTCAGGTATTTGCGTTTGGTCAGGCCATTGTTGCCCTTGGACAGCTGCTGCCGGAGCATCTGGGAATATTCGGCGCGCACATCGTCAAAGCCGTCTTTCTGGAACGGGATGCGGATGCTTTTCTCGAACTCGGTACTGTCCGTCGCCGTATTCACAAAAGACAGTTCAAAGTGGATGGAGCTGTCGAAAAAGTTGAGGAACGAGCACCATTCCTCATAAATCGCCGTGCGGTCCTCCGGCAGGGCCAGCTGATAATTGATGTCCTGAAATTCCACCGTCCGTGTATAATAGCCGTTTTTCACGCGGCAGGTTCCGTCCTCGAACATCCGCTGCATCGGGATGGACTGCTGTGCCGTACGGGGAACTGCACTTTTCTGCCGGGACGGCTTTGCGCTGTTTTTACCGGTCTTTTTCCGAAGATTCATCACGGAACGTCACCTCCTTTGTCAGAATCGAATAGTAGTTGCAGGTTTTGTACGGGCGTACCTTCGGCCGCAGGAACTTTGCCTGCACATAATACCGCAGCAGTTTTTCGGCGGGCTGACCGTTTTTCTGGTACATGCCCAGAAAAAATGCCGGAAGCATGACGACCATCATGCCAAGCGTCGCCGCGGTGTTGCCGCCGACATCCCGGAGAACAAAAAACAGCGGCACTCCCACGAGAGCCGCTGCACCGAAACAGATGAGCTGCCGCTTGGTCAGGTTGAACGCCACCTTCGTTTTGACGTTTGCCAGATCACGCGGCACGGAAATATAAGCTGCCATAACGCCTCCTTTTTAATGTGCGCCCAGAATGCTTTTGGCTACCGAGCTTGTCTTGAACAGGGTGAAACAGAGCAGAACGGTGTAGCCCACAATGCTCCAAATCGAGTTGATTGCATCGCCGGAAATGGCAACATTCTGAATCAATACCGCGTAGATGGCCACACAGATCAGGATCAGAAAGCCCTGAAAACCCAGCGCAAACAGGGATTTCAGATAGTTCTGCCCGATGTGGCTCTGCTCATGGTTGCCCCAGGTTGCCATAGGCACCGGTGCCAGACTGACCATCATATAAATCTCGATCATGCGCCCATATACCAGCACAAAAATGATGATGCTGAGAATCCGCATGGAGATTCCAATGAAGAAGGACTGCAGGAACAGTCCGAACAGCGGGCCGACTTCCATCTGCATCATGCTGGCTTCCAGCATTGAAAGCCCCACCTCGTTGACACGGGTGTTGCCGGAGATGATGCCGCTGGAATTTGCCACAACCTGCTGCGTCACATCGAACACTGCCATAATAATCTCGAATGTGTTGCTGATGAGCCAGACCGAAACCGCCGTTTTGAAGATCCACTTCATCAGCAGTGCCGGTTCAAACTGCGCCATGTTGTTGTGTTCGGTGATCATCTGAATCAATTCGTAACAGGCAATAAAGGTCAAGATAATACCTGCAATGGGCAACACCACATTTCTGGACAGTGCTTCAATCATTGCGAACACTCGCGGCTCAAAGGCTGATGGCTTTGTGCCGACCTGCTGCGCGATGCTGCCCACCTGCGTGTTGACATCGTCAAACAGACCGCTGAGATTGGACATGATTGCCGCTGTCAGCAAAGATTTGATCCAATCCGAAATCGCTTTGAGAACAGTTTCCACTCAGAGCCACCACCTTAAAAGAAATGGTTGATGAGGGTCTTGAGCAGATTGAGGACAAAAATAATGTGCGTCAAAAGCTGCATAAAAAGCATTTCCTTTCCTTGATGGGTGAATAAAACAAAAACACGATTTTGGCAGACAACATTCAAAAGGCTGCAAACCGCAGTGGGCTGTTGTGACAAAAAATCGTGCTATGGAAACAAAAAAGCCGACTGCTTTTCGGCAATCGGCGTAGGGAAACAATTCGGTTAAGCAAGCATCTTACCCTCTAGATAGGAGCAGCGCAGATAATCAGGGTTGGTATAATAGACATTGGAATTGAAGTCGGAAATTTCATCCGTAATAAACGAAGAGAAGACATCAATAATCGCCTGTGCTGCATCACCGTTCTTCATGGTGGACAACACCAGTCCCTGATACAGCATCCCAATCGAAGTTGCGGAAGGAACTTCGTAGCGGCACTCTGCGACAGTATCAAAATTACCGTCCGAGATATTGAATTGTTCGATCAGCTCCTCCGAAACTTGTTCAAAGGACAGGCAGTGGTTTACCTCGGCGGCGTAGAGTTGATGCTCAATGTCCTTTTTGGAAAAGCAGCGAATCACATCCTGCCGATGATTCTTTGTCTGGCGGGCAATGTATTCGATCAGGCTGCATACATAAAAAATATCATTCTTCTGCTTTTCCGTCATGGATGCGTTCACTCCTTTCAAATGTTAAACAGCGCAGGGCGTTGGCTGTATGAAAGCTGATCTGGTGTGTCGGGTGCTTAAACTTTGCCAACGCCCAAAATGCTTCACGGCTGATTTGGCCGGAAGTAAAGCCGTTGACATAATCCCAAATCGTATCATCGGCCATTGGCCCCTCTACAATATCATACGGGTGCATTTCTCCTGCACGGCAGTTTGCAATAAAGTCCAGCCATTCATCCGACATTTCCGGGAAGCGTAGGATTTTAAGCTCGGGATTTTCTACATAACGGTAAATGTTCACGATGCCATCTGCGGAACGGCGGTCTGCCCAGCGGTAGGCTTGCTGATAGTTGTTCGTGCAATAGAATCCCCAAGAGAAGTCTTTTGTATACCGCGTGATACGAATTTCGGGATAGACAACTTTTTCTTTACTGCCATGATACAATAAAATCTCGCTCATCTATTTCACCTTCTGTATGTGAGATGATCACTATGGCCTTCCCTATTATTATAATATGTAGCGGGCGGCAGCCGCCGCCCGCTGTTCTTAACCGAACAGGCCGCTCAGCAGGGGAATGAGGGTGATGCCGACCAGCGCGACACCGCCGCCGGCCATGAGCTGCTTCATGCCCTGGCTCTTGGCACCGGGGTTATCCGAGCCATAACCTTCCAACAGATTTACCGCGCCCCAAACGCCGAGACCGGCACCCAGAGCCACCACCAGAGTCTGCAGAACTTCCACAGCAGAGTTAAAGAATTCCATAGTCTTTTCTCCTTTATTATAAAGCGTTTCGGGTCATTTGTACACACCTGAAATCCTATCATTTTATGCCGCATAGCCGCAGCAAAGGTGATTTTCTGGTGTACTTATTAGACCGATGATAAAAATAACCGCCTACCAGATCAGGTAGACGAAAGCGAATCAGCATCCACCGCAACAAACGCATCGCTGGGGTGGATTTTTATTTTCGGGTGAAGATATTTTTCAATATCAAACGTGTTCTCGGGGTCGTAGTCGGCGGTCAGTTTATAGTTTGGATGCTGGGTCAAATCGTACTTGTCACTCAAAAAGGGGCGCACACCGCGCAGCTGCAGGATGCACTTTCCGCCATCCAGCACAGCAAGCTCATCGCGGCTCATAAGTTCATGGCCAAGCTTCTGGAACGATGTGCCATAAGACGGCGAGTTACCGCGGGTATCCGATGTGTTGAAGCTGTCGATGGTCTCTTTGCCAAGCGCTTCAGAAAGTTCTTTCAGGGTAGTCGGCTCGCTGCCGCCCAGAAAGATTTGCGCGTCCATGTTGCCCACAATCGTATCCGCATTATCTTTGTAGATGGCTTTCAGCTGACTGCGGGTCTGCAAGACAAGGCAGGCTGAAATCTCACGGCTGCGGATGGTAGCCACCAGCTTTTCCAACTGCGGAATCTGCCCGATGTTGGCACACTCGTCAATCAGACAGCGTACATGAACCGGCAGTTTACCGCCATATTGGTCATCAGCCTTGTCGCAGAGCAGGTTGAACAGTTGGGTGTAGATCATCGAAATCAGAAAATTGAAGGTGCTGTCCGTATCGCTCATGATCAAAAACAGCGCCGTTTTCCGGTCTCCCAGCTTGTCCAGCTCCAGTTCATCGTACATCGTGGCATCCCGAATTTCCTGAATATCAAAGGGCGCAAGGCGTGCACCGCAGGAAATAAGGATCGATTTCATCGTTTTGCCGGCAGCTAGCTGGAAAAGACGGTATTGCCGCACGGCAAAGGAGTTCGGTTTCCGCTTACTGAGTTCTTCAAACAGCAAATCCACGGGATTCTGATACTCTTCATCGTCCTCTCGGACTTCCATGGCATTGAGCAGCTGCAGCAGCGTTGCAAAGTTTTGTTCTTCCGCCGGTGCCTCATAGTGAAGATACGCAATCAACGCAGTATAGAGCAATTTTTCGCTTTTTTCCCAGAACGGGTCGCCTCCGGTTCCCTCCCCTTTTGTATTGGCCATCAGGGTTGTAACCAGTTTCAAAATGTCCTTTTCTTCGTGGATATAAGCGAAGGGATTATAATGCATTGACTTGTGAAAATTGATGGTGTTCATCGTCTTAATGAGGTACCCTTTCTTTGCAAGGACATGTCCGCACTCGTAAATGAGACTTCCTTTCGGGTCCGTAACCACGAATGAAACCGGAAAGGCCTTGGAATCACACTGCAGCAGGTTCGGCTTAATAAAAAATCTCGTCTTACCACTGCCGGAACCTCCCACTACCAGCACGTTTTTATTCCGGGCGTTCTTGGGGTCCGGCGGGCGACTGCTCATCATCAGCCGTTCCGTTTTGGTCAAGATGATGTTGTCCTCGAACTTCGGAGCCTGAAACGGCTCAATGTCCTTGGCATTGCCCCACCGGGCTGAACCGTACTCCATGCCATGCCGGTATTTCTTTGCATTCTTGCTTTTCAGGTAAACTGCAAGCCGAAGCCCGGCACCGCAGCAGATACCCACCAAAATGTCCAGCGGATGAAGGCTCGGCAGCGGATTTGCAAAGGCCACCGGAATCGTGTTCATCAGAGACAGAATCTTATCTCCCATCTCTTTGCCTTCGGCCAGCCGCCACGCCTCGCCGAAGTTCGTTGCCGCAAGTCCCAGCAGAAGGTAGGGCAGATACAGAGCCAGCAGCTTGGAAAAATTCTTTTTCATAGGCCAAGCTCCTGATCTTTGTTGCGAACTTTATCGGGAATCGCCGCCACCGCCTGCACCAGTTCCTGCAGTTTTGCCAGCACGGAAGGTCGCTTGGTCTTGTTCAAAACCGAAGCCGAATATTCTTTGAATGCCGCGCTCAACGCATCCGTGTCCTGTGCCTTGAAATAGACCATATAGCGGGGCGGCGTGCAGGAAATATCCTTTTGAACCGCATAGTCAATGTGGTAGCGCTTGGCATATTTCGCAAAGCCTTTGATGCCGGTTTTCTCGATTTCCACATTGGTCACACCCCGGTTCTGCCGAATCAGGCGTTTCATGCTCTGTTTTCCCTGCGAAGCATTCTTGTCATACTGCCGCAGCAGAAACTGCGCACCTTTCAGGAAAGTCCTGGCCGTCAGCTTTGTGGTTGAAATGGCAAAGTTGACTGTCTTGTGTTCAATTTCTTCCTGCATTTATACCACCCCCTCTGCAGGAATATCTCCTCATCGTTCGTGCGCCGCCGGGGGCTTTGCTTTTGCCGTTTCCGTCCGCACATTTTCGTCCGGAACAGGCAGCACCAGCATTTGACGGCCAAGGCGCATAAAAGTTTCCGGCTGATGAAAGAGCTCCTCGTATTTCTGCGTCAGCTTCGGGGAGAGGGATGCAAAATCCTCCTCGCCCAGACCCACCACCAGAAATGTTCCGGCAACCACATCATAGGCCTCGCCGCTTTCATCCCGCAGAGCGCGGTTCAGCGGCAGCCCCATGAGCTTGCCGTCATCGTTGTAAACGATGGCCACCGGGTCTTCAAAGGGATAGCTTGCACCAATCGAGCCGCCGACCGCCTGCTGCAGCGCTTTCAGGTCATTGTCAATCTCAATCGGCTTCGGATGCTGCCCCGGTGCGATTTGCAGCACCGAAAGGGTATTCTTTTCCTGTTCCATCCGTATCCTCCTTTACCGTAATCACAATTTCTCCGGTTCGTGCCGCCTGCATCAGGGAAGCGGCAAAAAAGCCGCAGAAAACGCCCAGTTCAAAGAAAGCAAAGCCCACAAAAAAGCTCATCATTGCGGCCTCCTCAGTCCAGGCAGATGCAGTTCAGATTCTTGCCGTCGGCCATAAGTGCCATGCTGTGCTGCTCCAGATACTCCTGAATGCAGTGCAGGTCGCCCATCGTCAGGGAGACATACTCGCCTTCCATGTTGAAGCGGACGAAGACGACCGGGCCGGTCAGGTAGCGCTTGCCCGACAACTCCAGCACCTGCTTGGGGTTGTAGCAGCCCGCCACGGGCAGCTCCTTGGAAATGCCGAAGGTGTCATCCGTCTCGTCAAAGCAGGGCAGAATGCCGGGCGCTTCTTCCAGCAGAATGGCACCCAGGTCCCTCGCCGGGCCGACTGCCGCCAGATAAACCTGCGGGTCACCGTACTTGCGCTCCGCAATGTCGCTCATCTTGTTGAAGAACCCGGAAACGGCACGCTCCATGCCGTCGATTTTGCGGCTCATGTTCTCAATGGTTTTTGCGGTCTTGAAATCAATCGTGGTATTCATAGTCGTTGTCCTCCAAAAAATTTGCAAAAAAGAAAAGACCTCATGGGTCTTTCGGTTCCGATTTTTCAGCGTTCGTTCTGACGCTGTTGTCTGCGCTGCCACTGTTCCAGCAGCTTGATGATGACATCTTCCATCTGCCGGGGCGTGTAGCTGCGGGGAAAATACTTTTTCAGGGTATCGTTTTTGATGACCACCTTATCCAGTTCATCTTTTTTGGCTTCCCCCATAATGGCAAAGGCGGCTTCATAGGTGAACTTTTCCTCCTGCGCCAGCTTTTTCATTCGCTGCGCCTGCGACAGGGACGGTGCGTTTTGGGTCTCGTCCATGGCCTGCAAAAAATCCCGCTGTTGAGCCTCGTCCAGATAGGACAGTTCTACAGCGGGATTGAAGGAGATTTTCTTTTCATCTACCATGTCCAGCAGTTCCGGGATAAGGTTGGTCAGGCGGATAAAACGCTGGATTTGCGTTTTACTCTCACCTGCATCACTGGCGACCTGTTCAACCGACCACAACTTCTGACCAACTTGGTCAGAAGTTAAATCCGACCTAGCACCTTGATTTTTTAGTGCTTCCAGCTTCATTTTGTACGCAAAAGCCCGCTCACTGGGCAGGATATTTTCGCGCTGAAGGTTGGAATCCACCATCAATATCACGGCGGCATCGTCCGTCATTTCCCGGACGATAACAGGCAGCGTGTCCAGCCCGGCAAGCTCGGCGGCATGCTGACGGCGGTGGCCGGAGATGATCTCATATCCGCCTTCCGGGCGGGGTCTTGCAATCAGCGGAGCCAGTACGCCGTACTGTGCCACACTTTCCACCGTGCGCTGCATGGCCTCATCGTCCAGCACCTTGAACGGATGCTCCTTGAAAGGGAACAGCTCCTCGATGGGAATCTGCTGCACCTGCTCCCACTTTTGCTCCTGCCGGGATTCTTCGGTGGAAAACATCTCATCGAGACCTTTCAGCGCCAAGTTTGCGTTGCTTTTCGGCATCGGCCAGCACCTCCCTCGTCAAAGATTGGTAGGCAGCTGCCACCTTTCCTTTCGGGTCATGGGCAAAGATGCTCCTGCCCTCCGCGCTGATTTCCGCCGCACGGACAGAGTGCGGAACAGGCTGCTCAAACACCCGGATTTTGCTGCCGTATACCTGCCGAATCAGTGCATCGATTTCCCTGCCGTAATTGGTGCGGCTGTCCGTCATGGTCATCAGGATACCCTCGATTTTCAGCTTCGGGTTGATTTGCCGGCGCACTTTCTGGATGGTCTGCAGCAGCTGCTCCAGTCCCTTTGCCGAAAGGTACTGGGCCTGCACCGGGATCAGAGTGGTATCCGCTGCGGCCAGTGCATTGACTGTCAGCATTCCCAGAGAAGGCGTACAATCCAGCAGGATATAATCGTACTCCCGCCGGGCGCTGTCCAACACCTGTTTGAGCATCTTTTCCCGGTTCATACTGTTGACAAGGGCCACTTCCAGCCCTGCCAGTTCGATGTTAGCCGGAATCAGGTCAACGCCTTCCGCATGGTGCAGGATGCTCTCACCGGGCGGGATGCACTGGTCGTTCATGGCTTTTGCCATCAGAGTAGAAAGCGTAACAGGCAGCTCATCGGGCTGCTGCCAGCCCATGCTGATGGCAATGTCTGCGCAGCGGACAACTATGAATCCGCATGCAGTGCGCACAACTGGCCATAGGAGCGAAGCGACTATGGTAAGCGACCCCTGCGGGTCGGCATCCACCAGCAGCACCTTTTTGCCTTCCCGTGCAAGCCCCACGCCCAGATTTTCGCAGGTCGTGGTTTTGCCGGTTCCGCCTTTCTGATTGACGATGGCAATCGTGGTTGCTTTTTTCGACATTTTCATCACCCCCTGTTCGATAAATCATGATTGGTTTGATTCTGGTAATAAAGCTGCATGGTCGTGGGTGCATTGTAGAGTGCAGCCAGCAGATACTGCTTCATGTTCCGGACCGGTGCGGTACTTTCCGCAAGACACTTCAGCACAAAGCGGATATGGTCTGCATTCAGTTTCATGAATCGGCTTCGCACGACCTCCGCGGGCTTGTCATCCCCTGCCACCCGCAGCAGCTTGCGGTTGGTGGCACAGGTGTCCACCAGCAAATCCACGATTTGATCGATGGTGTCCTCCTCATCCGGGCAGACCCGGAGCAGCAAGTCCTGACTTCCTCGCTTGTTCTGCCTTGTCACATCCTTGACACCTCCGTTCGTAGTATGATGAAATATGTATGACTATCGTTATTTTTCTTTACAAAGATGGCCTACCATGCTACAATAGCCGCATCTACGGCCACCGGACAACAGGAAAGGAGTATCTCATGGCCAAAACTGCTGACACCATTGCCATCTATTCCCGCAAGTCCCGCTATACCGGCAAGGGCGAAAGTATCGGAAATCAGATCGACCTCTGCCGCGAATATATCCGCACCCACTACGGCGATGCCGCCGCGGAACATGCCGTTGTCTTTGAGGACGAGGGCTTTTCCGGCGGCAACCTGAACCGCCCGGATTTCAAAAAGATGATGACTGCGGCCAAGGACCGGAAATTCAAGGCCATTGTGGTCTACCGTCTGGACCGCATCAGCCGCAACATCAGCGACTTTTCCAGCCTGATTGAAGAACTGGGACGGCTGGGCATCGACTTTGTGTCCATCCGCGAAAGTTTTGACACGTCCAGCCCCATGGGACGTGCCATGATGTACATCGCATCGGTGTTCAGTCAGCTGGAACGCGAGACCATCGCGGAGCGCATCCGGGACAACATGCACGAATTGGCAAAGACCGGGCGCTGGCTGGGCGGCACGACCCCCACGGGCTATGCTTCCGAGAGCGTCAAGAGCATCACGGTGGACGGCAAGACCAAAAAGGCCTGCAAGCTCAAGCTGCTGCCGGACGAAGCAGAGATCATCTACAAAATTTTCGACCTCTACGAGCAGTACGATTCCCTGACCATGACCGAGACCGAGCTGCTGCGGCAGGGCATCAAAACAAAAACCGGGCGTTCGTTCACCCGGTTTTCCATCAAGTCGATTTTGCAGAATCCCGTCTACCTGATTGCAGACAAGGACGCCTATCAGTATTTTGTGGACAACGAGGCAGAACTGTTCGCCCCGGAGTCCGATTTCGACGGTGTGCGCGGCGTGCTGGCCTACAACCGCAGCGACCAGGAAAAAGGCCGTGCTACGGTCTACAATCCCATCAGCGAATGGATCGTTTCGGTGGGCGAACACCCCGGCATCATCTCCTCGAACCGGTGGATTCGGGTGCAGGAATCGCTGGAGCGGAACAAATCCAAATCCTACCACAAGTCCCGCGGCAACGAAGCTCTGCTCAC
>ERZ1026882.692-NODE-692-length-16406-cov-5.752676_pt1 | contig 16406 bp, 12 predicted proteins | sample MGYA00380171_ERZ1026882 | MGnify/ENA primary metagenome ERZ1026882 (study PRJEB33269, sample SAMEA4719807) | human gut metagenome | biome: human-associated habitat; feature: organic feature; material: feces | place: Cameroon | collected 2013-10 ...
GCGCTGTTTTGCTAAGACCGCAGGACTTTTCCCTGGAGGATTTTCAGGACTTTCCCTGCTTTTACAGGAAATAATCATTAAGTTCTTACATATAACTATACCTTTCAGTATATTTAATATTGCACTTAATCTTTTTCCTACTTATATTGCATTCAAATACATCGGAAAGAAATTTACCATTTACTCAATTATAGTTATATTTTTATCAAGTATATTTGTGGATATTCTTCCACCTTATGTATTCACTAATGACGTGCTTTTGATAAGCGTGTTTGGTGGAATTATCAATGGATTTGCAATAAGCTTATGCCTTAACGCTGGTGCAACAACCGGTGGTACAGATTTTATAAGCATATTCTTATCACACGAAAAAGGAATAGATGCCTGGAACTATATTCTGCTTGGAAATGTTGTAATGCTTGCTATTGCCGGTGCTATGTTTGGCTGGTCAATCGCTCTTTACTCAATCATATACCAGTTCTGTAGTACTCAGGTTATCCAGTGGTTATATAAGCGTTACAAGAAGGAAACTCTTTTTATTATCTCAGACAAGTCTGATGAAATATACCAGATTATTAAAGAAACTACTCATCACGATGCTACTCTATTCAAGGGAGTTGGCTGTTATGAAGGCAGGGAAAAGACACTTCTTTACTCTGTAATTCATTCAGAGGCAACAAGACAGCTTATACCGCTTATACGAAGTGCTGATCCTCACGCCTTTATAAATATAGTTAAAACCGAAGAACTAGATGGACGTTTTCACGATATCCCTCACGATTGATTATCTCCACTCAACATCTCCAGCTTCAGCTACAGCCTTTCTTAAGCCAGCAAGACGATTAATCGCTTCATTAAGTGTATCGTCCTGCTTGGCAAAATGAAATCTTATAAGATTATTTACATCTTCCCTAAAGAAGCTTGAACCCGGTACTGCCGCAACCCCTACATACTGTGCCAGCCATTCACAGAACTTCACATCATCTTTTACTCCAAATTCACTCACATCAACAAGCACATAATAAGCACCCTGTGGGTCTGTATATTTTAAACCAAGCTTTTCTAAACCGCCGACAAATACCTCTTTCATATGTGCATAATGTGCCGCAAGTTCATCATAATACTTGTCATCGAATTTCAATCCAACTGTTGCGGCTTCCATAAGTGGTGCGGCCGCACCTACTGTAAGAAAATCGTGTACCTTCTTAACCCTGTCGATTATTTCAGGATTAGCAATTACATATCCAAGTCTCCAGCCTGTAATAGAATATGTCTTTGACAATGAATTACATACGATAGTTCTTTCTCTCATTCCGTCAAGTGCCTGCATATATATATGTTTGTTAGGTGCGTACACAATATGCTCATACACTTCATCTGTCACAACATAGGCATCATATTTCTTTACGACATCTGCTATTGCAGTTAATTCCTCGAATGTAAATACCTTTCCACAAGGATTTGACGGATTGCACAGGATAAGTGCTTTCGCTCCCTGTTTAAAAGCATTTTCTAACTGCTCAATGCTAAATGTAAAATCTGGTGGAACAAGTGGAACATATATCGGTTCTGCTCCTGAAAGAATAGTATCTGCACCATAATTCTCGTAAAATGGTGAGAAGATTACTACCTTATCCTTAGGATTGGTAATGCTTAACATTGTCGCCATCATAGCCTCTGTACTTCCACATGTAACTACAATCTCTGATTCAGGGTCAACCTTAATTCCTGAAAAATGTTCATATTTGGCAGCTATTGCATCTCTGAAATTCTTAGCTCCCCAAGTCAAAGCATACTGATGAGGTCCTTCACTTGCAACCTCTGACAGTCTGTCTGTTATCTGCTTAGGTGGGTTAAAATCTGGAAAGCCCTGTGATAAATTCACTGCACCATATTTATTGGCTATTCTTGTCATTCTTCTTATAACAGAATCTGTAAAATCTTTCGTTCTCTCGCTTAATTCTTTCATAATCTGCTCTTTCTTCCAATTACCGGATATTTAATCTTTCCACAGTAACAAACATATATTGTACTGCCTTATCAGTATAACATACTTTTATCATATGTTAATAGTATATTACCTAGATTGTGTGCATTATTGTGCAGTTATACACTATTTTTTATATCAATAATGTATAATTACTTCTGTGCTTCTGCATATAATCTGACATATTGTTTAGAATTTCATACTATACACTTTAAGGTCAACTTTCCCATTAACTACTTCAATCCCTTCTGCCTTAAGCAGCTGCTCCTGTTGTCCTGCACCGCCAAATGCAAATGCACCCGACAGTTCTCCCTTGGAATTAACAACCCTGTAACATGGTATATTATCTGGGTCAGGATTTCTATGAAGTGCATTACCTACTGCTCTTGCCATTCCTTTATTACCAGCAAGCTCCGCTATCTGTCCATAGGTCGCAACACAGCCCTTAGGTATTTTCTTTACCGCTTCATATATCCTTTTTGTTGGATTATCAGTAACAAGCTCGTAGCTTTCCTTAATCATTGTCTTAATAGCATCATCTGGCACTGAACCATCAAGAATTATTGTGTTCCAGTTCTCCTTGTTCTGGTGCCATCCGGGAATTACCGATTTGAAAGCACTTCTCCAGTAATCTCTCCATTCTTTATCTGCCTTCACATTAAGATTAACGTATCCGTCTTTCTCATATATCCATAAAAAAGCCTTCTTGCTGCATTTAACCCTCACTAACTGCCAGTTAGTATCGCGAAAAGGTGTTTCTACATATGTATCAGGAAATGCCAAGCCATAGTCCAGTGCTTCTTTTCTGCTCTGCATAACTTTCCTCCCTCCTTATTTAATCAATGTATCTGTTGTTAATTTAAAAAAACTGTTTACAGTTCATATTATTAATAGTATCTGTGCTATCAGATTAAATATTTAACCATATAACCACAGTATAACTTTTAACATACTCACTGTAAACAGTAATGCATTATTTGATATATTTAACTGTTAATTATTAACTGCCTTACCTTCTGCAAAGCTGTTATTGGCAATCATACCATTTTCTATATCCAAATCTGCATCTTTGCTGTCAAGCTTATCTGTCATTATAAATAACACAAGCCCTGCCGTAAACAATAACACTATCATAGACACACCGATATTAATGCTTCCAAATATCTGAGAAGCCGCACCTACAACCAATGTTCCCAAAAAAGAAGCTCCTTTTCCGCATATATCCATAAGTCCGAAATATTCTCCTGACCTTTCAGCCGGTATTATCTTTGCAAAATAAGAACGTGACAACGCCTGTATGCCGCCCTGAAACATACCAACAAATATAGCTAATACCCAGAACTGCCACTGGCTTTTCATAAATACTGCAAATACTGTAATTCCTATGTACGCTATTATGCAGGCAGTTATAAGACGTCCTGTGCTGTATTTTGAGGCAAGCCTTCCGAATATAATAGCAAATGGAAATGCTACAAGCTGTGTAACAAGAAGTGCCAGAAGCAGCCCCGTTGAATTAAGTCCAAGTGCTGAACCATAAGCTGTCGCCATATCTATTATTGTATACACGCCGTCAATATAGAAGAAAAATGCTACAAGGAACAAGAATATTTTCTTCTGCTTTACAACTCCACAGAGTGTATCCTTAATTCTTACAAAGCTTTCCTTTACTGCGTGTGGCTTTCTTTCAACATAATTAATCTGCTTATAATTCTTAATAAGCGGAACTGTCATTAAGAACCACCATAAAGCTACTATTACAAATGATATGAGCATTGCCGCACTCAGAGAAATTCCTATTTTATTGTATCCTAATACAAAGATAAGGCTTATAATAAATGGAATACAGCTTCCAGCATATCCGTAAGCGTATCCATTTGACGATACAATATCCATTCTTTCATCAGTTGTAACATCTGACAACATCGAATCATAAAATACAAGACTTGCAGAAAAACATACCTTAGCAATAATAAATACAACAAGAAATGATATCCACCAGCTAGTCACTCCCATTGCAATACATGACAGGCAGCCAGCTACAACACAGCCTGTAAAGATAGGTTTTTTAAAGCCTTTGGTATCTGCCAATGTTCCAAGCACAGGACCTAATACAGCTACAATAAGTGTAACTATAGATGCTGCATATCCCCAATATGCCAGATAATCAACATCAGATATCCCAGCATTTTCCGCAAGATAATTAAAATATATTGGTAATATAGTTGATACCATAAGTACAAATGCCGAATTACCAACGTCATATAATATCCAGCCTTTTTCTTTAGCTGTAAGCTTAAATCTGTTATTGCTTTTACCCATCATACTGCACCTCTTTCTTTATGAAGCTTTCCATATTCTGATTATTATCTAATATGAATTGCTTCTTATTATCTTCACAGCCTTCTATAAGCACTGAACCAAAGCTATAATTAAATGCAGTATCTAGTTCATCATTATTATTTAAAAATCCGTCAAATTTAATAATTGACTGATATGCTGTATTCTTAGCGTGCCTGTATAACGATAACAATTTCACCGTGCTGTCATTGCACGCCTTATTCTTATGGTAATTCACAATCAAGCCGTGCATTTCCTTATAATTGCCTGATACCTTAAGTAAAAGATATATAAACCAGCGTTTTATATGCGATGGTGCAACAAGCAGATTGTTGTAGGAAATCATTCCTTCAAGTGCCTTTTTCACGTCCTGCATAGTTGTACCTGGATAAAATTCACTTATTACCTTTGCATTCTCCTCTGACGGAATAATATGCCTTACCAGCGACTGTGTTATTGGATTTTTCTTATCCATAATCATAAGTTCTCTGTCAAATTCCACTTCTATCTCTGCATGCGATATTCCGCTTTCATTTATTTTTTGTTCAATATAACCATGACTGCTTACATCAAGTGCAAAATGATTAAGAACACCGTATGTGTAAGCCAGATATGGCTCTCTGTCTTTCTTTTCTGATATTACTTTTCTTGCTCTTTCAAAAAATTCCTTACCTGAATGTTTGTGCAATTCATACCCAATACTGTTAATTGAATTAGACTTTAATGGCTTATAATAAAACAAAATATCTGGTCCATGTAATCCAATAAGATATAATTGAGGATATTTCTCAACTATCTTTTTCTCATTACCGTCAAGCATAGAACGTACCTGCTGCCCCATTCTATAATGTGCATATGTTGATGGCATATTTTCCTCCCATTTTTCAATTAAAATATGTTATAGAACATTTTTATATCTGTTCTTTATGTCATTGAAGTTTATTACAGGACTGTAAATATTGTAGTATAAATTGATAAAATTGATGTAAATTAATATATATTTCAGGTATAATAAAAGCCCATAAAATATTTGCACGAAATATAATTACGGTGGATTAACAGCATTTTTCTTCTTGTCATAACATTTTCCCAATGATAGAATGTAATAAAGATATATTTTTTATTTCTCCAATATTGTCAGATAATGTATATGACAGTATCACAACAAACATCTGTTTAAATGCTATGTCATTATTTTATATAACTGCTATGCTGTCAGGCATCATTACCACAGATTGGAGAACTTATGGAAAATACTAATATTACAGACAATACAAGGCAGGCTGGACATTCAGCAGACAGCACTATAAATGCAGGAACTGACATAAAGTCATCAACAACGAATACAAGTCAGCATACTATTGATGATATTAATTCAGGACAACAGCCACTTGAGGCGGAAAGCACTCTCCGACTATCAGATATGTATGAGAAAAATGTCGACAATCCTGAGCTTGAACTTACTGTAAGAGTTATCAATATCAATACTGATAATTATGCTGGTAATAAGGCTCGTACTATTAATTCAAAGTATAGTAATGGTTCTGGCAGGAATTCAAAGGATAATAATAATTTCAACAGGACAAATATGTATACATATAGCTCTGAATTTCTTTCTAAATGTGAGACACTTAAGGACTATATGACATTTGTTAATAAGGTGCGTATAAAGACTGATATTGAAAAATTGATATCCGCACTGCTGTTACAGAGGCTGTAGATGAATGTATCGCTGAGAATGTATTGTCGGAATTTTTTAGAAATCATCGAGAGGAAGTGATTACTGTGAGTATTTATGAGTATGATGAGGAAGGTCATCTTGAAGTAGTCAAAGAAGAAGGACGACAGTTAGGACTTGCAGAGGGCAAAATCAAGGAACGCTCCAATGGCATTAAAGTTTTTATTAAATTATGTAAAGAAGTTAATCTTTCCGATGAAGATACAATTTATAAGCTTATGAAAAACTATAAACTTTCTAAAGAAGAAGCTGTTAATGCTATCAAGAATAATTCATAACATTTTAGAATTTGTCTGGTAACTTATGTTAATTTTGATTATCTGTGGTGGTCGGGTTATTATTGACCACCACTTTTATAAAATCATTAAAATATAAATTTACTATCTATGAATTCTGATTCAGAATTTTTAAAATCTACCCATTACATTAATCAATCAAAGAAAGTAAATATTATTGACAATATTTTATAAATCTTACAAATGCCTCTCTTCCATTATCGTCTGTCTTGTATACACCGGCACATTCAAGCACCTGCACAAATACCTTGCCAATTTCCAATCTGATTATCTCATCAATATTATCTTTAGTTATATTATAATTGTCTTTCCAGCTATCAACCCATTGTGCGTGCTTTTCAATTTCGCTGATTAAGCGGACATCTTCATTATTTAACAGAGCGTTTTTTAAAATGCCCATTTCCTTATCAAGTCTTGCTGGAAGTATAGCCATTCCCATAACCTCAATAAGACCAATATTCTCTTTCTTTATATGATGAAGATTTGCTGATGGATGATACACTCCCCATGGACACTCATTTGTAGTAATATTGTTTCTTAATACCAGATCCATCTCATAATTATCACCTTTCTGCCTGCATATCGGAGTTATCGTATTATGCTGTTCACCATCTGTATTGCAATATATAAATGCTTTTTCATCAGTGTAATTCTTCCATTTATCTAATATATAATCACAGGTATTAACAAGGCTGTCTTTATTATTACTGCTAAGCCTTATTACTGACATAGGCCAGTTAAGAATTCCTGCATTAACATCACTGAATCTATCCAGCTTGAATGTATACACATATTCTGCTCTTGCCATAGGAAATTCATAAGCACCGCCCTGAAAATGGTCGTGACTTAATATAGAACCTCCTACAATTGGTAAATCCGCATTAGAACCTAATGTATAATGCGGAAACATATCTGTGAATTCAATAAGCTTTTTAAATGTGCTTTTATTAATCTTCATAGGAATATGCTTATCATTAAACACTATGCAATGCTCGTTATAATATACATAGGGTGAATATTGCATATAGTATTTCTCACCACTTAATTCAAGCGGTATAACTCTTAGATTCTGCCTTGCAGGATGTGATAGATTTCCCGCATATCCCTCATTTTCCTTACACAAAAGGCATTTAGGATATCCGCTTGCTGCAAACTTTCCTTGTTTTATTATATCCTTAGGGTCTTTCTCTGGCTTTGACAGATTAATCGTTATATCTATAATTCCATATTCTGAATTGTACTTCCATTTCTGGTCTTTCTCAATCCTGTCACACCTTATATAATTGCAGGCTTTATTAAGTTCATAGAAATAGTCTGTCGCAAGCTTTGGATTATTATTATAAAGCTCCTTAAAATGCTTTCTTACAACTGAAGGCATTGGTGTGACAGCACCCATTACCTTTGTATCAAACAAATCCCTGTTAAGCTGCGTATCTTCTATAAGTCCATTATCAACTGCTATTTTAAGGCAGTCCGACAGGATATCTGCTATTGGTCTTGTGTTATTCAGCTCCTGCACACCTGAATTCTTAATTATCTCACTATCTTCTGCAAGTCCGTTTTTTTCAAAAATATCCAGCAACCTGTTTACTATAAATATCTTATCATCAGCTTCTATCAGTTCATTCTCTAAAGCATAATTGACAAGCTCTGATATAACCTTGTCTATATCTGGAATATTTTCCGTACCTTCCTTGGCATCACTACTCATTATATTGTCTGATTTCTTCATATCTTCTAAATTTCTCATATTATTCTGACACCTCCGCAATGTCTGATTTGTAATATCATACTTGCACCATCACCGAATATCTTATCCATATTTCTTCTGTATTCATCTACTGCATTATCTTTAACAATTGCAAGTATTGTTCCTGCAAATCCACCTCCATGAACCCTGCATACTCCATTACTGTATACACTATTATCACCTAAGAATATTTCACTCATCATAAGTCCAAGTGAAACGCCCTGATTGGCAGTATCTTTGGTTGAATATATATTTTGAAGATATTTGTAAGATGAATCACCTGACTTTGATACCAACCTTAAGAATTCATCAATATTTCCAGATGTAAGAGCATTTACTTCATTTTCTACTCTCTCATTTTCCTCTATAAAATGAACTGCTCTTAGTATGCACCTGTCACCGAACTTCTCCTGTAGTTCTTTAAAATTATCAAGTATATCCTTTAATGTAATGCCACGAAGAACCTCCTGTCTGAAGTAACCGGCAACCGCGTTCATCTCCTGACGGATATCTGCATAATCATCTGTCAAATCCTTGTGTGAGCCTTTAGTATCAGTTATACACAGGCTGTAGCCGAATTTTTTAATATCCACATCAAGCTTATTAACAACTGGATTTTCCTTATTATTAAAGTCAATATAGACCATATTGCCAACCGAACACGCCATCTGATCCATAAGTCCACAAGGCTTGCCAAAATACTCATTCTCTGCCATCTGTCCGATAACTGCAATATCTTCTGCTGATACTTTTCCAGCATTATAAATATGTGACTGTATTGTTCCTATAAGTGTTTCAAATGCCGCAGATGATGAAAGCCCTGCTCCCATAGGCACATCACTTGTTATAAACGCATCAAATGCTCCTGTCTTAAAACCTTTTTTCTTAAAGCCGGCAGTCACACCTTTAACAAGTGCCTTGGTTGTTGAGTATTCTTCCTTATTAATATCCGTATCTGATAATGCCACTTCTAGCATTGGATAATCGTCTGACACAATTCTTATAATTCCGGCATTAATATCACTACACTCAAATGAACTGCCTTCCCCTGACACACTCTCCTTGTAATTCACTGGTCTTACTACTGCGATAATATCCAGATTAATAGAAGCCGCAAGAACTTTTCCATTCTGATGGTCTGTGTGGTTACCGCCAATCTCACTTCTTCCCGGCGCACTGAATATAAGCACATCACCCTCACCATATAACTGTGTGAAGCGGTTCAGAGCATTAATATATCTTTTCCTCTGGTATTCAAGCTGGCTTTCATCAATATATAGATCCTTTAATATATTATCAATACCGCCCGAACTAATTATGTCACTGCTTATCATCTTCTACCTCTTCCATAAAGTATAATCTTGCTGCAAAATCTTGAAAAAATCGGACATTCTCATTGTAGCCTGTTGCACTGAATGCCTGCTTTAACTTAACACCCGAATACATAAGTGTATCTCCATAAGCTATGTAATCTTCTGTTTCACCATCCATTTTCTTAAGCTTTGACAGTATATCCTGTAACATAGAACCCTGCTTGATATGTATTGGCGATACCATATTAACAAGCTCACCGAATTCTTTAATGTCATATTGAAGCTTTCTGTTGTAAAAATGGTATTTCTTAGCTTCATCAAGACCTTTAGCCCTGTAACAGGCATACTGTGTGTTAGGTATAACGTGTTTTTGCATAATTAATCCGACAGCTTTCTTCTTATCCGTTGATACTACTGTCAATTCTGCCCTGTTGCCTTTACCATTATTTAATACACTGGCATTACCTGCATTTTCTTCTTCAAAGCTTTCTGTCCTGTAAAATGTACCAGTAAAGAATACATTTCTTAACTTCTTGTACAGTTCAATCTGACATTTCACAGCATTTAATTCCTCTTTATTCATATCACACATATTACATTCATAGCCCAGAAGCCCAAATGCCGCAACTGCAAATCTGCTCTCTAACGGCATATTTCTTAATGTCTGATGATTAGGGCTTGCCGATACATGGGCTGAAATACACGATAACGGATAACCATAGCTGTAATTATACTGAATCTGCGCCCTGCAAAGCGCATCTGTGTTATCACTTGCCCATATCTGCGGAAAATAACATAATATTCCCAGATCAAATCTGTTGCCGCCTGCCGCACAGCCCTCAAATAATATGTCAGGAAATCTATTAGTAAGCTCCTTCATACATCTGTACAAGCCGCACACATATCTATGCGATACTTCCTTCTGCCTGTCAGGTGGCAGATTTTTAGAATAATAATCGCTGAATATTCTGTTCATATCCCATTTTACATAAGATATATCTGCTGATGAGAACACCTCACTCATCTTCTCAATTATATAGTCCTGAACAGCTTCATAGGTTAAATCAAGAATTCTCTGGTTCCGTCCCTCTGAATGTTCTACATCTGGTATTTCAATTACCCATTCAGGATGTGCCTCATATAATCTGCTGTTCACACTCACCATCTCAGGCTCAACCCATATTCCAAATTTAAGCCCGGATTCTTTTATCTTATCAGCGATGCCAGCTATTCCATTTGGAAGCTTTCTACTATTCGGTGTCCAGTCACCTAATGAACTTGTGTCGTCATTTCTCTCGCCAAACCAGCCATCATCCATAACGAACAGTTCAACACCTGTATCCTTAGCCGCCTTTGCAAGCTTCACAAGCTTTCTTTCATTAATATTAAAGTATGCCGCTTCCCAGCTATTAATAAGAACTGGTCTTTCCTTGTCACGCCAGCTTCCACGCACAATGTGCTTTCTTACAAACTCGTGCATATTATGGCTCAGCGAATTATACCCCTGGTATGAATAAGTAAGCACTGCCTCTGGAGCTTCAAAGCATTTTCCTGCTTCAATAATATAAGAAAATGTTGCTGGATTAATTCCCGATACAAGCCTTAATTTACCATATGAATTAACCTGTGCCGCTTCATAATGATTGCCGCTGTATATAAGATTAAATCCATAACATTCGCCATAATCTTCTGTCGTTGAACTTCTTCCTATCATAAAAAATGGATTAGCTCTGTTCGATGATGTTCCTGTTACAGACTCATTTACATACTTACCGGCACGAAGGGATATTCTGCTTCTATTCATCTCCCTTGCCCACGCACCATTAAAGAACGACAATTCATAATCACTCTCGTTTAAATCAAGCTGCATACTCATTAATCTTTCAAGCCTTACGCTCTCATTTCCTGAATTAACAAGCTTCGCACTTCTCGTTATAATGTCACATTTTTCATATACATAATAATGAAGCTCCAGTGTGAGATTATAATTCCTGTCCTTAAGATAGATAACGAGCTGTTCAACCTCTCCATTATCATCATAAGACCCCGGAAGCGTATCGTATTCTTCCTTGCCCTGTATAATCTCTGCCCTGTCAAACACCATATCCGTTGTACTGCTTCCATTAGGATATGTGACTTCGATAAAAGGCTCTCTTATATCGCCTTTTCCCAATGATGACATTTCAAGGCACACATCTTCCAGCGAATAAGACGAATAATCTTTATTGTATACATTAGTATTGCCCGGAATAAATGTATGCTTCTCTGTCATCACAGCCTCATTGGCGTGTAACTTTCTTCCATAATACAAATGCTCCAACTGCCCGCTTCCAAGCACGGCAAACGCATAAGATGTATTGTCAGTATCAAGCACATACATATTATTATTAATCGTTATCATTAATGGCTCTCCTTAATTCTTTCCGATATCTCTTCCATTTTCTGCTCTGTTAAAATGTACCTTCTGTGGAAGTAAAATACTGCAATAAGCAGACCTATTACCGGAATTACTGTCATTGTCATTCTAAGTCCTACTACCGAACCACCAGCCACAGCATCTGCCACCACGTCTGTATTACTGCTTAACCTGCATACTGAAAGGCATATTGACACAACTAATGCGGCTATACCTGAAGCAAGCTTTACAACAAATGTTTGCATTGAAAATATAACGCTCTCATCTCTTCGCTTATTCTTAAATTCGCCATAGTCAACCGTATTCGCCAGAAATATAGTCGTTAAGACTAATAACATTCCATTTGCTGCAAATATGAAAAATGCTGGAATAAATAAAATAAACACACTCGACATTGATGTGAATATAAGAATAAATAAAACTATATAACCAGCAATGGCCATAACAAAGCTTACATAAAATATCTTTATTGTGTTCAAAAACTTTCTAAGAAGCGGGAACAATACCATCATTGATAATATCTGTATTGCACCACCAAATGTATTAAATAGTGTATAGCCGTTGTACCAGTCTGCACCGCCAAAATCATATTTAAAGAAATATATGACAAGATTAGAAGTTATGTACACAGATGTATTAATAAGAACAATTGTTATAACTACTGTAACAGCCTGATCATTCTGGAAAAGTGCCTTGAACATCTGCTTTACTGATACTGTTTCAACATCAACTGTTGATTTTTCCCTAATATTAAGACAGGTAATAAGTATTGCAGCAAAGAACAGTATTGATATTATAAGTGCAAACCATTTAAAACCTGCATATTCATTGCCCTTTCCAAGCATATATACACACTGCATTGTAATAATTGTAACAAGTGCTGAACCTACGCCTGCACATGAACGTGCCATTGTTGACATATTCTCTCTTTCCTTGCCGCCCTCTGTAAATGCAGGTATCATTGACCAATAAGGAATATCCATCATTGTATAAGTAACGCCCCACAAAACGTAAGTTACTGCGGCATAAGCAACAAGTCCGCCGCCATCAAGTGTTGGTGGTGCAGAAAACATCAGAAATAATACAACAGCATTAAGCAATGTTCCAATAAACAGCCAGGGTCTGAACTTTCCCCATCTGGTTCTTGTCTTTGCAACAACTACACCCATTATAGGATCGTTAAATGCATCAAATACTCGTGCCGCAAGAAGTATAATCCCCATTGCTATCGCACTAACCCCAAGTATATCCTGATAATAATACAGAATATAACTTGCACAAAACATATAAACCATATCTTTGCCAACTGCACCTATGCCATAAGATGCCATTTCTTTCTTATTAAGCCCCATACGCTACCTCTTTTCTTTCTATATGTCCGATTTCTTCACATTTTCTGAACATCTGAGTTTCCCATATTATTTATTCTAAATGCTCAATCACTTCTCATTTTCTTAAACAGCTGATTACTGTGCCGTATCAAATGTCCGATTTCTTCATAGTCACTGCCAGTTTAACCGCCTCATATGCACCATTATATATACCCATCTGCTTATTCTTCTTTATGTTCTCACACATATCTGTAATGTATGTATCATCTTCCATAAACAGCCTTATCATCTGTAATGTATGAGGTATATCCCTGCACTCAAGTGTTCCGTCACCTATCTCTGCTGAATGGACTGCACCCCACTGTTCGTGTCCGCCAACTCGCTTTATAAATAACTTTGGCACTGGATAGAATGCTAATTCACTTGGTTTGGTAACAAGCACATCTGCACTTCTCATCAAAAGGTTAGTACAATACACTGCCTCAAATATATTCTTATGATAAAAGCCGTGGATACCTGTTATATTATCAGATGTGTCTTCACTTGAATTATCTGCTGTAATATTCTTAGAATTATCATCTCCATTGTTATCTGTCACTACATCAGAATTGTTTATCTGGCTGGCTGATAATGCCTTCGTGGCAAATGCCTTCGTATCTTTCCAGTTGTCAAAATGCTCAGTTGCCAGTTCTCTCATCTGTGGGATATCTCTTATAAGTTCGTCCCATACATTTTTATAATCACCAACATTAACGTATAACACTGCCTTATTCTTCTTAATATAAGGAATAAGGTATTTAATTATATGGGCAAATATCTCTTTCTGTGCACCTGCACCACCAATTGTAAGCAGAAATCTCATAGGCTTTCCGTTCTGTTTTCTTGCTATTCTTGCATTGCAGTCAGCCTCAATATTAGTTACAAGCTCGTGGTCGATATAATGTCCTGTGTATACAAGACTATCTGCTGGCATTTCATTTAACACCTTAATGCCGGACATTCCATTAAGTATCCTGTAACCCTGATAAGCATAATGTGTCTGGACTGTATGAATACTTCCTTCTGACAAATGCAATGCCATTGGCCAGTTATCCGGTATTGCATTAACAACATTTTTCATACCTGCGTGTACTGCCGCCTGTGCCGGCCATACATGAGTTGCAATAACCGGAATATTCTTAGGAACATTCTTATATACAGGTGCCATAAGCTCTGCATTCTTCTGGTCTGAAGCGTTATAGGAAAGCTTCCTGAAACCCTCGTAATTCATTGGTTCCCACACCAGTCTGTTAAACAGCCTGCTCTTTTGTGATAACCTTGAACCAAGCGAATACAGGTCGTTCTGCGCCCTTATAACTTTAGTACAGGTTGTATTATCGTAAGAATTAAGATCCATCCAGTAAGGAACATATCCAAGTGCATTAGCTGCTGAAGCAATCGCCATTGATATTCTGTAATGTCCAAAACCCATTCTTATATTGCCAACTATAATACCTTTATCAGTATCAAATTCTTCTTTATTACCGTTAGATACGCTTGCAGGCTTATCTGCAACCCTCACATCATACACGCCAAGCATATCACCTATGTATTTGTTCTTCTTTATTGTCACCTTATAGTCGGCATTGCTGTCATCACCATATTTTCTTGCGTATTTTTTTTTTGAATTAATAGCTTTTCTATATGCCTTTCTATCAATTTCATTGTTAAATATAACCTTTGATTTGTCCTGCATTATATATTCCTCCTTTTTATTTTCAATGACTTTCCTTAACTGCCACGCCATCTAATAATATTCCCACAATCTCATCAAGTCCCTGTGTATATGTCATTCCTGCCCTTATAAGAATGTCTCTTTGGAAAAATTGTTCTATTGATGCCTCCATCATCATCTTAAACATCAATACATTAACCGGTCTTATCACTTCTTCCTCAATCCCCTGTTCCAAAAGCTTAATCGTTGTCTCCCATCCATTCTCCAGACGTTCTTCAACGTGTCTGTATATCTCCGGGAATTTGTCCTTTAACATATATAATTGTCTTAAATCAATATCTTTATAACTCTCAGGCATAACTCCAAGAATACGTCTTATCTTCTCAATTGTTGATAATGTATTATCTTCCATTATCTCTGATTCACTCTCTTTAATAGTGTCAAACAGATAATCTACCATCTCCATAAACAGAGTGTTCTTATCTTTAAAAATTGTATATATTGTCTTCTTACTCATTGCAAGAATAGATGCAATATCGTCCATTGTAAATTTAAGGCCTTTTTGATTAAATGCCTGTATCGTTGCCTGTAAAATCTTCTCTTTATTATTCATAATGCTCCTTTTAATGTTGTGTATCAGTGACGCTTATAAAACAAAAAATCAAGGAAACTATTTCTTCTGTTTTAGTTTCCTTGATTGTATCACATTATTTTATTGGGTACAATTGCTATTTTTATATAATCATTTTGAATATTTTTAGTAATTTTGTACAATTTGTTGTATATTTTGCAATATAGACCGATATATTTTTAACACAATAACGCATATAATTGAAAATATCTGAATATTATCATCTCTATTTCCTATATCTTTTAAATCTTCTTTTGATATAAATGGATTACGCTTATGACATTTAACAAAATTAGCTAACGGATCAATATGATCTGCCTCACCCGCATTATTCTGCCAATTATCACCGTACGTTTTCTTAGCATCACTTTATTTTTTCTTAACTAATCCAGTTTTTTCTGTAATGTACTGATCAATTCCTCAATAACAATTGGTTTGGTTAAGAATCCATCCATACCGCATTCCAGTGCTTTTTTCTGTCCTCATCAAATGCATTTGCAGTCATGGCAAAAATGTTGATTCCAGCCAGTACCGGATCATTCAGAGCGCGTATCTGCCTGAATCTGGCCAATAGCAGTCATCAAGGTATCTCTGATATCTGACATGAACATTGGTTTTGCACAGAAAGCAGTCTACAATATTTTTTATTACTTCCTCATTAGGTGGAACTCACCATAAATCATACATTTTCATTGTTTCTCTATCTCGATATTCATGCTTCTCATAGTATCCAATCAGCTTGCCACTATCTCTAAGCGCCACCATATATACATCTTTATTCTGCTTCTCATTATGAAATGTATACACAATATTATGGCTTTCGTCCTGTGCAAACCATTCTGTCACCTGTCTTATCTTTTCCTGTGATTCCTTATTATGACATTCCAGCAGGC
>ERZ1026882.697-NODE-697-length-16298-cov-5.009419_pt1 | contig 16298 bp, 19 predicted proteins | sample MGYA00380171_ERZ1026882 | MGnify/ENA primary metagenome ERZ1026882 (study PRJEB33269, sample SAMEA4719807) | human gut metagenome | biome: human-associated habitat; feature: organic feature; material: feces | place: Cameroon | collected 2013-10 ...
AGAGTTTGATAAAAGAGATAAGTTTAATATTCGCAAGAAGTTAGAATACTTGCGAAACTTGGATACGATAATTTTCCAGGGTCAAGCAGATCGATGAATCCTCACGGAAAAGAGTGCGACCGCCGTAACTGACGATTTGTCAAGTTCGGCGGTTTTTTGTAACTTTGCACGTTTTCACGTTCAGCGTGAGATTCATTGATTTTGACGAGGACAGAAATATGGCACAGACGAATCCTTCGGTTAGCGAATACAACGACGACAGCATCAGAACCCTTGAAGACGTGGTTCACATCCGGAAAAGACCGGGAATGTACATCGGACGGCTCGGGGACGGCAGCAATCAGGGGGACGGTATATATGTCCTGCTGAAAGAGGTCGTGGACAACTGCATTGACGAGTTCGCGATGGGATTCGGAAAGAACGTGAAGATTGACATTGACGAGGCCGGAAAAGTGACGGTAAGAGACTTCGGACGAGGCATTCCGCTCGGGAAACTGACCCTCGCGGTGAGCAAACTGAACACAGGCGCGAAATACGACACCAAAGTCTTTCAGAAATCCGTCGGACTGAACGGAGTGGGTACAAAAGCCGTGAACGCGCTGTCGTCATATTTCCACATTGAGGCCTACCGCAACGGCAAGACGGCAAACGCCACCTTCAAAAGGGGACGGCTGCAGGAAGAAGTCACCGACAAGGACAACGTCAGCACAAAGGAGAAGAACGGAACGCTCGTGTGCTTCGTTCCGGACGTTGATATGTTCGGAAATTTCCATTTCAATATGGAGTTCGTCGAAAAGATGGTCAAGAACTATTGCTACCTCAACAAGGGACTGACCATCACGCTGAACGGAACGCCGTATATGTCGAAAAACGGGCTTCTGGACATCGTGAACGACAATCTTTCCGAAGAGCCGCTATATCCTCCGATTCACCTTGAGGGGCAGGACATCGAGGTCGTGCTCACCCACGGCAACGCCTACGGGGAGAACATCGCTTCGTTCGTGAACGGGCAGAACACCCGCGACGGAGGAACGCATCTGGCGGCCTTCCGCGAAGCTATCGCAAAGACGCTCAAGGAGTTCTTCAAGAAAGACTATGCTCCCGAGGACATCCGTCAAGGAGTCATAGGAGCCATCAGCATACGCATTCAGGAGCCGAACTTCGAGGGGCAGACCAAGACCAAACTCGGCTCAACCTACACCTATGAGCAGGAGGTTCTCGACGAGAACGGCAACCCGATGAAGGACGCAAACGGAGCGAACAGAATCGAGAGAGGGCCGACAATCAGGGCCTTCATCAACGACTTCATAAAGACGAATCTCGACAACTATCTCCACATCCACAAGGACATCGTGCCGGTGATTCAGGCGAAGATCGTAGCTTCCGAGACAGAGCGCAAGGAAATCTCCGGCATCCAGAAGAAGACCCGCGAGCGCAACAAGCGCACGAACATCTACAACCGCAAGTTGCGTGACTGCAAGCTGCATTTGGGAGACAGGATCACCGAGCAGAACAAGGAAAAGATTGATCTCACGAGCATATTCATCACCGAGGGAGACTCCGCAAGCGGTACCATCACCAAGGCACGCGACGCGCAGACCCAGGCGGTGTTCAGCCTCCGTGGAAAGCCCATCAACTGCTACAAGGAGAGCCGCAAGAAAGTGGCGGAGAACGAGGAGCTGAACCTGCTTCTGAACGCGCTCGGAGTGGAAGATGATGTTGCGAACCTGCGCTACAACAGGATTGTGGTGGCGACCGATGCCGATGACGACGGAATGCACATCCGCATGCTCGTGCTGACCTTCTTCATGAAATACTACCCGGAGCTTATCCGCAACGGGCACGTCTACATTCTGCAGACTCCCCTCTTCCGCGTGCGCAACAAGAAGGAGGCGATTTACTGCTACGACGCCGTGGAAAAGGAGAAGGCGATACGCAAGATTAAGACAGGCGTGGAGATTACGCGGTTCAAGGGACTTGGTGAGATTTCGTCTGACGAGTTCAAGGACTTCATCGGCGAGGGCATGAGACTCGACCCGGTGACACTGAGCGACGAGGAGTCGATCTCCGAGATTATGGAATTCTACATGGGCGACAACACCATTGAGCGTCAGAATTTCATACGGGGCAACTTGAGAAGTGAAGAGGAGTTAGAGGACGTTAACATTTAATACGGAATGCCTAAAAAGCGGATTGCGGCGTTGGACTTCGAGAATCCAAATCCTCACAACCGTGAGGTTGCTGCGGTTTGAATTTCTCGTCCGCCTTGCACTCCATCTTTTTATACATCCCTAACTTCAATGGTTTAATGATTGAATTGAATGATAAAATGATTTGTTGAATAATTGAAAAAAGGAATATTGATATATGTGGAGAAAATTCTGCGCCTTCATGCTGAAGGCATTGGGCTGGACAGCTGTGGAACCGCCGGTACCCGAAGACAAATGCGTGATTCTCGGTGTGCCGCATACGACTATATGGGATTTCGCAATATCCTATCTCTACTACACTTCGGTGGGAGGTAAGGCCTATTGCATGGTGAAAAAGGAGTTTTTCCGCTGGCCGCTCGGACCGATTATCCGGAAAATGGGCGGTGTGCCAGTCGACCGGACAAACGGGGCGTCAGTGGTGCTGAGCGTCGTCCATGAGATGAACAGCCGGAAGACGATGCACCTCGCGCTTGCCCCGGAAGGCACACGCAAACCAGTAAAGCGCTGGAAGACAGGCTTTCACAAGATTGCGACGGAAGTGGGCTGCCCGGTCTACCTCGGCTACTTCGACTGGGGCACTAAACGCGTCGGCCGCGGACAGAAGTTCGAGCTCTCCGAAGACCCGAAGGCCGACATGGAGCGCATTCAGAAAATCTACGAGGACATGCACCTAACTGCCCGACACCCAAAGAACTACGTTACTCATTAAGCCACTATCTCGACAACCCTTCAGCGCTCTACAAGGATGCGAGTTATTTTTTGAAGGTTTCTAACAAAGCAAACGCCCCGGCAAAGTCATTCATTCGGCTTGCCGGGGCGGGTATTTTCTTGACAGCTCGTGCTATTCGGCGGAGTCGTCGTCTCCGTTGGAATATTGGGAGATGTTGTCGTCCGGAAGGGCATCTCCGTTCTCCTCGCCTGATGCATCGTCTTCATCGTCATCGTCGTCACTGTCGAGCCACCTTTCGATGTCTTCGGCGTCGTCTGTACGAATCTTGATCTTCACGAGGCAGACGGCGTCGTCCGTCTCGATTGTAACGGCATAGAACGATGTTCCGTCAGGCTTAGGATATTCCTTCAAATCAGGAAGATAGTCCGTAAATCCCTTCGGATATTTCTCATTGAACGCGGCAGCGAGCGCCTCATCCATATTCTCATAGCTGACTACACGTCTTTTCTTGGTTTCCATATCTAATTTTCCTTTTTCAAATTGCGATGCAAGTATAAGACTATTTTTCTATATGGCAAAAAATTTCTGCATCGCAGAGTGATATTTTTTCAACCCTCAAGAATCGCCTTGATTTCAGCAGCGGAAGAAGCCACCTTCCATGGCCTGAACGACGCTACAGTTTCGGCCGGACAGAAGCCGTAGGTGACACCAATCGCACAAACATCGGCGTTCGCCGCAGTGCGCATATCTACATCAGAATCACCGACGTAGATGACATCGGAGAGCCTTGCGTCCGCATCCTCGACAATCTCGAAGACAACCTCCGGAGCCGGCTTGCGGGCGACGCCGTCACGCTGACCGTGGATAGAACAGAAGCATATATCTGGGAAAAGTTTGCCCACCAGCATCTCCGTGGCAGCTTGGTACTTGTTCGAAGCCACGGCAATCTTCGCGCCCTGAGACTGGATGTAGGAGAGAAGTTCCGGAATGCCGGGATAGGGTTTCGTATTGTCGGCAAGATGGATGTTGTAGTAGGCACGAAAATCGTCCAGAAGCGACTCGGCAAGGTGCTTCGAACCTTCCGGAAGTGCACGTTCCATCAGTTTTCCTATGCCGTTCCCTACAAACTTATAGTACTCTTGAAGTTGATGAGTCCGGAACCCGTGAAGTTCCAATGTGTGGTTTCCCGCAGCGGCCAGGTCAGCGACGGAATCTATCAGAGTGCCGTCGAGGTCGAATATGAAAAGTCTGTTTCCTATATACATTCTATGCAGCCCCGCCGGTTCTGATTCTCCGGCAGAAGCCGCACGCACTGAGCAAAAAGTGCGCCCCAAGAAACATGAAAAAAAATAAACTGCGTCAGAAGAAGGTTCCTAAAACAAAAAGGAGAACAACATCAGTGCCATTCTCCTTCAAAATTACCGCATATTCATACGGATAACTGCCTTATTCAGCGACGATTGCGCCCTGTGGGCAAGCGTCAGCGCAGGTGCCGCAGTCGATGCATACGTTAGGATCAATTTTGTAGATGTCGCCTTCGGAAATCGCTCCGACAGGGCATTCATTGAGACAAGTACCGCAAGCTACGCAGTCCTGTGTGATTTTGTGAGCCATAAGTTTATGAGTTTAAAATAATCGTTAATTCTACCTCCTTTCCGCTTCGGCATCGCCAAAGACGTAAAGTCTTGCAAATTTAGAAACTGTTTTGATTTTTTACAAGATATTTTCAAGTATCTTTGCGTTTCGGAATCATTCCTCACCACAATTCCGAGACAATGATTTCCAGAACCGATGAGACATTACGATTATGAAAGGACATAAGACACGGAATATCATACACTTCGTCACCCTCCTGGTGCTTGCGGCGTCAATGCAGGCCCCGGCGAAGGCACAGGTGAAAGTCAGCAAAAACATCGAATTGAACAGCGACATCCACGACTTCGGGGACATACTGCTCGGAAGCGGACCGGTAAGTTGTTCATTTTCAGTGAAGAACGTCGGCAAAGAGCCGGTAGCAATCTACAGCGTGGTTTCCTCCTGCGGATGCACTGACGTGGAATGGACAAAGGCTCCGATAAAGCCGGGCGAAACCGGCAAGATTTCGGTCACCTACAGCAACAACGAGGCTCCCCTCCCGTTCGACAAGAATTTGACTGCATATTTCTCTGACGCGAAAAAGCCGGTGATACTCCGCCTGCGCGGCGTGTGCCACGAAAAGAAGCTCTCGCAGGCCGAATTGTTCCCCAAACGTTTCGGAGACATAGGATTCCGTACTCTTGATGTCAAATGCGGGAACATACTTCAGGGCGAAAGCCGAAGCGACAAGTTCACGGTCGCGAATCTCGGCAAGAAACCTGTCAGACTGACATTCGCCGACATCAGTGACGGCCTGTCCCTGAAAGTATCTCCGGAAGTCATCCCGGCAGGGGGTGAAGCCGAAGTCAGCTGCACGGTGAAGACATCGCGTGAGAGATGGGGCAAGAACTGGTACTATGCCGTGCCGGTCGTGGACGGAGTGAGATCATTCTCGCTATCCGGACTGCCCGAAGGCGTAAAGGCCGGTAAACTAAGAATATATGCTTTCACGACTGACAACTTCAGCTCGCTATCCGAAGCCGAGAAATCCAACGGCCCGAGACCGAAGTTCACGACGAGCACCTATTCGTTCGGAAAGATGAAGGCCGGCAAGACAATCGACGCAGAGTTCACGTTCACGAACGAGGGCAAGCGATGCCTTCAAGTCTACAAGTGCGACACCGATGCACCGCGCTACTCCCACGGGACGATTCAGCCGGTTGCTCCGGGACAGGAAGGAAAGGTACGCGTCCATGTCGACACCTCAATGCTTCCGAAAGGCGAGACCCTTATCATCGTGACGCTCACGACAAACTCCCCTCTCCGTCCGATAGTAAACCTATTCATCTCCGGAGTCCTGGAGTGACGCGCATCAAAACGTTCACATGGTCCGACACCCACGCATCAACTTCTTACTCAAGTGAATAACCTCCATTCAGAATGTTTTTCCACACTCTCATAGACATCCTCCGCAACAGCATCCTCATCACTGGGCTCGTGATTGTGATGATGATGATGATTGAAGCCTTGAACATCGAGTCTCACGGCAAGTTCTTCTCGCGTCTTCGCAAGACACGTCTCGGGCAGGTGCTGTTCGGAGCCACGCTCGGCCTGATTCCAGGCTGCATCGGCGGCTTTGCGACGGTCTCGCTCTACACGCACGGGCTGTTCAGTTTCGGAGCACTCGTTGCAATGATGATTGCGTCATCGGGTGACGAGGCGTTCGTGATGCTCGCGATGTTCCCGCAAAAAGCCCTGATTCTGTTCGGAGTGCTGTTTGTCATAGCCGTCGTCACCGGAGTTCTCACCGACTTTGCCGGCGAACGGCTCAGGAAGAAAAAGGGATATGCCGCGACGGCTCAGGAACAGGGCTGCTGCGATGAGGGATTTGAAATTCACGAACACGAAGACACGAAGCCGCGGGGGCAACGGCATTTCGGATGGAGACGGGCTGTGCTGTCGATTGGCTTGGCCGCATTCATAGTGGCTCTCGGATTCGGATTTCTGGAGCATGACCACAAAGAAGGGCATGACAACTGCTGTAACAACTGTACGGAACTGCTTTCAGAAACTCCAGACACCGACGTCCACCAAACTCTAAAGATAGACCTTCTCAACGAGACTTGGATGAATGTTCTCTTTGCCTGCCTCAGCGTCATAATGCTCGGAGTCAGTGTTTTCGCCTCCGACCACTTCATAGACGAACATCTCTGGCATCATGTCATAAGGAAACATTTCCTCAACATTTTCCTTTGGACATTCGGCGTTCTGTCCGCCATCGCCATACTGATGCACTTCATTGACATAAGCTCATGGATAAGCGACAACACCGCCCTGATGATTCTGTTTGCGGTGGCTGTCGGCATAATCCCGGAGTCCGGTCCGCACCTGATTTTCGTGACGCTATATGCTGCCGGCATAGTCCCGTTCCCGGTCCTTCTCGCCAGCAGCATCTCCCAAGACGGCCACGCCTCCATTCCGCTCCTCGCCGAAAGCAAGTCAGCCTTTCTGAAAGCAAAGTTACTCAACTGCTTTGTGGCCCTCGCCTGCGGCTTCGCGGCAATGTTGTTGTAAGTATTACCGTCCAATACGACGACGGAGATAGACCTTGTAGGCATCCCAATCGGTGATTGGGGTCTGCGCCACACCGGATTCCATCGCGGCCTTTGCAACAGCGATGGAGACGCGCTCAAGAAGGCGCGGGTCGAGAGCTATCGGGATGATGTAGTCCGGACCGAAATGCAGCTGCTCCGCGCCAGCCTCCTTCAGGACTATCTCCGGAACGGGCTCCTTTGCAAGTTCGGCGATGGCCTTCACGGCAGCGTGCTTCATGACCTCGTTTATGGCCGTCGAATGAGTATCGAGGGCACCGCGGAAGATGTACGGAAAGCCGCTCACGTTGTTCACCTGGTTTGGATAGTCGGAACGACCCGTTGCCATGATTGCATCCGGACGCGCTTCCTTGGCTTCATAGTAGCCGATTTCCGGAACGGGGTTCGCCATCGCGATGATAACAGGATGCTCCGCCATTGACTTCACCATTTCCCGACTCACCGTGCCAGCCTTAGAGAATCCCACGAACGCATCCGCGTCCGTCATCGCCTCGGCAAGACAGTGCAGATCCCTGGTAGTCGCAAATTCGCGCTTGTATTCGTTCAAGTCCGTCCTATCCGCACGAACGACGCCCTTGCTGTCGCACATCACGACGTTTTCCTTTCGCAGCCCGAGACTCACATACATCTTCGTACAAGCAATGGCAGCCGCCCCCGCGCCGTTCACGACAAGCCGCACATCCTCTATCTTCTTCCCGGCAATCTCAAGCGCGTTCAGAAGAGCCGCGGCGCTGATGATGGCCGTCCCATGCTGGTCGTCGTGCATAATCGGTATATCGACCACCTCCTTGAGTCGCCTCTCTATCTCGAAGCACTCCGGAGCCTTGATATCCTCAAGATTGATTCCCCCGAAAGTCGGAGCTATGTTCCTGACCGTCCGGCAGAACTCGTCCACGTCGGTCGTGTTCACCTCGATGTCAATCGCATCCACGCCGGAGAGTTTCTTGAACAGCACAGCTTTGCCTTCCATCACGGGCTTCCCGGCGAGAGCGCCGATGTTACCAAGTCCGAGCACGGCCGTCCCGTTCGTGATTACGGCAACGAGATTCCCCTTGCCTGTGTAGTCGTACGCCTTGTGCGCATCGGCCTGTATCTCAAGGCACGGAGCGGCTACTCCAGGGGTATATGCAAGAGACAGATCATGCTGATTTTCAAGTGGTTTTGTAGGCTTTACCTCAAATTTCCCCGCAGGGAACGAGGCATGGTATTCCAACGCCTGACTGTTGATTTCATTCGTACTCATATATGCTGAACCTAATTTATACTATTTTCCGCCACACACGGAAACGGAATAAGCCACCGTTTGCAGCGTCCGCATATATTCAACATTCGCGCCGAACCCACATATATCCGCTCAACTTTTTTGCCCCTTTCTATACAAAAATTCCCAAATTGAAGCGGACAGACTACGGCACTACAATTTAGCGCAATCCTACAATCCGGCATCTTGTAGCTTGCGAAGAAGGTATTCACGCATCTGCGGCTCTGTGACATCGTAAATCGGAGCAAGTTGCCTGAAATTTGAGTCTTCGTGAAAGCTGCCGGACAGGAGCATTGCCACGACATTCTTTCTTTTCAGACGAAATTGAGAATACTTTATTGCAGTGTCAATTCCCGCAGCGATGTCCAAGCCACTGCGAACAATGCAGTAAACATCATAATAGTCCCGGAATTTCATTCGCCTGAGCATAACTTCAAGCTTCATCGCAAGTATTGCATCCATTGAAGCTATGCGGATGTTCCCCAGATATGGCAAGACCGTCATCTGCGGTGCATACTTATCACTAACATAGAACGACAGTTTTACACCTTTCACAAGAAATATGACCTGATCGAAGCCAAGAATGTCCATATTGTCAATGTGTCCGACTTTTTCTTCAACTTCACGATAAATGTCCGGCCAATCAACCTCAGGTTTTTCATCCTTTGATTTTCGCCAAGCCATAAAGTCAAGGTCCTCGCTCTGACGATGCCCCAGCTGCATTGCCAAAGCCGTGCCTCCACAAAGCACATAACCACCTATGCAGTTCAATCTGGAAATATCGTCTATGATTTCCTCGATTTTTGTAGTAAGTCCCTTACGCATCTTGAGTAACTTTATGAATATGAGCGGCTTCCCTGCGACGAAGAAACTGCTCTGGAGACTGAATGTTAAAATAATACTGGGCAATCATCATATTGAGGGAATGGAGATACTCGCCCTGAGATGCCAGTCGGCTTTCCCAAACTTTTCGGACAAATTTCCGAGAATATAATTCAAAAAGGCGGGAAATGTCGTCCATATCAAGCAGCAGTAATGTCTTTTCGATGATGTCCTCATCAGAGATATCATCTTCGGCGGCATTGTCGTATGACCAAAACGCATTTACTTCGATAAGTTTCATACACAGGGAATGGCGAAGAGTAATCTGATATTTTTTAATATAATCTTCATCCTGCATTAGAATAAGCGTCCCAGTCTTCAGCGAGAACAAGGACTCAATCTTAAGGGCCTGAGGCAGCGTCAGTTTCCGTTCACCGGCAATTATATAGCTCAGCATTTGCCGTGATATACCCGTCCGCCGCGCCACATCCGACTGTGAATATCCCTCTTTCGCCGCGAGTGTCAATATGTATTTCCCGACATTCATTTGTCAACTGATTTGTTGACAAAATTGCACAAAAACTTCGGAATATCCAAATCTTTCTATACGACTTCTCTACCGGCAACACATTTATGACTATAAGATTAGAGTATCGCGTCACGCTCAAAAAAGCAAATAAATATATATTTATATTAAGCCTTATTTGACATATATATATATTTGTTTGAAGTCTCTAGTATGCAATGAACCGAAGAGCCTGACACAAACTTTTCTTGTATGAACGGAAGACCTGCCAAAGGGCGAAAGCCCACAAAAAAGGAAGCAACGATTTGGATAGTGACCTACACACCGAAAGAAAGCGCACCGACGACGAATTGTAGCGGCAATGGACTGCGATTTTCAAACGCCGGTTTTTCTCTGCCCGGAGGTGCTGACAAACCAGACTCCGAGAAAAACAAGAAGCATAGCAAGGGCTTTCACTGGTCCAAAGATCTCCTGGGAAGCGGCAACTGCGATGAGTGATGCAGTGACGGGCTGGAGATAGTTGTACATCGCCACTGTTGTCGGCTGGAGATATTTCTGCCCGAACGGCACCAGGAAATAGCTGAAGAAGGTGGAAAAGAATATGACAAAAGTGATTGCAAACCAAGCCGTTGAAGGGACTGCGCCCCATTGGGTGAGGATGAACTCACGCGCCGAAATCGGCAGAAGCATCAGGGCCCCGAAAAGATATTTCCATTTCATCAGTGTGATGGAAGAATATTTCTTGATGATGTCCTGGAAGAAGACGAGGTAGATGCCGTATGAAACCTGGGAGAGCAGGCAAAACACGGCGCCGGAAAAGGAAACAGACAGCCCGGAAGCAAAAGAACTGCCCCAAAGAGCAATCAGCAGAGCCCCGGACAATCCCAAGAGTATTCCGCCCACTTTCCGCACATTCACTTTCTCGTGCAGGTGCACAGCCGACATAATCACGGTCCAAATCGGCAAGGTAGCCATACAGATGGAAGCCTCGACAGGTGAAGAAAGTGATATTCCCTTCATATAGAAAAGCTGCACCAAAACCGTCGAGAAAAAAGCCGCAAGAAAAAGTTTCCAATAATCCTTTTTATCCACTTTCGCCGCCCGCTCCGAAGGAATCGCAAGCGAAACCAACCAAAACAGGATTGTTCCCGACAAAATCCGGATGTCAGCCAGCACAGTCGAAGAGATAATCCCGCCAAGCAGAATAAATTTCGAAACGGGAACCGCCGCCCCCCAAACAGTATTACAAAGAAGAAGAGATATATGTCCGGTGCGCCTTTGCTTTGATGTCGTCATAGTTTTGTTTCAAAAATGCTTGCAAAGATAGTCAATTATTGTCTATTGCATCGAAACGTTGACTCAAGTGGGTGGCTATCGCCGGGACACTGAACGGGTATCGGCCGGAATACGTATCCAGAAAGCAGATAAGAAGTTACATCGAGAAGCTGGTTGAAAATGGTATGCTCTCTTATACTGGTGAGGGCAAAATGCGCACATACTCTTTAAGTAAACGATATGAGAGCGAGATGGCGCTTATTACCAAAGCAGTTGAAATCGGACTCATGAAATGAGCAAACAAGCAAAGGGCCAGAAAATCTTTGCCCAGACTGACATCATTGTTATAGCAAAGTTTTGCAGCTCAACTACCACGAAATGCATTGTATGACATGGCACGCGACCGCCTGAAAGATATCTTTGATAATGTCCCGTTCTATATCGGAGGATGCTCAGAACTTGGATATAAGACATTTGACATCAAGCAATATGGTTATGACACCTGTGAGGTGAATACTAAATTCAGAGGATTCAAGTCAGACCTTCTGATTTATCGGGCATGCAAAGACACCAAAGAACACATCGCAATATGTGTCAGAGGACGACAGAGATTTGAACCATTCAAGAAGCCCAAAGGACTTCGAATCATAGACATAGTCCTTAATTACACCTTTTGCGAGAAGGATATGGAAGATTTCGTGTCAAAAGGAACATCAAGAGGCTATCAAACTGGTATGATTTATTGGAACTTCAAAGGACCATCTGCAAGATAGCAGACCTAACCAGGAATAAATGAGTTCGCCCTCTTCAAATATGTTCTTCAGATGTTTGCTGACAGTATGGACACCTACCCCATACAGCTGTGCCATAGCTTGGGGGGGGGACGCACCATATTGTTTCATCTCTTATGACGACTTGTGCTTTGCCGCTGTCTTTCAGAATATTGCACAATAGGAATATTTGCTATTTTCAATATATTCTCGTATTTTTGTGAACCAAAAGTAATGCACGACACCACTATGAGTTTACGAAATCAACTTCTCTTGGATCTTTACAAGGACAAAGCAAGTGTTTTCACTATGCAAGGAATCGCTATGGCTTATGGCCAGGGGCTGGACAGGGACACAATGAAGAGCAGGATGATCGGCTATGTCAAGAAGGGCGAAATCCTCAATCCTCGGAAGGGAATCTATTCCAAGCCCGGTTATGATGAGAAAGAACTTGCCTGCCTGCTTTATACCCCTTCCTACATCTCTCTGGAGTATGTTCTACAGCGGGCCGGAATTGTCTTCCAGTACAGCGATGAGATTACCTCTGTGGGGAATTTGTCCAGGAGCGTTGAAATTGACGGGAAGGTGTACCGATACCGGAAAATCAAGGGTGAAATCCTAATTGACACAACAGGCATCAGCTGCGAAGGCAATGTTAATATCGCTTCTCCGGAAAGAGCCTTCCTGGATACTTTATACCTGGACAGTAATTACTATTTCGACAATCCATCCTCCTTGGACAAACAGAAGGTGCTTTCTCTCCTTCCCATCTACAATAGCAAAACGCTCGAGCTGCGGGTTTCAAAAATTCTCTAACAATGGATACGAACAAACATAAATTTTTCATGCTGCAGCTGCTGAAGGACATCTTCTCCGATGCGCTGCTTTCATCTGTACTGGCCTTCAAGGGCGGTACCGCCACTATGTTCTTTCACAATCTGCCTCGCTTCTCGACTGACTTGGACTTCAACCTGCTGGAGCCGGAAAAGGAGACCGAGGTCTATGAACGCGTCCGTAAGATTGTCCTGAAATATGGCAAGATCCACGACGAGGCCATCAAACACTACGGAATCATCATCGTACTTGATTACGGTATTGGTGAACGGAAACTTAAGATTGAGATATCAAACCGACTTTACGACAATCACTATGAAATCCGGAACTATCTCGGTCTCCAAATGCGCGTTATGGTGAAGGAAGATATGTTCGCCCATAAACTGTGCGCCCTCCTTGACCGGACCGAAATCACAAGCCGAGACGTGTTCGACTGCTGGTTCTTCCTGAAGGAAAGGACATCCATCAATAAAGAAATCGTAGAATCCCGCATGGAAATGCCCATTGAAAAATACCTGGACAAATGCATCGCAAGTGTCCGGGATATCTCGGAAAAGAGTCTGATCAGCGGTTTGGGTGAGCTCACCGAAGGCGAGATGAAGAATTTCGTGCGGCATGGTCTGAAAGACGAACTAACCTCTCTTCTAACTATATTCAAGGCCTTCCCTTCCTTTGCGTAGTATCTATTCGCTCATAGCGTCCTCAAAGGTCTTCCAGCATTGACACGTGGCATAGGTTCAGCTGTTGGCTGCATCCACCTCCTTAGTGAATTCATCCATGCGGTCGAAGAAGCCCACACGCTTTACCCGCGTCGGCAATGACTGACGAAGACTCATCATCCATCGCCACGTGAGGAGTGGTTATTTCCATTTTGGAAACAACTGAGTCTGCTATGAGTTCGCCCTCTTCAAATATGTTCGGGTTGAATAAGATCCCTAAACTATATTTTAAAATATAGTTTACAACAAGGGAACGATAGAGACGAAGTTCCTCTGGAGTCTCGGCACTGTTTCTCGGAAGACGGCCGTAACTGTCAATAAATTCTGCCAGCAGGACCAGGCTCTCTGATATATCCTTTTTCGGTTGCAACCATAAATTTTTCAAAATTCTTATGGTTTGAAATATAAAACCGCTATCTTTGCCTAGTAAACAAAACGGTTATTGTCATGGAACAAGCAGAACTTCAGCCACTATACGACAGCTATCACCGCAAAATCGCAAAGGTTGACCTGCGCTTCAAGCGTTATCTACTGTCTTGACCGTTGACTAAGGGACGAGCAAGGTGAATTTGCGGACATAGGTATTTTCGACGATACCCCTTATGCCTACCTGGTTATTGGTAATGGTCAGCGTAGTTTCACCTTTCTTGGTGCCAGGCTCAATAAAGATAAGCACATCCTGCTTGTCGTACCTTCCTCCGACTTTGGCTATATCATTGTCATCAACAGTGATTCTGTTCATATCCGCCTCATTCCAGTCGAAAGAACAAGACCTCAACAGTAAAAACGGTTGCTTATGTGTAGTTTTATCAAGTTTCGAGACATCAATGACTGCGCCATCTTCAAGTCCGTCCCCTACAAACTCTGAATCAGAATATGTCGGATAAATATTAAACCTATGCTTATACGTCTTTATTGTATTACGCACGGATAAATCCTTGTCACTGTCTTTCGGAGTAATCTTAATATATTTCAGACCCGGTTTCAGGCCTTTGATATAGGCTCGCTCAGATATCACCAGTTCAAAGTCGCCACTTTTATCTCCAGGGAAAACAGCATCGATTCCTTCCCAAACAAAATCATACGCATAAGAAAACTCAGGCTTGGTCGCAAATGGATATTCAATAGGATTATCTGCACCCATCCAAACCGGGAAATAATTTATCGGAGCATCCAACGAATTTATTTTCAACGGCACACAGACCTTGCACTTCGCTACATTTCCACCGTCATTGGACCAAACCGCTATAATAGTCCGGCCGTGACCAATGCCAGTCACAACTCCATTCCTATCCACAGTAGCGACTTCATCATCTTCACTCACCCATCTGATTTTGCCCTCAGGCAGATTCGTAACCTTCAGATTGAAAGTCTCCCCTATTTTCAGGTCAATACTTTCCTCATTCAATTTCAAATCAGGATCCTTAGCATCCTCAACAAATTCCTTTTTGCATCCGGACAATGTCAATGCTGCCGCCACGGCGCCCATAAGAATCGCCCTATAAAATGGTCTTTTCATAATTTATCTGTTTTTACAATATAATTTCTGCAAAGAAAAGAAATCCGCCACATTATTCCTATACGTAATTTTACTTATTTTGGGGGCATTAAGTCTTCGGCGACTCGTGGGAACAACGACGGTGCAACGGCTTTCGTAAAAAATCACTACATTTGCCTTTTAAAGTTTTGATTTATGAAAAGAATTGGTGAGAAGATATTTTATGTCGGAGTAAATGATAGGGAATGTTCGCTCTTTGAGGGGCTCTGGCCCTTGCCTTATGGGGTGAGCTATAACTCCTATCTTATTGTGGATGAAAAGATTGCCCTGATTGACACTGTAGAAGAGCCCTTCAAAGAGGAATTTATTGCCCAGATTGGGGAAGTCGTTGGAGAGCGGGCTGTCGACTACCTTGTCATCAATCATATGGAGCCAGACCATTCATCGTCAATATCTTCAATCATCGAGAGATATCCGGACATCAAAATCGTCGCAACCGCACGCGCAGTCCCGATGCTGGACGGCTACTACGGCATTGGCGCTTCACGGATTCAGACGGCCGGTGACGGAACTGAGCTTTCACTCGGCGAGACCTCACTCAGATTTTTCGCGGCGCCGATGGTCCATTGGCCGGAGACTATGCTGACTTGGTATGAGGCAGAAAAGACTCTTTTTTCCGGTGACGCTTTCGGAACATTCGGATTTCCGGGGCTTGTGGGAGGCGAAACCGACGGGGAGAATCCAGTTGCGGAAGAATCTGAAGAAATATGCGACGGGAAGTTCGAGAATTTGGGAATATATCGGGATGAAATGATTCGGTATTATTCGAACATCGTCGGAAAATATGGCGTTCCGGTGCAGACGGCGCTCAAAAAACTCGCCGGGCTGGAAGTCTGGAGAATTTGCAGCACTCACGGGCCGGTTTGGGAGAAATTTGTCGGGGAAGTTGTGGGAATATATGATCGATTGAGCCGATATGAGGCCGAAAAGGGAGTCTGCATCGCCTTCGGAACAATGTATGGAAACACCGAAAAAGCTGCGCGCGAACTTTCGGCTGAACTCACAGCGCTTGGGGTGCCGAATGTCGTCCACGACCTCAGAGTAGAGAATCCGTCGGCCGCAATCCGGGATGTCTTCAAATATGACACACTAATCCTAGGCTCACCGACCTACAACGGAGGCATCTTTCCACCTGTAGAGGCATTTATGAAAGCTGTCAGCGCAAGAGGCGTCAAAAACCGTAAATTCTTCGCCTTCGGCTCCTACACCTGGGCGGCGGCAAGCGTCCGTCTCCTGCTCGAACAGGCCACTGCCCTCGGCTTCGAACTTCTTTCCCTGCCGGAACAATCCGCAAGCGGGCAACAGCCCAAATCCACTCCTTGCTCCTGCGCACAAGAAGGCGGCCTTGCTTTCCCACAGGCCTTTTCAACTCAGAAGTTCGACGTCAAAGCCCTCGCCAGCGTCATCAAAGATGTCTTGAACTGAAAAAAGTGGTTCTTCCGCAATTTAGTTGAAAGACGGAGTTT
>ERZ1026882.709-NODE-709-length-16127-cov-76.444562_pt1 | contig 16127 bp, 15 predicted proteins | sample MGYA00380171_ERZ1026882 | MGnify/ENA primary metagenome ERZ1026882 (study PRJEB33269, sample SAMEA4719807) | human gut metagenome | biome: human-associated habitat; feature: organic feature; material: feces | place: Cameroon | collected 2013-10 ...
CATATTCTTCCTTTGATGTTAGTTCTTGCGGCACATACATGCGCCATTTATTTACAAATGTATCCGACTCTTCGTTGTTAGTCAACCACTTGACGCTTTTGGTTCCCTTGGCTCGGCACAGCTCCAAGAGGGATTCTGAGATGTTGGCTTGTTCCTTGATTCGCTCCAACAGATAGCCTGTCTTCTGGTACAGGAATGCCTTGTCGTACCTTGCGAGATAATCGATGAGCCTTTCCTCATTGAGCAAGACGATACCCTCCATGCAATGCAGCAATTCCTCAATACCACCAGCTCGGTCGATACGGTCAAAGCAATCCAACAACGTACTCTCCATATCCGTTACTCGTACATAAGGGTTTCCCTTGGGTGTCATCATACCAACGATTTCCTTTGTTTGTCGGCAATAGGTATAATCCACATCGTCAAAAGAAAAGGGATTGAAGCGAGTCATGCTTTTCACAAAAACCTCATTGAAGGGTTGATGAGCCAATCCATGAAACTCCAATGCTGTATGATAACTGATGCAAGCTGTAGGTGACAAGTGGCTTCCTATCTCATACTTGTCGCAAACAGGTAAACCCGACGCAATATCCTTCATGCAATAGGTATTGCGCCGTATAGCCACAATCCACCCTTGTTGCTTGTACCGAGCGAGCAACGCCTCCACCGCCTTCACCTTGTCTTTCAGAGCCTCAGAAAGTTCATCCAAAGTGAATATCCGCAGCTTGTATAATATACTCAATAGTTCTGTCATTGTTTCTAATTTTGCGCAAAGATATGAAATCTAATTTGTTTATGAGAAAAATCAGAAACTTTTTATGCTTTTTTATATGTTCTTTCCATCTTAATTGTCCGACTACGGAGGAACAAATCACCGACAGGCAAGTTCTTTTGGGAGAACCCAAAAGGTTTCGAGTAACTCGAAACATACTTGTCACTGCCAACTAAAGCCAACGACTGCCACAACCACTTGAAACTCAAAACAAGTACGTTAAATTATTACCTTTTCGTATCTAAACAGAATCCACACAATCACTTTTCTACCGTTTAGAGCGTATAGTATTGATAATCAACCAATAATAGACGCTCTGTTTTTTTATATATTGAGTCCACTTGAAAAAGTCCAGATCATATTTGTCTTTTTAACTTATAACAATCAATAGGACGTTTTCGTAAAATGACTTTTTCAAGTGGGCTCATGCATGGATTTTGTTTTCACATACACAAAAGTGTATTTTTTAGCCACCCATCTCAGAAATACACTTTTGTGTCAAAGGCTTTTTTCATTCAAATTATACTTACCCTTTTAAACTGTTTATCTTGGCACAAACACTTTGCACATGGTCAAGCCCATAAAGCATTGAACGTGAATCAATACCCATCCACGAAAATAAAGTCTGAATTTTCTGGTATTCATTGACGATGTAACTTGTGTCTATTTCTGATGCATGAAGCCTGAAACAGATAGGTTCATGGTGTGCAATTCTATTTCTCAAACTGTTCACCTTGTCGAGTTCATTGAATATGTAGGCGTTGTTATATTGAACAGCCACCGATGAACGCGGCTTATTTGGAAAAGCCCTTAGCAGACATTGTCCTGTCGCACGATATTGTAGTGAGGAAAACATATATTTCCATACACCGAATTCCATTTCGGCAATAAGTTTGGAATGAGAATAGATGCCTTGTCTATTCAAGCGGTTGTATGCCTTTTCTATGATTTTCCTTGTCTCATTCATGCGTCCATTGGAGAATATTCCATTGTCTTGAACAGAATCTTTCAGCCAATTCTCTCCCAAGGTCGGCACCAAAAGGCTATCAATCGCATTGCGCAATGCCACTTCAAAGCAGCTAACTATTGTAAACATCTCCTGCGACAAACGTAAATTGTTGCGATACAAAGCCATAGCCTTGCGAGTGTCACCATTCGCAGCATCCTTATATCTCTGCATTCGCTTGGCAGACAAGATTCTTTCAAATTCTAAATATTCCATAAAAATTCGTTCATTTACTTGGTTGTATCAAGAAAAAACACTATCTTTGTAGCGTTGATTCCCGGTAGCCTCTGATTCGTCAAGCTATCGGGTCTTGTTTTTATACGATTCATGCCTACAAAAATACTTTTTTTTCTGCGATTACGATTAAACCACATTATATAATTATAGAAAATTAACCGTAAAAAGTTGCTAAAAGTCCTTGCTGTTTCGTATTATTATTATATTTTTGCATCTTGAAAAGAGTTGTTTGACAGCAAACCTATGAAGATTGCAGAAATTAGAACTATTGCCAAATCATTACCTCCATTAAGGTAAAAAACTCATAAATAGCTCATTTTAAGTTATTCGGCAGATTTTAGCGTAATTTTTATTTAAAGAACGTAAAATTAATAGTATTAACCATTCAAGAGTGTAGAACAAAGTTAAGCTCCATCATGCCTGTCTCTTCAAGAAGAATTGCTCATTCTACTAATCGCCCAACATCATACACTTTGGGGTAATATCTACAACTCATTAAAAAGAAAAAATATTAGAAAGGAATTATGGAAAGCGATATTTGCCCATAATTCCTTTTATTTTTATATGACCCCACCAACTCCAATTGGATATAATCAAAACGGTACGACCGGTTTCCAGAAATCGCTAATTTGATTTAGTTTCAAGTTTCTCTTCCAAACATTAGCTTTAATAAAATGCTCTTCATAAACAGCCCTGTCTCGCTCTGGATAAATGTTCCCTTTCCAATATTGTCTCAATTCGGCAACCTTAATGAGATGTCCATTGGTGCATACATATTTTGCATATTCGTTCTCTGCGGAAGAAACATACACTCTTGAAAGAATACACTTGTATTTGTCGCTGATTTTGGGGTTTGGAATATCTTTGAATTCTTCAATTTTGTCATAATGCCCAGTATTAGGATTCCAAACATATGCATCAAAATGTTTAGTGCCAGAAGCACCAAAGCTACCCAAATAAAACAGCACATCTTCTTTTATACCGTCAAAATTCAAGTCAGTCAACAGACAACTATCAATACGTTCTTCATTTGGTACAAGATCATCATCTTCAGGATATTTGTATCCGAAGCGATGAATGGTCTTGTCGCCACGTTTTATAATCACTCCATAATCAACATCGTCAACCTCATGCTCTATCATAAGGCTTAGAGTGTCGTCATTACTTCTCATAGAAGAATCAGAAGTTGCTTCTTTCTGTGGAACACATTTCGTTTTATTCTTATTGCATCCCCATACTACAAGAAAACTACAAAAAATGAGTAGAATAAAAACTATCTTTTTCATACTTCTTTTTATTTTTATTGCGACAAAGATACAAAGTTTCTTTTTATTTTCTGCAAAAATTAGCAATTATCTTACTCCACCAAACGCTATTGGGTATAAATCGTGCTGTGGGAACTTCTCGCAGCCGATATTGAGCGTATCGAAGGCATCAGTGCCGTCGGTACGGTGTATGATTGATATTATCCAGCACGCTTACTCATTTTAGCTAAAAAACAGCCTAAATATTTGGAAGTTACTAAATTTCAGAGTATCTTTGCAAAAGAATAAAACGTATCAAGACAAAGGAATCAAAACGTATCCCTGCAAAGGAATAAAAAAATGCGTATGATACAGGTAGAAGAAAGATATATCAGCTTGCTGACCGACTTCGGCTTCAAGCGAATTTTTGGAACAGCAATGAACAAGGATTTGCTGATTTGTTTTCTCAACAGCTTGTTTGATGGCAAACAGGTTGTGAAGGACGTTTCGTATCTCAACCCTGAGCATGTGGGAGACGTCTACACCGACCGCAAAGCCATCTTCGACGTATACTGCGAGGGCGAAAACGGCGAGAAGTTCATCGTAGAAATGCAGAATGCCTATCAGACATATTTCAAGGATCGCTCCCTGTTCTATTCCACATTCCCTATCCGTGAGCAGGCACCAAAGGGGAAGGATTGGGACTTCAAACTCAACTATGTATATACCATTGCCCTGCTCAACTTCGACATGAACGAGGAAGCCTTCGAAAAGGAAAAAATCCGCCATAGTGTACAGTTGTGCGATACCGCCACTCATAAAGTGTTCTACGACAAGCTGGAGTTCATCTATGTAGAAATAGCCAAGTTTAACAAATCGCTGGAGGAACTGGAGACGCTTTACGACAAGTGGCTCTATGCGCTGAAGAATCTCTACAAGCTTACCCAGCGCCCTAAGGAGTTATGCGACAAGGTCTTCGACCGCCTCTTTGAGGAAGCCGAGATTGCCAAGTTTACTCCGCAGGAATTGAGGGAGTACGAGGCCAGTAAGATAGCGTATCGCGACATCAAGAATTCCGTAGATACCGCCAAGCGTGAAGGTATTGCTGAAGGAATGGAAAAAGGAATGGAAAAGAAAAGCCATGAGATTGCCAAGAAGATGCTGACAAAGGGCATGGATGAAGCGACTGTGATGGAAATAACGGGGCTGTCGGCAGAACTGATACAGAAGCTGAAAGCGGAGATGTAGATTATTGATTCGCAAGGCTCCTGTAACAAAACCAAGTCTTGCACACAATGCTAAGGAAATATCATCAGATACTTTGGAGTAGAGAATTGCCGTGCGGTGAGAAAATGGAGCTGACCGATGGGAAAAGTCATGGCTACCTTTCGTTATTGACTCTCACGCCTGAGAGATTGCAAAAGCCAAAGGTGCGGAGAGCGAAGCGAAGGAGGTGCTGAAGGCGGAGCATACCGCTGAAAAAAGAAAAGCCTTCATCCTACGTTGGTTGGGCGCAAGACAAAGGCTTTATCTGGAAAGGCGGATTAGGAGGAATTTCACTTCATTGAAGTTTCATAGTCTTTGATGTCTTTACTTTTTACTAATGTCATCATCAAGTTGCTTACGAAGATTTGAGCGATAAACCGAAATATTTGTGGTTACATCTTTTCCTTCTACTCGACCATATACTTTTATAGTGGCTCGTGCGCCTAAGAAGCCCGACGGCAAATCTTCATCCTTCAACTTGGCAAAGTGAATGCGAAGTGTCTTATTATCGGTATTTTTCACAGAGACACCAACCTCTTCCTCGGTGGCAGAGATATTTTTCCCTTTATTGTTTTTTACTATTCCAAAACTGCAATCTAATGAATAGTTAATATTGTCGCAGTTAGTGCATGTCAGCTCTAAATCACCATCAATATAAGTGTACGAATAGATGAAGTATTTCGATTCCTTAGGGTAAAGAGTATAACCTATTTCTTCGGGATAATAGCTGACACTTATATATTCAGGATTAGTGTTTGAAGTAGCCTTAAACAAAAGGGGCGAGTCTTTCACTTCATCGCAACTGCTTAATATCACAACAGTTAGCAATGAAAATAGCATTGTTAAAATCTTCTTCATATTCATTCTCGTTTTATTAGGTATAAATTATTATTTAATTTGCAAAAATAGCATTTATTTGCAGAAATTCCAAATGTTTAAAGACTTATTAACGTAAAATATTGGTTATCTCACCCCACCAATCGCAATTGGATATAAATCGTGTTGTGGAATTTTTTCGCAGCCGATATAGAGGGTATCGAAGGCATCAGTGCCATCGGTACGGTGTTCGAGAAAATCTTTGTTCTCACCAAAAAAGGTGCAGATGAAGCGAAGCGTAACAGAAGATGATGCCGATGGCTGCTGCCCACAAAGGAAAAGCCATTGTCCTACGTTGGTTGGGTGCAAGACAAATGCTTTATCTATTAAGGCGGATTCGGATGGAGTCCACGTTAATATGTTCATTCAGTGAATCATTAGCATGTAATTTACCAAAAGGGTCAGTATAATAATATTTGAAAATATTTACTGTGGCGCCCATTCCAGTATGTGCTACTATATATTGTGTATTTGGCAATAATTTTATGAATGAAGGGTCGCGATTATATTCTCGTGTGTATGAAGAGGTTTCAATTACTTCAAATTTATTTGGAATCTTCCTTTCTAAATAAATGGTGTCAACTTCCTTGCATGGTTTCGGGTTTCGTAGGAAAAAGTCATAAGAATATGCTTTGCTAAGGCTGTCCCATGGCTCAATGGAAAAATACAGCATTTGGTTGATGTAAAAAACTTGTTCTTTTTCAGATAGTTCAAAATCATGATTTTCACCTGTTCTTCCCTATTTTCCAAGAGACTTGAACTTCTTGGTGATGCACTTTTTATTTCTATATTTACATGCTAAAAGTTATACCATCCTCAGTGTCCCATGCGCGAGGTATCTACCTCCTTGACCGTCTTCTCCTTGTAGCCACCAAACTTATAGATAACTGCGAAGGTGACAGATGCCCAGCTGTAGTTGATCTTCATACGGTAGTCTTGGTTGCCTTGCACGGAACGGGTATCGTATTTATTGTTGAAGATGTTGTTGCCATTAAGGCGCAATCCCCATCTTCCATCATGCGACGACCATTGCAGTTTGGCATTCATTCTGAAGATAGGACTTATGTCGTAAACTCCTTGTATTGCCTTTGACTGAATGAACGGATTAAGAATGAGACGCAAGTCCTGCGTGCTGCATAGTTTTACGGATGCCGTGCCTCCAAGTCTAACCGACAGTTTCTTGCGATTGAACGGCAAGTCGAAGAAGTGGCTGCTCTTGTCGTGCTTGTAGGTTCCTACTGCAAACACGTTGCCGTTGAGCCATTTGCCTGCACTGAATATGGCTGATGCTTGCAATCCAAAGCTATTGGAATAGTCGAAGTTGGTTTCCTTCATTATCACTGCCATGCGGTCTGTGGTTTGATATGGCAACTGCACAGAATAATCAGGTTTCAGACTTGCAAAAGCCATAAGCGTATAACGTCGCTTTATCTGCCACATCAGATTGACATTATAATAAGAGAAGGGTTTCAAATCGGGATTGCCATGTATCTCGGTGTAGGTGGACGAGTAGAACACATTGCTCATAGTGGACCAATAACTCGGGAACTCAGAGTTGGAACTGAATGATAGATTGAGCAAATGGTTGTCGTTGACGTTCCACAAAGCATTGAGCGTAGGATATACGCGCCATTTATCCCATATGGGAGAGTGATATTGCTCGGCAGCAACAGATGCTTCAAGACTAATAGCCTTGTTTATCTGCTTGCTGAAACCTGCATATATGTTCCATATACGCTCGTTGAGGTCCACGCTGCTTGTCCCATCGGGCAAAACGCTCCCATCCTTGTCTATTGTGGTCTGATAACTCTTGTTGCTTGTGAATTGCCCTTTCACACCATACGACAATCCCCAGCCGTGTGCCAACGAATGGGTCTGGTCGGCTGTGAACATCCATTTGTTGATGGTCTGCTCGCTGCCGCTTGTCAGGTTGCGTTCAGTTTCATTTTTGTTTTCCGTAGTTATCGTACCATCGAGGGCTTGTTGCTGAGGCGTGCGATAGTAAGTGTACGAACCGCTAAAGGTTAGTCCGAAAGGAAGCGCGTAGTTAACATCCACATTGTGCAGATATTCATGACTGTCACGATGCATTCCGCTTATGCTTGAACCTGTCGTGCGGTTGTTTGAGTTTGTCTTGTTCCATCGTCCTGTATAGGCTACGTCGAGACGATGGTTCTTGCCAAAGGCATAGTTCATCCCCAGTCGGTAGTCGTGTGTAATACCAAACGACTTCTGTCCTGTTTCGTCATTATAATAAACACGATTGTTGCCAAGCGGATGATTGGCTATGCGTGAAGACTCACCGTAGGAATTGCCGTTTACATATTTATATTGTGCGTCAAGTCCAAACTTGCCTCTTTGCAAGGAAAGATATAAATTACCAAACTCATTGGCGTATCTGTTTTGCCGCATGCCACCAATGATTTGTCCCGAAAGCTGATTGGTACCGGCGTAGTCTTTCGTAACGATGTTGATAGCCATGCCACGCACATGATAGCGAGCAGGGGCAGACAGCATCACCTCGGCTTTTGCCAACTGTGCGGCAGGCATTGCCTTCAGACGCTCTGTCAGTTGTTCCTGCGTCAATGTGGTGGCTTGTCCGTTGATAATCAACGTTACTTCATTGCCAGAGAAGGATATGCTGCCTGTGGCATCGCTGACACCAGGTATGCGTGTCAATGCCTCGTAAGCGTTGTCGGCAGGCAATTGTTTTAAGAGTAGTGGCATATTGTACGACAGCATACCCCGCTCTGCCTTGACAATGGGGCGAGAACCTTTTACCATCACTTCTGGAAGATTGTGCAACATTGTCTCCATTGTGAGCGAATCCGTTTGCGTCAGAGTTTGAGCTTTCACGTTGGCAACAGAAAGCAGAAATAATCCTAAAAGAAATATCTTGTTGGCCATATTTTATCTTTTTAAGTTATCTTTTTAATTTCACCCAAACGAAAGCAAACTGCAATTATTTGCCTCTTTTTGCATTCCAAGTGTAAAGGTATAAATACATTTTGAAACAACATAATTTTAGGAGGATGTTTAAATTACATTAAACAATGTTATACGTGCTTACACTTTGCATAATAACGCTAAAACAACATTTTCACTTACTTTTTTTTACGGTTTACCTGCATCTTTATTCTATTTGATTCATTACATCGAAAAGAACTTTTCTGTATGCCCAAATAAAGAAGTTAGCATACCAACAAAAAAAACGTGGGTAATCATAAGCTTATCCACGGATTTTTATTTAAATGGAGAAAATAGTATAAATCTTCATTATTGGGAAAACTATACTGAACAAAATGCAAATAAACTGCATTAAACTATAACAGTGATAGCATGACACAGTTTAGCTAACACTCTCGTTAACTTGACATACAAATTCCGAGATGATATTTGTATAATAATTTATAAAATATAGTGTACGGGCATGGCTTTATGAGATAAAAGCCTTACCTTTGCAGTCGGAAATATTTGCAATGATTCCGACCAAAAGTAAAGATAGAAAGCTATGCAAGAAGCTGTAGTAAATAAGATTAAGAGCAAAATAGCACATTGTAAGTTCGGGGAGGTGTTCTTCGTGTCATCCTTTCCTCAGTATGATGTGGAATACGTTACCAAGCTACTGGCGATATTCGAGAAGGAAGGGATTATCTCCCGAATATCAAAAGGTGTGTATGTCAAGGCACGCAAGACTCGCTTTGGCATACTGTATCCTTCTGCCTCTGAATTAGCAGCGGAAATTGCCAAGAGAGACAAGGCGGTGATTATTCCTACTGGAGTGACAGCAGCCAACCTGTTGGGCTTCTCTACGCAAGTGCCTATGACAACGAGTTTCCTCACGACAGGCTCCAGCAGAAAACTCTCCATGGGAAAACGCATGGTCATATTGAAGCATGGCGCTCCGAGAAATTTTGCTTTCAAGGGTATCTTAATGCGTGATCTTGTGCAGGCACTTCGCAGTATTGGCGAAAACAACATAACAGCTGAGGATGAGAAGCAAATATCCAAACTGTTGGCAGAAAATCCTGAAACGGAGACAATAGATCACGACCTACTGTTAGCTCCTGTATGGATGAGAAATATTATCAGACGAAACATAAAAGACAAGGCATTATGAGCAAATGGATAGATTTTTCGATAGATGAACGTAAGGCGATGATACAGGCTGTCAGCGAGGAAAAGCAGATAGACGAGGCATCTGCCGAAAAAGACTGGTGGGTAACGGCTGTGCTCTATGTCATATTCCATACCAGTATTGGCGAGTATCTCTTATTCAAAGGTGGTACAAGTCTTAGCAAGGGATGGAATATAATCAATCGTTTTAGTGAGGACATTGACCTTGCACTTTCAAGAGACTTCTTCTTGAATGTCAAGAACCTTGCCTGTGCTAACTGTACTTCGAATACACAAATCCACCATTTGCGAGAAAAGGCACAGGACTATATTCTTGGCGACTTCAAGTCTGAGTTGAATGAGAAGTTAAAAAGAATGGGACTTCCCGTAACGGTTATTGGCGACAATGACGTATTGGATGAGAATGGAGAGCCACTCAAAGTGCCTCACGACAAAGACCCATCTGTGATTTTCGTCAAATATCCTTCGCTCTACCAAAGCAATGCTGCATACGCCACCCCAACGGTAAAAATTGAGATTAGTGTCTTGTCTATGGCAGAGCCTTTTGAAATGAGACGCATATCGTCATTGGTAGAACAAGCATTTGATGGCGAGGATGTGGACTCTGATTTAGTCCAAACCATCCGCACGGTTACGCCTGCACGTACTTTCCTCGAAAAGGCATTTCTTCTCTGCGAGGAATATCAGAAAGACGAGCCACGAACTCTTAGGATGACACGTCATTTCTACGATTTGGAAAAGCTGATGCAAACTCCATACGCAGAAATGGCTTTTAACGATGTGGCATTATACGAGGACATTGTCAACCACAGACGCAAATTCTATCATGTAGGGTATGTGGATTATGACAAAGAATTGCCACAAAACATCCAGATTGTTCCAAGCGACGCATTCTTGTCAAATTATGAGGCAGACTACAATGAGATGAGAGGCAGTTTTATCTATGGCGATTCCTTGGACTTTCCTGCCCTCATGAAAAGAATGGCGGAACTTCAAGAACGTTTCCGCAAGATTTCAATATTACTTTAATTTTTGACGGAGTCCATTCAACCTTACGGCAAAATATGATGGACTAAAATAAGCAATTGAATAATAAAATACAATAAAAATGGAATATCCAACAATTAACTTAATAGAAAGATGTGATGACATATTACAAGAAAACTTATATCTTGTTAATAGTAAAAAAATACATTTGAAAATTCATTCCACAATAGGCAATAAAAAATACACTTTTGCCGATGTAGGTGTAAAAGACACAGATGCGGTGATTAAAAGATATGGTTATTTTACAAATCAATAGTGTCCACTAAATAAATTTTAGACTTAATTCTCTTACAGTTTGTAACTTCTCGGCAGGTTTGCTTTTGCCGAGCAAATCTACGAGAGGGGTTCTGTCCAACAATGAGACAGATAAAATTCTTAACAAATCATACATTTCCATATTCAATTTCATTTTTCGTTCAACAATCGCAACCAAGCAATATGCAATGATTGCACTATACAATTGTATCTTTACAGCATTTTCGGTTGTGCCATAGAATTCCTTGACATGAAGATGTTGCTTCATCCATTTGAAGAACAACTCTACCCTCCAACGATATTTGTAAGCCAATGCAATATCCTCTGCAGAGAGGATGGAGTTATTGGTATAAAACACAAAGGTTCTGTTTCCCTCCTTATCATAAAAGGTGATTCTTCTCATTGGGGAAGAGTATTGCTTTCGTGTTTTATATCCACTAAACTGTATCGTTTGATCAGCCATCACTCCCGTTATAGGGTTGTTATATTGTTTGTCTTCAATCACTGTATATGACATACGACGTTTCTCACGAACAACAAAGAACGCCTTTATCGTATTGATGATGGTGAGTTGCTCCGTGTCCATATATGCTCTATCAAATATGTATAAAGCATCAGGCTCATAAGGTATCTCGTTCATTACCTTGGAATCATGTAAATCCGCATTGGTTATAAGAAAGAATGATGGTATGTCTGTCTTTACATCATATAAGGTATGCATCTTTACACCACCTTTGTCATGATGAAGTTTACTCCACCAAAACACATTTAGGCAAAGTGAGATGGCTGTTGAGTCAAAAGCATAGACATTACCTTCATAGAAGAAGTCTTTGTCAACTAATCCTATGCGTAAGTCTCTTGCGGTCTTGACCATATGATACGCCATGTCTTCAAATATTTTAGCCTCTCTTTGCTCATTAGCTTTGGAAAGATTACTTCTGGTAACAGATGTGCCAAATCCAAGCCTGTTGAACTTAGTCTTATGCGCATTGAGCGTAGCTATCAAGTCTCGAAGACTCTCTCGATGGGTCAACTGAGCGAATATCATCACTAGCAAATGATTCCAACAAGTGAACTTCTTAACATATTTGTTTCCTTGATATTTTTTTACGAACCAATCGAACTGGTTTTTGGGAAGGAAATCACATATTTGACTGAATATATACTTACCTTGATTCATGAGTCTAAACTAACTTACAGATTGTAATTTTCTGCAAAGATAGTCATTTCTAACCCATAGAGTCATTTTTTGCTCGTATTTTGTCGTATATCAACCACTTACAACGATTGTTAATCGTTTTTAGTGGACACTAGTGAAAATAATAATTGAATAAAACATTTGGATTATGAAAAAGGAAACATTGAAGAAGATTATCAATTTTGCAATCACTGTTTTGACTGCCATCGCCAGCGCTTTTTGCGTCAGTTCCTGCCAGGGGTAAGGGGAACTGATGATGATGACATCAACTGCTGAAAGAACTATGTATGTATTAACTGCTAAGAAAGCGAAGTGAGTATTAACTAAATTTTTAAACTAAAAAAACTTTTAGAACATGAGAGAAATCAATTTGATTGTGTTGCACTGCAGTGCAACCCGTGTGAACCAGGATTTTCCCATAGAGGCTTTGAAAGCCTGCCATAAGGCAAGAGGTTTCAAGTCTGTGGGCTACCACTACTACATCACAAAGGATGGTACGCTCTATCCTTGCCGCCCGGAGCGTGAGGTGGGTGCTCATGCCCGCCACTACAATGCCCACAGCATCGGCATCTGTTACGAGGGTGGTCTGGATGAGAACGGGAAGCCTGCTGATACCCGTACCTTGGCGCAGAAAGTGACGATGGAGGAGCTCCTCAAGAGTCTCCGCAAGGATTTTCCTGATGCCGCGATTCTCGGGCACAGGGATCTTCCTGGTGTAAGAAAAGAGTGTCCTTGCTTTAGTGTTAAGGAGTGGTTGGAGGAGATTAAATCTTAGTTTTTCCCATGAGGGTGTGTCATAAGTCTGTGACACACCCTCTTTTGCTGTTTGATTCGTCTGTTACCAGGCAACGCTCATACCCACAGCGATGCTGGCATTGAAACTAAGAGGAATGAACTCCTTACTGGTCTTACCCAAGATGTGATCCATACCGATGAAGAAGTTGTAACCCTTAGGATGGATGTTCAGAACGTAACCCATGCTGGCTGCAAAACTGCTGACTGCAAAGTTGACACCACCATCCAACCACTTCAATGGTTTCCAGTTGGCACTCAATCGGCCCTCACTCCAAGTATAGTCACCATTGATACGGGTGCTGCTCAGGAAACCGAAAGACAACTTGTCGTAAGAAGGCAAACTGTACTCTGCACCGAGATTGAGCGTAGCAGCCAGACTGGTGGTACGACTACCCTGATCGCCCAAATCCTTCAGGTTGACGAAGTCGGTTATTTGGTCACCGTAATCATCTATCTGGTCGTCAATGGTAGAACCGCTGTTTTCTCTGACGGCAGTATCATGAAAACCATTGAATTCGAAGCTTTCAGCTCTATTCACAGCCTTCATATTGTTGCTCCAGTTGATGAAACCCAAATCGAGAACAGAAGCACTCAGGGTCAGGTTATCGTTCAACTTATAGACACCACCAAGGTCGAGTGCCATACCGAAGCCACCCAATCCTGCGCCATCAACATCTACATCATCAATCTTGTCATATTCGCCCTTGTCAGGGTTGTTATATTCATCCCTGGAAGTCTTATAAGTAAAGCCCTTCATGGAAACCTGTGCATTCGCCTTGCCGGAAACGGTCCACTTGTCTGTACCTGAGAGGTCAGCACGCAGGTTTTCCAGACGAACATCACCATCAGCCACACCGAAGAGGAACTTCAATTTAGCACCGATGCGGAGTTTCTTGTTGATCTGATGAGAGTGACCCAATGCAAATTCTGCATAAGAGCGAGCCATCATGCTCACATCACCAATCTCATAATTCTGGTTACCCGTGTTCTTGGCAAATTCAAACAACTCATAAGGCAGGGAAGCACCGAAAGATGCCTTGGCATTCACCTCGATGGTATTATAACCGCCAAAGCCCTTGAAACCAGCAGAAAGAATGGCGATGCCCACATCACCCTGTATGCGGTTGTTGCTCTTGCTGAAACCCTTCAGCGCCTCATCGGCAGAGATATAAGGGTTCATGAAGGAAGTCATCTTCTTGGCACCCGCCTCCTGTCCGTACATCGGATTGTTCAGTACAACATCCTTGTAACCGAAGTTGCCCTGCAGGTTGACATTGATATTACCCAAAGCAGGGATGGTAATATAGTTCTGCTTGTTCTCAAAAGCCGGGTTCATATCGTGACGGAACTTGTAGTCGTCAGTAAAGTAAGCGGAATTGAGCGTCTGAGCCATTGCGGTGCCACCCATCATGAGCAGAGAGGCAACCAAGACATGCTTATATATTTTATTCATCATTTTCTTTGTCTTTTATGTGTGTTATTATTCTGTTACTACTCTCTGTCATTAATTGAAGTTACCAATCACCTTACCCACGAGTTTCACCTTGATGTTTTCCAACTTCAGGGTATGCTTCTCAGAGTTGAGGTTGATGCCGGTCACGGAAGTTCCATCATGGCTTGCCTTACCTTTTACCTTATAAGAGAGTCCGTCAAGTTTCTGCAATGCGCCCTTTACCTTTTCACGGAGTTCGATTTCCAGCGGAGAAGTCACGGCTGTGACACCATCAGCAGATGCCTTCACAGTACCCTGCTTGATATTCACCTCTATCTGGTTGCTGATGTCTGTACCATCCACTCCGAGTGGAGTAGCCTCTACGATGAGGGTAGCAGGAACCAGATTCTGTGCATCAGCAGTAAGACGCAGATAAGTAGTACCCTCTGCCAATTCCAGTTCATCCAAATCATCATTCCAACCATCGAAATCATCTGCATATTCGATGACAGCATCCTCAGCAAATGCCAATGGTGCATAAACCTCGTAGCTTGGCACAACACTGTAATTGTGTCCGAACTCGATAGTCATTTCCTGACTGAGATCAGCCTTTGCCTCTACATTGGTAATCTGTACGTGGTCTGGAATATGCTGGTTGATAAGTGTAGCCAGGTTGCTCACCTCATATACATTGGCAGCACCATACTGAGCAGTCAGTTCTGCAGTCTTATGGCGGCAGATGCAGATTTTGGTTACAGGCGTAACAGTAGTCTTGTAGATATGCATCTCAGGGAGTTGTACGGTAGCCAAGTTCTGACCGTTCTTGGTAGAAATCACCTTTGCAGTCACCTTCGCCGCTGCATCCATATCATTTTTGATAGAAAGAATAATCTGAGTATTATCCAAGTCTGCTCTTACACCATCTTCTGAAAGGAAGTCAGGAACACCTGTCACTGTTACATCACCCAAACTTGAGATATTGATTTCCGGGTCGAAGATACCGGTAGCAGACTTCAAGTAAATATCATTGACTGTCACGTTGGCACCGATGGACAGTGCAGATGTAGGAACACTCGTTACATTAGCCTCAATACCGAGGTCGAAATAACCGTCCATCTTGATAGAGCCATTATTGCCGATGACAACCTTACCATAAGCATCCTGATTTGCGAAATCCAGTTTTTTAGCCTTGATGGTGAGTCGGAGGTCGCTGCTTGTAGAGACATTTTCCACAGTAATCTTCGAACCGTTGACCATAGGAACGCCATTGCCATTACCATTGACAGATGAAATCTGCAGATAACCAGGAAGGGTAAGGGTTGCCTTATCAATCGTGGCGATAGCAGAAGAAAGACTGCTGAGAGTGAGGTTTACATTCAGCACGATTTCGCCATTCACCTCAGCACTTTTCAGACTCTTCACAGCAGCATCCGTACCATTATATACGAACATCTGTTGCTTAGGAGAGACATAACTGAGATGAGTACCAGCAGCACGGGTACCCTTGGCAGCAGAACTGGTGCTCAAGGTAAACGTATTGGTATAAGATCTACCAGTCAAGAAAATAGGAGAAATTTGAGGAAAAGTCCCACAAATTTCACATAGTTTTGATGAGATTATAAAGGCTCTTGCTGATATCATAAAATCTAAAGAGGAGTTCATTCTCCATTTCAAACGAACCTACTCAGAGCCTTACCCACCATCGTGGATTTTAGGAGAACTGCTTACTATTGGAAACGTCAATGCCATTTATCGCAACATTAATTCTTGACTACCGCTGAATAGATACATATACATTCATTTTTATTAACCCGTTGGCGGAATTAATTTAGCGCATACTTAACCCTGCCAACCGGTCTGTT
>ERZ1026882.712-NODE-712-length-16088-cov-12.623714_pt1 | contig 16088 bp, 16 predicted proteins | sample MGYA00380171_ERZ1026882 | MGnify/ENA primary metagenome ERZ1026882 (study PRJEB33269, sample SAMEA4719807) | human gut metagenome | biome: human-associated habitat; feature: organic feature; material: feces | place: Cameroon | collected 2013-10 ...
AAAGAACGAATGTATGTTAAACTTTTAACGAGAACACTTTTTCAAGTGGACTCATCTATTGAGTATTCGATCAACACCAAACACAACCGAATTATCGGGAGCCAGCCAATCTCCCAATTCTATATTTAATGCTTTCATGTTTTTCAACATTTATTTTTGAAACAAATCCAGATATTTTTTAGCGCATTCTTTAATCGTATAAGGACTATTTTCCTTCATTTTTTCAGCATTGAATTTAAGTGATGCATAATTACGAACTGTTAGTTCGATTGTCGTGACATACTCCTTTATAGAAAAGTCCTTACACAAATAACCGTTTAATCCATTTTTAATCAAGTCAACACTTCCACAAACTGGGGTCGAAATACATGGGATTCCCGCCAAAGAAGCTTCCAATAATGTAATTGGCATCCCCTCGTATATTGAAGACAAACAAAAAGCATCGACATTAAGCATATAATCTGATATGTTTTTCCGTGTTCCCAAAAAATGAATGTTTTTTTCAGCAATATTTTTCAACTTTTCACCTTCTTTCGTGTCGAATCCTGCTCCCACAATAAGTAGCTGAACATTTGCTCCTTTAGCTATCGCTTCGTTGAAAGCATGGATAAGCAAACTTTGATTCTTTTGAATGTTGCATCTTGCGACATGTAAAAAGACTTTAGTATTATCGTCTGTTCTAAATTTTGTAATCTCACTTTTAACTGTATCAAAAAGAGATGTTGGAACAATCCTTGCACGTCCATTTACTATACAACTAATATCACAATATGGATATTCTTTCTTCATATCCTCATAGTTAGTTTGAGATAAAGCAATATACTTCATTCTCTTCCATCTACCTACAGTGTTAAACATTAATTTATTGGCAAAAGTAGTATAACCATTATGAAGATCATTGTGTATAGTCTCATAAAAATGGATTTTTCCAGACAGCAAGAATACTGCCAACGCACAAAATTGAAATGCCGTTTTTGCATTTAGATGTACAACATCCGGATTCAGTTTTCGTATTTCATTATAAATTTTAAACCATGTGCCAAAACTAAAAGAATCAGGTAATCCCAAATTTCTATATTCTACATTTTCAGCTAAGTCAAATTTATAAAAATTACGTTTCTCGCAGTTCTTTGTATCGTCTTTCAATGTAAGAAGAACAACATCACAAGTATTACTTAATTCATTAGAAAGATCAACAACAAAACGTTCAGCCCCACCAGATTCTAAAGTAAAAAGGACTTCTACTATTTTCATTTCAAATGTAATTTATGAAGTACACGATTCACATATCCCATGACAAACTGTCGTTTTGCAATACGATAAGGTTTCATATCCTCTTTATCATAGAAATATAAAGACTCACACTTACTACGGTCCTTTAACCATCTATAAAAGCTAATATGCAACTTCATAACATGAGTTATATCTGTCAATTCCACCATAGAATTAATCTGGCGCAAATTCTTGGATATTTCAACGTGATAGTCTTCACCAAGCTTAGCCTTTACATAGGCAAGAGGTAAGTTTACACCTGCCACACTGAAAGCAAATGTTGTTGCATCATTACGAAGATTCGTCTCCACGAAATAGTACTTGTTAGCAGCATAAATTAACTCCATACCGAATAATCCTTCATAATTAACTTCTTTAACAAATCTCTTTACAGAATCAGTTACTTGCTTTGGCAACTTGGATACTGGGTAAATAGTTGCAAAGGTTGTTCCCCCCATTCTATCTCGTAATTTACGAATAAATCCAGGTATGATTGTTTCTCCATTAACACGGAGTCCAACAACGACTATCTCATATTCTCGCTTCACAAATTCCTGTACTTGTACTCTTGCTTGAGTACCGAAGCCTTTCAAACCATTGTTCAATTCTTCTTGATTTTGACTAATGCAAATCTGAGATTTTTGTCCTGCGATACTACTTAACGGCTTACATATGCAAGGATATGAATCAAATTGTACGCTTGCTACACCTTCTTCTTTTACAGAAGATTTTGGCACACATAATCCACATTGTTCAGCGAGCTTTACTTGAACTTGTTTATCCATGAAATGTGTCATACGCCCTTTCTCTCCCGCATTGAAGAAGTGATAATAATCTTTTAATTCATCGTAATAAATATCAAAGCAATGAGCAACTTCATCACAACAACTGATGACAATTGGCTTTTCAGAATTGCTTCGCTTTGACATCAAAATACCGAAAACTTCTTCACAGTTACCAGTACTTGTATAATTTGTAACATACTTTGAATAACGAATATAACTATCGTTGTCACCATATATATACAAATCAATACTATATCCTATCTTACCGAGGCAACGCACCATTGTCAGAGTATTATGGTGCGTAACGCCTATAACGATTATATTATTCATTATTTTTTATTTAATTTATTATATTCAATTAGAGCTTTTTCCAATAAGAAAAGACTTCTTTGTATATCTTTCTTACATAATACATACGCCAAACGGACCTGACTGTTCCCAATCTCTGGAGTTATATAAAATCCTTGAGCAGGTGCCATCATAATAGTCTCCCCAATACAATTTTTCGGTGTCTCATTATCCTTAAAAATAAAATCGGTAAGACACCATGCACAAAAATCTTCTGCATTATCAACAGGTAATTGAGCTACAGTATAAAAAGCTCCCATTGGAATTGGTGAATAACAACCATGAATCCTATTAACTCCATCTATCAAGCATTTTCTACGATCCAGATATTCTTCATAAACCTCTCGGCTATAAGACTCAGTACCTTCAATAGATGCTTCTGCTATAATCTGTCCAATTAAAGGAGGGCTAAGTCTTGCCTGACAGAATTTCATCACGGTTTTTCGCACATTCTCGTTCTTGGTAATCAATGCACCTATGCGAATACCGCACTCAGAATATCTTTTAGAAACAGAGTCTATCAAAATAACATTTTGTTCTATACCATCCAAATGCATCGCAGATATATAAGGAGAACCTGTATAAATAAACTCCCGATAAACCTCATCCGAAAAAAGATATAAATTATATTTCTTCACAAGATTCCTAATCTGAAACATTTCCTTCTGAGTATAAAGATAGCCAGTTGGATTATTAGGATTGCATATCAGTATAGCTTTGGTACGCTCGTTGATTAGTTCTTCAAACTTCTCAACCTTTGGAAGACAAAATCCTTCTTCTATAGTTGTTGTTACAGTGCGAATCACAGCACCTGCCGATACAGCAAAACTCATATAGTTTGCATAAGCCGGCTCAGGAACAATAATTTCATCACCAGGATTCAAACAACTCATAAAAGCGAAAAGCACAGCCTCCGAGCCTCCTGAAGTAATGATGATTTCATCAGCATTGAGCTTAATCTGATAACGCTCATAATAACCAACAAGCGCCTGTCGCAAGGAAGCATATCCCTGTGACGGGCTATACTCCAAGATTTTCCTGTCTATATTTTTTAGGATATCAAGTGCCTTCTGTGGAGTTGGCAAATCAGGTTGTCCTATATTCAAACGATAAATCTTAACCCCTTTATCCTCGGCTTTATATGCCAAAGGTGCCAATTTTCGTATTGGTGACTCTGGCATTAAGGCTCCACGTTTTGAAATCTCCAAACTCTCCTTCATACCTAATAGTTTTTAGGTTTACGAACTTTTATTTTTTCCAAGAACCAATTTGAATATTGCTTATAAAAAGGTCTTGTATCTCCTTTTATATACATTAATGCACCATGACTCATTTTCCATTCTTTTATAAATTGAATCACACTAATATCTCTATGAATCAAGGACATGAATTGATGGAAATCCCAAATATAATATCCAGGTTTAGTTTGCTTAACCGAAGTCATCGGCAACTTTAATAAATCTTCTACATGATTAAGCGGAAGGTTTACGCCATACTGAGTAACAAATGATTCAGCACCATCATTACGAGGGTTTATTTCCGTAAAATAATATTTGCCGTCATTTTTACAATGCATCATTTCAACAGAAAACAAACCTACATAACCGATCTTTTTAACCAAAGCAACTATACTATTTTTAATTTCTTCATCATACAAAGGTTCCATCTTCGCCAAACATTCTAATCCCACATATTTTGGATACAAAGTTAGCTTATGTTCTACAGCAGGAATAAGAACTCTTCCATCAGACAATCCACAACCTAGAATACTAATTTCATAATCACGCTCAATATATTGTTGCACCAAAACATGAGTATGTAATAAAGTTACAGCCAATTTTTCATTTAATTCCTCTATGGTGCGACAAATAGTAATGTCTGATTTTGCTCCTTTACAACTAACCAATGGTTTAAATATATAAGGTGGAGCAAAAGGCATGACTTTTACAGGTAAAGAACCTACGTCTGAAAATTCAATGGATTGTGGAACATAAAAATTAGCTTCTGAAGCCAACTTTACTTGCAATTTCTTATCCAATATCTCTTCTATACTGAATTCTTTAGTTGTATGCTCAAAAACAAAATGTTTTTGCAATTTATCTTTATTCTTCTCCAAAAACAAAGCACAACTATCACTACCTGCAATTATAGGAATCTTCGTTGTTGATGAAAGATTCTGTTTTAGCAGTTTATCAATACAATCTTGCGGATCTTTTCCAGAAATTACAAAATCTGTAAATCGACTACTTTTAACAAGTCCAGTTTTCTTACCATAAAGAAGAGCGACACTACGATAACCAAACTTTCCCAATGCTTGGACTAATCCCACAGAATTAGTATGATCGTTTCCAAATATTATTACTCTTTTCATTGCTTTCAAATTATTTTAGACAATCACGCAATGCATCTAGATACCCTTTTCCAAATTTCAAATCAGGCTCCATATAATTACCCTCAGCCCATTCATTCCAAGAACGTAAAAAGAGGATTTTATGTTCATCTTTCTTTTTAGAAATCAACTTTATGGCATCCTGCACTAATTTAGCAAAGAGTTGCGGAGTAGAACCTGTATATATAACAGCTTTACGACCTGCTCTTGGTGAACGATCCCAATTTGGAATTATTTGTGGATATATAAATTCCTCTTTTCCATTATCAGTCAATAAGAATTTTATTATTTTCTTATAAGAATAGACATCCAAAGGTACTAATCGAGGATATTTTTCTCTTAGCTTATTTTTCAAAGCATGAAGAAAATGACCTCCATTTAATTTCGACTCAGCCAACCATTGATTGTTAGGTGAAACAGCATCAAATCCACATTTTAATGTTTTATTAATATCAGAAGACATTCCAACAAAATGGAATCCTACTAATCCATTTTCTTTTGCAAGCCTGTTCCATAACTCCACAAAATGATTAACATCAGGAATTCCTAAAGGATTCCAAACGACAAAAAGGAGTTTACCATCTACTTTTATATATCTCTCATCCTTAAAGGCAGTCAACAATGAATTAAAATGATTTATATAATCTTCATCTCCTGGATATTCCATTGGCATTAAAACCGAACGAGTAATCTTCTGATTATCTTTACTCCAAGTTTTATTACTCCATTCGTGATTTGCCCATCCAACACAAAAGGGGAAATTCGGATTACCACTAGCTACAACATCATCAAAAATATCTTGCAATAAAGTCTTACCATTTCCAAACCAATAATGCCAATACATAAAGCCTTCAATACCAGCATTTTTAGCAAGTTTAGCTTGCTGCTCGCGTACTATAGGTAATCTCAAATCATAATAGCCCAAATCTGCTGGTACTCGTGGCTGATAATGTCCACGGAACAAAGGCTTAGCCTTACCAACATTTGTCCACTCAGTAAAACCCTTTCCCCACCATTCATCATTCTCTTTAAATGGATGAAACTGAGGCAAATACATTGCTATAACTCTTGCTTTCATATTTTTTACTTTAATATTGTTAATATGTTAACTAAATATTGTCTATAATTCTTAACTATCATCAGGCAAGACGGCTCACATGCCGAAACCTAACCCTCAAAAATACATGCATATTCTTATACTAATCCTCACTAAAATACCAATCATCGAAGACGGTCACTATAAAGACAACAACAGCCTATCGTTTTACATTATTCTTCCTGATGATATGAGCAGGATTACCAGCAGCAACAGAATAAGAAGGCACATCTTTTGTAACAACAGCATTTGCTGCTATAACAGCACCATCTCCAATGGTTACACCAGGAAGAATCGTTGCCTTATCCCCTATCCAGACGTTGTTACCAATAATAACAGATCCTTTGGAAGTAATAGGACGTGTACCTGGTGGCATACAAAGACAACTATAATCAGTTTCGCCATGGGAATTATCGGTGATAGTCACAAACTTTCCTGTTAAGCAATTATCACCAATTAATACTTTATTGGCACATGTTATATGATTATATGCTCCAAAAGCACAATTACATCCTATTCTCAAGAGAGGTTTACCCAAACCATCCTCTACTGACCAAGCTGTTAGCCAAACATCACTACTAAAATTTGTAGATTCTCCTATATGAATAAATTCTGGACCATTAATCATACCAATTTTAACAAAGAAAACTCCTTGACCACACTCTGCCATCTTTGCAGCTATCCATTCAGATTGAATAACCTGACATTTTTGGCGAATCGCCGTCCAAAGATTCCAACGCCAAAATCGAGAAATTTTGCGAATATTTTTAAGAACAAACTTTTTCATTGTAATAAAACATTAACAATCATATTGTCATTTTCAACATTTTATCATTTGATAGCTTTAACTGTTTTACCTTCCAATAAGATAAATGTATAAAATAAAATAAAATACTTCATATATCCATACTCACCAGTAATAACAGAATATGCGATATAATAAGTTGTAAGAGATATTGCGCAAATAACAATCTCTCTATTTTGCGAAATATTAGCAGTATTTTTAAACAACTTTATTAAAAAGATCACCCAAATAATAATTCCTATTATACCACTATTACATAGAACTACATATATAAGACTCTCAAAAGATAAAATAACAGGATGATCCCCAAAATTAGTTTTATACCAACCAACCCAAGCATACCCCTTTCCAAACAAAGGATTGTTACGAATCTCCGACAAGCACCCCTCAAACTGCATTAATCTCATTTCCCAAGAAGAACCAGAAACATCAGATTTCTTATCTGAAAAAATTGATTCAACATAACTATTTAATTCTGGCACAGAAGAAATAACAGCATATACTAAACAACCTACAACAGATACCTGAACCATTAATTTCAGCTTATGATTAAGCAGTAAAAACACCACAACTGTTGCAAAAAAAGCACCAATTGGACTTCGAATTCCACAAAGGAAAATTGCAGCAATAATACCCAACATCAAAATTACCCATATATACTTTTTAAAATAATCTTTTATGGTATAAATATAGATAAAGGCCATACCTAAAAACAAGCCATACGTCATCGGATGACCAAAAACAGATGATATTCGTCCAAACATTCGACCACCACCAATTTCCGCATACGACTCATTCCAAACTTCACCATTTGCAGCCATAATCAACATTTGATAAGGATTTTGTCCATTTGTTGTGGTCAAGAACAGACCATATCCAAAAGCAATACAAATGCTTAAAACTACTGTTATCTTTAATTGTTTCCACAGTTTTGAATCCTTAGCCGAATAATTCCAAATGACAAATGGTAAAATCAAATATGTCATCAATTGTAAACGGAAATCATTGAAAGCATAATTAAGCGGAACATCTTGTTGAAAAGGCATTTCCATCAACTGAGCAATATACAAAAAAAAGAATGGAAAATATGGTTTAAAAGTCAATGGAACTTTTTTTCCTTTATTATAAGATAAGAAAAAAGCAGCCAATAACAAAACATTCACCACATTCCATTGTAAATTTATACCTAAGTTTATATTCATATAGGGTACGAGAATCATATATGCTACATACATACAAATACCCGTACGTAATCTAACAAAGAACATAAGGATAATCAAAGCTACCCAAAGGCCTTGAATTAATGAAATTACTTGCATTGTTTTAAATTTCTTTAATCATATTCATTCTACAATAAGATTTTCTCAAAACTTCTATAATTTAAATTTCTTAGAAATCACATGCACACGCATAATAGTTAAAATTATAAACTATTATCAACTAATTTAGTATTTTTGTATAATATTCTTCCAATTTAAGAACATTGTCTTCAACATTATACAAATGTACCACACTTTTATAAGCGGCCTCTACCATTTCCCTATTATCACATTCGATTGCTTTAACCATGCATTCGAAAAGTTGGGAATTATTATCAAACCTATAAGCAATTTCTTTTCCTGAATATTTTAATCCATTATCAAATTGCTCTTTAGTTCCTGCTGTATTACGACCTATCACAACACACTTATTAAGCATCGCCTCTGCTGTAATAAAGCCGAAGCCCTCAAAACGACTTGGAACAACTAACATCAAAGCCTTAGACATTAAATCATAGATATCCATTCTTGGCCCCAAAAAAGAAACAAAATCCGACAATTTCATAATCTCTACATATTGTTTACATTTCTGAAAATAGCTACTTTCTTCACAATAGCTCCCAGCAAATAAAACTCGGACATCTGGATAGAGCTTATGAAACTGAGAAAATGCAACTAACAGATCAAGTGGGCACTTTGCCTCTTCTATGCGACCAGCAAATAAGATATAATTATCTTTGGAGACATTTTTTTTCAAACTATGTATTTGCTGTTTAGAAAAAACTCCATCATAAATCACCACATCTTTGTTTAAACGCAAATTTCGATATTTAAAAATGCCTTGCGTTATTGATATATTATAGTTCATTTCTGATTTTATCTTTTGATAAAAGGCTTTCCATGATGGAAAAAAATGCATACCAAAGTCCAAATCTTGATACTCTCTTTGATGCCAAACGTGAGGAATTTGTTTTTCTTTGCATATATCATATGCTTGAGAAAGAGGTCCAACATTTGTATGAACCAAATCAGGTTTTACCTCCTTTATTACTTTTTTAATAAACATCTTCTCTTGTCGTATGCTAAAGTATAGTTGCAAAACTCTCTTTACCCACCTTAATGGATTTTTCACTTTAGGATAAATTGTAAGCGAAATTCTATGGTCGTAATGCCTAACCCCAATTGCATCTAACTTTTCCAAAAATGGTCCAGGGGCATCACTTGTAACAACGAACACTTCATGACCTTTATCCTTCATTGCAAGAAGAATACGATACAAAGCAACTGTTGCACCTCCCCAAATGTTAGTAGTATGTATATATAATATTCTCATTTTCTATCGAAGATAATTTAGAAGATATTTTTTAGAAGTTTCAGAAACTGAATGATTATAATCGATAATCTCCATTAAATCATTTAACTTATGTATTTCTTTGTAATCAGACAGAAATCGATGCAGTGCATTAAATTGAGCTAACAACGTTTCTACCCTACTATCTTTTCCGTCATTTAATTTAACAGAAATAAAAGGCTTTTCAAAAATCAAACTAAACACAGTTCCATGAAAAGAAGAACAAACAACAAAAGAAGCGTATTTGAATAGTCCTAAATATTCTTCAGGAGATGAACCACGGCAGCAACTTGAATTTAAACCTGCCACATCTGCTGACAAATACACAATTCGCAAAGAGTATTTCTCTGCAACAACTTTTGCGATTTTGCATACTTTTTCAGATGATCGAACTTGATAAACTAGCAAATATGGTTCCTTTACGGAAGGGCGCTTTGCAATGCTGCTCCAACTAACTTTATCAATCAAAAGCGTTGGATCAACGACCAAACTTATATGTTTTTGGGGAAGAATATCTGATATTTTTTTTAAAGCTTTCTCTTCTCGAACACTTATAGCATCAAATCCTTCAAGCAGATGCTTAGCTATATTATCCTTTTCAGAATGCCAAAACTCTTCTATGCTCGCAGCATAGCTTATTAGTTTTGTTTTTTCTGATCGTTTGAAGTTTCCCCAATAATAGTCGTCAAATCCTTTTGTCAACTTTGTGTTCCAAACCTGGTCACTACCAACAACTATTAAATCTAAAGAATTAATATTGTTAGATAATGGCTCCAATATCTTTAATTTTTCTGCAATAAACTTATTAAATTTAAAATTTCTTTTTTTTCTTGGAAATATTAGAGACATCTCTAAAAAGAAACGTCTAACCATTTTTAAAGGATGAGATTTGCAAACGAATCTATGTCTATCAAAAACTTTATAACAAGTAAGCAAATCCTTATTATAATAATTTATAACATAAACATTACAACCGTGAATCTTTAGAAATTCACTTAATGCATAGCACTGTAAAACAGCCCCATAGTTTATTGCATTATGAAAAGTTAATATTCCGACATTCATTACTTTACGATTTTCGCTATTAGACGTTTAATTTTATCTAGAAAACTTATTGAATTCTTCCTCAAAAAGGTTGGTGGATAATTCTCCCCATATCTCCACATTACATATTTAAATCCTTTTTGAGCATAATCTACGTAAAAATTATCACTTTGAGGATGCATTTCTGAGGGATGTTGCATATTAGGCTGCAAGCATTTATCCAATTCTGCTGGAATCGTGTTCATTCTATCCTGCACAGCTTCAAATAGCTTACGACCTTTTTCAGTATTCAACAATACAAGAGAAACACCTTTATTGTCTGCATTGAAAGCAGAATCCGTTTTCTCCCATCCCCAAAAGTCTGCAATAGTAATATCACTAGGACGTCTGGTATTGGTAAAGTGACAATTTCCACAGGATTTGCGGAACATGATATGTTTATAAAATAGATATGTAAAGCTCATCTTGCACCCCCATTTTTAAATTTAAACGTTTCATGGTGTGCAGCCCAACCATACTTTTGTTTATCTCTGAAATTCACCCATACAATTGGAGACCCTTGCTTTTTCTCAAGATAGGCTATATAATCTCGCCACATATATGGACTTGGAACGCCATGACAAACGATATCAACTAAGAAAAGATTCTCTCTCAATCGCTTGCCAACATACGAATTCAAACCAGAAGTTTGGCAAGGAGTTCCTGAGAATAACACTGTCAATCCATCACGCAAATCTTTTTTCACCTGACGAAAAACACCTGTCATATCGCTTTGCACATACTTACTTCCCTTGAATTCATCACGTTCTTCTTTGGTCGTTGCACGTTTGTGAACCACGCGAAAATGATCAGTGTAACCAGCACCATAAACAACACCACCTTCTTCCAATATATAATCAGAAATGGCAATAAAAGCAGCACCACTACGACTGGTTTCTACCTCATTCATATCCTTATGGCGAGCACCATAAGCCAATGGCTTTTCGAGATTCAAACTAGTATCATAATGATCATTGAAGGCACAAACCTTCTCACACAAGCTACAATTCACACACTTGTACTTATCCACTTCGGGATATAAAAAGCCAAGTGCATCAGGCTTCATCGTTATAGCATCATGAGCGCATATACTGGCACAAGCCGTACAACCACAACAATCTGCAGGATTATTTATCTGTATCATTTCTTTATTACTTTATTCTTTATATTTTTAACTTTATCTATAACAAACTCACGCTCCTTACCATTACAACCAACATAGAATTCTACAATTATCGTACTAACTATAGCGACCAAAGATAAGGAAACAAATGAGAGGAATGATTCTCCCATATATTTAGAGAGTAAACCTGGAACTGCTACAGCCAACAACGCAACTAAAATTATATTGAAATAAACCTTCTTCATATATTGAACAGAAGACAATCCTATCATACTACGCAACATATAAAGTCGAGCAACCAAGCAGCTCTGAGAAATAACGATAGCAACTATCAACACACTCTCAGGAATACATCCCAACCTAAGACAAATATAGGATATTGGCAAGTTCAACATTTGCAACCCACCAACAACGATTTGATAATTTCGTATTTTACCAGTGGCAAGCATAGCTGTAACCAAAGGATTTGAAATGGATTCACACATGGCAAAAATCAATATCAACTGAACAAACAATACAGCATGTTCTGGAACCAATTTCAACCATATCACCAAAATATAATGCGTATTGATTAATACTGGTAATGAAAGCAACAGAAGCATATAAAAGGACAATCGAGCACCTTGAAAGATAAGGGTCATCATATATTCCCTATCCCCAGAAGCATAGGATTTAGTAATCTGAGGATTTAATGCCGTCATAAAATTCTGAACAAATCCAGTTATGGCACTATTCACTTGACTTGCAATACCCCTTGCCGCATTAACAGAAGGTCCGAAGAACATATTAAGTACAATATTGCCACCTGCATCTCTTAACACCGCAGATGAAGCACCAATAAAGTTCCATCCTGCAAAACAAAACATATTTTTAAGCAGTTCTTTATCCCATTGAAAATGATAATTACATTCCTCAAAATGCTTTGTACAGTAATGCCCATAAGCAAAACGTACCATGATGGCAACAAGACACATAAGAACTGCATAGAAGATTAACTTATCTATCGGCGACCACATGATCAAGAAAGCTATCGCCAACTTACCTACGGCTTCCAAAATACTGATATAGGCGAAAGCCGACATTTTTTCATGTGCAATAATTGCTGCATTATATGGTACACTAATAAGATTGATAACAAATGTGATAATGGAAAATTGCAGAACCCAATTAGCCGCCGTCATTCTTTCCATCGGTATTGTCATCTTTGTATTCAAGAACCACACTCCAACAGATTCAATCAATACTACAATTATCAATGACAACAATAATTGTATCGTTACCGAGGCAGAGAATATTCTATTGAGTTTACTTTGGTCCCCCTTTCCTAACTCATAGGTAATGAATCGGCTTATGGCAGCTGATAACGATCCTGAGATAACGGTGAACATCGCCACAACGCCACCTACTACATTATATATACCAAAATCCTCAACTCCTAATGCATTCAATATGACTCGGCTCGTATATAACGACACCACCATCATAAAGAGCATTCGGAAGTAAAGAAGAAGCGTATTCTTCGCTATTCGTTTATTATTATCTGATGTTTGATTTGACATTTCCTTTTTCTTTTCTATTGATTTTAAAGACTCATTTCTATCATTCTCCCAAATAGTATCATCCTCAACCTCCGGCAAATGAAAGAACTCTATCAAATGATCCTTCAGCTGAGTCAAATACTTATAAATGTTGTAACATGAATAAACAACACTTATCCTATTTATTAAAACATTGTTCCTTAGCCATTAATCTTACCCTTTCAAGCCATTCCATGATTTCTCGTGGTGTATTAGGATGCTCTTCGTCCTCATGCTTCTCCAAGGCTAAAGCCATCAAGGAATATTCACGCTCCAACGATGTAGAAAATATTCCTGCATCATCAGTATTGATTGATACGCTGATGGCATGGTGAGGATGCGGTGAAGACAAGCCATGATTGTTGAATTTTATAATAGGATGTTCATCATAACGACTAAACTCTCCTATTTTAAAGTTCGAAGATGGATTGCATTCTATTGCTATATGAAGTTGCTCTATTTTTTTTTTGTGACATCATTTGCTTCTACGACATAATTACAACAGTATCTTCCTCGTCTTATTTGCCTCTTTCACGACATATATTCCAAGTGGTAGCGTTTTCAGAATGTTTCCATAACTATCCGCCACATTTCCTGCAGCAATATGCTGGACAAGGATGCCATTGACGGAATAGATGAAGATGTCGCCTTTTTGAATGTCTGTTGTTGGGACATTAATAGCGGAAGGCTCTGTCGTTCCCAAAAGCGTATAGTCATCTTCCAACGTGTTATAACAGGAAGCCTTAATAGAGGTTATATGTTTCCCCTCAAGTGCAGCTGCAGATTGTGGAACTAATATGTGATATATAGTCTTAGACTGGCTGAATACTGGCTGTGTAGTGATATAACTGTATTCTTCACCATCCACCAAAATCTCCAACTTGATTTTGTTTTGGAAATTGTTGGTAGTAGGATTGATGAATTTCAGCTCGAAGGTTCTGCCGGGAACGAACTTTTCAAAGGTATTCTCCACTTCCGTGATGTCTTGCTCCAAATACAGTTTAGGGTCGCCCAAGTGATTGTCAGGTACTGTTATCTCCGCCTTCCCATTCTTGACTGTGGCCTCAACTTCAGTAGGTGCTGATGCCCACACTTTGCTCCATGTTGGGTTTATGTCTGACTTTGAGTATAACACCAATTTGTATTCACCATCTTCAAGAGTCGTGGGCAATGCAACATCCAAGTGACGTGCTTCCACAAACTTTTCCCCAGCACTCAGTCCGTCTGTGCTCTGACGAAGGATGTCAATAAGTTGACCGTCTTTTTCAAGTCCCCAACCATAGTTCAAAGTTGCTTTCTGCAAACTGTAGTTCCTGAGATTACAACTGAGTGTAAACTTCTCTCCCAAGTTGACAGTTATTTGTCTCAGTAAGGTGTCCTTATTCAAGATAATGGCTTCCTCTGAAATACATCTCTGCAATGGATAATCAGTGTGTTCTGGTGTAGGGTAACAGTTGATGACCATTGCTTGCTTAGCATTATAGCATACGCCACGACCGCCTGGGTTTGTTCCACTCTGATTGAGTACATTGATGTCTGCGAACTTGTCGCCACTTCCAAAATGTCCGAAATTCACATGATACTTTCCATCTGCGTCAAGTCCGTCAATGACGAACATGTGGCCGTTGTCCTCTTCTTCAAATAACCAAGAACCACGATATAATACAGGATGACCTGCTCGGAGTTGAGTATTTAGCATCTCTATCCATTCTGCCGTTGAATAATGTTGGCGACGCAGGTATCTTGCATTCTCCGATATATGCAGATTGTGTTGCAAACCATAAAGCATCTTTGCGTAATTGTTTACCCCTGTGGATGAACCATATTGTGCATACATGGCTGCGCCACAAGCATATATCAAATCTGCTACAGCCTTTGCTTGTTGGTCGGTATATTCCCCTCTGTAATCATCCTTGATGTTCACCCAATCAAAGGTGTAACTCTCAAAATCCACATCCACGTCATACTTGTTTGCTCCACTTTGATAAGATACAGTTCCATAGCCATGAACAGGTTGCTTATACTTAGTAAGTATCTGTGCAATAGCCACAGGTCCACATCCTGCTGCGGATTTTTCAGGGCATGAATTGTTGTATGGTGCCGTCTGGCTATACTTTGTTGTCAACATTGGCGCGACTTCTTGTGCCGACACTGCCATATTACAAGAAAGAAATATGGCTGCAAGTAATGTTGTTGAGTAAATCTTTTTCATACGCATCGTGTTTTGACAGGTTTATAAATATATGGATGTTGGGAAGTAAATGAAGAGCAATCCCCTTTATTTATACAAATCCACGTTGATATTGAATGGACTATCAAAGTCCTTCAGCATCGCATGCTTAGTATCTTTCTCTGAGAGATTGGCATGTTCTGTTGGAATCTTCCAATCAATACCTAGGGTTTCATCGAGGATGCTGATGCCTCCATCAGCCTCTGGATGATAGAAGTTATCACACTTGTATTGGAAAACAGCAGTCTCTGAGAGGACGGCGAAACCATGGGCAAAGCCTTTTGGAATGAAGAACTGGCGATGATTGTCTTCTGTCAATTCTACTGCCACATGCTTACCATAGGTTGGTGAACCTTTGCGAATATCTACAGCGACATCAAGTACTCTACCCTTTACGCAGCGTACCAGCTTGCTTTGAGTATAAGGTGGGCACTGGAAGTGCAAGCCTCGCATGACACCATAGCTACTCATAGACTCGTTGTCTTGGCAGAAGTGAACATTGTGTCCCAGAATTGGGGCAACCTTCTCTTCAAACTCTCGCTCGCTGAAGCTCTCGAAGAAGTAGCCACGAGCATCACGGAAGAGGCGTGGCTCTATAATGAGTACGCCTTCAATATTTGTTTTAATTATATTCATTGTTTTATCTTTTGTTCTTAAAAATAAGAATTTCTAAAATCATCCCGTCCTTCTTTACCATTAAAGAAGGCTCCACCTTTCTCACCAAGCCTCTCTTCCCTCAGGGACGAGAGGATGTAACCGCCCTTAGTGCT
>ERZ1026882.714-NODE-714-length-16029-cov-5.683986_pt1 | contig 16029 bp, 12 predicted proteins | sample MGYA00380171_ERZ1026882 | MGnify/ENA primary metagenome ERZ1026882 (study PRJEB33269, sample SAMEA4719807) | human gut metagenome | biome: human-associated habitat; feature: organic feature; material: feces | place: Cameroon | collected 2013-10 ...
AAACATCAGTTTGCAAACATGTGAAACCTCAACGCGCTTTATCGGTTGACCTTTGAAAAGAACTTTGTCGCTTTTGAATGTGTTGATTACGGAACATTTGTTTTCTGCAATTTTGTATTCAAGCGTCAACAAAACATCGTAATTGGTGTTCAAAACGACGTCACAGTTTGGGTTTGTACCAACTGTTATTACATCTTTATTAAAAATTCTTTCGCCTTGCGAAGTTGAAATTATTATAGTCATTTTTATCCTCTCAAAATTTATCTTCCAATTGCGTGAAGAAATCTTCTAACAGATTTGTCAATATTTTGTTTTGGGGCAACAATTAAATGTTCTTCTCCCAAAACAGGAGTCAATTTTTCCTTGACCAAATCGAGTTTGGCAGGGTGAGCGTCCAAAAACATCATCGAAATGTCAGGTGCATATTTTTTTACGTTCTGAACGTTAGACGGCAAAGTGTTCCAGTTGATTTGTTTTTCGATAGCTCCTTCGTTTTCCAAATCCCCGATTACAACAATTGCCGGAATATATCCTCCCTTTTTCATTGTCAAAGCGTGCGAAAAGGCTTTTTTCAATCCTACGCCATAGGCTGTGCCGTAATCTTTTTGGTCGTATTTTGTAAATTCGTCCATTGATTTTGTAATTGTGCTACCGTTCATTGGACTGCCTTCATAAATCAAGTAAGCGTCCTCAGAAACCCTTAAAATTTTGATTTGATCTTCTGGATCTAAAAGGTTACAAATTTGACGGAGAGTCTTTTTCTGCTCAGGAAGTTGTTTTTGGTTTGACGCAGAAGAGTCTATTACAAAAATCACAGCTGCCGGGTGAAAATCGTCAACCTTAATTCTGCTAATACCCGCCCAAACAAATTTTAAAGCTATTGATAAAGTTAATATAATTAAACCTAAAGTTACTAATTTTTTATTTAATTTCATTATTCTGCCTGTTCGTAATCCTTTTTATAGAAACAATATAGCATATTTTTTTTAATAAGTAAAGAAATGGATTGGGAGAGGTATGTAGTTTTTGTGGAAGCGGCTAGGCAGCTAAGAAGCGTGGCAGCTAGGTTTTTAGATAGAGATAAGGCGATGGGGCGATAAGTCCGAAACAGAAGATGGAGTTAAGGTTCAAATACCTTCAAATTATTCACACAGCAGAAGGTGTGCAAGGATTTCATGGCTTTTGCAAGATCTGAGTAAACGTATTTGTTTTCAGCTTTATTGACTATTTTTTTTGCTTTTTCGTACATTTTTTGTGCACCTTCTAGGTATTCCATTTGCTCAGGAGATTTTACAAGTCCAAGTTCTTGGAAATATTTGCCGTAAGAAGTGTATAAGCGTCCCAACAAATCCTTTAAATTATATCTTTCAGCAAGTTCAATTGCGCTTTCCAAATTTATTTTTGCAGTACCAAAATCAGACATTGTAATTGAACACTTTGCAATAATCATTTTGAACAAAATCATAAAGAAATAGTTGTTGATTTTTGGATTTTGTGCAACTTCAAGTGCTTGCTCAGCGGTTTCCAGAGCCTTTTGTGCACCTTCTGTAATCAATGTCGCATCAGCTATCAAGAACCAAGTCAGAAGTGCGCCGACAGCCATTTTTTCTTTTGCAAAATATGCAATTTGATCGTTATAAATCTCAAGTGCTTGCTTTGCATTGTCATTGTCCTTAAATACTTTGCCCAACAATGTTTTCAGGATATTTTTTGTAAAATTATCGCCGTTATTATTTGCAAAAGTTACAACTTGGAACAGATCTTCTTGAATTCCGTCGTAGTTCTTTCTAAAGAAATTATTGACAATATTGATGAAATTCCATCTCAATATTGTTTCATTGTCCATGACATTTTCTCGATAAAGTTTCAAAACTTCTTCCAGCATCTGTTCTGATGCTTGGAAATTTCCTTTCATCGTATTTGCAAATGCAAGTGTCAATTTGCATTTGCAGATGAATAAATTATCTTGGATATTGTTACGTTCAATTATGTCAAAAAGTATTGTCAAAATTTCGAAAGAGCGGTCGTTTCCTTGCATTACAAGCGCATTTGCAAGAACCAAATATGTTTTTAGCCAAACTTCATAGATAAATCCGAGTTCAAAAGATTTTGTTGCGGATTTTTTGTTTAAAAACTTGTCAAGTTCAGGCATAATCTCATTGTCGACCATATTTATAATTTGTCCGCAATTGCCGATACTTAAGAGTGCGTTCAATTTTGTTGTTTTTAAAAGTGCGATTTCAAGCTTGTTGTCAATTCCGATTTTTTTTAAAACAGTGTCAACACATTCTACTTCGCCAAAGTAGTTACCGGTGTTGCGACAACAGTTTGCCAAATACGCCAAAAGTTCGATTTCGCGTGGACTATCACCGACTGCTTGTGCATTAGAAATTGCGTCCGGCAAATATTCAATCGCTTCTGTCGGGTTAGAATTTGCGAGGAGCTTGCCTAAGCGTTCTGAAATATTGTAGCGAATTTTTAAGGTTTGCGTCTCATCAAACTCATTAATCAGTGCCAAAGATTGTTTTTGTGAAATTGCATAAAGGTTCAAATCCCCAATGTATGACGCAAATCGAGTAGTCTTAGTCCAAATATCAAGCGCAAGTTCGGGTTGTTTCAAGTTTTGTGCAATAATCCCTAAAATTGCGTGCGAGTTCAGGGTTAGAGCAGACAAGTGTTTGAATATTTTCTGATTGATTTCTCTGTAATTTGGATCGCCTTTTGCGGTTTTCAAAATTGTTTCCCATAGCAAAAGTGAGCTAAATTCGCAATACATATCATTTATAGGTGTAATGTAGTCCATTTTTTTTAAGTAAACCATTACGTCAATAAAAGTTTTGTCGTCTACTTCAAAAATTTCTTTAACAAGTGCCATATTGATTTTATCGCCGATGACTGCAGCACCGAGCAAAATGTCATAGGCAAGTGAATTTATTTGCGACAAAAGATTTAGTCTGAATTCTAAAAGTCCTGCAAAGTTTGTTGCAAGTTCAAAATCGTGACCGGCTAACTGGCAATCAAAACACAAATCCAGTGCGTGATTGATATACGACGGATTACCGTGGCTGATGTCGAAGATTTCTTGAATTTCAAACTTGTTTAGTTTTGGGAAACCTTCAATTTTCTTTTCTTTTTGTTCAAGAAGAATTCCAACTTGTCCAAGTTCCAACGGCGCAATTCCAATGTCCAAATAAATGTTATCATTGATTGTCGGAAAGTAAAAATAGCCTTTTGCAGGCTTTGGTTCGTTGTATAAAATCAAAAATTTAAGGTTTTCCCAAACAGCTTTTTTCTTGATATATCGACTTATAAACTCATAAGAAAATCCGTCAATAAAGTCGAAATTATCAATAACAAGAACGAATTTTCCGAATGCTGTAAGCTTATTAAAAATTTTTTCCAAAGTTGCAAACATGTAATTTTTACGAGTTACAATTTCCTCAAAAGTTCCTTCTTTACTAGGATACAAGAAGTTTATAACGTCGAAAATCTCTTGGCTTTTGAGTTCAGGAAATTCATTCTTGAAAAACTTGGCCGAATCTCTTTTGAATTGAGCATTATTTACGCAAAAATTCGGGAGATTAAATGCATTGAGCAGAATGTCTTGTACAACACCGCCAGATGTCAATTGCGTAATTGGTGTACATTTGCCGTAAAGCCATGAATACGCCTTCAATTCTTGCATTACAGCTTTCAAAACCAAACTTTTTCCGATACCTTTGTTGCCATTTAGTGAGAAAATTTTCTTTTTTGGGGAAAGAATTCCTTTGACTAAAATATTTTTTGCACTCTGCTGAGAAACCAGATTGGCAGGGTATTCGAGGTTAATTTCTTTTTCAGGTTCGATTTTTTTGAATGAATATCCGCATTTTCGACATTTAAAGGCGTTTGGAAAGTTTACGCTGCCACAGTTCGGACAACGTTTTAAAATCTCTTTTCCACATTTTTTACAAGTGAAATCGAAGATAGAATTTACTGTATTGCAATTTTTGCACAACAAACCGGTTCTAGCCTTACAATAAGGGCACTTCAAAGCATTGTCAGGAATTGTTTTTTTACATATCGGACATTTCATTGCTCAAAACCTTAATTAAATGCTTGTTTAACTTTTTCCATTAAGCGGAATAATCTCTTAGAAACCTCTGATTGAGAAATTGAAAGCTCTTCTGCTATTTCTTTTTGTGTCATACCTTTCTCATAACGTAGGTAGTACAATTTTAAGTAATTTTTTTCAGGTTCGGTGCTGTCAACCTCTGCAACTGTATCAACAATAATTTGCAAAATTTCTTTTTTTGCAACAACATCTTCCGGTGTATCTTGAATATCAACAGGCTCGTAATGAACTTGTACGGTAGAATAATCCGGAATACTTGAAGGAGTTTCTAAAGACACATTTTTAATCGGAGTAAAACCTTCTCGTGTACGTCTTAGTCGTCCTTCTGATTTTAAAACATTCAAAATGGAGGTCGTCGCAATTCGCTTCAAATAAGCTTCCAACGTGCTGTCTGAGGTAACGGTTTTTACAATTAACAATGATCTTTTGCAAGTTTCATTTAGAAAATCATCATATAAATCTTCATTGTTTGCAAATTTTCTGTCATTTTTAATTATTTTGGATATTAAATCTATTTTATCTTGTGCCAGTTCCACTTCTCAAAATTTCCTTATTGTCATTATAGCATAATTAAAAGTATATGATAAGAGCCAAATTGAAATTTTGTCCTTTTAACTCGTCTACCGGCGGTTTTACGGCACTCAATGTGTCCTTAACAGATTGTAACACAATGTTATCAATTTGAGTCGAGCCGCTGCTTGAACCTATTGTTGCTTGTTGAATATCGCCATTACTGCTCATTTTTAAGTTTACTTTCATTTGATTTGTGTAAGCGTATTCACTTGCCAGCAATAAGTCTGCGGATAGTGCCAATTTCAAGCTTTTGCCTGTTGTTCTTAGATAATTTTGCATTTTAGGGTTGTAAGACAAGTTGTCAGGCACATTCCAAACAAGTTTGTTAACCTGTAAATAAGAGCCAGATGTTGCAGGTTTCTTGTTCATTGTGGTGTTTTTCAACTCTTTTACCTGTTGTTTTGTTTGTGTAACTTGGGTTGTATTTTGATTAATGTTTGGTGTGTTTGTTGCAAGCATATCGTCAGTAGATGCCGGTGCAGCAGGGGTTTGATTGGCAACAATTTCGTTTTGTTTTTGGTTAAGCGGTTCAACGTCAGATGTTGAACTGTTCTTTGCCTTCAAGAACATAACCGCAGAAGATGCTGCAACAACTGTTGCAAGTGCGGCTGCAACAATTAGAGTCTTTTGATTTGATTGTTTTTTCTGTTCAGGGAAAAGAGCTTGTCCCGGAATAGTTTGTGCTTCATTCGATGTGATTTCATCTAAATCCATGTCTGATTCAGTGTCAGTGTCGCTGAAAAGCATTTCCAAGTTGCCATTTTCACCTTCTTCACTTTCTCCATTTTCTTCTGCTTCTTCAATTTCTTCAAAATTTTCGGCTGAATTATTTTCAGCTTCTTCCAAAGAATTATGAATTTCATCAAATGGAATATTTTCTTGAGTATTTGCATCAAGTTGATGTTGTTCGTCCGCTAAAGCTGAGAATTTGTCGTTGTCTTCGGAAGTTTCGCCAGAAGTTTCTGAATTTGTTGCCTCATCTCCTAATTCATCTAGTAAATCGTCGATTGATAAGTCAGTTACGTCAGATGGTTCTGTGGTTTCGTTATCTGTTGAAAGTTCGTCAATCGTTGGTGTTTCGTTTGTGTCAACAGTTTCATTAATAGGCTCATCTTGTGTTGCAGAGGAATTTAATACATCATCAATTTGTGACAACAAGTCATTTGATGAGATATTGTCGATATTTTCAGAACTTTCTTCATCAGTAATTCCTAAGTCGTCAATTGTAATGTTTTCAAGCTCTTCGTTTGTTAAATTGTTCAACAATGCATCGCCAAAACCGTTTGATATTTCAGATGCTTCGTTCTCGTTTGATGGCTCTACGGGTGTAGTTTCTGAGTTTACATTTTCAGGGTTAATCAAATCGTCTATTGAGTCTAAGTTTAATTCTTCAAGATTTGAAGGTTCTTCTTGAGGAAGTTCTGCAGTTTGATTTTCGTTTTTAAGTGTAGAGTCCTCAATATTATCAGGAATATCTGTATCTAACAATTTCAAACCTTCTTCTTCAATCTCTTCATTTATTGGCTCAACTGTTTTGTCTAATGGTTCAATATTTTCATCAAGTAGTTCAAGTTGATCAATTGATGGCTCTTCAAGAGGTTCAATATTTTCTGCTACACCCAAATCTAAGTTTTCTATTTCATTTGCTGAAATATCTTCGACTTCGCTTGAGTCTTCTTTTTCCTCAAGTGGTTCTGCAATATTTTCAGATATTTCCGGCAACTCATCTTTTGCTGAAGTCATTTGTTCATCAATGTTTAGAGGTTGAATATCATCACTTGAAATATCTATATTTTCGTCTGGTAATTCAATATTATCAAAAGAAATTTTATTATCTATTGAGTCGATAAAGTCTGTATTAATTTCGTCTGAAATCTCTACATCATTTAGAGAAATTGTTTCGTTTTCGTTATTTTCTTGCGGAAGTTCAATGCTTTCCATATTCGAAATGTCGACATCTTCCAATGAAATAGATTCCGGTTGTGTTTCTTCTATATTGCTAGTTTCTGCGGTATCCTTAATAGAATCAATGCCTGATTTTATGGAGTCAATTCCATTTGAAGCTGTTTCACTAATACTGCTAACCGCATTTGCAACTTCTCCAACAGTGTCAATTGTTGCTTCTGCAGCACTAATTGAATTCAAGATTTCGCCGGCAGTTGCAGAAATTGCGCCCCCAATTGCTCCACCAGCAGCAGCCCCTACGGTAGCACCTGCAATAGTTCCCGCGATATCACCTACGATATTGTCAGATGGGTTCGAATTATTCATATCTGTTTGATTTTCTTGAGGCGTTTCATCATCAATTTTTTCAATATTATTTTCAAGAACTCCATTATCAAAAATATCGTCTAACGTGATATCTTCAAAATTTTCAATATTGGCTAATTCCGGCTCTGCATTTGTCTCTTCAACCTTTTGAATATTATCAAGTTCGTTAATATTTTCTAACGCAGAAATATTTATGCTATTTCCTTTGTTAATTTCTTTTTTAGAAATCGTAGGATCTGTCATTGCTTTGTAAGAAAGAGTTTCAAAGTTTTCATATTCAATGAATTTATCTCTCAACTCAGCACTTTTTGTTAATTGTTTAATCAAATATTTTCTATCTTCATCAGAAACATCATTATCTGCCATAGCCATAATTATGCGTTCAGAATTTTCAACTTCATTTTCAGGAATTGTAATATTTGTGTTTCCATTGAAGTTTGAAATAAATTTTTTCAAAGATGCAGCAGGGCTCAATTTTTCTTTTTCAATAAAATAGTAATCTGCATTTGCATTGTTTTTGTTAATTAGAGAAGGTTCAAAATATCCGAGGAAAGTTACACAAGAAAAGTTTTTCGCGATTTGAAAAACCAAATAAATATCAGGTGTTAAACCGTATTTGAAATGTGTTTTGGGGATAAAAATTGCATTTTCGTTATACACAACTCTGACGTCAATATGAATATTTGAAAGCATAATGTCTGCGATATCGACTTCTTCCAAAATCTTTTTTATAGAATGCATATTATAAACATTAGAAACATCAATATCTTCTGATGCCAAGTATTTCATGCCAAGTTTTGCGCCGAGAGTATTTATATAAACTCGGTTTTTAATTTCTGAATGCGCAAATGAATTTGCTGCAACACTCGCATCTAGTCTGTCTTTGTCTTCAATATAAATTAATGTTTCTTGATTTGATCCCATTATTTTTCTCCTCTTCTACCATATAAGATGACACTCAATAAAAAAATATTCCAATTTTTGTGTAAAGTTTTGTAACAATTGTTGAAAAATATTTGTTTTTAAGACAAAATTACTTTGTTAGTCGTTTTATATGAGTATCAACGTAGTGTGTTATAAAGGAGGTTTCCCATGTCAATGATAAACTCAGTATCAGGTATCAGTTTCAGAGGCGATGTTGCACCCGCAAATGATTTGATTAATGCGCCTAGCAAGTTTTCTAATCCGGCTCCACAAGCAGAAGTTCAAGCAGATTCTTTTGAAAAAGCAGGAGAAAAGAAAAAAAGTAAAGCTCCCGCAATCATTGGCGGATTAATTGCTGCTGCTGCAGTTGCCACTGCTGCTCTTGGTTTTTTGGTTGGTAAAGGAAAGTTGACAAAGGTTGTTGCAGAAGAAGGTAAAAACTTGTCATTCTTGAACAAAGCTCAAAACTTTGTTTATGATATGGGTGAAAAAGTTGCAAACTGGTTGCCAAAAGTATTTAAAGGCGGAGAAAAAGCTGCTGAAGCAGCTTCAGAAGCAGCAGCTTAATCAAAAACAATAATAGATTTCAAAAAGTAGGGTAATTTTTGACCCTACTTTTTTATTGTTTATTATTAATTCATAATATTTGACATACTTACCCAACCGTAACAACAATCATTCTAAAAATTCAGCCAAAATTATATTACTAACCAAAATTCCGCTGTCAGATAGCCTATACCCGACGTTTGTTCGTTCAAGATAGCCGTAATGTTCGTATTTCTTGACAATATCTTTATACTTGTTCTCAAAATTAATTCCAAATCTCGAATTAATCTTTGAAATATCAATTCCTTTCATTTCTCTAAAGCCTAAAAATATAGCCTCTTCAAGTTTTTCTTGCTCATTCAAAACATGTTGTGATTTATGTTTCATCGGATTTTTTAGGTATTCCTCAATAGATGCTGTGTTGAAATATCGTACTCCATCTTCATATCCATGCGCAGCAACCCCAAAACCATAATAAGAATTATTATCCCAATAATTTAAATTATGTCTAGACTGGTATCCGCTTTTGGCAAAATTACTTATTTCATAATGCTCAAACCCAGCGTTTGTGAGCACCTCAATCGCCTTCAAATACATATCAGCTTGCATATCTTCATCAGGCAAGTTTTCAGGAGCATGTTCATAAAAATAGCAGCCCTCATCGATTTTCAACCCGTAAAGCGAGATATGTTGAACACCAAGTTCAATTGCTGTGTTTAAATCATTTTCAAACCCTTTTAAACTCTGTTCAGGAAGTCCATAAATAAAATCTAAACTGATGTTTTCAAAACCTACATTTTTAGCGAATTTAACCGCATGCTTAACACAATCTGCCGAATGCCTTCGTCCAATGTTTTTCAAAATCATATCGTCAAAAGTCTGACACCCAAAACTAATCCTATTAATACCAGCATGTTTCAGCTTGTTTAAATATTCCAAACTCATCGTCTCTGGATTGAGTTCTGTCGTAACCTCGCACCCTGCAGCTAAATTAAACAACTCAAGAATTCCAGAAAACTCTTCAACTGTCAAAATAGAAGGTGTTCCACCCCCAAAATAAAGAGTATTTAGCTCCTCATTTTTATAATGAGTCTGAATATCTTTTTTAAGTGCTTTTAAATACAAATCTTTCATTTCCAATCTCGGAAACGAAACAAACGAGCAATATTTGCATTTTGACCGACAAAACGGGATATGTACATAACAATTCTCTGTCATAAAAATAATTTTACTTCAAATATACATCAAATGTATGAGATTTGAATAAAATGCAAAAGTTTTTATTTTGTCAAACCGAGTACAAAAGTATTAGATATGAAAAACATTATGTTTTTCATACCTCCTCCCCAAGTCTGGTAGCCGTTCTTCACTTGTAAGAATGGCTTTTTTTTCGGACGAAGTCCGCTTCCCTCTGGATTTTTGGTCTAAAGTACGGTCTATTCACGTAGCCCATTGTAACAATTTTTTGATTACGAAGTTGTCATTCTGAAAGCTTAGAATATTAGTATGAGCGTTTAGCGAATACATAATATTCTTGCTATTCAGAATCTCTTGCAAAATAAAATAGACTCCGGATCAGAGTCCGGAGTGACATTTACGGGAAAGTTGTTTTCATTAAACTAATCGGAATATTTTAAGGTAATATAGTGCTGATGTGAGGGGGATTTAACCTGATTTCACTCTTTAAATCGTCCAAAAACTCTTTTGTGTACAAAAATCCCAAATGTGCTCCATTGCTCATCAAAACAGTATTTTTGCCTGTGTAAAGTTTAAGTTTTTTAAGCTGAGCATGGTTTGTCAAATAATCATCTAGCGAGTGGTAGATTTTATAATTCGAATTGTTTTTCAAATAATCTTCAAGTGACAAAAGACTTGTTTCTTTATTCAATTCTGCAAGGTTGGCGAAATTGTTTTTAAGCAAATATTTTACTGCATAATCCTTATAATTCATGTTGTTAATAGTGTCATAAATCGCGGTTTGTTTGTTTTTTGGGGTATTTTCGAGTGTAAAGACTAAGTCCGAAAGCTTTTGATGCATAATAAATCCCGTGATAAGTTTTCCTTCTTCTTCAGAAAAAGGCAAGCTGTTTATTTCCAAATTTGCGGACGAGTCTTTTAAATCCGACAGTTGTACAACTTTGGCAGCAGTTTCGGCAATTTTGTGTTTAAGATTTTCGGTGTTGCGACTCCATTCTTCGCTATTTTTGTCAACCTGTTCCATTGCATAAACGAGTTCTATTGGCGGACAAATTGAGATAAATTTTACTTTCCCGAGAGTGTTATGTTTAAACTCGCTATCTGCAAGATAAAGCGTTGCCATTGCTCCGAATGAAGTACCTATAACAGTTTTTTCAGGAAATTTGCAGGCATATTTTTTTTCAAGATTACTTATTATTTTGCCAGTAACCTCTTTTAAATATTCAACATCTTTCGACGGAATTCCCGGGACATAGCCATTGGGCATGCTTCTGGCAAATTCCCATTGAAAGTGGCTCCCTTGAATAATTACTGAGTAGCCCTCATTGTAAAACAATTTTGCTAAAACGACTGAATGGTGTGACGAAATTCCTTCTCCTATAGATGGGTAAATTATTGCAACAGGCGCATTTTTGTCTTTTTGCATGATGTATTTGAACTTGTAATTCGGGCGATCTGGTGCAATGTTTATTGAAGAAGTATGGATTTTCTTTGCAAAACTTCTATTCCATATCGAAAGTTCATTCCAAATAGATTTGTCGACGTTCGGGTTGTCAAAAAGTGCCGTCCTCATAGAATCGACAACAGGGTTTTGCGGATTGTAGTCGTGAAGCAAAATATCTGCCATAAGTCTTGAATTCGTTGCATTGTAGCTTTTTAGGATAATGTTATCAATATTTGTACCACCTTTTATAATTTCTGCAACAGTAAGCTCATCTATCGGTTTTTCATCAGGTTCCGTTCCACGTAAATCCATTTTTACAAGTTCCGGATTTACATCTGCCGGATATTGTGGAGCAGCCAGCTTAAATCCGTTTTCCAGTACTTCTTTTTTATCTAAGTTTTCACACTTGATAAAATTATCTATTCCGTACATTTTTCTTGAAATGTTGTAAGGATCGGCGTAAGTCGACTCGATCATTTTTATAAGCGGTTGCATGAAAGAAGTTCTGTTTACGGTTAAACCAGCCTTAACCATTGCAAGTACAGGGGTTCCGACGTAAGTTGTTGGGTTAAGCGAAGTGTCAAGAATTTTTCCGGCAATTCCGCGAGCTGTAGTCCCGTTCATTACTGGCAAAACTATGTATGAGCCAGAATTGCATTTACATTTTGTCAAAGCTTGCTCCATATCTTCATTTGACGGTTCTAATTTGAAGAAATACTTTGCAGGGTCGAATATTCCGCCTATGCCGAGTGTTGTATTGGTTAAAAATCGGACGGTTTCTGTTCCTGATGTTTTAAAATCTTTCTGAATAATGCTGCTGACCAGACGTTTGGGGTATTCGATGTTCTTATATGCGCTGTGAATTCGCTCTATTCCGTATTCCGGCATGATTGAGGACCACAAGATGTGAATCGGACGAATTGCGTACTTGTTCAAGCCGAGGTTGAAGGCAAATATTTTACGGTTAAGTTTTTCGTATTTGTCTGCTCCGAGATACATATAGCCATAGTCTGGATATTTTGTTTGCGGTTTCAAAAGTTCTTCTGCAAGGCAGATGTTTGCGACAAAAAGTAAAATTCCAAAGGTAATAAATAATTTTTTCAAAATAAATCCTCTCTAACATTTTTATTTTGTTAAAGAGTTTGAATATCTTCATTGCTCGATAGTCTAGTTTTATGATATTATTTTTTCAAAAAGAGGGGTAATGTATGGAAAATTTTTTGACAGAAAAAGAAAAAATGCTTGCTGGTGAATTGTATGACGCGTTTTTGGATAAGAGTCTTGCAGAGGATAGGATTAAGGCAAAATGCTTGTGTCATAAGTTTAATGCGCTATCGCCGGATAAATTGGACGAGCGAAAAGCAATTTTGAAAGAACTTTTGGGAAAGACGAAAGAGAATTTTTATATTGAGCAAAATTTTTGGTGTGACTATGGGTATAATATTGAGGTTGGGGAGAATTTTTACGCAAACCATGACTGCGTGATGCTTGATCCTGCAAAGATTACGTTTGGTGATAATGTTTTTATTGCGCCGCAGTGCGGATTTTATACGGCAGGACATCCGCTAGATGTTGAGGCTAGAAATTCCGGACTTGAGTATGCTTATCCGATTACGGTTGGAAATAATGTATGGTTTGGCGGGCATGTGTCTGTAATGCCTGGGGTAACGATTGGCGATAACGTTGTTATTGGTGCCGGAAGCGTTGTGACAAAAGATATTCCGTCGAATGTTGTCGCAGTCGGAAATCCGTGTAAGGTGTTGAAAAAATTGGAAGAGGGATAGCTATTTTAATCGTCATTACGAGCGTTTAGCGTACCACAAGGGTATCCTACCTCGTACGGCTCGTTTACTCGCCTACTATGTAAGCAAGTAATCCAGTATATGATTAGCAAAATAGCTGCAATTTTCGGAAACCAATTAACCGAAACTGTCACTCCGGACGCCGATCCGGAGTCTGTTTTATTTGGTATTAGATTCTGAATAGCAAGAAAAATAATTCTTCGCTAACCGCTTAGAATATTTTTCTAAGCTTTCAGAATGACGACGGATAGCAATTTTTCACGATACGAACTTAACGTCTTATCGCCCTATCGTCTTAACGTCTTTTATTTCAGAATAACGACTAACGGAGTTTAGCCCTGACAAAACTCTATATCCCATTTGCACTTATGGGTTCTGCAAGTCTTACCTGAATTGTTGTGCCATCAGGAATTTGAACTTCTTCTCCTCGTTGCATTGTGCCACGCAAGCCTCCACCTACTGCGCCTATGCTTGCAAATGTTACCATATTACGTCCCCAATCATCACCGCCCCCAAGTGCAGTCAATGCCGCGCCGACAAGCATGCTTCCTAGGGCTCCGACTAAAACGTCACGTGTCATTTTTTGTGCACGTTCACTTTTTGCTTTGAGGTAAACTTTTTCCGTAGAAATCGCTATTGGATTGCCTTCCGGTGTCAAAATTTCGTTAAAACTTATCTCAATCATACCGCTTCCATAAGCTAACCCGGCGTTTTGGGCATTTGTTGCAGTTCCGTAAACAAGACTTCCGGCAGGAGCAATTAATTGCCCGTTATACCGAAAATCTTCTGTTAAACGCACTGTCAGCCTATCGTTTTTCTCCAAACTTCCGGAACTTATGCCGGAATCAAATGTTACGTTAAAAGCTGTTCCAGCCGGAATATTTGTAACATAACCGTTCAAAGATAGATTTTGTTGTGGTGGTGTAAATGCGTTGTTTTGAATATTTTGAGTTTCAGCAGGAAGAAGAATTTCGCTTTGTTTATTGTTTTTAATCTCTGTGCGATTTCGCTTTTTCGTAAAATCATTAGGTTGAACATTTGTGTGTATATTTCTATTCCTGTCAAATTCCGCCTGTGCCTCGTCAGAAAAATCGTATTCCGCAAACACAGGTAGTGCAAGGATTTGAAAACATATTAACAGTGCCAAAATCTTTTTCATTATATATACATTATAATATATTCTTGAATTATTACAATATCCTTGTTATAATTTGTGAATAAGGAGAAAATATGGAAAAAATTATAGAACTTTTGGCAGTAGTAATTAGTGCTTATATTATCGGTTCAATTCCGACCGGATATATTATTGTAAAAACATTCACCGGTGAAGATATCAGAACAATCGGCTCAGGCTCAACAGGAGCAACAAATGTTAAACGTGTTATGGGCAAAAAGTGGTTTTTTATAACACTTTTGTTAGATGCTTTTAAAGGTGCGTTACCGGTTATTTTGGCGTCGTTGTTTGCAAAATCTTTTACAGGAATCGGACTTTTACCTGTACTTGCAGCCGTTGCAGTAATATTGGGTCATAGCAAATCTGTTTTCTTGAAATTTACGGGCGGGAAATCTGTAGCATCAGGTGTTGGAACTATTTTAGCATTGAATTGGCAAGTAGGGCTTGTTATTGCAGCAATTTGGGCGGTTATAACTTTCTTTTCAAGATACGTGTCATTGGGTTCAATTATCGCTCTTGCATTATCACCGTTCATTATGTGGTCGTTTCACGCACCTGTTGCGTATATTGCGTATTGCGGATTGGGTGCTTTGTACATAATCTGGTTGCACAGAACAAATATTCAAAGACTTATTAAAGGTGAAGAAAACAAGGTGAGATAATGGATTTTTCGGTGCTTTTAATCGGATTGGGAATAATTATAGTTTTATTTATCGTTGGCAAAATCTTTGCGATTTTGACGAAGGTGTTTTTCATAATCCTTCTTGTTGCCGCAATTGCTGTCGGATTTTTCTTCTGGCAGAACAACAATAAAGATGCTTCGCAGAAAAATAGTAATATCGAAATTGTTCAGCTTGTATAAGATGTAAAAATGTAAATTTCCACTAAAAACATGATTACTAATATCTGTATATGGGTATAATAGTTCTTGTATATAAGAAAAAGAGAGGAGTCGATATGAGGTTTATTAAGAAATGTAACGTGGGGACTCCTGGTTTTGCCGGTGTAGCTGATTTAAAAGTAAAGGCGTCAAGAGGCGAAGTGCTAAAGTCTGTATCAAAAGTAACGAAACAGTTAGGAAGTGAAGCTTCTAGTTTTTTGGTTCCAAAAAAATCCGCTTTTACCCTTGCCGAAGTTCTAATTACCCTTGGCGTTATCGGTGTTGTTGCTGCATTGACTTTGCCAACATTAATAACTAATTATAAAAATAAAGTATATGTTAATCAATTAAAAGCAACTCTTTCAACATTATCAACCGGAATTAATAAATTAATGATTGATTCAGGTTGCGAAGGTTCTGATCTTATGTGTACGGGCTTGTTCTCATATGAAATTGATGAAACATATTATGATAATTTAGACAAGGCAGTAAAAAAAGCTTTTAAAGGAGTAAAATCTTGTACAAATAATTCGAAAGAATGTGAATATAGTGTTAATGGGTTGAATTACAAATTTAGTGTAGGAAATCAGGGCAATTCAGGTGTTACCAGTGCTTCTTCTGGGCTTTTTCATACTAGAGGAATGTATACTTTTATATTGCCAAATGGGGTAATTTTTCATATTGCAAATAGAAAATGTGTACAAACTTCTTATCCGACTATTTCAACTAAACTTCAATATAATTGCGCTGATGTAGTTTTTGATGTGAATGGCAAAAAGTCTCCAAATATTTGGGGTAGAGATTTATTTTCTTATACAGTTGCACAAGATGGAACTTTTTATCCACACGGTGGGGTTGAATATGCGAAATTTTTCAGCGGTGATTCTTGGGAAAATTCGAGCTCCTATTATCTTAAAGGTAGCTTAACTAATAATTGTGACACTGAGAAATCAAGTGTTGGCTATGCTTGTGCTGCAAGAATTATGAATGATGGTTGGGTAATGAAATACTAAAAAGCGGCTAAGCAGCTAGGAAGCGAAGCAGTTAAACGAAACTGTCACTCCGGACTACGATCCGGAGTCTATTTTATTTCGTAAGAGATTC
>ERZ1026882.724-NODE-724-length-15942-cov-5.923522_pt1 | contig 15942 bp, 16 predicted proteins | sample MGYA00380171_ERZ1026882 | MGnify/ENA primary metagenome ERZ1026882 (study PRJEB33269, sample SAMEA4719807) | human gut metagenome | biome: human-associated habitat; feature: organic feature; material: feces | place: Cameroon | collected 2013-10 ...
TGTTCATGCTGTCTGTCTCACGGATCAGATCTCCTGCCAGATGCTGCGGACATTCCATGCCGAATACCATCGCCGACATCTTCTGCGCCTCTTCCACATCCTGACACCGCAGGAACAATTCTGCTACTTTCCGGTATTCCTCTTTTCTATTCGCACCCAGTGCATTCTTTTCGCTCAACTGTGCAGCATATCTTGTAATCCTTCGGATGATATCATTGGTGGCATCAAAAAGTTTTCCCGCTTCATTCTCCTGCCCTTCATTTCCCACGAACCAGTCATAGATGCTCTGATATCGTCCCTGGACTTTCTGCTCTATCATTTCTTTCGAGACTTCTATCTCCATACGCGGAATTGACAATTCATAATCTATAACTTTTTCAAATACCTGCTTTTTCAGTTCTTCGCTCTGTAAACGCAGATTTTCTTCGATCACTCCGACATTTCTCTGCAGTCCTTTAATAAAGCTTCGCAGATACTCGATCAATCGGTCCTTGAACACCAGGAATTCTTTCGTATGCATCATCTCTTCCGCCCGGACACTGTTCAGATCCCTGATATAATCCTGATAATTCTGATTCAACCGGACAAAATCATTATTCAGATCTGTCCACCATGTGTATACTTCATTCTTATCTTTTCCTGCCATGTCTGGAAAATGCTCTACACTTCTCCTTATGCGCTCCAGAAGTGTCGGTTCTAATGATGCTCCCTCGATGAACAGATTCTCTAACCTGATCACCAGACGCTCTATCTCCACACTGTACTCTGTCATCTGATACCGGTACTTTTTGTTCTTGAATTCTTCGATGGATGCGACCTTTTTTGTATCCTGGATCGTATTCAGGTTCTTCCACTCTGTCAGCATGGTGAGATCCTGCTGGCACTGTTCCGGTCTGTAATCCGCAAAAAGCGGGTCCTGTATCATTTCTTCATAGACCTCTTCCTGATACAGCCAGTATTTTAATTTCTCATAATGCTCGAAAAAGATACGCATGATACAGCGGTATCTGCTTACGTTGTCGGCATTTAAATATTTTGCTTCTGTCAGTGGCTTAATTAATTTGTCTGATACCTGCATAGAACTTCTCCTTCTGGTTAATTAAGTTCAGTATAGCACATGCGTTGGAAATATATTCCACATATTTCCTGTTTTTTAATCATTCACATAATCATAATAATCCGCCTCGCTGGCAAATAAGATATATTCGCCATCTACCATTCCCATGTAACCGTCACCTGTGTTAAAACCTTTCATTGCCAGTTCCTCCATTTCTTTGAAAAATAATGATTTTGATTTGTTTTCCCTTTTATGTCTATAGTTTATAACATCAGGTGGGGTATAAAATTACCATCAGCAACAAAAAAATACCCGAAAAGATTTCTCTTCTCAGGTATCTTTATCTATTCCTATTCTATTTTCGCTGATTATGGGCATCTGCCTCTCTCCGCCATCTACCCATTCCGCCTTTTCAGCTGCTTAAACTTCTGCCTTCTTAATAATTCCAACTCCAAGCGGATACGGTCCTGTATGCACACCGATCGTTGCTCCAATCTGGTAGATTCCAATCTCATCGATTCCAAGCCGTTCCTTTATCAGGTCCTTTATCATCTCACGGAATCTGACTGCCTCGTCGTAGTCATAACCATAGCCGATGCAAAAATCATATTCACCAGGTTTTGCATCAATCTCGTCCAGATAATTTTTCGTCATATCTACAACCTTTTTCATAGATTTGATACGGTTTCTTGCCAGTCCGGAACTGAAGATTTCCCCTTCTTTTAATGTAATCATCGGTTTTATCCCCAGTGCGCCGGCAGCTATCCCGGCCAGTTTCCCGATTCGTCCACCATGTCTCAGATAATCAATACTTCCGATCGTAAAAAAGATTCGTCCTGTCTCGCGTATCGGCAGAATTTTCTCCACAATTTCTTCATATCCCAATCCCATATCACGCAGTCTGCATGCTTCTAACACGAAAAGCCCCTGCAGTACTGTATTCACCGTTGAGTCAATCAGCGTAATCTTTGCATCCGGATACTCTTCTTCAATCATTTCCTTTGCGACAGTTGCCGACTGCAGTGAACCGCTGAATTTGCGGGTAATGCAGATACAGATAACCGGAATCTGCTCTTTCGCACTTTTTTTGAACACCTGATAGAAATCATCCACCGATGGCATGGAAGACTTCGGAAATACATCCGGGTGTTCCACCATTTCGTTATAAAAATCTCTGACTCCTAATTCCACCATTTCCTTCTGATATGTCTCACTGTCAAAAGACACATAGAATGGCACAACCTCTATATCATGCTCTTTTGTGATCTCCTGCGAAAGATCCAACGATCCGTCACTGACAATCTGCACTTTCTTCTGCATATTCATTACCTCTCTACTTATATATTCTGTAAAAATAAATTTCTCATACATTTTACATGTAGTTTTCAATACTACATTCTTGAAAACGTAGAACAGTATAACACAGGGTATCTCAAGTGTATATAACTATGCTTCATACTTTCTTAAAATTTTATACTTTTTAAGGAAAAGGCACAGCTCTATGAATCTTTCATAGAAACTCAACTGGGTGCGCTTATCCACTATGACGCAGATAACCACACCCGGTTAGTTGAAACATTATCTCTTTATTTACAAAATAACTGCAATATTTTACATACCGCTGATGCTGCTTATACGCATCGAAATACGATTAAATACCGCATCACAAGAATTGAAGAACTGTTACATGTTGATCTGCAAAATGCTTCTTCCCGTTTGAATTTGCATCTTGCACTATATTTATATCACTTCATTTTAATGAATTAACAAGTGCTTTTACTGCCTCATCCGCTGGACTGTAGTTCTTGCAATCTGCATGATATGATAATGTCATTAATGGCATATGTCAATAATTCTTCTTAAGTGCCACATAGGAAATCAAAAAATTTGCAAACCAGCCAGCCGGTACAGCAAGCCAGACAAATGCAATGCCAAACCGGGGCGCAAAAATCAAAGCAACTGCCAAACGGATCGCAAGGTTTACCATATTGGCGATGAGAAACGGGCGCATGATTCCAAGTCCACGAAGTACTCCATCGGTTGCCATCTTGATACCCATGAAAATGAAAAAGTAACCGATCCATCTCATATAATCCCCTGACACCTGATATGCTAAGGCGGATCCATCTTTCCCCAGGAATAATGAAGAAATCTGCGTATGCAGTGTTTCAATGACTACAAAAGCAAGGACTGCAAAACACAGATCTAACACCAGTGCCGCGTGATATCCCTTTTTGATACGATCCATTTTCTTTGCGCCAAGATTCTGGGAAACATACGGTGAGACTGCATTTCCGATAGATACAAATATCAATGAAAAGACATTCTCTACTCTCATCGTTGCCGCATAACCTGCAAGTGCCTGTGTACCGAATGGATTTACAACTGCCTGTACGATCATCATACCGATTGACACTGTAGACTGCTGCAGAACCGAAGGTACAGCAATCCGCAGCATGGAATACAATTCATGCCTGTCAAACCAGTCAAAGTGACTTTTATACCGGCGCATCCGGCTAAAGAAGATCAAAAGTGAAAACACGGCTGAAATTCCCTGTGCGATGAGCGTTGCAAGTGCTGCACCAAACACTCCCAAACCAAGTCCCGCCACCATCCAGAGATCCATAAAAATGTTCAAAACAGAAGAAAATATCAAAAGTCCCAATGGAATCTTGGACTCACCGATTGAAGTGAACATTGTTGAAAGGATGTTATACATAAAGAGAAATGGAAATCCCACAAAATAAACGCGGAGATACAGTACTGCTTCCCCCAGTATATCCGCAGGTGTCTGTAATAAACTCATCATCGAATGGGAAAAACAAAATCCAAAGACACCCAGCAGTATGCTTAGAATCAGGAAACTGATCAATGATGTTGACACAATTGTTTTCATTTTACTATAATCTCTGGCTCCAAAATAACGGCTCACAAGCACACCCGCACCTACGCCGGCACCCAATGCTATACAAATGAAGACATTCGTAAGTGCAGCACAGGCACCGACTGCCGCAAGTGCAGATGAGCCAACAAACTGACCAACGATAATAGAATCAGCCATATTATATACTTGTTGAAAAAAGCTGCCTAAAATCATAGGCATTGCAAAAACAGTCAGCGCTTTAAGAGGCGCATCTGTAATTAAATATTCATCTTTTGACATTCACTAACTCCTCCGTAAGTTTGCTTATTCTCTTTCCGTAGACATTCATTTTATATCTTTTAAATGCAAAATGCAAATTTACCCAATTCCTCCACAAGTCCTGTATGTCTGGAAATGCAGGCAACAAAAAAACAGGCTTTTCTGACAAAAAATTACTTGCCGGCAGATAAATTTCTGCCGGCAAGCGATTTTTATTTTTTCAATTAAAAGCCTGTCAATCTGAAAAACATTAATTCATTTGCTGATCCGTCGTCTCGTTTCTGTGTCAGCATAATTAACAGAGATCCGTCATCTAAAAGCTGCATGTCTTCCAGCCATGGATAGCTGACACCGAATATGTCATCTGTAGAAATGAGCGTGTGAAACTTTTTCTGTAAATTAGTAATTAGAAGGTTCTTCTATGATAAAATAGAATCATAGGAGGGCCTTTTATTATGGCAAAGATATCAGTGGACAGATTCATATATTATCTCTTTCTGTAAAGCATCATTGCTTCATAAGGTTTTAAGGAAATCTTTGACTCTTCTATTTTTTGTTCAGAATAGTTGCCCAGCAATGTTTCGAAGCCCTTCAGATCCATTCCACTATCCCATACAACTTCTGTTTTATAGAAGTTACAGACTACCAGCATTTTTTCCTCTCCGTAAATTCTTTCATAGGCAATAATGGATGGATGTCTTACATCTAACGGCCTGATATCACCATATGCAATGATATCCAGCTCTTTACGTAAAGCTACGAGCTTTTTATAGTAGTTGAAAATGGATGTTTCATCATGCAGCTGGCTCTGTGCATTAATCTTGGAATAATTTTCATTCACACCAATCCATGGCATTCCCTTGGTAAAGCCACCGTAATTTTCACCATTCCACTGCATTGGTGTTCTTCCGTTATCCCTGGAATGAATCTGGATAATACGAAATGCATCTTCTTTAGAAAGACCTTTCTGCTGCAGAATTTCATAATGGTTCAAACTTTCTACATCACGAAACTGACTGATGTCAGTGAAATCGGTATTTGTCATACCAATCTCTTCACCCTGGTAAATATATGGAGTACCGCGAAGTCCATGAATGATGGTCGCAAGCATTTTAGCTGACTCTTTCCAGTATTTTCCTTCATCACCAAATCTGGAAACCGGACGCGGCTGATCGTGATTGCACCAGAACACTGCATTCCAGGCATGATTCTTGGCCATTCCAATTTGCCAGCTAAAGAGAATATCTTTCAATTTCTGGAAATCTGTTGGTACAAGCACCCATTTTTCATTCCCCATAAAGTCAACCTTTAAATGATGGAAGCTAAATACCATGGAAAGCTCATGGCTGTCTTCACCTGCATATCCAAAACAATTTTCCATAGATGTGCTGGACATTTCACCGACAGTAATAATTTCTGCATCCTGTCCGAATGACTCCGCATTTAATTCTTTCAGGTACTGATGGATGTTTGGTCCGTCAGTGTAAAATCTACGGCCATCCCCTTCGAAATCATCTTCGAATTTATCTTTGCTGATAAGATTCACTACATCAAATCGGAAACCCTTGACACCTTTGCTCATCCAAAAACGTACAACCTTCTGAACCTCTTTACGCACCTTGGGGTTATCCCAGTTCAGATCCGGCTGCTTTACATGGAATAAATGCAGATAGTATTCATCCATTTCCGGCACATATTCCCATGCACTTCCTCCGAACTTACTTTCCCAGTTTGTGGGTGCACTGCCATCCTCTTTTCCTTTTTTGAAAATATAATAGTTCTTATATCTTTCATCTCCGGCCAATGCTTTCTGGAACCATTCATGATTGCTGGAGGTATGGTTAAATACCATATCCAGCATCAGTTTGATGCCACGCTTCTGTGCCTCTCTGGAAAGCTCTTCAAAATCTTTCATCGTACCGTAACGGGGATCAATGTTATAGTAATCCTCCACATCATAACCGTTATCATACTGGGGGGACACAAAAAACGGAGTCATCCAAATATAGTCCACGCCCAATTCTTTTATATAATCTAACTTTGCCGTCACACCCTTTAAATCCCCAAAGCCATCTCCGTTGGTATCATAAAAGGATCTGGGATAAATCTGATATACAGTGCTTTTTCTAAAATCTGTCATACAATCCCTCTTATTCTATCTTTGCTACTGTTGTCTCTTTTTCAATTGCATGAATACCTGTCACAAATATTATATTTTCCATATTACCTGGCTCAGTAATGACGCAAATGATCGTATCAACATAACCTGCTTCACTGATTTTCTTTTTATCAAATTTGATCAGGGGTGTTCCGGCAGATACCTTCTGGCCTTCTTTTACAAGGTATTCAAAACCGTCACCGTTCATGGCTACAGTATCAATTCCGATATGTAAAAGGATCTCTGCACCGTTTGCAAGTTTTAAACCACATGCATGACGTGACTCCTGCATAAGTAAGCTGACTGTTGCATCAGCCGGAGCATAAATAGTTTCATTCTCCGGAATGATTGCAAATCCTTCACCCACGGTTCCTGCGGAAAACACACCGTCATTCACTTCTTTTAATGCAATCACATCACCTGTTGCAAATGCTTTTAATTCTGTTACCTCTGCTGATTTAACTTCTTCTACTGATTTAACTTCTTTTGGCTGAAGTTTTTTTTTACCAACCATAACTGTTAATACAAATGGAACTGCTACGGCAATTAACATACAAATAGCAAAGGTTAACATGGATTGCGGCTGCATGGAAAGGATTCCCGGAAGACCGCCAACACCGATTGCATTTGCTGTACTTTTTGTAGCTACACAGACAGTTGATGCACATGCAGAACCAATCATACCGCAGATGAAAGGATAACTGTGTTTCAAATTTACACCAAACATTGCCGGTTCTGTAACCCCCAGATAACAAGAGATACATGACGGAATGTTTACTTCCTGCGCCTGGGCATCATTTTTCTGAAGATAGATCATTCCTAATACTGCGGAACCCTGTGCGATATTGGACAAAGCAATCATTGGCCATAACATTGTTCCTCCAAAGTCAGCAATCAACTGTAAGTCGATTGCATTTGACATATGATGAAGTCCTGTGATTACAAGCGGTGCATACACAAAACCGAAGATTGCACCGAATACAATTCTCAGTGGTCCTGTAATTCCTGCGTATACAACGGAGGAAATGACAGAGCCGATTTTCCATCCGATTGGTCCAAGCACAAAGTGTGCTGCCATAACAGAGAGTACTAAGCTACAGAAAGGTACCACGATCATAGAAATTACGGCTGGACAGATCTTCCTGAAGAATTTTTCAAGATATACCAGCGTAAATGCTGCCAGAATTGCAGGAATGACCTGAGCCTGATAACCAATCATATCTACCTTTACAAAACCGAAATCCCACTTTGGAATATCTGCTGCCGCTGTGCCTGCCACTGCATATGCATTTAAGAGCTGACCAGACACAAGTGTAAGTCCAAGTACGATACCAAGCATCTGTGTTGTACCCATTTTCTTGGTTACAGACCAGCAGATACCAACCGGCAGCATATGGAATACCGCTTCTCCGATGAGCCACAGGAACTGGTCAGTCCCTGACCAGAACTGGCTGATATCACAGAGCGTCTTTGTACCGTTTTCAAATAAATATAAGCTGTCAATGCAGTTTCTGAATCCCAAAATCAAACCGCCAACAATGATTGCAGGAATGAGTGGAGCGAAAATTTCTGCTAATGCAGTCATAATTCTCTGAACTACGTTCTGATTCTGTTTTGCTGCGCTCTTTACAGCATCTTTCGATACGCCTTCAATGCCTGCAACTGCTATGAAGTCGTTGTAAAAATCTGAAACCGTGTTCCCGATGATTACCTGGAACTGTCCTGCCTGTGTGAAACTTCCCTTAACAACTTTCATTGCTTCAATTTTCTGAATATCCGCTTTCTTCGGATCATTTAATACGAATCTCATTCGTGTGATACAATGTGATACTGCAGCAATGTTTTCTCTTCCTCCCACAAGGTGCAGTAATTCTTTTGCGTCGTTTGTATACTTACCCATCTTGATTCTCCTTATTAAATTAAAATAAATGTTTCGCGCGTATTCTTGTTTAAACAAGTTTTCTTGTGATTATGTTATATCACACTTATTTAAACATGTCAACACTTATTTTAAACCTTGTTTAGACAAGTTATGTCTTATTTGATTCTTGACTTTCCATATGTAAATATTATAATAATTATAATAAATGATGGGTGTTCAAACAAGTGGAGGTACTTATGCCGAAAGCAAAATATGCAGAAATTTATAAAGACTTGAAAAGAAAAATTGAGACCGGAGAATATGAATTTCAGGAACTTCTCCCCTCTGAAAATACACTGGTGCAGGAATATGACTGCTCACGCAATACCATTCGCCGTGCCATCGGAGATCTGGTAGCCGATGGATATGTACAGACGATGCAGGGGAAAGGGGTACGAATTATCTTCCAGCCCGTATTACAGACCTCATTTACCATCGGCTCAATTGAAACGTTTACGGAATCTGCAAAGAGAAATAACCAGAAAGCCAAAACCAAAGTAATTCACTTTGCAGAATTGGTAGTAGACAAAAGAATTGCTGCAAAAACCGGTTTTAATATTGGCGATGAGATTTATTATCTGCAGAGACTTCATTACTTAGATGGGAAAGCACTTATTCTAAACCATAATTATTTTTTGAAAAGCGTTGCTAAAGATCTAACTATAGAGATTGCAGAAAAGTCGATTTACGATTATCTGGAAAATACTCTTGGAGTTTCCATTGTCACAAGTAAACGTATCATGACCGTAGAAAAGATGACTGAAATTGATGAAAAATATTTGGATCTTGGAGACTATAACTGTATGGCTGTTGTCACCTCTCATACTTACAATAGTGATGGTGTTATGTTTGAATATACCCAGTCACGCCATCGCCCTGATTACTTTAGCTTCCAGGATAATGCAACAAGACGATCAATTTAGCAGGAAAAATATGAAACAGAAAAATATTTTATTTACAGACATGGATGGAACAATATTGTTCTCTGATAATGGAAAAACATATTTTAAGGAATCAGATTTAGATGCAATAAAGGAATTCCAGCAAAGAGGAAATCTGATCGTAATTAACTCCGGCAGAGCATTGCCATGGATAGTTGCTCCGTTGGAAGGATATCTTTTGCCTGATTACATGATTGCCGGTACAGGGAGTATTATCGCGGATAGTCATCAACAAATACTGCATGAAGAACCTGTATCATTTACAGCAATCAAAAAAATAATAAACGAATATGCATCGGATATACCATTAACAGTTCATACGAAAGACAACATATTTTCATGCAATCAAAAAAAGCAGTACAGCCTGCCAATAACACCTATTAGCAGTATTGATTTATTAAAAACGGAAAAACTTTATGGAATGTCATTCCATTTCAAAGACAATAAATCTGCAAAAGCTTTTGCAGACTGGCTGGAAAAGTCAGATCACCAGGAGGTGAGAGCTTTTGTAAATATCCAGGATGTTGACATGGCGTGGAGAGACTGTTCAAAAGGGAACGCCATGAACATCCTTTGTCAGAAACTTGGATTCATGCATGAACAAGTCTACGCCATTGGTGATGCTGAAAATGACATTGATATGTTAAGGGCAACAAAGCATGGTTATACATTCCATCATTCTCCAGCTACTGTAAAGCAATATGCAGAAGACTGTGTCAAATCTGTGTCAGAGTTAATTGATAAAATATTAAAAATCTCATAATAAAGTGTGATGCGATCTGGATCCGGTATAACGTATAGTTATTGTATAGCTATTGAATAGTTTTTATATAGCTATCGTATAGTTATCGTATGGCAATTTAATCGAACTGATACTACCAAGGGCAGTGCTGATTATCATTGTAATCAACACTGCCCTTATTTTCATCGTCATGTTTTCGGGAGAATCTGCCAGTGGCAGGCTCTCTGTATTTCTCTCTATTCTTTTATTCCGCCTTCTCTGTATCTAGAGAGTTTTCAATCTCCTCTATAATCTGCACTGCTTTTTCTGCTTCATCCGCCTCTGCCCAGATATCAACGCCGTATACTCCGAATCCGGCAACTCCATATGCTGCTACACTTGAGCTTGGTTCCTGTGTGAATGCAGCAATTCCATTTTCTTTTAGCATTTCTACCAACATCTCTGCCTCAATGATATTTTCTGCATTGTAGATTTTTTTGCATCCTGTTACTTTCATGAGAATCCCTCCTTATCGTTTTAATCATTTTCCGAATCTTTTTCATAAATTGTCTCAAGTACCTCTTCTTCATTTACCAGTTTTATTCTGATAATCTCATCTCCACAAGTCTCACAGGTTACATACGTCTTCTCATCCACTCCCTGCGTAATTTCAAAAACGAATTCATCTTTGAGAAGTTCTCCATTGGGCTTTCCAATCTCAGCCTGAAGTTCTTTATAATCTGTACTTCGCTTTATAAAATTTCTAAAATACTGAACCGAAAGCTCCCTGTCAACCGGATAATATTCTCTTGGATTTCCATATATAAGCATCGTCTGATAATCTTCACAGGCTTTCTCCTGTGTAAAGATTCCTTTTTTCGAATGCCAGAGAAAATATCTGTCATTATACGCCTTCTTTGTGGCCAGATCAATAATCCGAATTCCTTTATTTTCCGGATGTTCCTTATCCGCCGTGACAACCTCCATATAAATATAATAAGTCTGATTTCCTTTTGTTATTTTTGCACCTGAATCCATTATACGATAAAAATTTCTGTCCTGACTTCCTGTTACTCTCATTAAAATACTATCCTTATCAAGAGTTCCGTCTTTTATTGTCTCGCTGTAAAATTCAAGAAATTTGTCCAGTTGCTTTTCAAATTTTTCTCCTGATACATTTTTTGCAAATAATTTTTCTATTTTCTTCTTATCATTCTGATTTGTCGCATCCAGAAAATCTGTAAGGATTTCTGTAAACTCTCCGTGATCTGATCTGAATAATCTGCTCAGAAATGTTTTCCCGCATCCAGATATCAATGTTACAACCAGTATAAGAACCATCATAAATGTTATTCTTTTTTTCATCATCCGTCCCACCACTCTCAGGATTTTACATCTTTTCATAATACCCCAAAGCTCTTTCATATAGTTCTCTACATTGCCATTCATCTCCATATGCCAGACAATCATCTGCATAACTGAAGATATAAAACGGGTCTTTCTTACCTATCGAATCCGGCAGTTTTTCCCATAACTCATACATATCCCGGCCAAACGCTTTCAAAGAACTTTCCCTATATATTGGCTTTAGATTCTCCATTAAATGCTTTCCAAATTCAATCACATTGATTGGATATTTATTCATCAAATACTGCGTATGTAACACTGCATCTTTGATATTTCTATTTTCTAAATCCATCAGTATTTCATTGGTTGGGTTTTTGATAAAAAGGCTATTTAATACATTTTCATATTTATCATATAATTTATATCCTGTAGTACATAACAGAGAATATACAAATAATTCTTCCATAAAACACCTTAGATATTATTCCCAGTCAAATTCATCAATAGCTTCTTGGATTTCTGCAGAAACTGATTTCTCTTTTTTTAAATTCTTAATAACTTCTGCAAACTTATCACGCTGTGGATTATTAATATCATTGTAACACCGATGAAGCATCCACTACTTCGTCATCAATATAATACTCTTCATATGGTTTTGCCGCCGCTTTCAGTGCACCAATAATTTGTTCCTTAGTCATATATTTCTTCTCTTTCAGAATTCTAATCTGTCTTTACTTCATCCTATCATAATTTATCGGATAATTCTATTCTTGACCTTATAGAGAACAGCCCAAAATCATGACTTTATGATTCCTGTCATTCACTCATTTTACGCTTTAATAATTGATATATTTTCCTGCCATCTTTTCTGCCAAATTGATGAAGTGCTCCCGTATACAAGGCTTTCTTCCCCTGATGTCTCTTTGCACTCACAAAATCAATAATTTCCGCTGATTTATTTTCATATTCTGTTCCGATCAGAATATTTTTCAATTCTTTTTTTATTCTGTTACTTTCTTCAATCCGGGCACTCTCTGCAGACAAATCTAATAATAATTTTCGATTCTGTATTTTCTTTCTTCTCTCTGCATCCTCCGGTGCATGAAATAATGTAAGTGCATTTTCTATATTTCCTGCTTTGACAATTTGAATCCGATTCGCATTCTGATCCGCTCCAAAGAAATCAATAACGGCCTGAAATCCTTTATCATTGCTTATGATTGCAATCTCATTTTCTCCTCTTTCACTAATGATTCCACATTCTGCCGCAATATAAAAATCAAGTGCATTCTTTCCTGTACCTTTTAATTTTATAACCCGGAATTCACAGCCACTCTCTTTAATCTCCTGCATATAATCATATCGTATTTTTCCGCAGTTTTTACTATAGAAGATTATTAAAGTGTCATCTCTACATAACACATCCGTTCCTTTTAATCCATTAGAACCATTTACATTCTCATAATCAACTAATATTGTTGGCATGATTATCACCCCTTGCCAATCAGTTACGTATATACCTTCCAGACTATCTTGCTCATGAATCCGCATATATACCATTGGTATATTATTTTTATCATATACCAATGGTATTGTCAAGCTGATTATGCTAAAATATAAATATCAAAATTTCAATCATAGTAGGAGTATCAGTAAAAGCAATGGATATTTTAGATAAAGAACGATTAAAAGAATGTCGACTGAAACTAGGGATAACCAAACAAGAGGCTGCCAAAAGAATTCAGATTTCCCAACCTGCGTATCTGCGATACGAGGCCGGTTCCCGCAACCCTTCTATACAGATTATTTCTAAAATGGCTGAAGTTTTTTCAACATCTACAGATTATCTTATTGGAAAATCTGCAGATTCAAGTCCAAATAGACTAGTCGTTGAACAAAGTGACACTCCAGCGCTATTTTTTCTCGTTGAAACATGCAAAACTCTAAACGCGGCTCAACTAATGCGGCTCACGGCTTATGCAAAGACATTATCAAATGTTACTTCTGATAGTGAAAAATAATTTCCAGAAATACTATTGGAAATCCTTCTACAATATATAACAGTCGAAACTTTTGCCATGGCAACGAAAGACCTTGATCTACAAGCTGTTTTGCTCATATTTCAAGGTCTGATTTTCCCATGAAAAATTATATTTTTATTTTTAATACAGATCTCCTACATACCCTTCCGATTCCAAATGCATATAACACTCATTCACCTGATCCGATCCTAAAATCTGTAACACATATTTCATCCCTGTAGCCAGTTCTCTGGTTTTCAGTTCTTCTAACGGGATCCAATATACTTGTCCTTCCTCAGAACTTTTCAGTTCCCCGGCGAATTTTTCTGCCTTATATAACATAATTACGCTATGTACGCCGTCTTCATGCCAGTGGTATAAACCACAAAGCTTCGGCGACTCAATCGTAAGTCCCGTCTCTTCCCACACTTCCCGGATTATGGATTTCTGAAATATTTCATTCTGTTCTACATGCCCGCCCGGAAAAGTTGTACCGGTATAGCTGTCATTCACCTTATCCAACGCCAATACATTTCCTTTATCATCCTGTACCATGCACATATTCATAAAGCAGACTTTCTCGATTCTGTTCTCTTCTTTTTCATTCAGTGCTTTTCTTACACGCCTGTTAATAGCTGATCTTTTAGATTTATAATGCCTGAACACCTCTCCATAAGGCACCCAGATTTCGGCTTCTTCGATTTTTTCATAAACTGTATCCACCACTTTTTCTATCTGTCTGTCATTTGGAAATGTGTAATTTTTTGTATAATAGTCTCTGGTTGCCTGAAACATCCATTCTGCAATCTTTTCTTTTTGTTTTAATTTTAACTGAGCGTATTTCTTATCCGTCTGCAGTAATTTACCATCTGTCATCTTATGGTTTTTCTGTGACATCGGTACGACCTCTTTTCTTTTTTCTCATTTCTTTTTTTGAAGCTTATTTTATCTGCTCAAAACACCTTATCTATGCCAGATTACTTTGCTTACATTTCAGTAACCCATCCGTCTCTGATTTCTGCTCCATTGTCTCCATTCAACCATCTGCCCATGTACTAACTTTTTTATATCTTCAAATTTTACTTCATCTTTGGGATTCATTGATCATTCCTCCTGAAAATTTCTTCTTCCACCTTCAACAGTGGCAATTCCATCATCGAAATGCCCTTTAAATTTACAAAGTTTTCTGTTTCGTCGTGTGCATCAATATAAAACATAAAATTTTGTTCTATATCAGTAAAATCATATCCATAAACCATTTCTATCGTTTCGATAATATCATCTGAGTCTTGATAAAAATCAATAATTGTACTTTTCTTTCTTCCATCAAGGTAATAAAATACAGACGTATTTAACAACTGAAAAATATCTTCTTCTGTCCATCCATTTTTCCGAACATATTCCGTAAGATATCTATACAGTTCGGTGGAATTTTCAGTATCATTATATAAAGTCACCTGACTATTTTCTTCATAATCTTCAAGTGCCTCATATACTACCAATGGAATTTCTCCGCAACTTACATGTTCATCCCAATTTTTCCCACTAGGTGTATCCGCGTCAAAGTCACTTAAGGTGATATCTTCTATATTTGACATGTTCAAAAATAATACCTTATTATTCATACATGGAATCACCATTAACTCTTCATCAATGCCCTTATATATCATCTTTCGTGTATTACTGTTAATTGGATACCAGATATATTTGTCAATTCCACATAACTTGATTCCTACATGTCCCCAAAATTCACTAATTTCATCAAGTGCATCCTTCATATCCATATAATATTCCATTTCACTAAATTGTGGTTCAAAAAAGTATTGATTTGTTATAACATGAGTGCTCGTACGAAGCTGCATCGCAATCTCCCTAAGTTCTGTGATTGTTGCCTTCTCCCCGGCCTCTATCTGTTGTAATCTTTCCTGAGAAATTCCCGTCGCACTCGCCATTTTTTCTGTAGATATTCTTATTATACTTCGAATTTCACGCACTCTATTTGAACTGCATGCATTATTTCCCAATAAAATATCTGGTGTTATTTGAAGATAATTCATTATTTTTGACATATGTGTTTCATAATTTTTTTTGCTGGTAATAGTTCCACTTAAAACCTTATCTATTGTCGGTCTGGAAACCCCTGTCTTCTTTGACAACTCTGCTTTAGTACATTTCTTTTCCATTAAAATCTGTTCCAGACGTGTTCCTACCGGACTTCGTCTATCAAACAAATCCTCCAATGTATACATACAGCTTTCCCTCCCTTATATGTCTATATGATATCACTGCTTTGTTTGTGTGTAAATATTTTTTTTAATGTTTTACTTTTATTTTTTTACAATCAGTATTATTACATATACAAAAAACAGCAGGTAATCTCATAGACTACCTGCTATATGAATTTTTGATATCCTATATCAGTTATATTATATCTTTTACATGTTACCCGTAATTCTCCAAAATATAATTATAAGGTTCCGAACCTACTATGTAGATTCAGAACCTTAGTCATATTCTGGCTATTCATTTTTACAAAAAACTGAATAATAAGGTTTGTGGGCAAACATTTACATTATTCGAACTCCAGACAGACAGTACGGAGTATAAAGCAAAATCGTTGATTTTAAGCCATTT
>ERZ1026882.743-NODE-743-length-15629-cov-4.220175_pt1 | contig 15629 bp, 12 predicted proteins | sample MGYA00380171_ERZ1026882 | MGnify/ENA primary metagenome ERZ1026882 (study PRJEB33269, sample SAMEA4719807) | human gut metagenome | biome: human-associated habitat; feature: organic feature; material: feces | place: Cameroon | collected 2013-10 ...
TCAATCACATACAGTTATTTTACGTATGTATCTAGATTCCACTAAACGACAGTATTTAGCATATCTTTTCAAATAGTTTTCTATTAAATGTAATAATTAGTATCAAATCACTACTATTATTTACAGTTGAGATTATATTTCTAATCCTCTCAATCCAAATACTTGTTGGATTGATTTTGTAATATCTTCATCAGACATTCCATTTGATTTTAATTGCATACACAACACTAGAGCTCTTAGCATACAAAATGCACTAGCTACTTCATGAGCGACTTCATATTTATTACCATGATCAATATCGTTTCTATTATCAGCGCATGTTTTAGCTATTTTTTTGTAATCTGTGTCAGGAGCAAATTTGTTCTTTACCCATTCTAGCATTGATGAATACTTATCAAAGCAAAAATACAAAATATCTTCCAAACGTTTATCATTTATTCTCTTCAATAAATATTTATAAATTTCTTTTTCTTTACCTGATGAATTTAAAATCAAACTATTTATATTTTCTTTAGCATTTTGCTCTGCTGTTATACGCTTTTCATTAAAAAAATTTTCTTCTTTCTTATGAAGTAATGTAAATGTATTTTCAAATGCAGATGATAATAACGATATGTCATTCACTGATATCCATAAGCGTTTATCGATGGTTTCTGGAATATGAATCATATATAACTGGTTTGAATAAATCTTTTTGTATATTTCACCAACTATATCATAGCAACAATTCCATGGAATAGAATCTCTCCAAATTGAATCATATTCCTCGGGAATAGGATTGTATTCCTTGTGGTGATTGCATATAATCTCACCTTTTTTATAGGAAAAATATATAAGGATTTTATCAGGGCATATATCTGTTCTATAAAATAAAAATTTTATGAGTTTCTCCAATGAATGATAATTTTTAATAATTTCTTTGCAATCAATTTCTTTTTTTATTAATAGTGAGATCCCTAACGATAGGTTATAACCATTTTTATGATTTAAAGACCAAGTAGGTGATAATTCAAAATCAACATTATCTATAGTAAAAATTGATTTATTATTAATTGAAGCAGTATTAACATCGAAAAGACTTGATATATTGTTTTCGCCTCTCTGAAAATCAATTTTTGGCTTCACATTTAAAAATCTGCTAAATTCTTTCGATAAATATGCTATTTTTACCCCAGAAAGCTCAGGATTTGAATCAGGCTTTAATAAAATATAATCATGAACTGGTATATCTATAATACAATCTTCAAAGCCATGGCTATGATATCCATAATTACTTGGATCAATTAAAAATATTATCTCCTCACCCGTATCAAAAACAACACCATTTAAAACATCGTTCGCCAATGGCTTTCTTTCGTTTGTTAAAGCCTTTGCTCCATCAGCTAATTTTGTATATAAGATTTCATCTGATTGCTCCCTTGAAGTATATAATTCTATAGTTCGTCCGTCAAATAAATAAAGAGTTTCTTGACCATTATAATTTAAATTACCCACATATGTCTTCATTCTAATTATTCTCCTTAAATGCAAGTTTAAGAATAAAACCACTACAATTATTTACACTAGAAATTAAATGGATTATCTTGAATGTAACCACCCTTATTCTTAATTAGATTCAATAATTCATTTTGTACTTTTTTATTATTTTTAATAAATGCTCTTGCCCATGGCTGTAATGCATACGGAAATTGCTGGAATCCTGTAGAAATATTAGCAGTTCTAACTAAAAATAACTTTGAAAGTAATAATCCAATTGTCCCATTAGATATTGAATAATATCCTACAGCATCCTCAGAAAAATAAATACTTCCGATTATTTTCTTTTCGCCTATAGACAAATCATCAAATTGTTTTTCAAGATTCTTGACTTTTTCTGCTTCAAGTTCTTTTGACGTTTTATCTTTATCCTCAACTAACACAGTTACTTCTTTTTTTATATTTGTTAATAGTGTATCAATTGCTCTGCTAATAACAGCTTGTTTATTTTGAAGTTTGAATAAATCTGCAACTTCATCATAAAAACATGCCATGCCATCAGTATTAACTAAGTGATATTTATAAATTGAATCAACAAATCCTTTGATATCATTGTCATTAACATCTTCAAACTTAAATATAAAATGTGGTTTATCGTCACCTAAAGACCATAGCGCTCCTAATTCTTGAACACAATATGTACTTTCTAAAAAGTTGTGAGATATCAAATATACTTTTAAGTCAGAAGCATTAAATTCTTTTCTTACAGAATCATTGATTCGAGTCCCATTTTTTACTCCTTGGCCTTCTAACGAACTACAAAAGATATCATTAGGGTTAATTCCTAATGAAGTTAAAAAATCTACAAAACTTTTTACAAATTTATCTTTTGATGAATGACTAATAAATATTTTCATAAAACCAAACTCCTTTATGCATTTGAACTTTGATTGTTTACTTCAGGCTTTTGATGTGTCCCCATTTATTTTGCCCATGGGTTTAGCAACTCTACCTATATTTAACATTAATTTGATTGATTTGACAATAGTTTTATTTTATATGCTAATGGACTCATATGAAATTTGTTTACTATTCGCTCTTCATTATAATATTCAATGTATTTAACAATTGCTTTAATTAATTTATCCATATCACTATAAAGATATTCTTTCCCGTAAAACATTTCTTCTTTCATTCTCCCGAAAAAATTTTCTGTTGGAGAATTATCTAAGCAATTTCCTTTTCTAGACATTGATTGTTCAATTTCTAATTGTTTTAGCTTTTCTTGATATCTTTTCATTTGATATTGCCAGCCTTGATCACTATGTAAAATTGCTCCTTTTATTTGTTTCCCATGTTTCTTTTCTAAGTCCTTGATCATTTTATCTATTTGACGATAATCTGGATGATTTGAAACATTATATCCTAGTATTTCTCTTGTGTGAAAATCAATAATTGGAGATAGATATAATTTCCCATATGGCATAATAAATACAGTTATATCAGTACCTAATTTTTGATATGGACCACTTGTTTCAAAATCTCTTTTATATACATAAAGGTTTTTATCTTCTAATAGATTCTTTTCAAGTAAAAGTTTTTACATTTCTTTCCAAAATCACCTTTATATGATATATGTTTTCTTTGTTTTGGTCTTGCTTGGATTCCTATTTTTTTCATAATTCTTTCAACACGTTTATGATTAATATTAGGTAATTCTTGCTTGGATAATTCTATATTTATTGCATCTGTCATTCTCCTTATACCATATTTTTGATAGTTTTTATTAAATATTTTCACTATCAATTCTTCATAGATTTTATCTTTATTCTCCTTGTAACACATATTTTTCAATCCATAATAATATGCTTGTTTGGATAAACATGCAATTTCAAGAAGCAATGATAATTTATATTTCTCCCCTAAGCTTTTTTCCAACCTTTACTTTTTCCTTGATTGTTTGCTTCTTTCTAGAACCAGGGAAAATGATTTTTTAAGTATTCATTCTCCGCTTTTGTCCGCTCTAAATCTTCTAAAAGTTTTTTATATTCTTTTTCCAACACTTTATCATCATGATGCTTATATGCTTCTCTTGAGCATGCATCTTTAATTGATTCTTCACCTTTTTTTTTATACATCGCTACCCAATCTGAAACAATCCCTGGCTCTGTAAGCATTAAATCAATCGCAATTTGTCTATATGATTTATTGTTTTCAAAATGCTCTTTGATTGCTTTCAATTTTGTTTCTCGTGAATATTGCCTTCGTTCTTGATTTTTTATAAATGCCTTTTTTCCCCACTTTCGATAAAGCGCCACAAAATACTTGAGTTATGAAACATTTTGGCCTCTCGTTCTTTGTATTTCATAAAGTGGCACTCCATCTTCTATGTGTAATTTAACATTTTCAAGCTTTTCTTCTAGAGTTAATTTCATAAAAAAATCCTCCTTTTCATTTTACCCTATTTGGGTAAAATTTTTTGGGGGGACATTTCATATCTAATGGTGGACCAATTCAGTGACGTGGTCGAACTAAGGCAGGAAAGAGGGACTTTCGGCTCTCTTTCCCGATAATTGTAGAAAATATCGATTGTTCCGTTATCCTGAATCACAATCGAGTTCACCAAGAGGTTTATGAGGATTTTTTTCTCCTTCAGGCTGTTCAAGGAAATGCCCTTGCATCTTCTTAGGGTTCTTTTGATATCCTCAACGTTCATGACAGGGTTTCTGCACTTTTCCTCATCCAGGCTATGTTCCAATTCGTCGCGAAGTCCTTTTAATTCATTGTATCTCGATTTCAAATCAGTTGGATCAAGTCCAGCTTCGATTGCGGAAATGATGTTATTCATCTTCTTTGTCGTCTCGCCGATTCTCGCCTCGATGTTCTGGACCATAGGTGATTTTGATTCCTGATAATCATGGATAGCCAAGGAAAGCTTGTCGATGTTCACCTCGTTGGACAAAAACTCCAAGGTTTGATAGCAGACATAGTCCTCGATGATGTCCTTTCCAATTGCAGACATTTTGCACCCTTTGCCATGCTTTCGTTTCGAGCATTTATAATAACGGTAAATCTTTCCGTTTTTCTTCTGGCAGGATTCACCAATCATCTGCGAACCGCAGTCGCCGCAAAAGAATTTTCCGGTAAGAACATAATCCTCCGTTGCCTGGAATTTCTGGCAGTCTCTTGCATTTTCTTTAAGCTTCTTCTGAACCTTTTCGAACAAGGATTTGTCCACGATGGGTGGAATACAATTGTTGCTGACATCGCCCCAACGATATTCGCCGATGTATTTTCGGTTCTTGAGAATGTGGGCTACGCTTCCGTTTGCGAATGGCTTTTCACTTCTTGCGAACATTCCCTTCTTCTTAAGAATCTGCACCAGCCCATTTACTGTGATATCGGTATTTGCATACATCTCGAAGATATAGCGGATGACTTCAGCTTCATTCTCAATGATGTAATACATGTACTTTTCCGTCCGATAGCCATAAGCAGGGACTCCGCCGTTTGTCTTTCCTTCCAATACATTTTCCTTTTCCCCACGTTTCATCTTCACTTTCATTTCGGACACATAGTATTCGTTGTATCCGTCGTTCATGGATTCGAAAAGGATTCCGGCGGGACCTTCGATGTTCGGTTCCGTGGCAGAAAGAAGCTTCACATGGTTTTCTCTCAGAATATCACGATAGCAGATTGCTTGCTTTCTGTTGCGTGAGAAACGGTCTGATTTCCAGATGAGGACGGCATCGAACCGGTCAAGATAGGAATCCGAAATCATTCTTTGGAATTCGGGCCGGTTGTCGTTGGTTGCAGACATTGCTCTGTCGATGTAGGTGTTGATGACATCTATTCCGTTGTTTCTTGCAAATTCCTTGCATTCACGAATCTGACCTTCGATGGACTCTTCTCTTTGCTTGTTGCACGAATAGCGAGCGTAAATGACACCTCTGATCATAGGTATCTCCTTTCCTGTCACTGCATTGATTGGAGAATACCAAGATAATAAAAAGTCCAATACACAAGTGACAAACCGTAACGAGCGGTCAATTGTCTTTCGGCTTTCTTTTCCAACGTGCCGAACGTGTAATGGACTATGCCGACTATAAATAGTTCCTCTTTTACTACTGACTAACTATGAAGTAGAACCGCCAGGCCCAGTCGTTAGCTGAGATTGCGATGTCGTATCGGATAAACGTACTAATTGTACCAAATTATTTCATTGGCTTTACGTTTTTCTCAATGAAGTCTATTTCTTCTTCACTTAGTTTATATTTTTTGTAAAGCTGTTGGTCGATTTCGTCAATGCTCTTAGACCAATCGATATCCGACTCGTTTGTAAAATTTTGTAACGGGACATTTGACCAAGTTTCTTTAGTGCTATTAGGAGTGACCTTTAAAGTAGAAAGCAATGCTCTAACGAATTTTGTTTTCGAATACTTTATAACCGCATTCGCTTCACTTTTTGTCTTGAAATTTCCAATACTTAAGAATGTTGCTGACGACCCATCACCAGGTTCGCCAACGATTGGAGTTTGTGGGGCTTCTCCAAATGCGCCGACACCATAAAGCTTTGCGAAAAACACCTTATAAGAATTGAAATTATCAGGTAATTTCAAGAATTTTTTTGGCACAAATAGTAGTTTTCTTCCTTCTTTTGTCTTTGTGTAAATTCGTGCTTGATCGGAATTTTCTAAACTCATTTCTTCTTTAAAAACTTCCGGGAATAAATCCCCAATATTCGAACCTACATCATATTCATGACCATTAGCCTGTCTACCTTTTAGTAAAGGGTTTTCTATATAGAATTCAGGGGTTAGCTTGTATAAATCTCTAGAATAAACAATTGATGACATCGGAACCATTGAACCTTTTTCCACTTTTGAAACCACTGAATTCATTTCGAAATGAGTATTAAAGGTCCCAATCTCACCAAAATCAGCCATTTTATCCCAATAAGTTATAGCTATTCCACCTTTGATGTCTACTGTAGGGAAGATATCTCGAGATTGTGAATAATAATTTATTACTTTAAAATGTTTGTCATGTAGTATTTTTTCGTTCCATTCTTTCGGCGTTTTTCCAGCTCGAAATAAGAATCGAGCTGGATGTATTAAGGTGCCCATCTCTCCGATTTTCATAGCTGCGTCGATAAAATAATTATAAATAGGGTCTTTTCCTTTTCCTTCACCAGTGTTTTCACTTTGATAAGGTGGATTTCCTACCACTGCATTGAATTTCATGTTGTCATCCTCCTTGCGGTTCCAATATGTCTTTCCTTGATGGACTTTCTTGATGAAGGACTCGCATTTTCGTTTGTCCTTGAGTTGATTGATCAAATCCTCGAAAAATCTTGTGTTCACCTTGGCATCTCTATAGCCGACCAACGTTCGCTTTGTAATCTGCTTCGCCATCGGAGTTTTGCATACAACGAACACTTGGTTCTGAACGACGTCATCCCAAATTTTCCGCTTATTTTCGAATGTCTGTTGTTCTTCCGGGATTTCATTCAATCTTAGCCGATAGAGGGTATAGGAAACATACAGCGGATACAATCCTGTTTTGGAATTGATTTCCAGGATATTCGAATCTTTGTTGAAAACACGGGAAGTGATTCTTTCCTTTTCTATAAATTGTGGTTTGGAAATCATATTTTCGAACTTGTCATCATAGAAAGAATAGCCTCCGAGCGTCACCCCCATATGGAGATTGACGACTTTCCATGGAGTCAAAACAGTCTCTTTATCAGGATTCTTGAACGTATTGAACAGTTCTGCAATTTTTTCAACTTGTTCTGTTGGTTCAAGGTTATCGGCATTTTTAGAAACCGCTCTGATTCTACGGCAGGCACCGATGAAGATGTCCTTGTCGTAGTATTTGGAGAATTTCCTGAACATCTCTCTTGTCACGCCCTTTGGCATGAATTCGTTCCAGGAAAGGTCATCGATGATTTTGGGGTCACCAAAGGTATCAATAGTGATATCGGAATTGATATCCATGTCGATGCCGTAGACAAGAAGAGGAATACGGATGGAGATTCCACGAAGAATGGAAATGGCTGTATCACGGTTTTTCTTCTTTTCTTTTAGCTGTTTTAGCTTTTCTTTTTCTTCCTCGGTCAAGGATTCGCCACGGCTTCTCTTTTCCTTGATTTCCTCTTCCGTCTCGTATTCTTCATCTGTAAAACCTTCATTGTTAATATCAATGTCTCCGGCTTTCTTCTGCTGTTTCGATGCACCAATGATTTGTTTTAGCTTTTGGAATTCTTCCAGTTCAAGGCCATCGAGCTTCAGAAGCTCGTCGTTATACAGTTTGATGTCATCAAAGCCGTTCTTTGCCACTTTTTCGATATAAGCTTTCTTCAATGCCTGAAGGAGCTGGTCCACCTTGAATTCTTTCATTCTAGTCTCATCGATTGATACGACAGGGCAGAAATTGAGGAATTTCTTAAGTGACAATTCGGCACGTGCTTCTTTCTTTCCGGCTTTTGCGGAAAGCTGAACGGATTCTGCAACCATTTTCAGAGTTCTGTCCGGCGCAAAATCGAAGACATAGCAGTTCTCCTTCGTCTTTCCATCAATGTTGGCTGGGGTCTGAACACGGAAGATAGTCTGCAAATATTGGCTTGCAGATGTGGAATATGAACCCGCAAGCATCAGCACTGCCGTCCATTCAGGGACGGAAACGCCAGTGGTAAGTCGCCCACAGGAAAGCGTGATGGTATATTCGTTCTCCTTGAATGCGTTTCTTACTGCCGTAAGCGCATCTGCTGAATTGATTTCCTCATCTCCGTCACCGGCCACGTTGACGATTTTGAAAGCACCAAAAACAGGATGGTTCTGGAGGAGAGTACTCAAAGCCTTTGCTTCCTTGACTCCTGGAACAACCCAAAGCGTGTTCTTGAACAACTTCCGGTACTCTTCGGTAGAGAACGGGTAATTGGTAGTGTCACTCTTTTGCGAAATCAAGTTTAAGAACTTGACAATATCATCCTCGTGAACGAAATCGCCGATTTTCGCCCCTTCCGGTATTGGCTTCGTGTCCTTTTTATTATCGCCTGTCCAAACCCGGAAGAATTCTTTGAAGTTAAATGCTTTATCATCGATGTCTTGATAAGCAACAAAGCTCTTTTCTAAATGGTAGGTATAGATGTTGAGTTTTGGGAGGTCTTCATAGGGGTTGGAGTCTCCGAAATGGTTCAAGGCAAACTCCTGCTTGGCCTCCTGTTCCATGATGTAGTCCCAAGTATAGATATCACCTGATTCATAATGCTCAAGTAAGTTGAATGGGGTTCCCGAAAGCTCAAGGACTTTGGCTTCCTTTGTTTTTCCAGATATGACCTGATTTATGACCTTCTTTCCTAAGTCGGTCTGGGTTCCTTCATGGGCTTCGTCCACTACGACGAAATCCCAATCGTGGTCATAGATTTCATCATCTTTGTTGAATTTTCCGCCAACTGCTGAAGCGCCACGGAGATCCTGGATAGAAGCAAAATATACGAAATTCTTCTCTTCTTTTTCTAATTCACTGATGGTCTTTCCTTTAGTCTTGGATGCGAATTCGTAGTCTGGCTTGTCATAGAAAATCTTGCCGAAATCCTCATACCATCCATCGGAGACTACAGGGCGGTGCGTCAAAATGATGGTGGATTTGAAACCTTCTTCCTTTGCCACCTGAAGAGCACACAAGGTCTTTCCGAATCGCATCTTCGCATTCCAAAGCATCTTGTTTCCGGTTTTGAAACGTTTCAGCGTTTCTTTTATTGCTTGCTCCTGCTCAGGACGGAAAGCAATGGGGTTCTTATTCTTAGTAATCGAGGATGAGTCCAATGCTGCTTTTCCGTCTTTTACGGCTTGTATGGCCTTTTTTGCGGTCTCCAAATCAGTCACAAACCATTCATTCTGTTTCTTCTGGGTATCGAAGAACTTTCGTTTGATTCCGCTTCGAATCAGGACATCATGGACCTTATGGTCACGGAAGCTTTTCAGTTTTCCATTGCATTGGTCGACATAGACCGCGATTTCTGTATAGAGAAGGTCATAGTTTATCCCAGCAGTCGAAGTGTATTCGTCGATTCTATTTCCCGCCGAGGCATTGAGGTCGTGGCTGTTCGGACTCAGCTCGTTCCAGTCTTTTTCAGTATGAACCGTTGCATCACCTATCTTTAAACATCCTTCATGAGCTTTGTCGTTGATTCTGAATATGTAAATAAGCTTGTACTCAAAGGTGGATTGGAATTTCTTTATGCTGTCCTCGTTCATAATCATTTCCTCCCTCTCACGATATCAAAAAACTTAACACTTCTGTTCTTTTCCCAGTCCATGACTTTTGCATAGACTCCGTTATGCTGACTGTTGTCGCCCGTCTTGCATCCTGGACATTCGGACGTTTCTGGCATGACGCTTTCTCCTGTAAGGAAATCAAGAGACATCTGGCCGATTCCCTCTTCGTTATGACAGGTGTAAGGCACGACGTATTTCATGCCATCCATCTGAAAAATATTCCATGAAATTATTTGAGCGATTTCGTTGGCATACTCGTTTTCGAATGATTTACCGAATTTGTTCTGGAAGAACTCAAGGACGTCGACGAAAAGGTTCTCCCGTGCAAGAAGAACGTTGTCGCCTTGGAAATCAAAGCCATAGACGCTTTTCAGAGCTGTCTTGGCCCAATCCATCCATTCTTTCTCGTCTTTTACGTTCTCGCTTATCACTCTGATCTTACGATCCAAAAGACCCATACGCATTCCGACTGGTATCTGTTCCCCACTTGTCGCATCGTACCGACTGGTGAGATAAGGGGCTTCGCCACATGTAATCTCGAGTCTTAGATCTTGGACATAGTTCTGCCAGGTCTTATCATTGTCGAAAATGACCTTTTCCGTAGAAATCCATGTCTTGCCTTCATCTTTGTTGAAGGCATCCTTGTGCCCGAACCATTTCTCGTCCACGGCATTGTTCTGAAAATTGCAGACCCAAGATGGGGTGAATACTTCGGCCATGTCCTTGCTGCGCTTCTTCTGCTCACGCTCGCTCTTGCATGTTCTTGGTTTGATGAGTTTTCTCATCTTCCCGGAAATAGAGGAAATCTTCATGGTGTCCTCAGCATGATAGCCTTTTCCGTTATTCTTGTAATTGTCTGTCCCCCAGACGATATTTTTCTTGGTTGAATGGTCTTGAAGGAGGATATCAAGAACATCGGGATATTCTTTTTCGATTTCTTCCGTAATGATAGCCGATGTCATTTGTCTTCCTCCTTTTCTTCTAATTCGATGCCATATTTCTTGCAAAGCTTAGCTATCTTTCGTTGATCATTGAAAACCGGCTTGTGGTGTCCGTTCTCCCAGCGATTGATTGTTGCATAGGAAACGCCAAGCTTCTTGGCAAACTCGGTTTGGCTCAGCATCATCTTCGTTCTTAGTTCTTTTACGATTCTGGAAAAGTTCATGATTAAATTGTATCATAAATGTAACAAGTATGTACCCTTTTCTTTAGGCATCGGGTGGGTTTCCCACCGATCATGGCGAATGCCTTGATAGCGGGACTGACGCAGATTGCACCAGTCCCTTATCCTGTTATGCAGAAAGGACCCTTTCCGTCTAAATCCTTGGTCTATAATCCCATTTGCTTTCGGTCAGGAAACCAGGGATTACAGAGTCTTTCTTTTCTTCCTCGTTCATCATCCAAAATTCTTCTGAGACAATTGGCTCCAACAGCATTGCAAGCACCTTATAGGCGTTCTCGTCATCATCCAGCATTCTCTTTTTTTCGTCCAATACATACTCCTCCTTGTTGTCTTCAATCTTCTTTCCTGATTTACTTTTCTTGCTGTCTTTGAATATCCCCCTTCACTATAGACGCCTTGAAAAAGCAAAAACTTAAGAAAAATTTTTAACTCACAATAGACGCCCTGAAAAAGGCAAAGAGGGACGATAAAAATGATTTTTTGTTTTTTTGCCCTGGCAGAGGCATCTTCAAAGCAAAAAAAGGCCTTGGAATTTTCAACATAGAATTTTCTTCTACGACAACGTCCTCCCTCACTTAATACCTCACGAAAGTTATGATTTGGGACACTAGAACCATGTATTTTCAAAAAAACTTGGTTTTTCAAAAAAGTGCCCTCACTATAGACGCCTCGAAAATAACAGAACTTGAGAAAAATCTTTCTTAGAATACAAAAAAAGACGGACCATTACTGATCCGCCTTCTTTGTTTGATGCCGGAATAAATACGAAGCATCTAATTTTAAACCGAACGTGCCGTTGTAGAGGAAGACCTCAACAACTGTAGTTCGACCACCATTCAATTTGGTGGAGCTGAGGGGAATCGAACCCCTGTCCAAATGAGGCCCCGCTTCAAGCACTACAGCTTAGGCTGACTTGTCAGTCGAATCTCATGGTGTCAGTCGACCAAGGAAACTCGACTCCCTGTCTTTGTGTCCGTCTTTCTACTGGCAAGAAAAAGTATAAAGATAAGGTGAATCTGTTTACGCGTACAAGAAGAAAACTCACCGAGTTCTTCAAGACACGTCCGTGGCCTAGGAACTAATGCCTAGGCAAAACTGGTAACTAATTCTAGATTAGTAAGCAGCAGCCATTTGGAAAGAGGGCTGACGGAAGAATGACACGTTTTTCTTGGCACTTGTGTTTGTGTAAGGTCATTAGGTGACCAATCCGCTGCTCTTAAAGTTCCTCCTCACCTGTCGAGACCTAGACAGCCCCAATGTGAAACGAAACTTCACATATATTATTATACGTCGATTATAGAAAAAGTAAAAATCAAAAAAAGAAAAGCGAGGCTTAGCCTCGCTAATCTTAGTTATTCTAATTATTAGATAACTTCTCTTTTTCTAAGGAAAGGAACAGCTATTTCGTGTACGATTAGAGGAACAATTCCTAAAGCGGCACAGATCATCCAGTTGTACCACTCAAGTCCGTTGCTATGACCGAGGAAGATATCGGTAAGTCCAGGAACTTCAGTGACTAATATTTGAAGAATCAATCCGAATCCAAAGGCTACGATGAAGAACCAGTTAGTTCCCTTGAATACATAGATGAATGACTTCTTGATATTGCTCATTCCAATCATATGGAAGAGTTCTGCAAGACCTAAGGTAGTGAAAGCCATAGTACGTGCATCCTCAAAGCAAGATATAGCATGTATTGCTTCTACAATATCTAATTCAGTGCCGGTGTTTCCTTTAGCATACATCGGGTTGGCATTGAGGAATGTCTTCATATCATCAATTCCTTTAGCTGATAAGATTGAATTCAAATTTGTGCCATTATTCAATGCATTATATACATCGTTCCAATTAGCATAAATAGATTTATCTCTACCATCTATTAAAGCTTCTTTTAAGCTTTCCGAAGCCATCATTTGACTCCAAGTCAAATCATATTGAGTCATTCCATAGATGACAGGAATGAGGAAGGCTGCGAAGACGATGATGAAGATGATGAAACCGTAGAACATATTGAATTTGAATCCACCATGAGCAAAAATTCCATCTTTTGGATTTCTAGGAGCATTGTTCATGATATCAGGATCCTTGTCATCACGTCCTAAGGCGATGGCGGGTAGTGAATCTGTAATCAAGTTGATCCAAAGCAATTGCATAGCGGTCATAGGAGCTATGATGTTTGCACATGTAGCTAAGAACATGACCAAGATTTCAGCAAAGTTGGATGAAAGCAAGAAGAAGATAGTCTTTTTGATGTTTGAATAAATACCACGACCTTCTTCTACAGCTTTTTCAATAGAAGCGAAGTTATCATCGGCTAAGACGATATCAGCAGCAGATTTTGCAACATCAGTTCCGGTGATTCCCATAGCGATTCCGACATCTGCGGCTTTTAATGAAGGAGCATCGTTAACACCATCACCTGTCATTGCAGCGATTCCACCGTTAGCTTTGATAGCCTTGACGATTTCGACTTTGTTTTCAGGTGAAACACGAGCAAATATTCTCTTGGTCTTGACCAACTCTTGAAGCTGTTCAGGAGTGCATTTATCTATTTCAGCACCGGTCATAGTTTGCTCAGGAGAAGTAGCAATTCCTAACTCTCTTCCGATGGCTAATGCAGTATCGGCATGGTCACCAGTGATCATAACTGTAGTAATTCCAGCACGATGTAGCTTTTCAACGGCAGGCTTAGCCTCTAAACGAGGAGGATCAATCATTGCGACCATTCCGACATAGATGAGGTTATCCTCATTTATTTTTTCACCATTATGGATTGCAAAGGCTAATACACGGAATGCTTGTTGTGCTAATTCTTTAGCGGCATTGTTGATATTAGCTATATCACCATCGGTGATATCTCTGACTTCACCATTGATTAAGATTCTATTAGCATGAGAGAGAATTGAATCCAAAGCACCTTTGGTGAAGATGATGGTTCCATCAGCTTCACTGTTTTTGAATTCATATTTCTTCAAAGTGGCATTCTCAGGAATGTCTTTGATGACATGCATAGTAGACATCATCTTTCTGACTGAATCGAAAGGCATCTCGTCAATTCTGGGAAGAGAAGACTTCTCAGTCTCCTCTTTTTCAATATTGAATAGATGTGCAAAATCCAATAAGGCGATTTCTGTAGGATCTCCGTATCTATCTCCATTGATAGAAGCATTGGAGTCTAGCATCATTCCTTTGGTGACTAATTCGAATTCTTCACTATGGATATCAACTTTATCAGCATCGATGATTTGATTGTTGGCGTAGACCTTTTTGATGGTCATACGATTTTGAGTTAAGGTTCCAGTCTTATCAGAGCAAACATAAGTGACAGCACCTAAAGTTTCGACAGAAGGCAACTTTCTTACGATGGCGTTGACTTTGACCATCTTGGACATACCCATGGCCAAGACGATAGTGACGACTGCAGGTAAACCTTCAGGAACAGCTGCGACAGCCAAAGCGATAGCAGCAGTGAACAATTTGATGATTTCATCAGGCTTGAATGTTCCATTCATGAAAGAAGGAATCAACCAGAGCAATCCAACGATGAACATTGCGACGACGATTCCGATACAAATGAATCCGAGAATCTTTCCTAATTCAGCAAGCTTCTTTTGCAATGGAGTTTCTTCATTGCTCTCTTGAAGCATGGAAGCAATCTTACCAATTTGGGTATTCATTCCAGTACCCACGACTATTCCTTCTCCACGTCCGTAAGAAATAGGACATGAAGAGTGAGCGATGTTGGATTCATCTCCGACAGCATGATCGCCTTTTAACAAGGCATTGCAGTCTTTCTCTGATGGAACGGATTCACCTGTCAAAGAGGCTTCATCAGATTTTAAGTTGACTGATGTTGTCAAACGAACATCTGCAGGAGTAATGGTTCCTTCTTCGAGGATAACGACATCACCCAATGCTACTTCAGTAGCCTTTACAGTCTTCAATTTTCCATCACGTCTAACTGTACATGAAGGTGAAGACATCTTTTTTAAGGCTTCGAGTGATTGAGCAGCTTTAGCTTCTTGGGCAGTTCCGATTACAGCATTCAAGATGACGATAGCTAGAATGACTGCAACTTCTGCCCAGTCGGCTACTTCATTTCCATTGATGATTGCAATCACTGCATCGATGACAGCTGCAACTAAGAGAATCAAGACCAATGGGTCTTTGAATTCCCCTAAGAACATTTGCATTACGGTCTCTTTTTTAGCTTCTATTAGCTTGTTAGGACCATAAGCGTTCAAACGTTTTTGAGCTTCATTTTCGGTCAATCCAATTTCGGGATCAACTTCGAACTTAGCTTTGACATCTTCGATGGTTTCTTGTGAAGCATCGAATCCATCTAAAAACTTCTTCTCAACGAGAGACTTTTGATAGTTTGGGTCTTTTTGAAGAGCTTTTTCTTCTTTGGCCTTCTCTTTCATCAATTTCTCGGAAGATTTAGATTGTTCTTTTTCTTCCATGTGTTCTTCCTTTCAATCAAGATTTCAATCTTGACGCACAAAGTATTATAAATGAGATATATAAAAACTACTTATGGAATCTCTTTCAAACCAAAGAAAAAAGAATGGATTTTATAGTCATTTTTTACTACAAAATCCATTCGAAATTTTAATAAACTAAAGTCGGTAAAAAGTAAAAAATATCGTTTTTATTTCAAATATTTTCTCAAGATATCTTCAGCAATC
>ERZ1026882.750-NODE-750-length-15562-cov-6.690978_pt1 | contig 15562 bp, 12 predicted proteins | sample MGYA00380171_ERZ1026882 | MGnify/ENA primary metagenome ERZ1026882 (study PRJEB33269, sample SAMEA4719807) | human gut metagenome | biome: human-associated habitat; feature: organic feature; material: feces | place: Cameroon | collected 2013-10 ...
CGGGAAAGGGAAGCCTGCTGGCCGGAGACGGTGTTGGTCACTTTGATGTCGTAGTCGAGGTAGGTGCGGTAGTCTACGTAATCCGAAAGAGTGACATTCTCGGGGCGGCGGCCCTCCTGCCGGGCGCGGGTGTTCTCGTCCACATCGGCCATGATCTTTTCCATCAGCTCGTCCACCTGACGCTCATAGACGGGGTCGGCGGTGGCGGCGAGGTTGTCCAGCGAGTCGCCGTCGGTCATCTGCTGGTTTCCCTTGTCCACGATGACCTGATAGAACGCGGCCAGCTGGGGGTCGCGGCTGGGGCCAAGCTCGAAGCGGTAGACCTCTTCGCCGTAGGTCAGCTGTTCCATCACCTTGTTCAGCTCCCGGAACTGCCGCCGTGCGTTGAAGATGTCGTCCTTCATCCGGAAGAGGATGTCCTTGCGGAAGCGGTCCTTGCAGTCGCGCTGTGCCTGCTCGAGGCGGGCGGCGTACCGCTCCAGATCAATGCGCACGAGGCTTTCGTGCTGGGCGCGGTACTGCTCGATGCCCGTAAGGCCCAGCGGATAATCGCAGACGTAGCGGGTGTTGTACTCTTTCTGGGCAGGCTCGAGGGTGCCGGTGAGGTAGACGGCCAGTGCGTCGTCCAGCCGGGCCTGTGCCTTTTCGGCGGACTGGGCCGCATAGCGCGGGCCTTTGTCCTTGCTCAGGGCCGCGAAGCGCTCCCGTGCCAGCGGCTCCAAAAGCGGGTACTCCCCGAAGAACCGGTCGGCGGCGTCCTTTGCCTGTTTGGCGGTCTCTTCTGCCTTGGCCTGCTCAGCCTCGCAGGAGGCCAGCTGCTTTTCGCAGACCCGGATGTCGCCGCCGGCTGTCTCCACAGCGGCGCGGGCGGCGTCCCACGCGGCCTCGCGGGCCTCGTCCTCTTTATAAAGCTGCTGCAGCATCGGGTTCTCGCGGCACTCGGCCAGCTTCTGCTCCTGTGCGGTGCAGTCGGCGCGGGCCGCTTCCAGCGCGGCGCGGGCATCCCACAGCGCGGCCAGCTCATCCATGACGCTGCTATGCAGCACATCCTGATAGCTGTCCCGTGCGGCTTTGAGGGCGGCGGCAGACTGCGCCGCTTCTCTGCTGCGGGCGGTCAGCTCGTCCAGAGCTTTCGTCAGTGCTTCGGCCCGGGCGCGGCGGGCGTCGAGGCCGATGTACCGCTGGGGCGTGCGGAGACGCTCGAGGCGGAAGGGGTGGTGGCGCAGCAGGTCGCGGGTGGCGCTGTCGGGATAGTTTTCCAGTGTGTCGGGGGTGTCGCAGCAGACGATGCGCCGCAGGATGGTGTCGGCGTACTGTGCGGCCAGCGGGTTCTCACTTCGGACCTGCGCGGCAAGGCTGTCGGCAGGGGCGGCGTCGGCCTTACGGTTGGCCGTGCGGATGCTGGGGGTGTCCAGCAGGCTGATGGGGCCGACCTTGTCCCGCAGGGCCACAAAGGCGCTCTTGGCGGCGGCGTAGTGGGCAGGCGGCACGAGGATGTCGAACCGGCGGTCGCCGAGGCAGGCTTCTACACAATCCTGCCAGCTCTCGTCCTCGACGCTCAGCAGTTCACAGAAGATTTTCGCGTCCGGCGTCATGCCGCGGCTCTTGAGCTCAGCGTTCACGGCGTCCCGCACTCTGGTGGCGGCGTCGCCGTGGGGGTAGACCCACCGGCCGCCCGAGACGGAAGCCAGCTCCGCCTGCTTTTCCTGTACTTCGGCGGTGAGGGCGTCGGCGCTCTGCCGTGCAGCGAAATACTGCTCTTCCAGCGGCTTTTCCAGCCCGGCGAGGGCGCTTTGGAGCTGGGGCAGAGTCTCCGCCGTCAGCGAGGCAGGCCAGAGCGATTTTTCGACGGCATAGCCGCTGCGCTGCAAGCTCTGCAAGAGGCTCTGCACTTTGCCTGCGGCGGCTTCGCTCTTGGCGGCGTCCCGGCTGGCCCTGTCCAGCGCGGTCTTTTTGCGGGCCAGCTCTTCGCTCAGGGCGTCCAGCGCCCGGCCCTCGCCGCTGGCGGCGGCACTGTGAGCCGAGAGGTAGGCCCGGCGGGCCTCGGCCTCGGCGTCTTTTGCGGCGGTGTAGCGGGCTGTCAGCTCTTCGTGCTGGCGCTTTCCGGCGGCAAAATGCTCCTGCCAGATGTTCGTCCCGGCGGCGGCTTCCTCAGCACGGGCCAGCAGGGCAGTGCCTCGGTTGACGAGGGCTTCCGTCTCTTTCTGGGCAGCTTCGCGGCCATAGTCCACGATTTGTTCCAGCGCGGCGGCGCGGGTCTGGGCCTCGGCCAGCACGGCGTGGAGGTTTTCCAGCTCCACCCGGTCGCCCTGCAAAGCTTCCAGATCAAGCTCTGGCTGAGGCAGGATGTATTGATACAAAAACTCCCGGAAGTTCGGGATCTCGTCCATGCTGGTACCCATCTGGAAGACTTCGTTGAACTTCTTGCCCAGCGGGCTGGCGGCGCGGCCGATGCCCAGCGCCCGGCAGATGCGGTCGCGGGCTTCGCCGGGGCTGCGGGTGTAGGAGAGACGGCCCACAGCGGGCTTGAAGTTCTCTTTCGAGCTGGGCGCGCCGGTGCGGGGGTCGATGAAGGGCAGCTGCTCGAGGGTGCAGCCGTCCTCGGAGATATACCAGGTCTGGTCGCCGGGGTGGAGCTCCTGCATGGGGCCTTCCGACTCGACCCGGACGGCGATGACGAAATTGGTGCGCTTGACGCTGTCCCAGAACTCCGCGCCGATGTAGGCCACGGTGCGGCCCGGGCGGCGGTAGGCGTTCTCGCCGCGCTGCTTGGCGTGGACAGAGCCCTGCAGGGTGCGTCCGCTCTTTTTATTGCCCAGCGCATTGAAGTTGCGGTTGGTGGTCAGGCAGTAGCGGATGGCGTCCAGAATGGTGGTCTTGCCCACGGCGTTCACGCCGATCATATAGGTCAGGCGGGCGCAGTCAAAGGTCACGTTCTCAAAGTTGTGCCAGTTGATGAGCTTCAGGCGTTTCAGTTCTATCATTCTTCCACCTCCACGGCAGCAGTGCCGTCCTCCGGCCGCTCATAAAGCGAAAGCTCGCTGCGGGTGCGGTTTACCTCGGCGGCAGCGTCCGCAAGGTCGGAATCCGGCAGAGCAAGCAATACAGTGGGGAATACTTCAATGCGGCTATCCAATTCGGAAAGCCTTCCCACCGGCCGGGCCAGATTGTACCGGCGCAGGGTGCGCAGCAGTTTTTCCAGCGTGGGCTGGTCGAGGCGGCGGGGCAGGTTCATCTTTTGCAATTCGGCCTGCACTTCTTCCACCGTCACCAGCACCTGATCGGCGCTGGCCGAGAGGCTCTCCCGCTTTTGGAGGTAGAGCAGGCGCAGGACCAAGAGCAGGATGCTCTCGTACTTCAGAAGCCGGGCCTGACTGCCCTCATGCTCGTTGACGAGGGCCGCCGCCTGCAGCGGGGCGGGGTAGAGCACCACCGAGTAGCCCAGCGGCGCAAACACCGCCCGCACCTCGTTGAGGTGGTCCTGAACGTAGAGATATTTGGCGCGCTGGTCTTCCACGCCGCCCAGCACAAAGCAGTGGTTGAGCAGATAATTTGCGCACTCTTCCAGCATTTTATTCGTTTCGGTCATCTTCGGCGTCCTCCTTGCGGGGTATCAGAGTAAATTCTTCAAACCGGAAGCCGCCCCGCGTGGCCCACTCGCCGGTGAGCTGGATGTCATAACAGCGGCGCGGCGACTGGGAGTAGGTGTGCAGTCCGATGATGCGTGCGAAGTCGTTCGGGTATTCGTCGGCGAGGGTGGACGCCGAGACAGAAGGCCGTGCGGCCAGCGCCTGCCGGGCGAGGATGTCCACGTTCTCCTCGGTGACGGCCATCCGGGCGTAGTCCAGCAGAAGCTTCTGCTCCCGGCGGAGCTGCTCTTCGTCCAGCTGTTCGGCCTGCACCGGGGCCAGCGGCGCGTCGGTGCGGGGTGCGGCCGGAGGATAGAGCGGCTTTTCGCCGAAGACCTGCACCGGCCAGAGCTTGAGCCGCGCGGCCAGCGGGCCGTCGTCCGGCTCAAAGAGCTGGTCGGGCGTTTTGATGTCCTCGGCGTACCGCCGCAGCAGGGCGGTGACGCTGCCCTGAGCCGAGCGGTCGCTCAGCAGCAGGAACTGCGCCCGCTGAACGGCCCGCTTGCGGTAGCGGACGTGGCTGGCATCAATTTCCCGGATGAGGGTGCTCATCTCTTCGAGGGCGTCCCGCTGTTTCTGGATGAGGGCGCGGACGGCGGGAGCGGCCTCGCTTGGGGCGCAGCGCTCCACCCGGGCGTAATCCAGCGCCAGCTGGGGCAGGTAGTTCGTCTCGCAGTCGTCCAGTCCCTCTTCGAGGAAGGCGCGGTAGTTGAACAGGTTGTCGCTGGTCTTGAAGCGGTGGTAGGCGGCCGCCACCACCTTCTCTTCGTACTGGTCGAAAAGCTCCAAGACTTCCTGCGGGGTGCGGTTGCGGGTGAGGCGGTCGATGTAGTGGCCGATGGAGGCGTTGAGGGCGCGGAGGGAGCGGTTCAGCGCCTCAAGGTCGCCTGCCACCTCCCGCAGGACGTTCTCGTAGGGGCTCTTCTCTTCGCCCACGTTCTGCAAAAGCTGCCACGCCTTGTAGAGCTTGCCGGTGTAGGTGACGACCCGGGGGTTCAGGATCTCTTCCAGCGCCTCGAGAAGCGGCGTCACCTCCGGCACAAAGGCCAGCGCAGGCTCTTCTTCGTAGCTGCCGGGCTGTTCGGCCAGCCAGCCGGTGCGCCGCAGCCGCAGCAGAAAGCCCAGCGCCAGCGTGTGGGGGTCGCGGGTGGGCTGCTCGGCCTCATCGCCCGCGTCGTCGGCGTCCAGTGCCAGAGGCTTTGCCAGCGCGGCGAAGTAATCCTCGGCCCGGGATACGGCCTCGGCCCGCAGGATGCTGTAATCTGCCGTGTGGCGGCACTCCTCCCACAGCAAGAGCAGCAGCTCTGCATAAAATGCCCGGTTCGGCCCCGCCAGCGGCCGGAACAGCCGCGGGCTGACCAGTTCAAACAACTGCATCCGTATGCCCCTTTCAATCGGTAAATATCGACTTCTATTGTACCACAGATGACACGGTTTTGCACGGAAGGTTTTATTGCTTTTGAGGCTTCTGCATGATATAGTAGGGCAAAAAGGAAAATGTACCGCTTTGATGAGAGAAAGGATAGAGTACAATGAATCTGCGGACGATGAAAAACAGGCTCAAAAGCGTTCTGCCTAAGCGGCTGAACTCTCAAATCGTGTTTTACAAAAACCATCACAGATTTATCAACGCGAAAGCCCCGGAGCTGCTGGATGAGAAGCTGCTGCTTCTGATGGAGCAGTATGCAGATGACCCGCATATCAAATCGCTGGTCGATAAGTACGCGGTGCGCAGCTATTTGGAAAAGGCAGGCTATGCGTCCCTGCTCAACGAGCTGTATCAGGTATGTGACAGCCCGGAAGAAATAAATTGGGGGAGGCTGCCTGACAAATATGTGGTCAAATGCAACCACGGTTCAGGCTATAATATAATCGTGCAGGACGCTTCCAAGCTGGACAGAGACGATGCAATGCGGAAGCTGAAAAAATGGATGAGCGAGGACTATGGCCGCGTTTCGGGTGAGCGGCAGTATTGCGGCATTCCTCGGAAGATACTGGTAGAAAAATATCTGGAATCAGAGGACGGACATTTTCCGCCCGATTATAAATTCTTCGTCTCCTATGGAAAAGTCCTTGGGTGTCTGTTAGTCGTCGAGCGGGACACAGCCCGGAAGCTTATCTATGTAGATACGGATTTCAATGATCTGGGCTTTATGCACGAATACACGAAGCCGGATTATAAAAAGTTCAAGCCTGCATCATGGGAACAGCAGGTCAAAGTGGCGGCACAGCTGGGAAAGGACTTTCCGCTTGTGCGTGTAGACCTGTACGATCAGGACGGAAAGATCCTGTTCGGAGAGCTGACATTTACCTCGAATGGCGGCATCTGCAACTACTTCTCCATGGAAGGACAGAAATATATCGGTCAGCGCATTGCTTTTCCAGATAAAAATAGATAAAAAACACGGGCCGGCAAAGCGGTATAAAACCCCTTTGCCGGCCCGTGCGGCGCTCCCTTATTCCCAGACCCGGCGGCAATGCCGCACAAAAGCCTGACAATGATTGATTCGATGATAGCACGACTTTGGCATTCTGTCAACCAAATTGCTTAAAAAAGAAGAAAGTGTGAAAGGATTTCTCCAATCTTTTCCTGAAATTACACACATTTTCCACGAATTTGTGATAGCCTTAAATACAGAAGAACTCCCCGATAATGTACTCGTTCGAAATACAAGGCAGAACTACTCCTGATAGATGCACAACAGCCCCCCGGAATGCAGGACTCCGGGGGGCTTCGTGTTTGTTTACAGCTCCTGATAGGCGCTCATCAGGGCGGGGATGAACTGCTTTTTGCGGCTGACGACGCCGGGCAGCACCCAGCTGCCATCTTCCTCCGGCTCCTTCTCGAAGCCGCTGCGCAGCATCTCGCCGGCATGACGGCCGGTGCAGATGACGACGCTCTCTTCCTTCGGCACATCGGTCAGCAGCATATAGAGGTCCTCCACGTTCTGTTTGCCGCAGGCTTCGGGCAGATAGGGGGTGAGCAGCTGCTGGGCCGCTTTCAGGTTCTTGCGGGTCATGTAGCTGCCCTGTGCCACGCCGAAGCGGACGTCGCCGCACATGAACACCTTGAAATCCTGCAGGAAGACTTCCTCCGGGGTCTTGCCGTCCAGCTTCTCGCCGGCCTCGAACATCTCGGAGGCAAAGGCGTCGATCTCGACGCCCGCGATTTTGGCGAGGCGGTGGGCGGTGGAGACATCGACGGGAGTGCAGGTGGGGCTGCGGAAGACCAGCGTATCCGAGAGGATGGCCGCCAGCAGCAGACCGGCGATCTGAGGCCGTATCTCGACGCCGTTCTCATCGTACATCTGGGTGATGATGGTGGCGGTGCAGCCTACGGGCTGGTTGCGGAAATAGACCGGGCCGCTGGTCTCGAGGCTGCCGATGCGGTGGTGGTCGATGATCTCCAAAATTTCAGCCTGGTCGAAGCCCTCCACGGCCTGGGTGGCCTCGTTGTGGTCCACCAGGATGATGCGGCGCTTGCGCAGGGCGATGATGTTGCGGCGGCTGACCATGCCGCAGTACTTGCCGTCCTCGTCGAGGATGGGGAAGTAGCGGTGGCGCACCTTTGCCATCACGCGGGTGACGTCGGCCACCGGGGTGACGAGGGTGAATTTCATGATGTCGTCGCGGGTCATATAGTAGGAGATGGGGGCGCACTGACTCATGAGCTTTCCGGCGGCGTAGGTGTCGCAGGGAGCGGTCATGATGGCGACGCCGGTCTCCTCGGCGATGCGCTGGATGGTGCGGCCCACCTTGGCGCCATTGCAGATGATGATGAGGGATGCTTCCTTCTCGATGGCGCACAGCTGGCTCTCATAGCGGTTGGTCAGGATGACGATGTCGCCCTTTTCGACGTTGTTTTCCAGCATCTCAGGGGTGGCAGTGCCGATTCTGATATGACCGGTGGTGCAGACGGCGTTCTCGTTGCCGACGACCATGGTGCCGCCGAGGGTCTCGAGGATATTTTTATAGGTGGTGCGGCTGGTGGCAAGCACACCGGTGTCGAACACGTCCATGTTGGCGGTGGCGATGTCCTTCACGGTGATGATGCCTTCCAGCTCGTTGTCGGTGCTCGTGATGGGCAGGGTGTCGATCTGCTGGTCGCGCATGATCTCCCATGCCTTGCGCAGACTGGTGGAGCCGGGGATGCCGGGCATCTCGCGATAGTCCACGTCACGGATCTTCGGGTTGACATCGGTACACATCCGGGGCGGCTCGACGCCGAACCGCTTGAGCACGAATTCCGTCTCCTGGTTCATCCGTCCGGCCCGGCGGGCCTCGCAGACGAGAGAGCTTGTCTTATTTTTCAGCTCTGCGTACGCAATGGCAGAGCAGATAGAGTCGGTGTCCGGATTGCGATGTCCGATGACCACGACCTTATGAGCTGTCTTTGGCATAGATTCCTTCCCCCTTATGGGTCTTGGGTTGTCCTTCTTATCATGATACCGGAGCGCCGTTTTGTCCGCGTCCCTGCACGGCGCAGAAAAGGGCGGCCCTCTGACGCTTTCATTGTAACACAAGATGGAATGGGGGTAAAGTGGCGCAGAGGAGCAGGATTCTTAAAATTTTGAGAGATTCTTGTATACATCTTCTTGCCTTTTGGGGAAGGACGCTGTATCATAGGGATATGTCTGTAAACTTTAAGAAAAGCCCCTTCGGGGGCGGCGCGGAGGAGCGAATGACGAGCACAAAATTTGAAACGAAGCCTTTGTTTACCCGCCAGCAGCTGACGGCCCTGCTGCTGCCGCTCATTGCGGAGCAGGCCCTGAGCGTGACCATCGGCCTGGCCGATACCCTCATGGTGTCGTCGGTGGGCGAGGCGGCGGTGTCGGGCGTGAGCCTTGTGGATACCTTCAACACCCTGATGATACAGATCATGACGGCGCTGGCCACCGGCGGCGCGGTGGTCGCCAGCCAGTACATCGGCCATCGGGAGGAGAAGAGCGCCCGGGCCGCGGCCGCACAGATCATGTTCATCATGTCCAGCTTCAGCATTCTGGTGGCAGCGGTGGTCGTGGTGGGACGCCACGCCATCCTGCGGGGCATCTTCGGCTCCATCGACGCCGACGTGATGAAGTACGCCGAGACATATTTCCTGCTGTCGGCCCTGAGCTACCCTTTCATCGGCCTGTATAACGCAGGCGCGGCCCTCTTCCGGGCGCAGGGCAACAGCAAGATCAGCATGATGTCCAGCCTTGTGATGAATGTCGTCAACATCGGCGGCAATGCCATCCTCATCTTTGGCTTCAAGATGGGCGTCATGGGCGCGGCGCTGGCCAGCCTCGTCTCCCGCGCGGTGGCCTGCTGTGCCGTCCTCTTCCTGCTCCAGAAGCCGGATTGTATGCTCCGCGTCACCGGTCTGTCGGCCCTGAAGCCGGACGGAAAGCTCATCCGGCGCATCCTGCGGGTGGGCATCCCGGCGGGCATCGAGAACGGGATGTTCCAAATCGGCAAACTGTCGGTGGCCAGCCTCACCAGCACCCTCGGCACCGCCGCCATCGCGGCCAATGCCGTGGCCAACACCACCAGCACCTTCCTGAACATCCCGGCCAGCGCCGTCGGCATGGCAGTGCTCACGGTGGTGGGCCAGTGCCTCGGTGCGGGCGAGAAAGAGCAGGCTGTCTGGTATGCCCGCCGTCTGCTGCTGGTGGCCTACTGCGGTGCCTGGGTCATGAACCTGTCGGCCTTCTTCTTCGCCGACCGCTGGGCGCTGTCCTGGTTCAGCCTCTCGCCGGAGGCTTCGGCCATGGCGCTGGAAGTCATGATGTGGTTCAACATCGTCTCCCTCTTCTTCTGGCCCTCCAGCTTTACCCTGCCCAACATCCTCCGCTCTGCCGGCGACGCCAGCTTCACCATGACTGTCAGCATCGTGTCCATGTGGGTGTTCCGCGTGGGCTTCTGCTACCTGTGGGTCCTGAAGATGGGCGGCGGACTGCTCAGCATCTGGATGGGCATGTATCTCGACTGGGCGTTCCGCTCCATCTGCTTTATGGTGCGTTTTGTCCGGGGAAAATGGCTCGAGCAGAAGGTCATCTGAAACTGCCTCTTGCTTTTTTCGGCTCAGAGTGGCAGAATGAGGAAAAGAAATGGAAGAAGGGGATTCTCTATGCTGTTTCATCCTGCACAACTGGGCCTCGCCCATCTGGACAAAGCGACGCTGGAAGCCGATAAGAAAGCCTGCAAAAAGATCGGCCCCTGCGGCGTGGGCAAAAAGGCCCTCTACCTCAACAGCTTCTACATCGACCGCCGGTATTATCTGCCCTATGGCAGCATCAGCCGCGTGTTCAAGCGGGTGGCCATGAGCCAGGGAGGCTTCTCCGGCAAGGGGATGTTTGCCTCGATGGCTTACCTCGTGGTGGAGTACGACGGCGGCAAGCAGAAGCAGTGCAACTTCAAGGACGAGCGGGACGTGGACGCCCTGCTGGAAGTACTGGCGAAAGAACAGCCCAACATCCCGCGTCTGAGCGCCGCAGGCGAGGCGGAAATTGCCCGCCAGAAGGCCGAGAAAGCCGCCCGCAGGCTGCCCCAGCTCTCGAAAGAGGCAGAGCAGAGCGTGGGCCAGCTCAAGCGCGCATCGGACTACCTCGCCAAGAAACCGGAGCTTGCCAAAGAACTCAGCGCTGCCGAGCGCCGCAAGCGCGCCCAGCTGCAGAGCAAGCCGGTGTATAAATATGTGGCACTCATCATCAGTCTGTTCGGCGTGGTCTCTGCGGCCTATGGCATCCAGAGCATCATCAATCACACCGGAAACTACGGCATCTACTTTGCGCTGTTCGGCTTTGCGGCCATCTTCCTCTTCTCCAGCTACAACATGATGCCTACGGCCCACAACAACCGTAATGCCATCATGAAGCGTGCCGACAGGGCCGAAGCGGACATGGCGGAGTACATCAAAGCCTATCCCGGCGGGAACTTCCCGGTGCCGGACATCTACGCTCACCCTGTGGTGCTCAAGCAGATGACCGACGCTCTTCAGGAGGGCCGGGCCGTCACCCTGCCCGAAGCTCTCGAGGCTGTGAAGAACCGCCTCAAAGAGGTCAACGCCGACGTTCAGGTGGAGCAGGAAGAATACGACGAGATCGTCCAGATCAAGGCCATGTTTCTCAACCACGATTATCAGTAACGAAAAAATGCCATCGCCGCGAGGCGATGGCATTTTTGTGTCTTATCAGACTTCTGCGGGCTGGGGCTGAGTGAATATCTTCATGCTGTCCTTGTAGGCGTGGATGAAGTAGACGATCTCTGCGATGGCGGTCAGCGTCCAGGAGCAGGGGTAGAGCAGATAGAGCGAAGGGATGGTATGGAAGTGGGCGAAGATGGTGTAGACCCAGATGACCCGGAACACGCAGGAGCCGAGAACGACGATGACAGTCGGCACTACTGTCTTGCCCAGGCCGCGGGAGGCCGCGATGGTGCAGTCCATGAAAGCCGAGATGCAGTAGGCAAAGCCCATGACGCCCACACGCTTCATGCCGGCGTCGATGACGGCGCTCTCGGTAGTGAAGAGGGCGAGGAACTGCCGCCCGAAGATGAATAGCGAACCGCCCAGCACGAGGCCGACGCCGAAGGAGTAGGCGAGGGCGATGAAGTAGCTCTTCTTCACGCGGTCGGGCTTGCCCGCGCCGTAGTTCTGACTCATGAAGCTGGCGCAGGCCATATAGAACGCAGCCATTGCGTCGTATATCATATTGTCGGCGTTGGCGGCGGCGGAGTTGCCCTTGACCATGAGGGAGTCGAAGGAGTTGACACCGGCCTGAATGAAGAGGTTTGCAATGGCGAAGACGGCGTTCTGGAACCCGGCAGGCAGGCCCAGCGCGAGGATGCGCTGGGTGGTGGCAGGGTCGAGGGCGACCTTGTGGAAGTCCAGGGCGTAGCAGTCCTGCACGCGGGTCAGCGCCCGCAGAACGAGGAAGGCTGAGACGCACTGGGAGATGGCACTTGCCAGCGCGACGCCCACCACGTCCAGATGGCAGACGATGACGAAGAAGAGGTTGAGCAGGATGTTCAGCACGCCTGCGATGCACAGGTAGTACAGCGGTTTTTTCGTCTCGCCAATGGCGCTGAAGATGGCGTTGCCGTAGTTATAAAGAGCCAGCGCCGGCATACCGAGGAAGTACACCCGCAGGTAGAGCACAGCGCCGGGGTAGAGGTCTTCTTTGGTGTTGAGCAGATGGAGCAGGGCCGGCGAGCCCAGCAGGCCGATGAGCAGGAGCAGTACGCCGGCGGCGATGCTGACCAGCAGAGCCGAGTGGACGGTCTTCTCCACATCGTCGGCATGGCGCGCACCATAGAACCGGGCCACCAGCACGTTGATGCCGTTGCTCAGACCGATAAGGAAACCGGTGAACAGGGTGACGAAGATGCTGGTGGAGCCTACCGAGCCGAGGGCCGTGGAGCCTGCGAACCGGCCCACCACAGCTACGTCCGACATATTAAAGAGCACCTGCAGCAGATTGGACAGGGCCAGCGGAAGGCTGACCAGGAGGATCTGTTTGGCCAGAGGCCCTTCGGTCAGAGACTTTGCGGATGAACTCATAGTTTCTTTTTTCCTTTTCTTATCCCAAAACAGTACCCGCGCACACCGGGGCACAAGCTCTATTATAAAGGAGTTTTGCTTTTTTGCAATAGATTCTTGGCTTCTGAAAATGAGTTCTCCTGGCAGGCAGGAAACGGCCTTTCATTGCTCCGCTGCGCTGCGCAAACGCGGTCCCACCCCAAACCCTGCTGCGGGCAAACGTAATAAGCTGGAACTTGTCGTTCTAAAAAATTACAGAGTCAAACGAATGCTTACATCGCCATTGCTAAGCAGGTTGACTACTTCGTTTTCCGATAAGCTGCTTCATCCCTTACACATTCCGCCCAAGATCGTATGCATGCTGCACAGCCTCCCCGGCATCCCGTGCGCCCTTTTCACACTCTTTTGCCAGAATTTCGGAATTGCTTTTACCTCTCAGGCTCGTGGAGATAATAAGAACTTTTTTCGCCATCGTAACATTGCCCCTCAGTCCAAATTCTTTTTGAAAAATTCGTCCATTTTATCAAACGGTATTACCGCAAGATTGTCATACAGGTCAGTATGGACTGCACCGGGAATTGCAAGGAACTCCTTGTTGGCAGCATATTTACTGTTGCGCACCATATCGTTAAAGGCGTCTTTCCCGAAATAGAAGCTATGAGCCTTTTCGCCATGCATGACCAGAACGGCGCTGCGAATCTCACAGCTGTATTTCAAAATCGGCTGGTTCATAAAGGACTCACAGCCGATCACATTCCAGCCGTCGTTGGAGTTCAGGCTTCTTGTATGATAGGCACGGCCTTTATAGTATTCGCTGTAATCCTTTACGAAGAACGGCGCATCGTCCGGCGTCGGCAAGGGCATACAGCCGCCGGCGCGTGTATAGAGGCCCGCTTTGTAGTCCTCAGTACGCTGGGCATTCAAGACCTTTTTCTTTTCATAGCGGGCTTCTTCGCTGTTTTCTGCATCAAAATAGCCGTTTGCATTTACACGGGTCATATCGTACATAGTAGATACGACAGTGGCTTTAATACGGGTATCCAGCGCAGCCGTGTTCAATGCCATGCCGCCCCAGCCGCAGATGCCGATAATGCCAATTTTATCTGTATCTACGTTATCCTGCACCGAGAGAAAGTCTACTGCGGCCATAAAGTCCTCGGTATTGATATCCGGGGATGCCATATAGCGGGGCAGGCCGCCGCTTTCGCCGGTAAACGAAGGGTCAAACGCAATCGTCAAATATCCGCGCTCTGCCATCGTTTGAGCATACAGGCCGGAGCATTGCTCCTTTACCGCACCAAAAGGTCCACAGACTGCAAGGGCGGGAAACTTTTTCTGTTCATTTTTAGGTGTGTACATATCAGCGGCAAGGGTGATGCCGTAGCGATTGACAAAAGTGACCTTTTTGTGATTTACGGATTTACTTTTGGGAAAGGTCTTGTCCCATTCGGATACTAAATCGAGTTTTTCAGGCTTCATCATAGTGAACGGCTCCTTTGTTGTGATGGAATCAATAGTACGTTTGCTCTTGCCCAATCATAACACTTGAAGTCAACTTTAAGTCAAGGGCTTTTCCTAAAAAGCCGCCCTTCCGGGAGCTGCCGGACAAAATCAATACCTCCTTGACAGCGGAGTGCATCCACATTATGATATAGTTGAAGTTTGATTTTGTCATACAATTCGAAGCACACTTTAAGCCAAGGGCATTTTGAAAAATTCGGAGGGTTTCAGATGATCTATACCGTGGGCGAAATGGCACAGAAGCTGGGCGTACCTGCCTCCACCCTGCGCTACTACGACAAAGAGGGCTTGCTGCCCTTTGTGGGGCGTTCCTCCGGCGGCATCCGGATGTTCCGGGAAAGCGATTTCGAGTGGCTGCAGGTCATCCGCTGCATGAAAAAAGCCGGAATGCCCATCAAAGACATCCGGCAGTATATCGAGCTTGCCATGCAGGGAGACGACACCATTGACACCCGGCTGGAGATGTTCCGGCATCAGCGAGAGGTGCTCACCCAGCAGATCCAGCAGTTACAGCACACGCTGGAGACCGTGGAGTATAAGTGCTGGTTCTACGAGACTGCCAAAGCCGCCGGGACGGTGGACGTCCCCGGTGCGATGACCGATGCGGATGTGCCGGAGCAGTTCCGTGCCGTCCGGCAGGAGCTGCGGGGGCAGAGCGAAGAATAACGCTCAATAGAATTTTCATTGCTGCGCAACTGCGGCATTCACATTCCCAAAGAAAACAAAAAATCCGAACCCTTCTCCTATCGAGAAAAGGTTCGGATTTTCATTGTTTGGTGCGACCGGGAGGATTCGAACCTCTGGCCTTCCGGGTCGGAGCCGAACGCTCTATCCAGCTGAGCTACGATCGCACGATTTGTACTGATTCATCAGTACAATATAGTATAGCACAGCCTCTTACAAAATGCAAACAAAACTTCAGCGGCGATTCCGCAGCCAGATGCAGTACAGGCCGTCCGTGATGAGCGTCTCACGGTAGAGGATGGGCGTGCGGCAGGCGTCCCGGATGGCCTTGGGCAGATTGCCGGTGGCGTAGAACTTCGTCTCAGGGCCAAGCTCGGCGCAGAAATGGTCGGCCAGCCCGTCCAGCATCCCGGCAGTGCCGAGGACAAAGCCGTTCTGTAAGCAGGCGGCGGTGTTCTTGCCCAGTACAGAGGCGGGCGCAGGCGCGGAAAGATCGATTTGAGGCAGCTGGGCGGTGTTCTGCACCAGTGCAGCCAGCGAAAGCTGCGGCCCCGGCAGGATGACGCCGCCTACAAGTTCCTGTTTTCCGTTGACGGCCATCAGGGAGATGGCGGTGTCGGCAGAAATGACCACCAGAGGCCCCGAGCCCTCAGCCAGTGCAGCCACCGCACCGCAGAGCAGTTCGGCACCCAGCTGGGCGGGATTGTCCAGCCGGAGGCGGATGCCGCTCTTGAGTCCCGGCCCGACGGTCAGGATGCGCACCGGGCAGAGCATCTGCAAAGCGGCCAGGACCCGCCCCGTCAGCGCAGGCACCACACTGCCGAGGATGCCGCCCTCGATTTGTTCTGGCGAAGCGCCGTGGAGCGAAAGCAGATTCAGCAGCCGCAGGCCGTATTCATCGACGGTGGCGGCGGGGTCGGTGTGGAGCCGTCCGCAGAATTTCAGGTCGTCGTGCTCGTAGCCGCCAATGGTGATGTGGGTGTTGCCGAGATTGACGGTAAGTATCATGGTTGGTGCCTCCCTGCTTGCTTATAATGTATATATAATATATAACACCTTAGTCTCTCCTTGGCAAGGGGAGACGCTGCGGCCATGGCCGCAGCAGAGGGGTTGGAGCCTGCCGGAAGATGAATTTTGGAGAAAGAAGAAAAAACTTGAAAAAACTTGCAAAAAAGTGTTGACATCTGGGACAGTGTATGGTATTATACTT
>ERZ1026882.753-NODE-753-length-15507-cov-5.052032_pt1 | contig 15507 bp, 9 predicted proteins | sample MGYA00380171_ERZ1026882 | MGnify/ENA primary metagenome ERZ1026882 (study PRJEB33269, sample SAMEA4719807) | human gut metagenome | biome: human-associated habitat; feature: organic feature; material: feces | place: Cameroon | collected 2013-10 ...
CTCTCTGCAGTGGGCGAGTCGCTTCCTGACATTGTGATTACCGATTTGAACATGCCGGTGATGGACGGCCTCAAGTTGTGCATGAGGCTCAAGCAGAATGTCGAAACGTCGGACATTCCTGTAATCATGATTTCCTCAAGCACTGACTACAAGGACCAGCTTGCCGCTTTCAGGGCCGGTGCCGATGATTTTATGTCGAAGCCTTTCCAACTTTCCATCCTTCAGGCCAAGATACGCAATATGCTGCGGACACGGGCAAGGGTGATGGATAAGGTCGCGAAGTCCTCTGAACTGGAATCCGGCAGGGTCGGGCTTTCGGCCTACGATGAGGAGTTGCTAACCAAGGCAGCCTCGATAGTCGAGAAGAACATGGACAACGCAGATTTCTCGACAGAGGATTTTGCCGCGGAGATGGGTATGTCCCGCTCCAATCTCCATCTTAAGCTCAAGGCGCTCACAGGTGAGTCGGCCCTCGATTTTATCCGTCGCATACGTTTCAAGGAGGCCTGCCGGCTGCTCAAGGACGGGCGTTATTCGATTTCTGTCATCAGCGATTTGGTGGGCTTTAATAGTCCGTCTTACTTTGCTACTTGCTTTAAGCGGTATATGGGCTGTCTCCCGACCGAATGGGGGAGGAAAGGGGGAAAATAGGGGCGGATTGAGGACTGGGTGGTTGTTTGAAATTGAGGTCGGTTGTATGAAATTGACAATCCCCGCCACGATGTTTTCAGGCGGGGATTGTTGTGTATTGCTTTTGTTGAGCTTTATTCGTTGAAGAATAGGGTTGCTGCGGAGATGGCGGCAGGGTTTTTATCGAAGCTGAATGCCAGATTTGATTGCGAATAAGCTTCTGGAACTTCAAAATCGTTATAACCTCCATTTTTGGATATGTCGTTATAGTTAAGTGCTACCGATCCGATGGATGCTTCACCGCTTTTTACATTGATTGTAACTGCTCCGGTTGTTGCGCGAGGATGTCCATAGAAGCGGATCCTTTTTAATTTTTTATCTTGTATCGCTGTATAAGTCAGAGTGCCGCCTTTTTTAATCCTCAAGGCATTATTGAATTGTGAGTTTCCAGCATCTTTCAGTACATCGCAACCTGTGTGTGTCCAAGGTTTTGTGCCGGTATTGCTACCTGTCACGTTAGCCAATTCTTTTATATTTCCCAGATTGAAATGGTAGTAATCGCTTTGTTCTACTTTATGTTCTGTTCCGGAAATGTCAAATGTAAGATAGTTGATTGTGTTATCTTTAATGTTTAATTCAGAATTGCTGATGGTTCTGGTGATAGTCTTGGTTGCTGTCGTCACTGAAACAGTGAGTTCTCCAGCCGGCAGTTTGGTCGGATTGACGATGAACCAGGTGGTGTAGGAGTCACCGTCTTTTGCAATAGGTTTTTGGTAGATCGTCGAAACTCCATTACCGACACTTGTTTTTTCTATTGAACTTAATTTTGCCTCATCGAATACATTGCTGTGTTTGAAATAGCAGAGACCAGTAAGTGTTTGTTTTTGAGTCGCTACAGCATTTGATTTCAGTGTGACCGTATAGACCGGAGCCCCTTCAAGAACATTCTTAGAGTCTGTGATGGTTAACTTTAATGGCGTAAAAATCCTTTTGAAATGTATGTCTGACATCTCTGTTGCAATACCAACTCCATATTGTGCTTGTCCAATGTGACAATCCATCATTGGATCAAATGAAAGTGGTGATGATTCACATCCTTTGAATTTGTTTAGAATTTCAGGACTCTGAATGGATGCGAGCCTGAAAGAGTGACCTGTGTTCTTACTGTTCAATGCATTCATGCTTGTGTGCGGTATGACAAAGAAATAGTTGTAACTGTCCGCTCCTTCAATTACCGGGTGTGAGAATGTCCAAGTTCCTGCAGTATTTGCTGTTGCTCCGGTGATATTATTCTTTTTGTCAAGCAATGTGTATAATATGTTTGTATTCGCTGTCGGTTCAGTTTCGTTCGCAACATGTTTCCAGTAATACACCGTCATATTCTCCAACTTGTTGAGATGCACACCGACGCCTTCTTCAAAGAACGATTTGGTCTCGGCATCGCCTGTCCAAGGAGTGTCGGCAATGGTGATGGTCTTCTGAATCGACTTCTCCGGCTCTGTCGGGGAGTTGATGTTTTCCTTCTGGCAGGAAACGAGGGCAGCGCTTATAAGGAGCGCAAAAGGTATAATTCTTTCAGTTTTCATAGTTTTGTCCTCCTTAAAATGAACCTAAATCATTGATGGTGTCATACTTGATACTTCCGTCTCTGTTCCACGGGTCACCTGATTGTGCGAAGCCCTGTTCTGTGTTCAGGGCAATCATATCCACCTTGGGGGGGGCATAAAATTTTGTGGTTTCCATAATAGTTATTCTTTTAGAGTGTTTTAATCATTCAAATCAGTCTTTAATAGTTATTCTTTTAGAGTGTTTTAATCATTCAAATCAGTCTTTCTCAAACCGCTATTTCCAGCCATCGTTCTGCGCACACTGCTTCATCATATCCAAGTCGCGCTGAGGGATTGGCAGCACCTCGTGGCGGCCCTTCACCGTGTAGTCGGCGATGATATAGAGCGACGGCATCTGCTCGTGCCACTCGGAGCACTTTGCTGCAGTCTCGCGGATGGTCTCGTAGTAGATGCCCCAGCGGACAAGGTCTTGTCTGCGATGCCCCTCGAAGGCGAGTTCGTGGGCGCGTTCGTCACGGACGGCCTGCTGGAACTGCTCATAACTCAACCCGGTGGCGAGATCTGCTGTTGCGGAAGCTGTGCCCGTAGGGAGGCCGTAGCCACGACGGCGCACTATGTTGATTGCCGCATAGGCGTCTGTTGACGGAGCCTTATGCCACTCGTTGAGGGCCTCGGCATAGAGAAGGAGCACATCGGAGTAGCGCAGGAGATACCAGTTCACATTGGAATAGTTGGCGTCCTTGAGCTGTTCCTTTACATACTTTGCCAAATCCCATTTCGCAGGAGTGAGGCTGTTGTTGAACGGCTTTCTCCAATCCGGTTTGGCATCGTCGGCGATGGCGAACTCGAGAGTGAGGTCCTGCTTTGTGGATGAACCTGTCGGAGTGTAGGTGCCAAGAGCCGTCTTTCCGTTTGCGGTGTATTTGTAGTCGGCAAAAGACAGTGCCCAACGCTTGTCCTCAGGGTCGCTCTTTTTCCACTGATATGCGAAGGTCGGGAGCGCTTTCCAGTTGGCTGCGATGCGGATATAGTCTCCGGCTCCGTCGGTTGCTGTGACACCATTCCATTTTCCGATTCGTCCTATAGGGTCGTTGCCGCTGATAGTCGGAGTGTAGAATGAAACTTCAAAAAGGCTTTCTGACGGGTCCCAGACATTGTTGCAGGTGTTTTTCCAAAGCTGCTCATAATCGTCGAGAAGCTTGTGTTTGCCGGACTCCACAACAATCTTTGCGGTGTTGGCAGCCAGTTGCCATTTGCTTTCATCGTGCACAGGGTAGCCTGCCCAAGTCGCATAGACTTTCGCCAGAAGCCCGAGTGCGGTGCCTTTGGAAACTCTGTATTGTGAGTCTGTCCTGTAGACATCGTCCACGGCCCAAGGAAGAACTTCCGCAGCATATTTGAGGTCCTGCTCGATGAATTCGTAGATTTTCTCCGGTCCAACCTGGGTAAACTGCGACGGGTGAATGTTGGACTGCGCCGTGTTCTCCATCAACACCGGATTGCCAAACCATCTCACGAGCTCGAAGTAGTAGAATGCGCGGAGCGTGCGTGCCTCTGCCATATAGATGGCGGCGAGGGTTTTCTGGCTGTCTTCCCAAGTTTTGACTTTGCGGGAGAGGCGTTCGATGAAGTCATTGGCATCGTAAACAGCGTTGTAGAGTGCCTTCCAAGTGTTCTCGACATAACTGTTGGAGGTTGAGAATGTGTTGCAAGGCAGGTCTCTCCAAGAGTTCGGGGTGCTTCCCTCCACCTTTGCCTCATCTGTTCCGAGGGTGAAGTAGAGTGAGAGGTTCATTCCATACATCGCGTCTTCCTGGAGATTTCTGTAGACTCCGAGGAGCACGTTCTGAGCCTCTTTGGGAGAATTCATATATTCGTCCTTTTCGATTTCCGTGAAGCTCTTCTCGTCGAGGGAGCAGGAAACTGAGCAGAGGATTGCGGCAAGAGCCGCTATGTATTTAATTGTCTTTTTCATAATCATTGTCTCCGAAATCATTAGAACTGAATGTCAAGTCCCATCGTGAACACACGGCTCTTAGGGTAGGCACCCCAGTCGAAGCCCGGGGTGAGAGGGCTGCTGAGCATACTCACTTCAGGGTCGAATCCGCTATATTTCGTCAGGCAGAACAGATTCTGGGCGGAAACATATAATCTCAATTTGTTGACCCATATCTTCCTCGTCCATTTTTCCGGAAGGGTGTAGCCGAGGGTTATGTTCTTCAGACGAAGGAATGATGCGTCCTCAATGAAACGGGAGCTGATGTCATAAGGGATATATCCAGTTGCGGACGGAACTTTGTTCGAAGCGTTAGTCGGTTTCCATCTGTCGCCCACTTCCGCGAGCATATTCGTACGCTCGTTGCGGCTCTGGGTGAGGAATACCCTCATCGCATTGTAGACATCGTTGCCCGCACTGAACTGGAGGAGGAAACTGAAATCGACTCCGTAGAACTGGAAGCGGTTGGTGATACCTCCATAGAAGTCCGGGTAGCCGTTTCCTATGCTGGTCCTGTCGTCCGGGGTGATTTTGCCGTCACCGTTTATATCCTTATACTTCGTCATTCCCGGCACAGGGGCATATCCTCTCGGGCTGAGGTCCACAACGCCGTCTTTGAGCTGGAGCGTGCCGTCCGGGAGCATATTGAAGTCGGAGTATTGATAGACGCCGTCGAATACATATCCGTACATGTCTCCGAGTGAGGAGCCGACGTAGGAGATGTAGTCGTCCTGGGTGAAGTTGCTGTTGAATCCGGACTTCCGGGCGATGTAGTCAGTGCCGTCCTGGAGGGATACGAGCGTGTTTTTGATGAACGAAAGGTTGAAATCCGTGGACCAGGAGAAGTTGCGGCGGGAGAAGTTGATGCTGCTGATGCTCAGTTCCACTCCGGCGTTGCGGATTTTGCCGACATTCTGCCACTGGCTGCTGAAACCGGTGACATAGGCGAGTTTCTGCTGGATGAGAAGGTCTTTGGTGTCTTTCACAAAGCCGTCGAGAGTGATGTTGAGACGGTTGTCGAAGAATCCGAGGTCGAGACCTATGTTCGTTGTCATCGAACCTTCCCAGCGGAGGTCGTAATTGGCAATCTGCTTCGGAGTGAGGGCTGTGTAGGTGGTAGTTCCCATTCCGATTTTGCTGTCGGTGTAGAGGTCAATGGAGAGGTAGTTGGTGATGCGGTCGTTTCCTACCGTTCCCCACCCTGCCCTGAGTTTCATCGTGGAGATTGGGTCGACGTCCTTGAGCCAGGCCTCGTTCTTCATATTCCACGAAGCGGCGAATGACGGGAAGAATCCCCATTTGTGCTTTGGCGAGAAGACTGTGGATGCGTCGGCGCGGAATGTCGCGGTGAGCATATAGCGGTCGTCATAGCTGTAGAAGCCTCTTGCGAAGAATGAAAGGCGCATACTCGTTGTGCGGGTGGTATTAACCTTTGACGGAGTGGCTCCCAAGCCGAGGTTGTCGGTGCCGAAGTTCTCGAAAGGAAAGTCCTTTGACTGCCCGAGAAGCGACTCGAAGCCTGTGCCGGCACTCTCGTGACCGAGCATAAGGTTGAGATTGTGCTTTTTCTTGAAGCGGTTCTGGTAGGTGAGGGTGTTGCTGATTTGCCAGCGTTTGTTCCTCGCCATAGTGGTCTCTCCGAACGGACCTCCTGCGCGGTAGGCGTTGCTGGTGGTCTCGTGGTAGAAGTTGTCGCGCCTCTGGTAGTTGGTATTGTAGGTGGCTGCGCTCTTGAACGAGAGATGCTTGTTGAACTTGATTGTCGCTGCCACATTGCCAATCCACTGTTCCTGTTTTGTGGAGCTGTCCACAGACTCAGCCTGGATTATCGGGTTGATTCGGTTGGAGTCGAAATTGGACTCTGCAGCGGCTGTCGGATCGTACATCAAGTGGCGAAGGTCGTACTGGCTCACGTTCAAGCCTCCCACGGGGCGGTAGGCGATGAGGTTCGCAAGTTGGCTGCCTCCCGTGCCGGCTCCTGTCTTGGTGGAGTTGGTGTAGTTGAGGGAACCGTCAACAATGAGCCAATTGGTGATTTCCTGGCGGATTTTCACTCTGGCATTGTGCTTTTTGTAGCCGCTGTTGACGAAAATACCGTCTTCGTCGAAGTAGGAATATGAAATCGTGTATTGCGACGCTTTCGTGCCTCCGCGGACGCTGATGTCGTGGTTTTGTGACCAAGTCGGACGGAACGCCTCTTTTTGCCAGTCAATCGCGTCTGGGAAGTCGCGATAGTCTTCGAGACTCTGATATTTATATGGAACCCCATTTTCGTCGTTTCCGCTCTTGAAATAGGTGTCTCCATATTTCGAAGGGTTGGTTTCGAGCTGAAGGCTCACAAAATCGTAGGCGCTGATGGTTTCGAGTCTTTTCGAGAGTTGGCGGTAGCTCGCCGAACCGTTGTAGGAAATCTGCGGCAGGCCTTCTTTACCCGATTTTGTGGTCACGAGCACGACTCCGTTGGCTGCACGGGCACCGTAGATTGCGGCTGCGGATGCGTCTTTGAGCACGTCGATGGACTGGATGTCCTGGCTTGCGAGAAAGTCGATGCTGGAAACCTCGAATCCGTCAACTATGAAAAGAGGTGCTGAGTCACCGTTTACTGTTCCGACACCACGGATTTTGATGTCATATCCCGCGCCCGGAGTTCCGTCCGATGCAGTGATGTTCACTCCGGCAATCTGGCCTCCGAGGGCTTCCACCACAGAACTGGTCTTGAAATCCTTGAGTGCCTTGTCGCTGATGGATGAAACAGAGCCGGTGAGGTCGCTTTTCTTCACTGTGCCGTAGCCTATGACCACGACTTCTTCAAGTTGGGTGTTGTCCGGACGGAGTTTGATGTCCACGACAGACCTTCCGCCTACTGCGACTTCCTGGGTGATGTAGCTGATGTAACTGAAACTCAGACTTGCGTCGGAAGGTACGCTGATGACATACTTTCCGTCGGCGTCGGTGACTGTTCCATTGTCGGTGCCGCTCTGGGAGACTCCCGCTGCGATGAGCGGGTCTCCGTTTTCGTCAACCACCGTTCCTCTGACCTTGATTCTCTCCTGTGAGTATGCCGTGATGCAGAGCAATGTTGCGGCTGTGCAGAGAAATATGTTCTTTATATTTTTCATTTTCATTGAACTTGCTGATTATTGGAAGTTAGTGTCGAACCATACGAAAAGTGGGAAGAGTCTGTATGGGTCTTTTGCTCCTGCCGGGTCTTTGCCGTCAGAACCGAATACGACCTGTGCAGTGAAGATTCCGTTTGCATAGCCGTTGTCGTCCATAAATTTTTCAGGAGCGATGTAGAGGGCAAGGTCTTCCTGACGGAGGTATCCTGCCGTTTTTGCGATATGCTCCGGTCTTCCGTAGCTTGAAATAGGATCTCTCGAAGATTTGTTGTATGCTACATTGATTGAGCTGTAGTATGTTGACCATACGGTGGATAGGAATGTCGTCTTTTCCGTATCCGGAGCGCCATTTTTGTGTGAATCCGGTCCGTTGAGATTCCAATAGTTGAAGCTGCGTCTGAAGTCCATTTTAATGTTTTTCAGTTCTTCGCCCCGGACGACAATGTTGTTCTTCAGGATTGTCGGAGGAACAGATGTCGTTCCGGTCTTAGGGTTGCAGCGGACAGCGAACGGATTATATTGTATGCTATAGCCACCTTCTGTTCTCGGAGCATTGAAGTCGAAGAATACAGGAATCTTCATCACGGTCTCTCCCGATGTCCCGGCTCCTGTCTTTATGTTCACGAATACGAAGTGGGCACGCATATTTGCTATCTTTCCCTCAAATACAGAAGGGTCAGTGGTGAGTTTTCCGGTTTTTTCGTCAATGCTCACGCATTTGGTGTTGCTTCCGCCCTTGATTTCATAAAGGACATCAATTCCTTCCTTGATGTCTGACTCAATCACCGGAATTGTAGTCGGTCCGGTAGTTGAAACTCTGAACTGGTCGGCGTAGTCCTGAATAGGATTGAGACCGAGGTTGTTGCCCCAGCGGACGAAGGTGAATGCATAAGGGTTTTCGATTGTATTCCACTTGACTGTGGCGCTGAGCGAGCCCTTAGGGTTCTGTGCCTTGACCTTGAAACTGTATTCTCCTTGTGCGATTCTGTTTTTCTTAGGCACCGAAATCGTTCCGTTGAGTTCGTCGATAGTGAGCTCTTTAAGCGCGTCAGGGAGCTCCTCAAAGGAGTAAGTTACCTCATCTCCATCGCGTTGGGCAGGTTTGAGATTGACCTTGGTGCCTTCCCAAACGGTGGTGTCGTTGTAGGCGAGGAGGGTAATCGGAGCGATGTATTCGACAATTCCGATGCGGAGCACCTGGTCGAAGTCTCTTTCTCCGTAGTTGTTCTTTGCGCTGACAGAGAGAACTATTTCGTCTCCGATTGCATATTCGTGTCCCTTTGCGAGCGTGATGACGCCGCTTGTCTTGTCGATGCTGAATTTGTCGCTCTCAGGGATGACTTTCTTTATGCTGAACTCAAGTCCTGTCACAGAGCCGATAAACTCCGGAACAGGGGAGGTGTAGCTTTCGCCGGCTTCCACTTTTGCAGTTGAAGGGTTATAGACAAGGGATATAGGAGCGGATGCGACTTCCACTGTTAGGGCGTCACTGAACAGGCCTTCTTCCGAATCTGCTCCGAACACCATCGTGGTGAGCTTGAAATCAATCACATAGACTCCTGCATTGAACTTATTGTTTTTGAGTATGCTGAATTTGCCACTCTTGTCGACACTGAAAAGTCCGTCCCAGTTCGCGAGAGCTTTTCCGTCGCGGCGCACTCCGCTGATGAGGTAGTTGCGGATTGAGATGTGCTCGCCCTCGGTTGTGATTTGTGCAGTCGGGAGTTCCTCGTCTGAACCTGTGTTTGTCACCTGACTGAGAAGAATTGTGATTTTATCAGGCGAGACTTTGATTCCCTCAGGGATGGCAGGCATCATATTCACTATGATGGCCTCCGCAAATTCGTGGCGTTCTCCGCCCACTTTGCAGGCGATGCCAATACGGTATTTTCCCACAGGGAGATTGTCGCTTTTGCGGATGCTGAAGACTCCGGTTGTGGGGTCAATGGAGAAACACTCTGCTGTCACAGCTTCGTCTTCGCGTTTGACGCTGAAAATTTCGAAACTTTCCGGGGTCCCGCCGTGCCAGGTCGGGGTGATGTCCATATTGGTGGACGGACCTATGTCTGTGATGCCCGGGTAGTGGAGCGCAAATGCCCCCGTGTCGGTCAGTTCCGCCTTGCAGGAGGAGACTGAAACGATAATTGCCGTCAGCGCAACGAGTGCCGCTGTGGCTTTTCTGGTTATTGTTCTTGACATCTTGTCTGTTGTTATGTTTCTATGTTGTTTATTTATATTTTGTCGCAACTTATTTCAGGCGGTAGCTGAGGCTCTGCGGGCTGCCGTTCACGCTGACTTTGAGCGAAACGCCTTCCGGATGGAATGTCCCGGCCGAATCTTCGGTGTTGTCGGTAAATTCCGCCTCGATTTTCGGCTGCTTGCCGCTGAATGGCACGAGGACTGATATGAAGCGGACTGCCTTGCCGGCTTTTTTGTCAACATTGAGCCTGAACCATACTCTCTGAACCTTGGTGTCAATTTCGTTAGAGAAATATCCGGTGCCTGTCTCTGTCGTAAGGTTGTCTGCGGTTTCGGAGAAACTCTTGATTATGAGATTGTTGCCGTCGGTGAAGAGGGATTTTGCGCTGAAGGACCTATTTCCCACCTCTGCTTTTGTGGCTGTGTAGGCCTTGCCGGACTCGTCTTCTTTCGCTCCTCCCCAAAGCTTGAAGTTGAGGTTGAGCTGTGTGTCTGCGCAGTCTCCATAAGCTTCGTCAACTATCACATAATAGCTGTTATCAACGAAGAAGATTGCACGGCGGATTGTCAGGTCGCTGTAGGCCGGATTCTCTGTGACGAGAACATCGTAGCCGGTGGTGTTCTCCGCGAGAAGCATCTTGCCTTCGCGCTTTTCATAGCTTTTGCGTGCCTTTGTCACGACGTTGTGCATTTCGGTCGACGCGTACGTGCGACGGTCGCTCCCGTCATTATAGGTGTAGCATCCTGCATCCGGAAGGAAGCGTCGTCCGTTCACATAGAGTCCGATTGTTCCGTTGTCGCTCTGGTTGTGCCATTTCCAGCCTGTGTCGTAATTGTTTTTATGGACAAGCATTGTGGAGTTTGCAGTCCATCCGTTACGCATCATATAATAGCCTGTGACAGGGTAGGTTACGAGTGTTGCGGAAGGTTTTGTTCCAAATTTGCCTTCGGTCGCCATCCATTTCATCTGCTCGTCTTCCGGGAACATTTCGGAATATTTCTTCAGGTTCTTAAGGAGTACGCTCTTGGTCATTCTCTTGGAACGTGTGTCGTTGAAATTGTCGGTCGAGTAATTCGGATAAATTACGTCTTTTATGAATCCTGCGGCCTTGCGGAGGCACTCCTTGTAGTCGGCAGGAAGTTCACTCTCGCGGGCGTTCATCTGTGCAGTCTTATATATTGATATGAAGTCGGCAACTACTCCGAGGTGGTAGCTGATGTCAAACTCATTGTGCACTCCGTCTTCGTTGAACTGGCTTTTCAACTGGGCTGCCAGCGCTGTTCCGCCGTCCTTGAGCCATTCCTCTGCTTTTGTAAATTCAGGGAAGAGTATTCCCGCGCTCACTATGGCTTGCTCTTGGGTGAGGCTGATGTTGGCACTCTGATCTGCCCAACGGTTGATGCGGATGGATTCGATGTGCAGGTAGATGGTCCTGAGAATGAAGATAAGCTCATTCGGAGTCAGGCTTGGAGATTGGGCATAGTAGGGAAGTGCTGCCATCAGGTCGTTCATCCTGCAGCAAGGCTGAAGTCCGGACCAAGGAGTCGCATCGGTTTTTCCCTCCGGGACAGGGAAGGCTATGTTGTAGGACTTCCAAGCCTCAAACCAAGATTTGAAGTACTTCTCGTCTTTGGTGACAGCGTATGTCTTTGCTTGAGGGAGCATCCACTGGAGGCGGTGCTTCTGGGCGAGAAATTCCTTTTCATTTTCAAGTCCTGCGGGGACAGTATTCCAATCGATGCTTCCGTCTTCTGCTGCGAATGACCAATATTTTTCCTGTCCGACAGTGCCGGAGTCTTCCGCGTAAACAGCCACTTTGAACCTCCAGCCGGCTTCTGCTGTGGCCTGGGCAGCGATATTCTGCTCACTTGCCGTAGCCGAAGGCGAAAGGACATTTGCTTCGGGGTTGTAGACAGGACGTGTGCGCCAATAGTCCACAAGGGAGGTCAGCGCATTGTAGAGGTCGCCCTTTTCGTTGAATTCTTTGACTTTTTCCAGCCCCGGATAGTCCAGATTGAGAAATGCGAAAGGTTCATTAACCTCTCCGATGACTTCTCCATGAGGGGGTGTGGGTTTGAGATTTATGTCTCCGACAGGCTGTTCGGAGAGAATTTCTTTGCTGCAGCCGAAAGCCGCGATGAGTGCAACTGTGATTAAAAGATATTTTTTCATTTAGCCCAGTGTTTGGTGGTTTTTTACTGATGCAAAATTACATCATCTTCTCCGGTCTGAATGTCGGCTTTGTTTCATCTTGTGCCACGTTGTTTCAAGAACTTGCATTTTTGTTGAAAAATATGCTAAAATTTTCCAACAAGTCGGTGTTTGTGAAAAATTCTTGCACTTTTCTGCACAAAATTAGGGTAGTTTCCACACTTATTCTCAAACTTGCGACAAAACTGAACGAAGACGGGAGGATAATGAACTAATTTTGCATACGGTTAATTCCCGCAGTTTCTCGCCACAGGAAACTGACTTGAGTTCGCTTTGGCGTCACCTTCGGGATTTGCCCATTAAACGCTAAAACAGTTTAAATATGACTTTCAGACATTTTACTTCCATTGCCTGTGCAGTAGCAGCGCTTGTGATTTCTTGTAACAACAAAACCCCGGAGTGGGTTGGCACTGCATTGGAGAGTTCCACTCAGCAGCTTCTTTCCACTGCGGATGAACTTCGCGACAGCGGACGTTTCCCGCGTTCAATCTGGTCAGGCTGGGACATTGAATTCCTCGCAGAGCAAATCGGCCCTTCTGTCTATGCGAAAGTGGATTCCCTTCGTCCGCAGCCTTCAGCGGATAAACTCGGAAAACTCAGAACCTGCGATGTTTACGACTGGACAAGCGGCTTTTTCCCCGGTTCTCTATGGCTCGCTTATGAGCTGACCGGAGACGAAAGGCTCTTGCTTGACGCTGTGGACTACACAAACAAGATGCTCCCGGCAACATTCTACACCGGCACACACGACCTCGGATTTATGGTCGGTTGCAGCTACGGCAACGCCCTCCGTCTTTGCCCGAACGACAGTCTCAAGACCGTCATCATCCGCACGGCAGACAATCTCGCTTCGCGTTTCAATCCTGAAATCGGGGCAATCCGTTCCTGGGATTTCGGCCCGTGGAATTTCCCTGTCATTATTGACAATATGATGAATCTCGAACTCCTTTTTCAGGCGAGCAAACTCACCGGAGACAATAAATATAAAGACATCGCAATCCGCCACGCCGACAAGACAATGTCCTGCCATTTCCGTCCGGATATGACCAGCTATCACGTCGTAAGCTACAATCCTGACGGCAGCATCGAAACACGCCAGACTTTCCAGGGTCGCAGCGACGAGTCTGCCTGGGCACGTGGACAGGCTTGGGGCGTCTATGGCTACACTGTCTGCTACCGCGAGACGGGAGACAAGAAGTATCTTGAGTTTGCGCAGAAGATTGCGGATATGATAATCTCCCGCGTCAAGACCGAAGACCACATTCCTCTTTGGGACTATGATGCACCGAATCTTCTGACAACTCCCCGTGACGCTTCTGCAGCCGCGGTGACTTCTTCCGCACTGTTTGAACTTTGCGGCTATCTGCCTGATGGACGGAAGTATTTCGACTACGCAGAGAGCATTCTCCGCAGCCTTTCTTCTCCGGAGTATCTTGCGGAGATAGGCACTAACTGCGGGTTTATCCTGAAACATTCGACGGGGTCGCTTGCTCACGGGTCGGAGATTGATGTGCCGCTCAACTATGCGGACTATTACTATCTTGAATCTATTAAGCGTTATATGGGCGAATAAAAGGCGGTCTGCCGCGTTGGATGGTTTGATTGTTTTGTATTGATGTATAATTATAATATGATGAGAGTCAATAAAATAATGATGGCTTTGGGGATTTTCCTCTTTTGCGGAAATCTCGGGGCACAGGAACTTCGTACAGAGGTTTTTGATTTGTTGGATTTGACGCGTCCCGGACTTGAAAAAGTCAAGGCTGCGCACGAGGGGGGAGACGATGCGGCTGCGGCTGCGGACCTTCTCGAATACTACCGTAGCCGGAAAGGAATCTGCACTCCGGAAATCCGGAACGTCAAAAAAGTGAAAATCAACAAAGAACAGCAGAAATGGGCAGACGACGCCCTCCAGCACACATTCTTTGTTCATAAAGGCTACCAGCCTTCTTTCAACTACGGCGAGGACATCGACTGGAGATACTGGCCGGTGCAGGACAACGAACTCCGCTGGCAACTCCACCGCCACAAATGGTTCACTCCTATGGGATATGCCTACAGAGTGAGCGGCGACGAAAAGTATGCGAAGGAGTGGACAGCCCAGTATATGGACTGGATTCGCAAGAACCCTTATGTAAAAATCAGCAAAAAGGAATATGAAATTACTCAGGACTCGCAGCTCAAAGCCGATGCCGAGAACGCACGCTATGCCTGGAGACCTCTCGAAGTGAGCCATCGTCTTCAGGACCAATGCCTTCAGTTCCAGCTCTTTGTCGATTCGCCGTCATTCACACCGGAGTTCCTCACGGAATTTCTCGTGAACTATCACCGCCACGCCACCCACATTATGGGTAATTGGTCCAAGCAGGGCAACCACCTTCTTTTCGAGGCTCAGAGGATGCTTTACGCCGGTTCTTTCTTCCCCGAATTCAAGGACGCCGAACTTTGGAGACAGAGCGGAGTGGACATACTCAACAAGGAGGTGAAAATCCAGGTCCTTCCCGACGGCGGACATTTCGAGCTTGACCCTCACTACCATCTCGCAGTCATCGAGATTTTCCTCAAATCCCTGCGTGTCGCCGACCTCAACGGATTCAGGAGCGATTTCCCTCAGTCCTACCAGGACGCAGTGGAGAGCCTTGTGATGTGGTATCTCAACATAATGTTCCCGGACTGCACCAATCCTTGCTTCAGCGACGCGAAACTCTGCGACAAACGTGAAATGGCCAAACACTTCAAGCAGTGGACAGAGGTCTTCCCGGACAATCAGTTCATCAAATGGTTCGCAAGCGATGGCACCGAAGGCACTCAGCCGGACTGGCTTTCCAAGGGATTCAACGACTCCGGATTCTATGTTTTCCGCAGCGGATGGGGCAGCGACGCCGTTCAGATGGATGTGAAGGCCGGTCCTGCAGGAGAGTGGCACGCGCAGCCGGATTTCGGAACATTCGAACTCTGGTACAACGGCAAATGTCTTTTCCAGGATTCCGGTTCATACGTCTATGAGGGCAAAGACCCCGAGGTGATGGAGTGGAGAAGGTGGTTCCGTGCCTCTGCCCATCACAACACACTCACAATGGACGGAAAGGATGTGGACAAGGTCGCTTCTGAAACTCTCCTTTGGCAGCCTGAGGGCGATGTGCAGATTCTCGTGACCGAACATCCGAGCTACCCGGGACTCACTCACCGTCGTTCGATATTCTTCGTCAATAATGAATATTTCGTCATCGTCGATGAGGCTGTGGGACAGAAAAAGGGATGGGTGAATCTCAACTGGCAGATGCCGAAGGGCAAAGTTCCGAACAGCCGTGAGGATATGACATTCTATTCCGAATTTGAAGGCGACAGCAATTTTATGTTCCGTTGTTTCGGACCGGAAGGTATGAGTATGAAAAAGGATGAGGGATGGCAGTCTCCTGCGTATATGAAAAAGGTGAAGCGAATCCACGCATCTTTCAATGCGAAAAAATCTGGAAACGAGCCGCTGCGCTTTATCACCGTCATCCATCCGAAACAGGATGCCGGATATGAGAATATTTCCGCCAAATTCACCGACCGGGGCTTCAGCAACAGCGGAATGTCTCTTGAGGTGAAGGTCGGAAAGGGGAAGAAAGTGAAATTGAGTTATAAACTTTAGAAAATATGGATTCATCCCGTCTTTTGGCACTTCCTCTTGCGGCTGCGGCTCTTGCCTCCTGCGGACAGAAGGAACAGGAAAAATAGGATTAACAGATTATGACTTAACAAAAAATAATTTAATAAATGAAGATAATACAATAACAA
>ERZ1026882.757-NODE-757-length-15467-cov-16.353361_pt1 | contig 15467 bp, 16 predicted proteins | sample MGYA00380171_ERZ1026882 | MGnify/ENA primary metagenome ERZ1026882 (study PRJEB33269, sample SAMEA4719807) | human gut metagenome | biome: human-associated habitat; feature: organic feature; material: feces | place: Cameroon | collected 2013-10 ...
GTCGAAGCCCACGCCGATATGTATACACTTTTCCCTATACGGATATAAGACCTATTGCCTTGACGCAATAAGCCATACCAGTAAAGGGATGTGAATTAACACATCCCGAGAGCACCTACCGTTGCTATGTTCATTGACAATGCATGAAGTTTGCGAAGTTTCAATCCGTCAAGAACAAAGCGCTAAGTATGCGCCTTTTCCATTATGTCGTGATTCTTACTCAGAATCATCGGCAAATATACGAATAATGTTTGAAAGAACAAAAGTTTTTAGCAAAAAATCCTCATTGAGGGATAAAATTCATCAAAATTCTCCCTCTCTGAGGGATTTTCTTGATAAAACGACCCCTATACAAGATTTTTATTGTACTTTTGCACCCGTGCTTGAAAGAGCAACAAACAGGGTCGCAAACATTTCTACCAAGCTGGCAGAAATTAGAGGCTATAGAAAATTGAAGAATTATACAAATAAATGGTTTTAAATTATAACTATATAATTTTGTTGCACCCACAAAAGTATATATAAATATAGTGATAATAAACAAGTTACGATAAAACGGATAAAAGTTAATTCTATTTAATATCGTTTTTATCGGTGTTATTTTGTTGTAGTTTTGTTGTACGTCTCAGAATTTTGTTGTATCTTTGCAGTGCAACAAAATAGTTATCTTATGGGACGAAAAAAGAGTATCATAAAGCCAAAAGAGCCGATTAAGCTAAGATGGCGTCAGTTAAAGAATGGTAATCAAACTATATATCTGGATTACTATGAGAAGGGCAGGAGAAATCTTGAATACCTTCATTTATACCTCATTCCAGAAGTAGATGAGGCTGCTAGAATTATGAATGCAAACACAATAAGGGCAGCTATAAAAATCAAGAATGAGCGTATTAGTGATTTATTGGCAGGTAAGGCTAATATTAAAACTATTGGTGGCGCATCCAAGAAGATTAAGTTGTTAGATTGGATTAATACTTATGCTAACAACAAGCTAGAAAATGGTTTGTCTAAAAGTTCCTTCAATATTATAGCGAATATGAGAAATTACTTGGCTAGATTTGAGAACAACACAAACTTAATAGATGTAGATGTAGATTTTGTAAGTGATTTCATCCATTATCTCCATAATTGTGGAAGAATTTTAGTAAGTTCCAAGACAGGTAAGGAGATAAAGAAAAGTGAACCTTTATCACAAAAGACCATTTCAAACTATATTGGGGTTTTGCGTTCTGCATTAAAAAGAGCAGAAGATAAGGGGATTATTAGCAAGTCACCATTTAAGGAATTGGATGATAATGATAAACGCTTATTTCAAGCTCCAAAATCAAGTAGAGTGTTCCTTACTATTGAAGAAGTAAGGCGAATGGCAGTAAACAATATCTTGGAGAATGAACAGACAAAGCAAGCTTTTATGTTTGCTTGCTTTACAGGTTTGCGTTTAAGTGATATACGTTCTTTCAAGTGGTCTGACATTCAAGTTAGTGATGGTAATTGGTTTAGAGATTTCAAGCAACAGAAAACGAATGACCGCTTAAATTTACCGATTTCCGATGAGGCTAAGAAGTGGATGCCTAAAAAGGTAGATGGCATAGATACTATTTTCTATAAATTGCCGAAGGCAACATGTGAACTTGACAGACAGATTAAAAAGTGGGCAAAGGATGCTGGTATAGATAAGTATGTTACCTTTCACACATCAAGACATACGTTTGCCACAATGCTTTTAACTAAAGACGTTGATATTTACACAGTTAGCAAGTTGCTAGGACATAGAAACGTATCAACAACCCAGATTTATGCTGATTTGGTTGGACAAAAGAAAGTGAGAGCTATCAACTCTCTAAATGGCGTACTAGACTAAAGAGGAGGTAAAAATGAATTTAAAAAATATAACTTACGAATATGAACATCATGATAGTATCTTTTATCGAATAGCATTAGGAAACATATATCCTCCAAAGATAGAAGATGGTATGGTATGGCATGATGATTATTTTGAAGAATGCACATTTGAACAAGCTGCAATAAATACGGCTTGTTATTTGATAGCTGCTTATGATTGTGGAATACTGAAGCCTAAAGTAAGTGGGTTTGGTTGTATAAAGGCTATTCTTTTTGATTTAAGTAGCGATATTAAAGAATTATACACATTAGATGATTTAAGGTTTCAATGGATGGGTACGGATAAAAGTTTAGCAGCTTTATTTTATATGGCTTTTGGCATATTGTCTATTTCGGGCAAACTAAACAGTAAAGGGGAAATAACTAAATATTCCATAAAGTCAGAAAGAATAGTTGTAAGTGAGGATTTGGAATCTGAGGAAGAATCTGAGGAAAAATTTGAGGAAAAATCTAAAGAAGAATGGAAAAAGTACAGTTCTTGTTCTCATTTTCTAACAAAATTTGGAGAATACTTTGATGTGCCAAATCTAAGGAATAGTGCAAAGCAACTAGCACCTTTGAGAGATAAAGAATCCGGAAAGGATATTAAGTTAAAGGAGGTTGAAATCATGTATAAGGTTCAAGAACGAGCCAAAGCTTATCAGAATGAGCTTGTTTATTTGGAAAAAATGAAATCAGCTTTACAAAAGATTATAGATAATGATTTAGAAAATTTTAAACAAGGTTATCCGGAATCAAAATTACAAGAAATCAAAGATTATGTCGTTGAAAAAAGTGAAATATGGTTAAAATCAAAGGAGGCTATATAGGTAAACACCTAACATAATCACTAAAAATAACCCCAAAATATAATTTAAGATGGCTAAAGGTATCAAAGAAGTGGTACTTTTAGCCATTTTTTTGTGCCTATATGGGGTTATTGGACGCATAATTTGTTATTACTATCTTTGCAGCGTGAATAAAAAAATAATGGATTATGAAAGAAAATGAAATCATAGAACAATTAGACAGAATCGAAAAGCTAACTTTGCTAAGCGCAAAGAATTTTCTAACTACGGATGAGGCAGTAATCTATTTGGGCATTTGCAAGGCGAGTGTTTATGAAATGATGAAAAAGCACTCTATACCTTATTCAAAACCAAATGGTAAGCGATGCTATTTCAAGAAGGCAGACTTGGATATATGGATGGGTAGTAATAGGGTAGCCTCAACAAGTGAGCTTGAAGAGCAAGCTGCAATGTATTGTGCAAATCATTAATAAATAGAAGATTTAATTTTATGAAAAGAGAAGACTTCAAGAAAAAAATTGTACGTAAGGACGGAGGGTTTACCTTTCAGTCTGAGTGGTGGAACATCATCAAGAATAAGAGTGATGATTATAAAGCTTGGTTCTTTGATGTGGTAATGGCTTTCGGTATCTTTGGGCGCATTCTTGACGATATGCCAAACGGCATGAAAAAGGATATGGAACATGTTATAGATGCTCTCTATACAGAAATATGCTATGGTGACAATCCTTTGAAATACAATCTGAGCGACGAAGAACTAGAGCAACTGCGATTTGAGAAATGTTCTTTTGATGATGATGTACGTGAAATCAGAAATGGAGGTATCTTATGATTCAACCAACTATAGTATTTTACGCTCGCTTAGATTTTGACGTATCGAGCAAAAAAACGCCAAAGTATGTTATTACAAAGCTGTGGGGAAATTATGCGCCTATGGAAAAAATAAGGGGCAGAAAAGGCATGATTTCAATGTATCTTTTGCCAAAACGTGAGGCACAGCCTAGTAATTGCCCACCAATGCATCTGCAAGGAAAAAATTCTTTGAACATAACAGGTCTGAAAGATTACTTTTTGGATGGGAAGTTGTCGGGATTCGCTTACGGATACCCATTAAGCGAACCGACCTACGGCAAAGACCAAAAACCAAACCCTTTCTATCCAAACAGAGAGGATGGCTTTCTGTTTCTTGTCCATCAAGATAAGGAGGCTCCAACACCATCTGAGCAACAAAGACCGGATTATATAGAAATGATAGTTCTGCAAGGTTGTAGGGTTTTGATAACAAGCTATAGTAAGCAGCTTGTTTTGGGTGGCTTTGACAAGGCTTTAAGTGTTCTAAGACATGATGCTGTTTCTATAGGATAGGAGGTTTGCGGTTATGTATGATAAAATAAAGTTGTACCTTCCGAAATGCAGAGGAATGCCCGATATTAGCCAATACCTAGATAATGGAGGCGAAAAGACCAATATTGTTACTGGAGAAACAAACACTTATGGTTTTATTAATAATCTGAGGGTAAACCAATTCGTGGGCGGTTATGTGGTTAGCGGTAGTCTATCTGGATTTCTTTATGATAATAATCTTTATCCGCTAGATTATCACACGACCGCCAAGGCAATAGAGAAACTTTCAGATAGTTTGCATTTGGAAATGAGATTGGCTGATGTCTTAGGATTGGAGTTTGGAACTAACTTTGTGATGGAGAAAGCACCAAAAGTGTACTTAGATAAATTGGGTGATATGCCTAGAAAAGTAAGAGTACAGGGCAATACAAATACTTTGTATTATCAAGGTGTGAGCAATTCCCGAAGGACTAGACAAAAGAAAGTCCTAGCATTCTATGATAAGATAGCTGACGCCCAGAGCAAGGGTATGAAAATTCCTGTAGGATTGGAACAGGCTCATCTTCTGAAGTATGAGTTACGTCTGAATGGGCGGTTAGCTAGACAAATCGGAGTACAAGAAGTTAAAGCCTCAACGCTATCGGACAAAGTTTTTTTCAAAAAGTTATTAAGGCTGTGGTCTGATTGTTATTTTTCAATATCAAAGTGCCATACAACAAAAACGGAAATCATGAGTGAAATAAAAACTCCAGGAGATGCAATAAATGTATTCATCGCTAGGCTTATGAGCAAGCAGGACAAAGACGAGATAGCAACTTTTGTAGAAGAGCTAAAGTCTGAAAACATATTCGATGATGCAAAGTATTATTCACGGGTGAAAAAAAAGCTCAAAGAATTATCCTCAAACGCAAACTTGCTTGTTACGGATACGGATATAAAAGAGCTTGATGATGCAATTATCAATACAGTTGCCAATGCTTAGAAATGGGATTTATAATAAGTGGTATCTTTATACCAAAAATTGGTAAATTTTAAAAGTAAATTATGGATATATCAGAGATTCAAAATGACACAAAAATCAGTGTACGAGTGTATGATGATGGGCGCAAGATGAGTATCAAGCTAGAAAAGCTATCAAACCCAGATGTTTATACGGTGGTAAACTTATCCCGAGATACAACCCTTCAGATAGCCGCAGCCTTGCATTGCAAGGAGTTGTCAACGGCTTTGAAAAAGCTAGAAAAGAAAGCGATTTGAAGAGCTGCGCTTGCTGAGGCTAACTATAATGTGCCAACAGCAAGAGAGATTTATAAATTTAAAACAAATGTTTTATATCATTTTAAAAAAGGAAAATGGATAATCTAGAATTTCAAGAGTGCTGCAATGATACAATCACAAAGGCGGCGTTAACAGAAGAAGAGAGCAATGAATTGCTAGACAATTCACTCCCTAAGAGAGAAGTATCGGATTTAAGCGATAAGGATATAGATGCGATTGCAAAATCCATAGTAGATAATATTTAAAATAATTTAGCAATGGATAAAGAGTTACTTTTTGAAGATACAAAGTTTATTGAGTCACAAAAGAAAGAGGCTCAAAAGAAAGTCTTTGCTATCAATACAACACTTGATAGCTTGTTAGAGAAACTTGGTTGTGTTCTTTCCAATGAGGAAGTAGAGAACTTTATGAGCTGTCCAGATGGCTTGTTTGAGATTGTTTGCCGTAATCTCATTAAACCGGATGATATTCGTGTTGAAGTTATTAAAGAAACCATCAGTGAGCGATTAGAGCCAATTATGGAAAAGTGGAAGCTATTGACTCTAGGTTTGATGGGATATAGTTATGTACTTGTGGAAAATGGGCGAGCAACCTTTAATGAAGAAGAGTTTGAAACGGCAATGGATGCCCACAGAATTATGATTGACTCAGAGCCAAGACGTAAGGCATGGAAAATGGCTCAGAAGATTATTTCAGATATTGGCAAGCTAGAGAAATACTTAGCCGAGAATACAATGGGACGTGTGCAACCTCATGCTATAGGGGAGAATAACATATATTGCCCAGATTGCTTGATTCAATTTTACAGAAAAGGAAGGGTTGAGTTAGAACCAAAAGCAATTGCTTGTGTTAAGTAGCCTCGCGCGGGTGTGCGTGAGTCATTTCGGTACATCCTTTTTGTTAAGGGTGTACCATTAATTATAAACATTCTGAATAAAATATAAGAAAGTGGCAGAATTATTTTTCGACATAAGAGCCAAATATGATGAGATAGTAAAGGCTCGTCAAGAGGTGGCAAGACTTAAAGAAGAAATGTTGAAGACGAACCAGTACACATCTAAAGAGGTTGTGGAATCGCTTACAAATGCTTTTCAGAAACAAAGCCAAAAGGTTAAAGAATTATCAGAAGAGATTTCACGCTATAACTTTGCAATGAAGATGTTTGCTGAAAAGGTGTTGTCTTCAAAAGATTTGGTACAAGGCTTTATTGGCAAGGTAGAAGAGACCAAGACCAAGATCGGTGAGGTTTCTTCTGAAGTAGACAAGATGCAATCCAAGTTATCAAGCGGAAATCTTGATGTAGAAGCAGGTAACAGCCTTTCTCATGCAATCTCGGAAAAGGTTTCTTATTTAGAGGAACTTAGGGGGTTGTATTGTGATTTGATAGCATTGGCACAAAAGGCAAATGCAGAATTACAGGACACAATTTCACAAGGAGAATCTTTGGTTCAAATAAAAGGTGTCTTTTCAGATATAGTAAATACAAAGGACATTAACGATGAGGTTGCAGCTCATGCAAAGGTTGTGGAACAAGTAAATGCTGAGGCTGATGCTCTAAAGAACGTATCACAAAGCCTACAAGATGGGCAACCTTTCAAAAGCTATGAAGACCAGATAGCAGCTATCAAGCAAAGAATTTCCGATTTGCAAGAAAAGATTGTTGATACTAAAGAATCCATACAATTTGCAAAGAATGATGTAGCGGACTTGACAGCACAAAAGGAGGATAATGCCAAGAGATATGGTAAGAATACAACCGGAAGCATAGACGAGGCTATAACCAGTTCCAAGCAAGAAGTAGATGAACAAACAAGGGCATTGCAATCTTACCAAATTGAGTTGCAAAGAACTAAATTGCAATTAGCTAGCCTCAACGAAGAGCAAAAGGCACAAGCAGAGGTTACAAAAGCGGGGTCCAATGAGTTCACGGCAATAACTGCCAAGATTGAAGAATGGAAGAAATCATTGTATAACATAGATGGCTTGAATCAAAAGTTTGAGTCCCAAAAGTCGGCTATTACAGGAGTTAAGGATAGTATAAATGAGTTGAGCCAATCTTCACAAAGCAATTCCGCATGGGCTGAGCAATTGAAGCAAGAAATTGATACTATGTCCGCTTCATTGAGACTTAGTTCAAGTGAAATGGACTCCTCGTCTTATGGTAGGGTATTTGATGAGCTAAAGGAGAAAGCAAGCCAATACGCTGAAAGCCTCAACTATGCAAGTGGACAATCAAATGCCGCCATAGAACTTCAAAAAGAGGCTATAGTTGGTTTGGAAAATCAGTTGGCTACATTACAAGAGCAATTGCAAGCGGCACAAGCTACCAACAATTCAGCAGCCGTACAAGCTATATCAGAACAAATCAACGTCCTTAGCAATGAATTGAATGCAGCCAAAAATAACCTTGTTGGCTTGCAACAACAAAGCGAGAACGCAAAGAACGCTATGCGTGGTTTGGCTGATGTTCAATCATCGTTAAGCATGACGGAGAAAGGGGGTAGCTTCTTTGGAAATATCATTGATGAGGCTCAGTTAATCAAGCAAAAGGTTAGTGACGCTTTCTCTTCATTACATGAAACAATATCTAGCAAGTTTGATGCAATAAAGTCCAAGGCTAGCGAGGTGGGAAGTTCTATATCAGGAAGTCTATCTAACTTGTCGGATAAAATCGGTTTGGATAGGTTGGGTAATGCCTTTTCTTCGGTTGGTGAGCGGATAGGAGCGGCAAAAGATAAAATGTTGGACTTTGCCACAGGTGGAGGTAAGTTCCAATCATCCATAGGCAACCTAAAGACAGCTTTAAATGGGCTACCTTTGCCATTAGGAAACGTTATTGGTAGTATCGGTGCTATGACAAAGGCATTGTGGGCGATGTGTGCCACACCAATAGGAGCGGTTCTTGCAGCCGTGGCGGTTGGACTTCAAGCGGTTTATGCATGGTTTACAAAGTCAGCAGAGGGACAAAAGGCATTTACCAAGATTTCTGCATACATGAGTTCTTTGCTTGCATCCTTAACCGATATTGTGGTTATGCTAGGTAGCTATCTTTATCATTGTTTTGCCGATGCAAAAGGCCCATTACGTGATTTTGGCATAGCATTTAGAAGCACCTTCGTAACTGCCGTTAAAACAGGTTATACGCTTCTTAAAGGTCTTGGAACAACCCTAAAAGGTATTTTTCAGCTTGATTGGAGCACATTCACGGATGGGCTTTCACAGGTAGCTGATGGTTTGGCTAATGCTGGAAAGACCATAGTCTTAGCGGTTCAGACACAAATCAAGGGGGTTGTTGGAGGTCTTAAAACTGCCTATGATATGTTTACAAATGACAAGCTAGGTAGTGGTATTGGAAAAGCATTGTCTGACTTGTTGCCAAAGGCAGAGCAAGCAGCCAAGATAGCCGAGCAAGACCTGCAAGCCAATATTGCATTAGGCAAAGCCAAAGAAGAACAAGCTAAGCTGGAGAAGACCATAGCGGAAAAGCGAGAGAAAATTTATACTTTGACTGGCAAAGCCAAACAAGAAGCGATTGCTGAAACAAAGGCTTTGCTGAAACAAAAGTATGATAGCCAGATTAAGGCACAGACGGAGTTGTATGAGTTACAAAAGAAACGTAATGCCTTACATACCTCATCATTGGCAGATCTCAAACGTGAAAGAGAATTGCATATAGAAGTCTTGACCACACAAGCACAACAGGCTGCGAGCACAAGAATGCTTACACGTATGGAGGCATCCAATCAAAGAAGTATGGACAAAGCCGCCAAGAATGCCGAGAAGAAAGCGGCTGCTGAGGCTAAGAAGAATGCAACCAAGCAAAACAACATAGAAAGTGCTGAAGGTAAGTTGGCTGAGGCTATCTACAAAAACGAGTATGAGCGTTCCAAGGCTATGCAATCCATAGAGGAGAAAGTGACCAATGCAAGAATCAAGGCTATGCAGGATGGCGAGGAAAAGGTTATAGCCGAGCGCAAAAGGGCATTGGAAAAGGAAATTGAGCAGATAGAAACGGAGAAGAATGCCGCTATCAAGGCAGAGCGTGACCGCCAAAAAGCCGAGTTTGATGCAAAGGAGGCTATTATTAAGGCACAAGGTGGCAAGCCTCAGCAATGGGATGATAAGATGCTAGACCAAGAGCCTATCAAGAAGATTGAAAAGCAATACACCATCATTGAGGAAAGTGCCGTTACCGAGTCCAATAGAAAGACCCAAAAGGAGCAAGCACAAGCCATGCTTGATTACTTAAAGGCTTATGGTACGTTCCAAGAAAAGAAATATGCAATAGCCAAGGAGTATGATGAGAAGATTAATTTAGAGACGGACACCTACAAAAAGGCAAGTCTTGAAAAAGAGAAGTCAAAGGCGATAAGTGATGTAGATACAAGTGCCTTGCAGTCTCAGATTGATTGGCAAAGCGTGTTTGGTTCTATGATAGGTTCATTGCAAGAGCAGCTGAAGGAAACGTTCCAAGGCTTGAAAGAATACACCAAGAGCGATGATTTCAAGAAGAAAGATGCAACCGAGCAAAAGGTAATTTATGAGGCAATCGACAAGATGCGTGGTGCATTGACGGGTGACCATGAGGGTACTTTGAACCTTTCTAAGCTGAAGAAACAAAGCGAGGATTTGGGAAACGCTTTCAAGGAGATGCAAGCGGCTGGACTTAGGGAAAAGATAGCGTTTGATAACTTGCAAGTGGCACAGGATTCTTATGAGAAAGCCTTGAAGACCGGAGACAAGGCGCAAATTAAGGGCGCAAGTCAAACATTGGATTCTGCAAAGGCTATATATGATGGTGCAAAGAAGAATTCTGAGGAAATGGTTAAGACCGTTAAAGCTAAAGGGGTTGAATACAAGGAAAGTTCACAAAGTACGCTTGACGGATTGAATGAGGTTGCATCTGGATTGAAAGAGTTTAGTGGTGGTTCATTAAGTGGCTTAATGTCGGGACTGACCAACACGGTACTAGGATTATCTAAACTGGACTTAGGAAAGACTTTAAACAAGTCGGTTTCAAAGTTGGCAGATAAATTGCAATCAGGTGGAGCAATCGGTCAAATCATATCAGCTATATTGTCTATTCTTGATATATTGAAAGATGGTATTGGCTCTTTGGTAGCAAATGTAATAGACACCATCCTCAATGCCGTTAATGGTATCTTGAAGAATATTCTAACCGGAAAGTTTGTAGAGCAAATCGGTGGCTCGCTTCTGGAAGGTGTGGGCAATATCCTTGATACCGTTACTTTTGGAGGTTTGTCTAGTTGGTTAGGTGATGGCTCTAGTGATAAGAACCTTGAAAAAGATTTGGCTAGGTTATCCGAGAGTAACAATAACTTGAAAACAAGTATTGACGCTTTGGCTGACAAGATGGATGAGGCTAGTTCTATGCAAGATATAACCACGTCTTATGAAAAGCAAAAGGCGGCTATACAAGACCAAATCAAGAATACACAAGAGTCAATGTACAGAAGTGGTGCTGCTTACACAAGTGGACATTGGTATAAGGCTTATACGGATGGCAAACACTCTTCCAACAAGAAGATAAATGATGCAATGTCTTCTGAGGATTGGGATAAGGTAAGTAAGGCTGCTGGTGTTGCCGTACGTGGTGCATCAGATTTTTGGAACTTGACTAGTGAACAGATGGCTAACGTAGCCGCTTATGCAGCAACTCAATACGATAAGATTAAGCAATATGGCGATAATGGCTATAAGAATGCAAGCCAGTATATGGATACTTATGTAGAATATTATAAGCAGCTGGAACAATTGGAAAATAGCTATCGAGAGAAACTTACTTCAATATCTTTTGATAGTGTTGAGAGTGATTTCAAGAGCATGTTGGAGAATATGGATTCTGATTCAACCGATTTCGCTGATAGCTTCCAAAAGAAGATGACAAGTGCTATTATTAATTCTTTGATGGTTGATAAGTACAAGAAAAGATTGCAAGACTGGTACAAGACTTTCTCATCTACATTTGAGAATAAGAATTTAACCAAAGAAGAGCTATATAAGGCACAAGAGAAGTTGAAGCAGGAATATATGGCAATCTCTAAGGATGCTTTGGATGAAAGAGATTCTTTAAAGGATGCCTTGGGGTGGAAAGACAATTTTTCTCAGTTTGCGTCTTCCGGTTCTTTTGAGTCAATGAGCCAAGATACAGGTGAAGAGTTGAATGGTCGTTTCACTGCGGTGGAGGCCGCTACGGAGGGAACGTATGAGGAAACAAAGCTCATAAATACCAAGTTGGATGCTATTGCGGCTCGTGATGGTGGCACAGAAGGTAGCTTGTTGACGATTAGCGTGAAGACTATTATGGGTGATGTAGGTAACATTTGGTTAGCCGTTGATGAAGGTAGAACTATCCTTGCCCAAAGCTTGATGCACTTGCAGTCGATTGATGAGCGACAAGAGAAATGGCATAAGCCTATGTTGCAAGCATTCAATGATATACATGAATTGAAAGATAAGATGAGTAGATTGTAATACAAAGGTGTGGAGAAATGCAACTAAGCGCAGGTATGCGTCCAGATGCAAGTCTTCACACCTTGAAAGTAGCCGAGGGAAAAAATCCCCGAGGGTTCATTTCCTAAATTTGTGAAATGAAGAAGTAAGAAGATGCTCGCTTAATAAAATTATTAGATGAGGGGTTAAGCATCATTTACCCCCATTGAAAGCAAATGGCAAGGTTTTTCCTAAAGTTGTGAAAAATGGATGCAGGGCAAATCTCTATAAAACGTATTCATAGTAAGGGTGTCAAATTTACCAAAAAGTGGTAAAAATAGGCAAAGATATAAAAATCCTATTAGTCTATATTGTTTATCAGATGTAGGGGTGTCGCTACAGGCTACACCCCGAACGTTTTCCCCCATTTGGGTGAAAACCATCGGGTTTGTTTTCTAGCTCGTTGAATGATAGGTTTTATCTCCAAAGGTTCAATAGGACAGAATGTCCGTCCTATTTATCCTTTGAAATGCAACCACAAACCACATTTGGATTGTGGTGAAATGGAGATTTTTCTAGATTGGCTACTTGATTGGGTGGATTCCTATGATACTTTTCATATCTTTGTCAAAGAACACTTCATATTTAGTGCATTTTCTATTTTTATCCACAAAAGAGCCATTAATCTTAGTTGGTGAAATGGTGGCGTAATATCCACATAACTCTTCTTTGGCAGAAGACGAGGTGGAAAGAATATCCGCTCTTTCCAGCAACCCCTTTGCATTGGCTTCTTGATTAACTATCTTTCCATAAACATAATTAATGTTATTGCTTGACAAGTCCATGTTTCTCATCAAGGAATCATTCTGCCACAAGGAATTATAAGCTGTCATCATAAGGACAGATGATGCCGGATTGCAGTTGAACTCTTCTAGCTTTTCTATATGTGGGCAATCAAAGCCTCTATCCTTAACTAGTGCATCCGCTTTATCTTCTTTGGAGGTACAACTTACCAATACAGATAAAGCCAAAGTAAATACAAAACATATCTTCTTCATAATCCTATACTTTTAAATTGTTGAACTTTGTGGGGACACCCCACGTTACTTATCTATATGCAAAGTTATCGGTTTGCCACAATGAGGACAAGTGAGAGATAACGGCTTATGTTCTTGGTTATTATTATCTTCACTATCATCATAGAACAAATCGGTTATATCTATGTTTATGGCTGAGGCTATCTTTTCAAGAGAAGCTAAAGTTTGAGCACCTGTAACCAATAGCCTAGCACCATTATAAGTACAGCCTAATCTTTCAGATAGTTCTTTGATTGTCAAGCCGTGTTCGTCTAAGGCTCGTTTTATATCTATATGTTTCATACACCTTTTTTGTGTGCAAAGGTAGCAATAAAATGCCAAAATAAAGCAGGTACTTTGTTAATGTACAATAAAACAAAGTAAAAACATTAAAATAATCTTAAAAACAAAGCAAACACTTTGTAGAATGAAAGAAAATGCTTATCTTTGCAATGTGTTAGTTAATTAGAGTATAAATTTAAATTTGCAATTATGAACGAAGTAAGAAAAGCAATGATGAAAGAATGCCGTGAGCATTACGACATCTTTACAGAGGATGAAGAGAAGATAATCATCTATCCACATAAAGACATTTGGGGTATGGATGATGGGACGATTGTAATTAACAAAAAAGAACAATCGGAAAGGGTATTAATTCCATTAGGTCATAGATTTGAGTATGATGGTAATACCGTAAAGGTAGATGGCGAATATAGCTTTGTTAGTGATGGTATGTATTGGGTAGAATATGGATGCCAAGTTATAGAGTTGTTTCGTGCTGACACTCTTGGTATGATAGACGTACTTGAAGATCTTCCTGCAGCAGAGGATATTGTAAAAGAGTCTGGTATTGATTATACAAAATTGGCTCTGCTTATTTCTTTGAATACAATGTTTTATTTGCTAGAAAGAGATTTCAAAAAAATTGCTAAGAGCAAGCAAAAGTAGCGTTTTCTTGAAGTAAGTGAGGACGGTGAGACACACCTTAAACTGTGAGTATTTTAATACTCTTGAAAAACATAAAAAATACATAGTTATGATTAAGACAAGCAAAGATGTACTAAGCAAAAAAGATATTCAACATATAAGCACTAATGTAGAATTAGAGAGCGATGGAGTGTTGGTTATTTCCATTATGAGTAGTACCCCTAGAATGTGGCAAAGGTTTACGTTTACACCAACTGAAACCAAAGCTATAGCAAGGGTATTAAAGGGTATTAAATTGTAAGTCATTTCTTTATAAGTTTAACAAATAATGCTTTTAGCGAAAAGCAAGGGTATTGCTTGTATGGTAGTACCCTAACTTTCCGGCTAAACATTTGGTAATCTGAAGGGAAATGTGTATCTTTGCAAGTAATGATATAAAAGTTAAGAATATGAGTTGGGAAGAAGAAAAAGAGGAGTTTTTGAAGAAATATCCGCTTTGCCCTACGGCAGAAGATATTGAGGTTTTTAACCTCCTTTTGTTAAGAAAGAATGCTGAAGAGATTCTTAAAGGTGATAAGTCTGTAGAATTTAGAGTATATAGTCCGATGCATTGTGAACGGCTTTATGATAAGAATGTACTTAATTTCCTAAAGCGACATGAAGATAATAAAGAAGTGCAACAAGCCTTGGAGAAAGGTTTCATAGAGCCTTTAAGAATGGTAAGCTCTATTCATTTCCACAACTATACTAATAGTTGGTATTTAGATGTAGAATGTAAGGCAAACGACACAATTGCACTCATACCAAGGGACGTGAAGTTTATTCAAGATAACTTTAACTGCCATGAATTAGACGAGGCGTTAGCTGACTTGGAAACAAGAAAGGAGAAAAACCGACCTTGTTATTTTTGGTTTGCCTTGGGTGATGTACTGGGTACAAATTTAGAATAACATAACTAGACATAATAAAACCGCAAAGCGTATGAAGAGTTATGACATAAGCACATCTAAAAGAAAGGAGTCTTTATGGGTGAAGTGCAGAGATTAGTTGGTGGGCGATGGAGATATGCTGGCTATGTGAAATATCATAAGGATGGTTCAATAACCTATGGTGGTGGCAAAGCAGACGGAAACCAATTTGGCAACAATATGAAGATATTGGGTGCAAGGTCAGCTCAAAATCCTACAGACCGTCTACAAAGGCAGTTCCAAGGTAAAAAGAAAAAGAAAAATTAAATCTTTCATGAGATATAGGTGGAGTGACAGGGCTCTCTCTCATATATATGTTTTCCCCAAGTGTGGGGTTTTTAAGTTAAGTTCTGTCCATATTTAGAGTTCCTATGCTTCGCTATAAAAGGGGTGTTTACTATTAGTTGGTTTCACCCCTCGTTTATGAGTCTATTCCTCTAATATACTCACATATAAACTACACAGTTGGGGTGTCCACTTGATGGACATCCCTTTTTATTTGTATAGAAATCACTTTTTTACTCCAAAGTTTGTTAGGTATCTATATTTTGTTTATCTTTGCACCCAGAAACCGACATCAAGAGCGATTAAGATAACATTTTGTTGCAGATTTGTTGTACCGCTTTTTGAATTGTCGGTTTTCTCATTGATTACCAATAGGTTACAAAGATATACTATTATGGTTTTAAATTACATTTGGATAGCATTTTTCGTGATTGCGTTCATCTTCG
>ERZ1026882.761-NODE-761-length-15397-cov-8.504237_pt1 | contig 15397 bp, 25 predicted proteins | sample MGYA00380171_ERZ1026882 | MGnify/ENA primary metagenome ERZ1026882 (study PRJEB33269, sample SAMEA4719807) | human gut metagenome | biome: human-associated habitat; feature: organic feature; material: feces | place: Cameroon | collected 2013-10 ...
TATAAGAGACAGATATGAGAGGTTATAATATAGATAACTATGTCGGAAAAAAGTTCAATAAACTTACTCTTATAAAGAATTTAAACAAAATAGATAAGCATAATTCTAAATTAGCATTATTTAAATGTGACTGCGGAAACGTTAGAGAACTGGTATTTACGCAAGTTTTAAAAGGTAAAATAAAAAGTTGTGGTTGCATGCAAGGCAATTTATCAAACATAGAAAAAGAAAAACAACGTTCTAGCTTACTAAGTTTTTATTCTAATAAGACGCAAAAAAATAACTCAACAGGTCACACACGGAATAACTAAAGTTAATGACAGATATAGAGTTAGAATACAAATTAATAAAAAGTCAATCAATCTCGGATATTTTGATACTATTGAAGAAGCTATAAAAATTCGAAAAAACGCTGAACGTAAATATTTTAATATTAAGAGCTAGAATAAATCTAGCTCTTATTTTATGAAAACAATTTAGAAAAAGTATTCTTGCCAGCAATTGCATCTATTTGTAAATTATTTTTAGACTGAAAATCTCTAACTGCATTTTCTGTGTTAATTCCAAAAACACTATCTACTTCTATATTATATCCTTTACAAGCTAGCATAGCTTGTAAAATCCAAGTAATGTTTCCTTTAGAACCTTTTTTTACAGATATGCAAGCATTCTTTGTCAGATTTCCGAAATATCCCGTCTACTGCTAAACCTCTATTATATTGTTTATTCAACTCTGTTTGTAGTGCTTTTACTAAAGCTTTTTTTGTTTCTTTTCCATATATGTTATCTACTGCTATACTTGTATTATATCTAGAATTTAAAGTAGTTTGAATTGTTGCCACGTTGCCTCTTGCTTCTTTTTTTACTTCTACAGATGTATTTACATTCTTGACAGTAGAATTTGCTATTTCATCAAATCTGAAGTTTCTACCTGGACAACTTGTATTATTTACATCAGAGTGTTTTTGTACTTTAGATATATTATACTTATTTTTTAGATACGCTACTAGTTCTTTACCGGCTTCTACTTGTGTATCAGTCATTTGTTCTTTTTCGAAATCTCCTTCGAAACAAATTCCTATGCTATTATAATTATTTTGATATGCATGTGCTCCTATTGCATTTTCTTGTCTTCCTCTATAGATAGTTCCATTTTTTCTGATAAAAAAGTGATATCCTATGCAGCTATAATCTTTTTGTTTATGCCATTTATCTATATCATCAGCGCTACATTGACTCGCTGCAGCATGATGTAATATTATTCTTTCTGTAGAATTTCTTATTGATAAATTTCCGTTTATTTTATATGTTTTTTCTATTATATTTAGCATAGTTATTCCTCCTTTTCTTTCTTAGTAAAGTAATATGTAATTATAGCACTTGCTATAGCCATAAAAGCTTCTACACTCACTACATTTTTAAAAGTTAAAATACATACTGTTAATATTACTGCTAAACTTAATATTGTTTTTACTTTAAATAAATTTGCAAAGTTTAATAATAATTGTTTAAATGCTTCTTGCATATCATTACCTTCTTTCTATATTATTTTTTATCTCTTCTAGAGTCTGCTCTTGATTTTCCATGCTCTTTTGTAATAACTCTAGAGACTTAGAAGTATTTGCATTAGACACTTTCATTTCTTCTAAAGTCTCTGTTATCTTCTTTTTATTAGTTACCCAATCCCAGACAAACAAAGCTACTACTATTGCAGATACTCCATAATTTGCTACTAAATTAGCTATATTCTCCATCTACTCCACCACACTTTCTTCTGTAGTTTCTGTAGATGTTTCATTTGTACTTTCCACATTTTCCACGTTTTCTTCTGCATTTTCAACGTTCTCTTCTGTTTTTTCTTCTACTTCTTGCATAGATTTTGCTTGCTCTTCTGCTAAATATGTAATTAATTCTTCATAGTCTTTTGCATTTATCTTATTTTTATCCGCTAATTTACTTGCTTCTATTATTGCATAATCTACTGTATATACATTTTTCTTATATAAGTTAATTACTGCATTTTTAAATACTTTGCTTAAATCTACCATATCTACACCTCCTGACTTGCATTAGAAACACACATTGCTTCTAATAAATTTAATTTTGTTTGTAGGTCTTGCATATAATCTAATTCCATATTTACACCTACACCGTTATCTGTCTCTACTATTATGTTGTTTACGCCTTTTTGTAATTTAAAATTGTTGTATAGTTTGTCCAATATGGCAGATTGGTCTGTGGTGCAGTCTATGTATTCGGGTGTTGCTAGAACATAATATACTATTACATTATTATTAGATAACCATTCCTTAAATCCATTCAATGTTACTTCGCTTAGTTCCGTATTTGCTATATTTATATAGACAGAATCTTTCATTAAAAAAGCATAATTCCACTCTCCGTGCGCTTCTATTGTTCTACAAATAAATCTATTACATACAGCTTCGCTAGTTTTAGACTCTGTAACATATAATTGCCCTCTATAATGATTTACCGTTCCAGTAGTAGCATTTTTCCATTCTTCTGTTCCATTTAATACTAATTTTTTAATGTTCTTCTCCCACTGCCACTTACCATTCCTGTATACTTGTCTATCTTTTGCTACTACATTACCATTTATGTCTTTTATTGCACATAGTTCTGTATTTTTTAAATCTAGTGTGTATATTTCTTCTATGTAAGATTTATTTTTTGTTGCCTTAGAACCTCTTTCTATCTGTATGCTATCTAATATCTCTTGTTCATTTTCACTACTGTTATACAGATAATAAACTACTAAATAATTAGCATTTTTAGATGTAGTTAATGTTATAGAACTTCCACTATTATTTACCATTCTGTCTATTATTTTTTCGCCAATTTTCGGAATATTTGCAGTTGTTCCTACTACAAATCTAGTTCCTATAACTTTTCTAGAAACTGTATATGTATCAGGTTCTATCTTTATATAAAAAGATTTTGCGGAAGAATTTGCAGTAATACTAGATGTATCAACAACTGCATTTATTTTGCTTATATTATTTTTATCAAACCAATTCTTCCCAAATTGCCTTATCTTCTGCACCCCTATGCATGTCTTTATTTGTGTTAAAAATATTTTAATTTTTAAATCCGTTATAGAAATAGTGTCTCCTGTTATACAATTAATTGTTGTAAAATAGCACCTTTCTATGTCCTTACTTAATGTAAATGTAGCTCTTGTGCTTCCATTTTTTATTTGTACACTTTGTACAACATTTTCGCTGTCTTCATTATAAAATCTAGCTACTAATACTATTGTAGACGGTAAAGTTTTATTTATGTCTAGTATATATTCTATATTGCCTTTTAAATTAATTTTTATCTTGTTAGAACCGCTTGTTACATCAAACCAGTTTGCTGTTGTTGTACCGCTTATATTTAAAGTTCCGTTATTTACAGTAGATGTTATTCCTTTACTTGTTACTGTACCATCATCTATTTTTAATAAGTTTTCCTGCTCCATATCTCCACTTATTTCTAGCTTATTCTTGCTGTACTTTGCAGAGTCTGTTATGTGTAGATATTTGCCTGATGTAGCATTCCAAGGCATGTTGTTCGTTAACTCGTTGTTCTCAGTTTGAAGTTGTTCAACTTTGCTAGTCTGTTTATTTAATTGTTCATTAACAGATTTTGCATTTGCGTCTATGATAAAATAATTTTCATTAAAGTATTTCTCTGCATCTACTTCATCTGTGTTTGTAGATGGATTTGGGTGATAATTAAGTCCTAAAAAATCAGTTTTAAGCATCTAAATCCTCCTCTCTTATATTTAATTTTTCTAATAATTTATTTATTATCTTTTCTTGTTTCTCTACTTTTTCGTTTAATTCTTGTACGGCCTTAGTTGTAGTAGCAAGGATTGCTAGTTCTCTGACAGTATATTTCATATCGTCATTTTTTGGATTTGGAATTTTAAACACATAATTTTTATCAATTTTTTCTAGTTCTTGTGCTATATATCCTATTTCTTCATGCTCTTTTGTATTTTTCCAGTCAAATTGAATGTGATTGATTTTTTTAATTCTTTCTAATGCATCTAGTTTTGTTGATTTTATATTTTCTTTTAGTCTTTCGTCTGAAGTAGCAGAATAACTTGTTATTGTAAACTCTTGCCCGTCTCTTAATGTACAATACAGCATTCCATATTTTTCTCCACTTGCTTGCCACGTAGAACCGCTCATATATTTTAAATTGTTCATATTTGCAATATTTCCAGCTATAACATAATTTTCGAATAAATCTAACGTTTTGCTTCCTGCTTCGTTTTCATACATTGACAAAGAAGGAGTTTTTCCGCTAGAATCTAATATGGTAAAATCATCGGCTTTTATAGAAAAACCATAGTTACCTTGATCACTAAAAATTTGTCCTATCCAAGTGTTGTTTTCTGTATCCATCACTTTTAAAGCACCTAATGTTCTTAGATATAAATTTGCTCCATCATCATCAATACTTGCATTTTGAAACTTAATAGCATTTGCATGTGCAATTAAATCTGTAGCTAGATGTAGTCCAAATTCTTCATCACCGAATTTTCCAACATACAAAACAGGATAAATATTGTTTCCACTTTTATATCCCCATGCCATTATGCCTTCATCATTCATCTCTGCATTGTCTAGAAGAAACATTAAGGTTTTTTTAGTTTCATTATTTATAGTTATCTCTTTTAATGTAGTTTCTGCTATATTTTTATCCTCATTATCTTTTTGCACCCAATAATGTTGTCCTGTTTTATCTAAAGACATTATTAGTTTTCCGTTTTCATCTCTAACAACCAAACTTGCATTTCCTTTCAGAATTTCTAATTGTAAATACTCACAAATAGTATTCCAAGCTACTTTTACATGTTCATAGTTTTGTTCTATTGCTGTTCCCAACTTAGTCGTTTCAGTATAATTTTTTAATTTGTTATCTGTACTAGAGTTTGCACTACTTATTGCTTCTGTTTTTGCTGTCGATGTTTCTGTTTTTGTTGAATATGTTTTACTTACTTCACTTGTTATGCTTTCTGCTTTTTGCGTTATTTGCGAATTTGTTTCTGTTTTTGTATAGTAGTTAGTAGTTAAATTATCGTTAGTATTATCAGCTGTTTTCTTTGCTGTATCAGCCGTGCTCTTTGCAGTATTTGCTGTATTTTCTACAGTCTCTAATTTTTCTTCTACACTACTTACATTTTGTGTTATTCCGTTTATATCTTGTTCATGTTTTGTTATTTTTTTAGAATTTTCAGTTGTTTCTTCAACTAAGTCTTGAATTAAACCTTCATTTTTTTTTGCCAATCTTTCAACTTTTAAAGTTTTCTTTTCTTCTTTTGTTGTTACCTTATATTCTGTATTCGTTTCTTCAATTAAATCAGATCCTATATCACTTGATATTCCAGTATTAATTGTAATATTTGCTTTCAAATAATAAGACTTATATGAACTATCTTCTTTATCTCCTAATTCTATACATGCGCATGGTTTTAACCACATTGCACCAACATCAGAAGCCTCAAAAGAATAATATTCAAGTCCCTTTATCTGTTCAAACATTCCTTTAATAACTTTTTTCCTTTGAAATTCAATAAATTCATTTTCATCAAATCTAATTTCACATCTTCCATTTTGTGCTATGCTCTTTTCGTCTGTTTCTTCAATATTGTCTTCTACATCTCCACGACCTAAAACCAGTGCGTTTGCAGGTCCAAATTTTTCTTTTATTGTTAAATCTGTCAAATAAGATTTGTCTATTTTTTCTATAGCATCATTACTTACTTTATATAAATTCAATTTATTATCTTCTATAAATGCGGTTGTCAATGTTGCCTGTGCTATTTTTTCTAAAACATCTCTATATGTTAGTTCCTGTGCTGTGAAAAAATCTTCTTCAACATCTAAATCAGCATTATAAAAGTCTGTGGAATATAATTCTACTCCACAGACTTCACACATTTTTTGAACTAATTTTAACATTTTACAAGGATATGTTAATTGTAATTCTGATTGTTTAAATGTTTTCATAAATCTAATCATTCTATCATATCCTGTTACTGTTATTTCATCTTTTTTCTTGCTATCTTCGATATCTTTTATAAAATAATTTCCTAAATCTATATATTCAAATTTGTTATTAATAAATAGTCCATATTGGAAATTAATATCTTTGTCCTTTATTTCATTTGCATTTTTTACAGTGATTTCAACTTGCTTCATTATTGTTTTAAACAATTGACCATCAAAACTATATTTTAACTCTTTAGCAATAACTTGTTTCTTTTTTCTTAACATCCAAACAGGTAACTTGTTAAAAACATTAACTGACATAAAATGTATATCTTTAACTGTTAATTCACCATCACATATGCTTAACTTTATATTTTGCTGTTTTATCTTTTTGGTTATATTTTTAAATTCTTTACTTACACTCATGTTAATTGTGGCCTCCTATCTATTGCAGTCAACATTACTGAAAATTTATCCCAATAACCACCACACGCAAGTGGGCTACTTTTTATTACTTGACCATTGTAAAAATCTTCCGTAAATAAATCTCCTTGTTTATAATCTCCCATATCTTTTTCTAAAGAAAATTGAACATTTTCTAAAAAAGGATGCTCAAGCAATTTTTTTATTAAATTATATTGTTCATCAGATACTATCCCGAACTTTATTTCTAAAGTAGTGAAGTATCCAATAAAAGTCCCACTATAATGTCCATCTAATGTATTTCTTCCAGTTCCATCACCCCATAGAGGCTCTGGTCCAGGAATCAATTCTATAATTCCTGGTACTTGAATATTATTTACTATTAATTTTGGTTCATACATATTTAGCCTCCATTCGTTGCAAATCTATTTTTATTTTTTATTTTTTCAAGTCTTTTATTTAACTCATATCCATCAATATATAAATTAAAATCAAGACTTAAATTAATTAGAATTTGTATTATTTTTTCAAGTAATTCTATAACTTTTTCATTATTTCCTAATCCCATTTCTTGATTAGCCTTCTTATATAATGACATTAATTTGCCTTCTGGTGCAACAACCTCACCTTGATGTCTGTTATCACCTATCATAGCCAATTGAGGTGTATTTGCTTTTACATAACCACCTTGTGCTAGCCTAGGAAGAGATACTGTAGATATAGTTCCAAAAGATTTTCCTACAATACTGCTAACATTATTAACACCTCTTATTAGACCGTTTATTCCTCTTATTGCTCCATTTACCATTCTTTCAATTCCGTCCTAATACAGAGTTTCCTACACTTTTAATGCCTGACCATATTCCACTAAATGAATTAGTTACAGCTGTCTTCATTCCATTCCAAACGTTGTTCCACGTGCTTCTTATGCTATTTAGTATATTGTTTATTATGTTTTTTACACTATTTATAGAAATTTTTATTTTGTTTGGAATCCAGTTCCATACGTTTGAAACTGTATTTTTAAATCTATCCCACATGCCATTCCAAATATTAAAAATATTATTTTTAAATAGATTTATTTCTGCTTTTATCCAACTTACTCCACCTTTAATAATATCTTTCATGTTTTTCCAAGCTAAATCTAATATTGCTTTCGATATGTTCCAAATATTTTCAAAGATAGTTTTTATACCATTCCACGCTTTGTCCCAATCTCCTGTTAAAACTCCTACTATGAAATCTATTAGTCCACTTAATACACCAAAAATTCCGCTTATTACATCAGCAATGTACGAATATAAATTCATAAAAATATTACATACTGTTTGAAAAATCGGTGCTAGAACAGGTACTACATTTTTTATAATCCATGTTATTAAAGGTTGTATCCATATTTTCCACACTTCGCTTGTGCCACTTATAAGTTTTCCAAAAAATTCTATGATTGAAGCAAACATCGGTTGTAAATGTTGAGTCCATAATTCATTAGTTTTTTGTCCCAACTCATCTAACATTGGTTTTATATTATTGTTCCACACTTCTAAAAACTTTGATAAAATACCTGTAAATCCTGCTTTTAAATTATCAAAAGCAGGTTTCACATATATATCATATGTTTCTCTTATTTTACTAAAAGTTGCTTCTACAGTTTCTTTGATTCCATTCAAAACTGGCTCATATGACTCAAATATTCCCTCTATGGCTTGTTTTATTTCTTCTTTATTTTGATTTATTGGTTCAGTTATAGCTTCAACAATATTAAGTCCAAATTGTAATATCATTTCATGAATACTTGAAAAACTTTCAGTAAAGATTGCTAATAAATCAGCAGTTATTTGCTTTGCATTATCACTTCTAAAAACACTAAAAATATCAGCTACTGTTACGGCGAACTTTCCTTGTATTTCGTGGCTTCTAGACGATAAGTCAAACATTCTAACTATATGTTTTTGTAAACTTTTTTTATTTTGTTCTAAAAACTTATTAAATCCACCTACAAGATTATCAGCAATTGTCATGCCTATACTAGCTATACTTCCAACCATTCTTCCTAGATTTAATATAAATGTATTAACCCATTTTTTTGATGCTCCTATAACTTCCGATGAAGTGAATATGTCTTTTAAATTTTCTTTAATATTTATTAATTGTTGTTTAAACCCGTTCCAGTCAAAATTTCCAAATCCTTCTTTAAATCCTTTAGTAAATATGTTAAACATTTCTTTTATTTTTTTTACAATACTATCTAGTTGTTTATTTACTTGTATTGTAGAATTTGTTAGATTACTTAAACCTGATGTATCAATTCCTCCTGCACCACTTCCACTAGAAGAACTATCACTATCATCTTTCTTTAATATTTGAGCAGTATCAAATGAAGCCAAACTTTTTAAATCTTTAGCAGATTTCTTTGCGCTTTCTCCTATCCCACTTACAGCATCACTTGCTTTTGATGCATCTGACGCTAAATCTGAAACAGTACTTGTGCTATCATCTCCGCCAGCATTTCCAAAAATCATTTCTGTAAATGATTTAAAAGCATTAGCTAACACTTGAAGTTTAGAGATCACTATATTTATTCCTTTTACAAAAGGTGTAAAAATATTAATAAATCCTTGTCCTAATGCAGCTTTTAATTCATTAAATCTTAAACTTAATACTCTAGTTTGGTTTGCCCAACTATCACTAGTCCTTGCAAAATCTCCATTGGCTAAACTTAACTTGTCTAACACAAACTTATATCTTAGCGCAACTTTCTCTTGCTCTGACATTTTAGCAGTTGTTCTTCCATATCCATTCGCTAATGCATATTGGTCTAATGCATTTTGTGTCATTACAACACCTAAGTCTTTTAATGTTTCTGTTTCTCCAGTGAATACTGACTTCAATTTTGTATAAGCCTCATCACTTGATAAATTATAGAATGAAGCAACATCACCTGTTAATCCTGTTAAAGTTTCTGACATTGCTAGAGCTTCTTTATTAGAAAAGTTAAATGCTTTTGCCATTGCTCCAAATGTACCAACATACTTTTTAGTTACAGTTTGACCCAAACCAAATTGAGTTATTGCATTTTCAGCAAATCTATTTACTTCTGTATTTAAACTTCCAAAAGTAACATCAACAACATTTTGTACTTCTGTCAAATCAGACCCTAAATTGATACATTCTTTGCCAAAATTTACTATTGCTTTAACAGAGAATGCTGCTACTGCTAATTTACCAATTTTCTTTAATGAGTTCTCTATTCCTGAACTTTTTATTGTATTTGTTGTATCTTTTAATCCTTTGTTGAATGGATTTGAATTTAGCAATAATTCAAAATCAACAGCTCCTACATTTGTACTCATATTCCCGCTCCTCCTTTCTTTTAGGATAAAAGCAGGTATTGGCTAACTACTCACCAATAATGGTTGTGTTGCTCACTCTGTCTTTTTCATCTATATTAATTTTTATTGTTTTCTTACATCGTACGCATTTTATTTCGCCCTTACATTGCTCAGCTTTTATTAGAAGTTGATTGCAATTAGGGCATCTTACTTCTATCATTTGTTATCACCAGCCATTTCTTTAAATGCTTTTTGAAATTCTGTAATAACTTTTTCATAATCTTCTTTGCTCATTTTCTTTGCTAATTTATTTCTATATTTCCATCTTATATTTTTTTGTTCTTGTGTAAAATTCTTTAACATCTCTTCATCGTCTTCACTGCGAATTTGAACAATATTTCCGAAGTGGTGTATCTGGCATCAAGCCAGATATAAGATTACACAATTCCGCATAATCCATTGTATCTATTTCTTTTCTTATTCTTATTCCATATTGTTTTGCTAAACTTGCCTCAATCAGAGACCAGTCTTCTTCCATGTCATACCATAATTCTGTTTCATTATTTGTTTTGAAATCGTTTTTCCATTTCCTCATAAGAAATTTCATTTACTTGTGCCATTATTGCTGTAATAATGATTTTCAAATCTGTTACTTTTACTTTCATTCCTTTTATTTCTTCTAATGCTTCTTTTCCTAGTAATAATTCTATTGCTTTAAATAATCCATCTAAACTATCGTCTTTTTTAAATAAATCTTGTGCTTTCAACATTGTCTCTGCTCCGCAGTCTACTTCATATGTTTTGCCTTCTGCTATTGTTATTGTTTGTGGTTCATGACTTAATTTTGAACTAATATCTATATTTGCCATTTTTTAAATCCTCCTAATATAAAATTAAAGAGTAGGATTATACCTACTCTTTCTTATGCTGCCGCTTCTGTGTATGTTGGTTTTCCATTTGACATTACATCAAATTCTAGCGGAATAACCTCTGTAGATTTTCCAGCACCCCAGTTTGTTATATTGAATATTGCATTCTCAAACAATAGTGTTGCGCCATCTGGGAATGTCCATTGTAAACATCCTTCTACATCTCTTCCATTTTTTAATGCTAGGCCTGCTACATAATCATTTCCAGTATCTCCAAAGTTTCTTTTTCCAGAAATTGAAATAGTAACTGATTTAGAAGTCATTAATCTTCTAACCCAACCTTTTTGATCAAGTGGATTCCACTCTTCTACACCATTATCTAATTTTACTGAAAAACTTTCCATATCTGCTATATCAGTTAATGCTTCTTTAGTTGCTCCAACTTGAAATTGATTTTCGTAAACAGGATAAACGCCTGATTTTGTACCCATTATTTTTCACCCTTTCTGTATAATAAATTTAATTCTATTGAAAACTTGTACACATTGTTTTCATCTGCGCCTAAATCAATAGGCCCGTTATATAACCCCTCAATTGAGCAATTATATTCATCAATAAAAAAAGAACTACAATCTAGTAGTTCATAAATTTTGTTGGCCATAATTTCAGCCGTATTATAATTTTTAGTCCATCTCAGCAACAAAGTAATTGGCAATATTCCATACGTTTTCAAATTTTTATACTTTGAATTATCTTCTAGCTGTCTGCGATTAGCATACAAGGCAATAGCTTTTTCTTGATTTTCATCCATCTGCCCTATTGACCATTTACTGCATTCTGGTATTACACTTTTAAGATAGTCTCTTATTTTAGATGTATTTATTCTTGTTATCATTGTCCATTTCTCCTTTTTAACATTTGTTTAAAATATTTTATTGGTAAATCTTTTTTGCTTCCACTAATATAATCGTCAAAATAATACTGCTTAGCATTAGGATTTTTGCCTTGTTTTATATGTACTTCTGGGTCGAAATAAACCTTTCTTGCATACGGTGTATCTACAACTATTTTGGCAACACCTTTTATAATTTCTTTATCATCTGCAAAAGTACTGTCATTTTGCATTGTACCTGTATCAAATGGCATTGTTTGACTTTGAATTAAATCTGTTTTTACTGCTTCTGCAGTATCTATTAATGCTAATCTTGCGTTTTCTAATAATTCATTTATATTTTTAGTATTATATGTTATTTTCATATTAAACCAACTCCAATGTTGTATGATGAACGGTTCCATCTGGATTTCTAGGTCTACTTGCTTGATAAATTTCATATTGTATATCATTTATTATTACTTGTCCACCACTTATTTTCTTTATAGTTGGTGTTATATCTCCAAGCAATATTACTTTTCCCACAAGTTGAATCTTTCTTCCATCTGAACTAATTATAATTTTAGTTTTTTCAACAAACCTACATTTCTGATTTTCTAAGTTTAAAGAAGTTAAAGGCTCACCATCTTCTGATAAGCCTTCTTGATATATAACTACATCACATTCGTTATTTAATAATCTTTCTAAATGCTTTGGATTCAATTTTTTTATCATATTATTCTTGGCGTTAAACCTGTTCTTTTTAAATAAGAAAAAGCCACTTTTGATATTTTTAATTTATCAGCCATATCTTGCGATTCGGTTTCATTTATGGTTAAATCTCCACCTATTGAATAACTAGATATACTTTCATCATCATAAGTGCCTTCTTCTTTTATATAATCTGCTTGTAAGCAAGTTGCTTTGATTATTAAATCCTTTTGTTGACTTGTTAAATTATCAAATCCTCTTTTTTCTATTCTCGTCAATGCGGCTCTATTAACGTCAATTGAGGCTAATTCTAAGTACTTTTCTATTTCTTTGTCTTCTAATACTTTAGAACCGTATTTAGAATAGTCCTCTTTTGTTGCATAAACATTTATCATGTGCAACACCTCTTATTTTACTTTCTTTTCTGATTCAGCAACCTTTGCTGCTAACTCTTCGTTAGCTTTTGTTAACTCAGTCTTTTCTTCTTCAACTTTTGTTATCTTTGCTGTTAATTCCTCATTAAGTTTTGCGATTTTCTTTAATTCTTTTTCTAAATCTTTAGAAACTACTTTTTTAGTAGTTCCTAATTTTGAATATCCTCTAGCTTCATATTGTGTAAGCTCTTCTTCCTCAATAGATAATAATACATTATCTTTTACTACTCTTATTTTTGACATAGCAACCTCCTATTCTCCAGCATATTCAGTTGTATCAACATCAACATATATACTATCGATTTTGTTATTTTTTCCGTTTGGGAAAACAAATGTGTCAGATAAACTTCTATCTTGATATAGATATCCATCACCTTCTGTATGTTGACCCGGATTAAAGTAATAAATACTTGCAATTTTTGGAACTGTTTTTACAGTTAATGGAGATGCTATTAATACATTAATTTTATGAGAACCTGTTACCGCTGCTACATGGGTGCTTTCATCTGCTGCTACTTTCTTAACTGGTACAAATCCGTCTGTAAAATCAAATTTATCATAAAATCTTTCATCGTCAATTACTTCTATTAATGTAACACCATCAATATCTGTAATTCTTGTTTCTATACCAATTCCACCTTCTGCAATTTGTGTCATTTCTATTTTTCTTGTAAAATCTGTTGATTGTTCTAATAAATCCATGATTGTAGAATTTACATATGCAATTAATGCACCTTTTGCTACATATCTTCTTAATTTTCCAGCACTTAACATTGCTTTTAATTTTCCATATACATTTTCTTTTGTATATGAAGACAACGCTGTTGAACTGTGATATCCGTCTAATTTTTGTGCTTCTGTAGCAACTTTAGAATAGAAGTATGCATCCATTTCTGGTATTTGTTGTGTTTTGTGGAATACTTCTGAAATATTTTTAATAGATGCTGTTTCATTTGTTTCATCTACATCTATTTTGTCAATCATAAATTGAATGTCTCTATCGTGTGTTAATGTGAAAGGTACATCAGTTTGTGCAAATGTTCCTTTGTTCCATCCACCTAATCTGCTGTGTGATTTATAACCACTTGTGCTCATTTGTGTAAAATGAAATGTTTTTGCACTTAACCATTTAACTGCTGTAGTTACGAATGGTGAAGTTAAAGAATCTTGCTCCATAATTTCTAATAGGTCTGGAGACCATACCTCTGCATAATTTAATGCCATAATTAATTACCTCCTAAAATGAATTAAACCTGTTCCATCTTTTTGTGGCTACAGGCTTTTTGTTTTTTTGATTTTCATCAGAGTTACTTTGTGTTGCTCCGAATTTAAACCCCTTTTCTTCTTTTTCTTCTTCCTTTGCTATTTTTAACTCAGGAAATTCAGAAATTACTGCGTTGATTTCGTCCTCTAGTTTTTTAGCATCTAATACACCATTTTCTAGAATTTTTGACATATCAACTAATCTTGCTGCTCTTTCAACTTTCTTAACATCAACCCCTGCTTTGGCCATAGCAAGTGCTATTTTGTCAGTATAGTCTGTTTGAACAGTCTCTTTTTGTTCTTCTTGTCCTTTGCCTTCTTGTTTGTTTTGAGTGTCTTGAACTTGTTTAGAAGTTTCACCTTGTTCTGCTTTTTCAGCACCTTTGGCATACATTCTTCTGATAAATCCATCTAACTCATCTTGATTTTTGAAAACTATTGAACCATCATCACCTTTTTGTGCTACTTGTTTTTTAGTTTTCTCACCCTCATTTTTATTTTCAGTTTTTTGCTCATTTTGAGCATTATCTGTTGTAGTTTGAGTATCTACATTTGTTTTTTTATCGTCTTCCATATTGGAACCTCCCCCGTTTAAAGTCCGTCGACTATATTTTTTTGCAATAAAAAAAGAGCCTATTTAAAGCTCTAATTCTAAAAATGGCACAAGTTAATGGATTCGAACCACTACAAACAGTTTTGGGGACTGTTGTGCTACCGTTACACTAAACTTGCATAAAAATAGACACATCCTATATAATGTGTCTTGCTTTATTATTTTCTTTTTCCTGGTTTAAATTTATATCCACAATTCATACAAGTACATAAAACTTTTTTACTTCCTTTGTTTCCTAAACCTGCTCCGATTGCAGTTCCCACTCCTGGCAATATTGCAGTTCCTATTACTGCACCTAAACCGCCTTTTACTACTCCGTATCCTTTTTTATTTCCAGATATAGAAGTAGAACCACATTTAGGACATCTTAACATTGAATTATATTGCTGTTGTTGTATCTGTAACTGTTGTTGCTGTATTTGCATTTGTTGTTGTTGCATCTTTAATTGCTCTAATTGTAATCTAGCTTGCAACTCTGTATTTGACATCATATTCTGATTGTTGTTTGTAGTAATAGATTGTATTTTATAACCGCATTTTGAACAAAATCTACTATCATCACTTATTATATTTCTGCATTTTGGGCAATACATAAAATTCCTCCTTTTACGTTTAATGTAACAAGATTATACTATTATTTTTTTGCAATATGATGTCGAAATCTGTCGAATAACAAAAAAATTATTTTTTATTAAACCATTCATCAATTTTTCCATTTTCAACGGCTTTTGAAAATTCTTCTGCTTCTTTTTTTATTTCATCTGTTATTTCAACTTTTTCATTTATTGGTATTGGTTTAGGTATTTCATTTATCCATCTAGGATTTTTCATTAAATTTCCCTCCATAATAAATAATATTTACCATCTACTTTC
>ERZ1026882.763-NODE-763-length-15368-cov-6.874159_pt1 | contig 15368 bp, 8 predicted proteins | sample MGYA00380171_ERZ1026882 | MGnify/ENA primary metagenome ERZ1026882 (study PRJEB33269, sample SAMEA4719807) | human gut metagenome | biome: human-associated habitat; feature: organic feature; material: feces | place: Cameroon | collected 2013-10 ...
GTTGAGATAAAGGCAAAGATTACCGCCACCAGAAAGGAACTCTGGGATGTTCGTGACAAATTGAACGACAAGAAGATGAAACTTGCGCAGGCTAAGTTGCAACTTGATGAGTTGCAGAAGAATACCTCTCATATCGAAGCAAGAAACAGGGAGATTAAAGCTGACTTTGAAAATACAGCTGTTTCATACCAGCAACAGATAATCAATAAGATTTGGGCGCAGGCTGGCATGAAGGCGTTGGCAGAGATTGCAGACATCTATCCTCGTATGACGAGCATTCACGACAGCAGCCTATTTGACGATAGTTTTGCAATGGATTTCATCAATCATGGCGATAAAATCATCTATTGTGCAATGTACCTGTACGTCGGCTATATCAACGAAGCAACCAACTTTGCTGAAAGCCAAGGAGGTGGCGGTAGCGACACCAAGGATTGGGGACGTGACAAGGATGAAGATGAGATAGAATGGATAAGACGATGTTTGCGACAAGCAACGAAGATGATGAAACCTATAAGAAAAAGAGGACTAAGACGATAGATAAGCTATTGGAGAGAGGATATATATCAAACACGCTCTCCCTAATACTTATACCACGGTTAGTAACCTTGTAATTTAAGCTATTAGGAACTGGCATAGCCAATAATCGGGTTCTGTATATGTTTGTATTCAAACTATAATAACGCAGTATGGATTTGACTTGAAATACAAGCAAAATACGAAATACGGCTCATTTTGATCCTTTTTACGTATGTTTTGCGTTGATTTATTGGGACTTCTTCTTTTATTACAAGACTTTTGGCTACTTTTGCAAGGCAATGTACAATGTACGGATTATATGCCAATCATAAGTGTTGCAAATTAACTGATTGTCGAACTTAAAATTGATTTGATAAGAAACAGATAGATACACAAGAATGAAACGCAAAGGGGTGTACTATTCTAAGAATAGGTTCCCAACAAGAGACTTATATTGAGATGTTATAACCTCATAATATTAACTAAGCGTTTCCGTTCTATACTTTTTGGATATTGAGCTTTAATGCTCTTGTTCTCTCCCCTTTGAATACCGCCAATTTTCAACGCATGAGAACAAGCAGTAGGAAGGTTCACGCTCACAAGGCGTGGACTGTTCCTTGCTTGTTATGCGTGTAGGTCACTTGGCGGTAACCTAAAAGGGAAACAAACATCGGAACGGTTGCACGCCTTTTTATTTATCAAGAACTAATATGCCTATAATAGAAACTATCGGCGGCGTTTTGGCAGCACGGACAATAGGAGGCTTTATTACAAAGATTACAAAACGGATATTTCCATTCAAGGGAAGTAGTGACGAGGAAAGAATGTTGTATCAACACCAACTTTCAGAAAGACAATCTGAAGTTAGAAGACAATTTGAGGAAAGCCTTCATGCCGCAGGATTAGCCAATCAAAGGGAAATAAACCAATTGACAGCCTTCTTCAACAGACAGACTACATTACAAAACAGCATATTGAGTTTTTCCAACTCATTAAAATCAAGAATGTTTGATGAAGCTCTAAGAAACTATCCATTGAACATTCCGCCCCTTGTATTGTTACAGAATGCAGGGGTATCAACAAACTCTGTAACGGGGGAATTAGTAGTTGATGACCCAATAGCAAAAGAGATTTTGAGCATCTGTGACAATGGCACATACCAAAAAGAAAACCTCTTGTCAAGATACAAAAATGTTTTTAAGAACAATCCAGTTGCCCTCAATGTGTTTATTACTCCATTGATGATGGATTCACGTGTGGTTTTGCGTGAGAGAACCACAACAATGGTGTGGGACAATGTGTTCCAAAATATAGAATCTTTATTCATTAATGAATATAACAGATGTAGCGAACGCCCAGTGAATTTTTATCCTGCTGCTTGGAATCAAAACGCAAAGCCAGGTTTGCATGCAGCAGAGATATTGTATTTTTTCACTAAGGGTATGCCGGTTGTTGTGTTAGAGCCGAGGTATGACGGCAAACAGATTCGCTTTGTTTTCTCATGTTGGGGTGTTGGTGCTGAACCTGAAAAGCAGATACGCCAAGAAATTGATTTTGATATAAATTGGAATGATATTGTACTCCCTGCAATGTACAATCGTTCAAAGGAATCGCTAAATAAAATCAACAAACTCAAGGAATTTCCGTCAATGGTTGCAGATGCTAAGAAAAAGCTTGAGCACAATGTTTTTATGTACGAGAAATTACGCGATATAGATGGGTTGGAAAACAATCCTATAACGGAAGACATCAATAAGATATTTTTCTTGACAAGCGATGATTATGCCCCTGTTGCAAAACTCATATCGGATGCCTTGGGCATCTGTGTCAGTTTGATAGCCGATGTTCACCATTTGACTTCCAGAGGTATAAATCCTCATTTCCCATCTTTATTGGACTCCAGATTTGGTAACGCATTCCAATTCTTGACGAAGCCTGAACGTCATGAACTTATGAATGCAATTAATGGTTTGATGAAGTCTGCTTATATGGAATTGCTCTTGGGTGATTACAGTGGTGATACAGAGTTTTCAAATTTTGAAGCTTCAATAGAACAACAATTTGAATTGCTTGACTCTACTTCTGCTTCTGGAATAGTTGACAAGTTGGACAGTGCAATAGAAGAACATGTAGGCAAAGAAGAAAGAATACGTGCCAATGACGAGATTCAATCAAAAACGATTCCAGAAATTATAGACATGATTAATGAAAGATGTGCATCATTAAACATAAACAAGCAATCATTGTCGGATAAAATAGTATCTTTAAGAGACGTTGATCCAAGTTTTGTTTCAATGATTGAAGAACTATGTGAACAACAATTAGTTACATTAGAAGAAATTGCAAAATAATGAAGATGTCAAATATAAACATTTGCCATAAATGTGGAACTAAGGCAGAATTGTTCTACTGCCCAAACTGTGGGGAAATCTTTAGTTATCCATCCTTTATTGGAGGTAACGATAGTAGAAAGAAATCCTTACAGACTTTTATTTCCAATGTTATTGCTGTCGCAAAACAGCAAAAGCTAAATGTGTCTGAAGCAATAGGTGGTAGCTCAATTAGAAATGCCATCTATCGCAAGTACTATGAGCATATTGCATATTTGCAAAAATTATGTTCAAACAAAACTACTTATTCATATTTTATGAACAGCGGAATCAATATGTTTGAACAGATGAATTCTTTTGCGGAAAAATGCGAGTCGGGATATTGTCAAATAGCTGTGGTGGGTACAGTTAAAGCTGGAAAATCTGCTTTTATCAATGCCCTTATAGGCAAAGAGATAGCGTCAAGTTATCCTACTCCAGAAACAGCTTCTGTTACAAAATTTAAGAAGTCTGAAATTGGAAATTATGTCAAGGTTGCATTTTATACAACCAAAGAATGGAAAACTTTATGGGACAGCGTACATAGCTCCACGGCAGAAGCTATAGAAGGTGATGAAAATGAAGATTTTATTCATCTTTATGAAAATCTTCATGCAGAAGATATTCGCGCAAAATATTTGGATAAACAAGCTGAAGTCTTCAATGTTAATAGCATTGAAGAACAGAAGGCATACATAGACAAATTTACTTCAGCAAGATTTCCTGAACATTTCTTTGCAAAGGAAGTAGAAGTAGGTCTTTCTGACTTCTTTGCTCCATCCAACGTGGTTATTGTTGATACCCCAGGATTGGACGATCCTGTTCCTTATAGAACGAACATAACACGCCGTTATCTCCATAAGGCAAATGTTATTCTGCTTTGTATTCGATCTAACCGACCAGAGATCTCGTCTACAGAGTTGACACAACTGTCTTATATTTTTCAAGAGCTGAGATACTATAAGGACAGAATTATCACAATCGGAACTCAGATTGATGAGCCTGATGATATGTTAAACTACTGGAAGAATTACACTTTACCAGAATATTTGAAGTATCTGTCACGTTCCACACTCTATGGTTCAAAAGAAATTGCAGAGAAACATATATTTCCATTGTCAGCTTTCTACTATTTCTATATACAAAAGGCTATTGATAATCCTCAAATATTCATTGGAAAAACAGAGGAAGATAAAAAATATAAGAAAAGAATCTCTGAAATTGTAAGAAGATACTATGACGTTCCTGAATATGGCGATTTGGTTGATGAGTATGGTACAGAAGAGGCAAATAAACGTTTCAAGTCACCAAAGCAAATATTTGAGGAGCATAAGGAAGAATTATTGAATATGACGCAGGTTCCAAAAGTTAGGAAGATGATTCTTGATGGTCCGATTAAGAATGCAAATGGGATAATTCTAAGTGACATAGAGTCGTTGTATAAACTTCTAATAAACGAGGTACGTAATGTATCAACAGATATAGCATCTCATAGAAATAAAACGATTGAGATGTCAGAATCAAGTGATGTCTTAGAACGTATTTCTACATTGGAAAAGAGAATAAAAGAGGAAAAAGTACTTCAAAGAGAGCAGGCTGACAAACTAAGTGGGTTACTCTCTGATTTGGAGAAATATTCACAAAACGCTTTAAACAAAATTAAAAGTTAACTATGGGATTTTGGAAAGCAATAACAGAACATGCAGAGAAAGCATGGAACAAGACTAAAGAAATTGGAGCTAAAGCTGCAAAATATGCAGGTGAAAAGCTGCAAAAAGCAGGAGAATGGATTTCAAACTTAGGCAAGAAAGGAGACGGACCTAAAATTGAGAATTTTTCAAGTGGTTCCAATTCTGGTACAAGTAGTCCTTGTTCATCACATTCAGCAAATGAAGAAGAAAGGAAGAGAAGACGCGAAAGAGAGAATAAAGCTATAACAGAATATCAGAATCAGATTGAACAGAGAGCTAAATCTCGTGAAAACGCTGTTAAAAGGGCTTATTTGAAAATCTATAATGAATATATCTCAGATTTCGCAAACGTGTTTGAAGAGGATGTTATTAAGGATATAAAAACTTATGTTGAAAAAAGATCAAACTCTTTTATCAACACTCTTCGAGATGAAGTAAACGAAAAAGTAAACTCTTCGTATCAGCCTTGGAAACAATTGGTTTACAGTCACCCTTCAACAGAGAGACTGCAAGCATATTGTGACAAGGTTTATACGGAGGCTGACAATAATTTGTTGGACTTACTGCAAGAGTCGATAGAAGATACTAACAAGTATATTAGTCGCTGCATAATCAAGTACAATGAAGATAAAGCGAAAGCTCTATCAGATATGAAGAGTAGCTTGATTAAACTCACTTCTGATGAAGAAACAAAAGCAAAAGAGTTGCAAAAGATTGCAGAGGAACTTGTTGTCGCTCAATTCATTATAAATGAAACCTATTTGTAAAAATAAATATGAACATTATGATTTATATATTCATAGGAATTATAACCTTCGGAATATTATATTGTGGATATTGGATGTATATAAAACTATCCACCGCAGATACTCGTCTTCTTCAGTTGGTGAATGAGATTAATAGAGTAAAGGCAGAACTTAGAAGTAGCAAAAATGAATTGGCAAATGCAATTAATGCTAACGGCAGATTCGTTGTTTCTCGTGTTATGTCTGAAAGTCAATCTGTGAAACAACTTCTCAAAGATCAACTACAATTTAGAGCCAATGAATTGAATAAAAGCATTGAATTCAGTCGTGAGGGAATTGATAAATTAATCTGCATTGTGAATGATTTTCAGAATCAGGCAAATATAAAATTGAAGAAAAATGCTAACAGGATGGATGACTTGGAAAAATCTGTTACTAGCAATATTACAAGTTCCTTAGGTCGTATGCAGACACTCATTACCTCTTTTATGCAACAATTGAATTCAAATACTGTAAAATTCAATAATGATTTAGAGAAGCATTTGAATCAAATGGAAAAATCAAACGGACAGCATTTCGGTCGTTTTGATGCCTCAATCACATCTTTGACAAAGTCTATTCAACATCATACAGAAACCATTAGTTCATCATGTGAATGGATGGTTGAGAGAGATAGAGAATTGCACAAAGCAACAACAAGTCGATTTGAACAATTAAACAGTAATTTCTCCGCGTACCTTCGACAATTAAAAGAGTTTGATAAATTGCTAAATAACTTCCAAATAATTTATAAGAAGATACAAGAAGAGGAAGAAAAGATAAACAAGCAAGAAACATCTCTTGTTGGAATGGTCGATAGACACGCTCAAATATTTGAGATGACTGCAGAAATGAACAAAACATCTAAAGAGATTTTCGAGTTCATGAAACTTTATCTGATTCGCTCCACATTTGATACACTAAAAACGAAATAAAAATATGTTTGATGATATCGAAATAAATGATGGTATGGATTTTTGTGAGAATGAAACTGAAGAATTTACATCTTCGGAGTCACTGCATAGTTCATACATTAATGACGATTTTGACCATTTTGATTCCTCAGTAAATATATTTGATTTGCAGGCTGATAGTATAAACACTGCGGAGTCTTTCTTGCATTGTTATGGAGGAACATTAACTATAGATGACGTTAACGCATCCATCCATGACGCTTCTGTGTTTTTTAACATGGAGTCTCCAATGATAGTTTCTGAAGGATGGACAACAGGTGTTTTTAATAGAGACCTGACTACAGTTAATGACGATGTCCTAATATTTAATCCTGAGCAACTTAAAAGCATGGGTATTACAGAAAAGGAGGGTTTGGATTTGGTTATGACTCATGAGAATACCCATCGTGCATTACAAGGCGTAAGCTCGGGTTTTTCTGACCATCAAGAAGAATTGTGTTGTGATTATATGGCAGGAGTAAGGGCTGGACTAAATTCCATTGATACACAGCAAATGATAGGTTCTTTGATAGAAACTTCGGAAACACTTACCCATCCAGCTGGAATAGTACGTGTAAAGGCAATTCAAGAAGGTCGTGAATTTGCTGAGAATTATCAACGAGAGAATGGGCATTCACCTACATTCGAGGATTGTTTAGAGCACTTCCAAAGTTCAGATGCCTTTCTATTAACAGATAACCCGTTGGCTATAATTCAAAATCCGACAGCAGAAGGTATGTCTGAAACAAACATATCTAATCATTCTAACGAAGATTTCCATGGTTTTATAAATGACAAAGAATGGCATCTGAAAGAAGCTGATGCAGCACAGAAAAACGTAGAATATCACGAAAAGCGCACAAATGAAGCTATCGCTCGTGGAGATCTTTCTGCTGCCAAAGACCATGAGTCAAGTGCTGCAAGATACAGGAAACAAGAGCAGGAACATATAAAGTCGGCTCAAAAAAGTACAAAATAAAAATGTTGCATTCTTTTGTTCTGTTGGAAATCCAAGATGCTCATATATATTGTGTTAGCATCTTGGATTTAGCAATTTAGAGATGTGTCGTTTCCCATTTTTTTTTTGAATAATTTTCTCATCATTATTTGGCAGTTATTTCAAACATTTTTTTCTCCAAGGGTAAAATTGAGCTTCATTTGTCCATAAAATCCTAATTTCATCAGTCTTCAAATTTTGAGATTGATGTTTTATGAATGAGTTTTCTCTTCTGTTTCTAAGTAACCCTGCATTGTCCCTTGCCAAGAAAAGCGTCAATCCGATTGATAAAGCCCATGAACACAAAATGAGTATAAATATGAACTGTCTGACATGGCGAGAATACCAAATACGCCTTATCCAGTACCAGAGAATGGTGCATAGCAGAAATGACGGTACTTCTTTTAATGTCTTGGGCATTGATGGCTGCGTTACGCCAACTTTTGCTTTCACCCCCATTTTTTTACAGATAAAGTCCAATGTATTGCCAATAATCTTGATACAATCATCAGATTTCTTATACCTGTCATTCAATGATAAAGCCAAAGCTCGTTTTTTTCTATAATGTTTAGAAGTCCCTCGCATCTGGAGAGGACAATATCATACCTTTCAGATAGAGTCCCCATGTACTCACCTTGGGTTGGAATCTGCTTTTCTACTTATAAAAAATGTAGGAAAACAGTATGATAGGCTACATTTCTATTGGTTCTTATAGAATAAAAGGGGATGATTAGCAATCACATCCTTTAAAAGGGTCGTTTCAACCGTACCCCTCTGAAATATCATTGGATAACTCTTGTTTGTCACATTTTGAGTTCGGTTGAAACATTCCTATTCAAACACTATTTGGTAGTTTTTAATGTAAGCGAAAGTTAAAGACGTTAAATATTACACATTTCGTATCAATATAGAATCCACACAGTCACTTTTCTACCGTTTAGAACGTATAATACTGATAATCAACTAATAATAGATACTACAAATGTAGCACATTCTTTTGAGGGATGCAACTAAAAGTAAATAAAATTAGTAGCGATAGTTTGTTGAGGCTGTCAGAAGGATTATTGAGGCTGGAGGATAGCTTGTTAAGGCTGGTAGATAGGCTGGTAGATAACCCGATTTTTTCAGTTGTCTGCCAGCCTTTATCTTGTTTATATTCAACGTGTTATGTCGAAACTGGAAGATATGGCAGATTTTTTCACGTACAGTGTTGTTATATGTATAAGTAGTTTGTGACTTGTTAAGGCAAATAACGACCGCAATAATGACTTAAAATGACCGCAACGACTGCAATCATCGGCAGAATCGCTCAATTCCAAGCTGAAGGCTTTTAGAAGCCAACTGCGTGGGGTAAGGGACATTCCGTTCTTTTTCTATCGGGTATCGTTGGTGTTTGGTTAGCCCTGCCACGGACTTTGTCGGGTGAGCCACAAATTACCCAAATATCGGTATTGTATAAAAAGAGAAACGGTGATAACTTTGCAGATTGAGAAACAACGTGTTATAATATTCAACCAACAAGTTGTCACGGAATGAGAAAAGCAATAGCATTAATACTATTTTTGATAATATCGGCAGTAACAACAGCCAACATATCAGCAACATCAATAGCCATTGACGGACGTTTCAAGGTGTCGGGACGCGTGATTGACGAACACACCTTACAGCCATTGTCGTATGCCATTGTCAAGGTATCAAATATTGACTTATGGGCTACCACCGATGTCAACGGCACATTCGTCATCGAGAACATCCCCCAAGGACCAACCTCCATTGAGGTGAGGACTTTGGGATACGTCACCCGCACCGTGCAATTCAACATCAATCGCAACACAGACCTCAAGAACATACGCCTTAAGGAAGAAAACCTAAGCATTCCGGGCGTGGAGGTCACGGCACGCAAGAAATCGACAATCGGCACCACGACTTACTCTATTGACCGAAACACGCTCGACCACTCGCAAGCCCTATCGCTCAACGACATCATGGCTTTGCTGCCCGGCGGACAGACCGTCAACTCCACTCTGACGGACGACTCGCGCATGGCGCTGCGCTCCGCTTCTGGCGAGAGAGGCAACGCCGCATTCGGCACAGCTATCGAGATAGACGGAATGCGTCTGAACAACAATGCCAGCATGAGCGAGACGCAGTCGGCATCCACACGCAACATCTCGACGTCCAACATCGAAAGCATTGAGGTGATAGCCGGAATACCGGGCGTGGAGTATGGCGACATAAGCAACGGCGTGGTGAAGGTGAACACTCGTCGCGGACATACGCCATGGATTATGGAGGCGTCGATGAATCCGTATACACGTCAGGTGGCGCTTAGCAAGGGCATGGCATTGGCGCATAATGCCGGTACGCTCAACTTCTCGTTGGAACACGCACGCTCATTCACCGACATAGCATCGCCTCACACAGCGTATAGCCGAAACATCATGTCGGTTACATACAATAAGGTACTTCGCATAAAAGGCTCAAGCCTCAATCTGACAGCCAGTCTGACTGGCAACATCGGAGGATATGACTCAGAAGCCGACCCGGACGCTTTTCGCAACACCTATCAGCGCCAACGCGACAATCAGCTACGTGCCAACCTGCAGATAGACTGGCTCTGCAACAGCAAGCGATCCGGAGTATTCAACGTAGCTTTGCAGGCAGCCTTCTCCACAGCCGACCGACGCTCGGAGAACTATGCCAATACGTCGTCATCATCCACCCAAGCTTACCTGCACACCATGACCAACGGCTATGCCATAGCCAAAGACTACGCTGACGGCATGGGCACGGGCGACATCATACTGGGTCCGACGGGCTACTGGTATGTGCGGTCTTTCAACGACCAGAAGCCTTTGACCATGCAGCTTAAGCTAAAGGGCGAGTGGACACGACGCATTCTCGGAGCCGTGAACAAGCTGACTGTCGGCACCGAACTAAACTCTACACGCAATAACGGTCAGGGCACATACTACGACGACATGCGTCTGGCTCCCACATGGCGACCCTACGACTACAGCCTCCTGCCAACGATGCACAGTCTGGCGATGTTCATAGAGGAACGCCTGACGATAGGCAGACTGATGATCGTAGGCGGACTGCGTGACGACATCACTATGATCAGCGGTTCTGACTACGGCACCGCTGCAAGCCTCTCGCCACGAATAAACTCACGATATAATATAACAAAAGGTAGGCAATGGTCGCTCACGCTGCATGCCGGCTATGGCAAAAGCGTGAAGCTGCCGTCGTTTCAGGTGCTCTATCCTGCCGACACATACACAGACCGCCTCGTATTCACACCAGGGTCAACAGCCGACGGCAAGGCTTACTATGCCTACTACACCGACGTGAAACGCGCCTTATATAACAGAAATCTGAAATGGCAGCATGCCAACCAGGTGGAAGCAGGACTGGACGCAACCGTTGGCAAGGCGCGGCTGAGTGTTTCGGCATTCTGGAGCCGCACGTACAATCCGTATCAGACTCTGAACGTATACACACCCTTTGCCTACAACCAGACATCGCAGTCGGCTCTTGAAGGTTGCGGGATTGCCGTAGCAGACCGCATATACGGCGTAAACCCGACTACTGGCGTTATAAGCGTGACATCAGCCACTGACGGTCACACGGTGACGCTGCCCAACTCCACCCGCCGCACATACACCGCCAACCTACAGTATGTGAACGGTTCGCCCGTGACACGCTACGGACTGGAATGGGTGGCAGAGATGCCCATCATCAGCAACCGCCACACCTTAGGTCTGTCGCTGCGCATAGACGGCAAGTATTATCACTATCGTGGCATCGACAATACGCTCATTGCGGGCAGTCCCAATGGCATTGGCGACCAAGCCGAAAGTTCCGACGTAAAACCGCTTATAGGCTATTACGTAGGCAGCAACGTCACATCTGCCTCAACGGCAAGCACGCCAACGGTGAGCAACGGCATGCTGGACAAGGGATGCAGCCTCAACACCACTCTGACGGCACGCATACCACGACTGCGACTCATCATGACCATGCGTCTGGAGACAACATTGCTAAACTACCGACGCAATCTCTCGGACAATCGCACAACCATAACGCTCAATGAAGCAGGCGACGTGACTGGAACGAAATACACGGGACAGACCGACCATTATGTGGCAGTATATCCCGAATATTACTCCACATGGGACAATCCATCGGAACGCATTCCCTTCGCTGAGGCTCTTCTGGCTGCCAAGGACAACAATCCTACACTATATCGCCAACTGAGCAATCTGATAGTAAGAAGCAACACTGCATATTACTTCAATCCGCAGGATGTGTCGGCATATTGCTCAGCCAATTTCTCCGTAACGAAGGAGATAGGCAGATGGGTGAGTCTTTCGTTCTACGCCAACAACTGCTTCAACAACTTGGCGTCCGTTCGCAATGCACAGACCGGACTGAAGACATCGCTGTTTGACAGCGGATACGTCCCGAAGTTCTATTATGGAGCATCTGTCAGAGTGAAGTTGTAAGACTGTAGACGAATGGACAATAGACGAATAAAAACAAGGAAATATGAACAATATAACGAAATACTATTTTGCCCTGCTGCTTACTGTGCTGACCATATTGGCATCGTGCAGCTACGACGAGCATATAGACACTTACAACATCGAGGTGAGGCTGAGCGAAAGCGTAGCTGATGTTTCGGTAAAGATGACAAACAACATCGGCAGCACTTTCGAAGCTTCCACAGACGGCGACGGTATTGCCCGCTTCACTCTGCCCGCTGGCATATACAGTGTCAGCGCATCGAAGGTGAGCGACGATGAATACTTCCGCCATGTATGCAACGGGGCTTTGTCCGACGTGGCAATAGGCAGCACCAACACTAACATAATGTTGCCAGTCAGCGTCACAACCATGCAGACAGCCAACCCTATTCTCATAAAGGAGCTGTATAATGGAGGTTGTCAGAAAGACGACGGGTCAGGCAAATTCGCCATAGACAAGTGCATCATCATCTACAACAATTCATCCGAGACGGTGTCGCTCGACAATGTAGGCTTCGGCATCGTCGAGCCGTACAATGCAGAAGCCAACACCCACTCTTTCCTCAACGGAGGCAAGCTGGACTATGCCGACGCCGACTGGATTCCGGCGCTCAACGGCATCTGGTATTTCCAACCGGGCTGCACGATAGCGCCTTACTCGGAACTCGTGGTGAACGTGCATGGAGCCATTGACAATACGCAGACCTACAGCAACTCTGTCAACTATGCCAACGCAGCCTACTACTGCATGTACGACGTGGAGGCGACAAGCAGCGACGGAGGTAAGTATAACAACACCTTGTATTATCCCTCGCCTGCCGACGTCATTCCGGTCAGCCACTATCTGAAAGCGGTGAAATACGGCAAGGGCAATGCCTGGGCGATGAGCCAGACTTCTCCAGCCGTGATAATGTTCCGCACCGAGGGCGTAACGCCTAAGGATTTCGGCGAGGACAATGCCAATATGATATATCCGACGGGAAAAGATGGCAACATCGTGTATGCATGTCTGAAGATGCCGCGTAGCTGGGTGATTGACGCAGTAGAGGTGTATAACGCCACAGCTCTTGCCAACTGCAAGAAGCGCCTCACGTCCGATCTGGACAATGGCTATGCCACTCTTACCGGAGGCTACGGACATGCCTTGATAAGAAAGGTGGAAAAGACCGTGGACGGGCATACCGTATATCAGGACACTAACAATTCAACGAATGACTTCTATGAAGCTGAAAATAGTTCTCTTCGCTAATCTGCTGTGTCTGCCGGCAATGGCTCAACGCGACTTCCGGCTGACCGAGCAGCGTAACGTATGGCTGACATCGGACAACGCCGCAGCTCTCACCTCCTTCGACGACAGCACCATAGCTCACGCCACGCTCTCTTATCGTCACGACGAAGGCAAGCTGCACACCATATCTGAAGGAAAGCGTCAGGACGCTTATGATGCCGACGTGCAGTCATACTGTAGACTCTCGGCTGACGTTGTGGCTTACGGCAGAGCCACGTACAGCCGACACAACATCTCAGATGCTGCAGGCAGCATGCTTATGCCTACAATGCAGCTGAAGCCGTTTGACCTCGTTGAGGAAACAAACGACAATGCCGGCAACAAGAGTATGGAGACATTCTGCATAAACGGAGCCATCGGCTGGAGAGCATGGCGACGTCTGGCTGTAGGCGCACGCCTCAACTATACAGCCGGCACATACGCCAAGCAGCGCGATCTTCGTCACAGCAATACGCTGACGGATATGGACGTAAGGACGGACGCCTTCCTTGCATTGTCTCACAACAGTGGCATTGGTGTAGGACTGGTCTATAACCGTCGCATAGAGGCTATGCAGTTTAAGACCTACGGCACTACGGACCAGATTTATTACACGCTCATCGACTATGCCAACCGTCACGGCGAACGAGAGACTTTCGGCACCGAAGGGTTTACCGACAGTAAAAACCGTCTGCCACTGCTCTCAGAACACATTGGCGTGACGGCTCAAGCCAAGTATGACCGCCTGTTCGCTGACATCACGTACAGCCACCGCACCGGCTACTACGGACGAAAGTCGCAATACAGCGCGTCACACGAACAGCACCACGGCGACTGCCTCACAACGCATCTGCGCTACGACATGACACAAAACGTGGAGTGTCTCGTATGGATGGACTTGCACCTGACCACCGAAAGCCTTACATCAGAACGCGAGAACTATCGGCAGACAACAGCCACAAACGGCACGGCTGCCACATACTACGAATACTTCGAACCAACCAAGATGGCAGACAAGATGCAGACTTACGGCATGGCCACTGTGAACGCCTACTGGAAACCGTCGGGACAGATTTTCTTATGGCACATCATGGGAGGCACCCACTACTGGACACGCCGACAGACCGCCTATGTCTATCCTGACACATACACCACATCGCGCCACATCATCGCTCCGTTTGTAATCGCCCGACGCAGTCTGCTCACACGAGGAGGCAGGCTATGGTCAGCAGAAGCAGGAGTGATAACCACAATGGGCAGCTTCAGCCAAGCGGCAGCACACGCAGCCATCAAATACGAAATGCCCGTCAAAGGCACGCCCTTACGTCCTGCCATATCGCTCAGGTATGACTTCCACCAAGCCACCGATGGCGACATGAAAGGACTGACACGCAACACGCTGACCGTAACGGCAGCAGCAACATTTTAGGAAACAACTTTTAAAAAATCAGAATATGAAAAAAATCTTTACATTTATCTTCGCTTGCATAGCAGCGATGACAGCAACGGCTCAGAGCGACGGCTCTACAGTATCATGGGGGCTTAACGGCACCGGCACGGAGGCAGACCCTTACATCATCAGCACAGCAGCCGACTTCGCTGCAATGGCAAACAACTGCAACGCAGACCACAAGGGAACGGGCGAGTACTTTAAGATGACTAACGACATCGACTTCTGCGGCTCGGAAGCCAACCCGACGCAACTGCCTGCCATCGGCAAGGACGGCAACGCCCAGATTACAAAGATAGCCTATGGCTTTGACGGAACCTTTGACGGCGACGGACACACCATCAGCGGCATCTATCACACCGAGAACGGCAATAATGCCGAAGGTAAGTATAACGCCCTGTTCGGATGCATTGACAAGAACGGCGTGGTGAAAAACATCGTCTTCAGCGAGAACAACCACATCACAAGCTATAACTACGTCGGCTCCATCGCTTCGCTAAATATGGGTACCATCCAGAACTGCACCAACTATGCAGACATCACAGCCACAAACTTCGCTGCCGGTGGTATCTGCGGATTCATGGTAAACGGCAACGGAACCGTGAAAGACTGCCATAACTACGGCAACGTGACGGCTATGACTTACGCTTCGGGCATCTGCGGCGGATCGCAGTCGGCCAAGAGCATCACTACGTACAGCTATCTTATAGAGGGCTGCACCAACAGCGGCAATCTTTCAACCAGCAACGGACTTGGTTCGGCAGGCATTGCCGGCTCTTACTCTGGCGCCATACGAAACTGCACCAAC
>ERZ1026882.764-NODE-764-length-15361-cov-7.692539_pt1 | contig 15361 bp, 13 predicted proteins | sample MGYA00380171_ERZ1026882 | MGnify/ENA primary metagenome ERZ1026882 (study PRJEB33269, sample SAMEA4719807) | human gut metagenome | biome: human-associated habitat; feature: organic feature; material: feces | place: Cameroon | collected 2013-10 ...
TTGGAAATGTTTGTGTCTAATTTCCAAACAGCCTTCAATCCACAGCTCATACAATCTTATGCTTCAAAAGATTTTGAAAGTCATAAGAAACTTTTGTTTAGAGCATCTAAGTTTTCGTACTATTTACTTCTAATAATGCTGATACCTATTGTTACTAATATAGATTTCATTCTTAATCTATGGCTGGCTGAGGTTCCTGAGTATACTAACTATTTTATTATATTTATATTAATATCCTATCTGTTTAATGCAGTTAGCACTCCGTTTGTAACATCTTTATTTGCTACTGGTGCAATTAAGTTTTATCAGATATCATTAGGAGTTACATTTTTGATGGGACTGATAATAGTGTTTTTAGCATTGTCTCTCGGAGCAGAGCCGTATTCTGTTTCCGTTGTTGCTATTTTTATACAGTTTATTTTGCTTTTGTTTAGGTTATATTTTACTCATAAGCATGTAGGGTTTTCATATAAGCAGTTTATTACAGATGTCTTTGTTCCTATTATTGCGGTAACAATATTATCAATATTACCTGCTTATCTACTTAAAGAATGGTCAACCAATATATGGCAAATAATTCTATCTATGACAATAGAGATTTCTTTTACAGGTCTCCTAATCCTTCTTGTAGGAATGAGTCGTGGGGAGAGAGATTATATAATCAAATCAATTAAACAAAAAATATAATATGACATTTATAAGCTTTTTAATTCGTGAGTTTGGACGAATACTTCTTAAAAAAGGTTATAAAAAACATTCTGATGTAGTTAGAGGTATTCATTTATATAGGATTACCCCCCCCGATATAAAAAAAACACCTTTTACGTGTTTGAAAGAGGTAATAATTCTGTTTAACTATTGGGATGCTTTTCCTGATTCGTATTTTAGATTCGGTATGTTTTTGAAAGAGTATAAAGATAAGGATAAAATGAAATCTTTTGTACCACAAGACGCCTATTATCGTTTTTCTACAGATCAAGATGTGCGCTATCACATTTTGATAGATGATAAAATAATTTTCCATGATATAATGACTCAATACGGATTACCTGTACCTAAAAGATATTTCACTTTCAGAGGAGGCGTATTTCGTCAAGACGCAGACCTCATTACAGATATGGAAGTAGACTCTATCATAAAGGGTATTTCTGATGAAAGAATTTTTGTTAAAAGGTTTACTGGTGGTGCAGCTTCAGGCGTGTCTATCTTCACAAAGAAAGAGAACGGTATATATGTTGACAAAGACGGAGATATTGTAAACGCAGCAATGATTCGTAAGAAATACACAAATCAAGATTTTTTCTTTGAGAAGCAAATTATACAGGAATCTGTCTTGTCACAATTTAATCCAGATACAGTAAATACAATACGAGTTCTGACATACAAGGATAAAGTGATTTCCGCAGCTGTAAGATTTGGAGGTAAGGGTTCTTTTGTGGATAATACTGCAAAAGGTGGTGTTGCGGTTAGTTTAGACATTGTTACTGGTAAATTGCAATCTTATGGAATGCGTGAATATGACTTGACTAGATATACGGCACACCCAGATAGTCATTTAAAGTTCGAAAATGTTTTTGTTACTCAATGGTTGGATGTAAAAAAACTTGTGGAAAAGACATTAAAGTACTTACCCTATTATAAAAGTGTAGGATTTGATGTTGCAACAACAAATAATGGTCCAGTTATTATTGAGATTAATACAGGTGCAGGTATATATCTTTCTCAGATGGGTAAGGATATAGGATTAAAAGACTGTTTTAATTAAACAATAAATATTTGTTAATGAAAGTAATAGTATTTGGTAATGACCACACAAATAGTGTAGGTGTAATTCAATCATTAGGAAAAGCAGGATATAAATCTATAGGTTTATTGTTTGGTGTTAAATCTGGCTTTGTATCAAGTAGTAAATATACAATAGGAGTTATAACAGCTAAAGATGCTCAAACATGTATCGATAAATTATTAAAGAATATTCCACCCAATGATGGTAAAACTCCTATCATAGCTTGTAGTGATACAGCTGCATTAATTCTTGAGAAGAATGCAGAAAGACTAAAAGAACATTTTTTATTTGAGTATGCAACTGGTTACTCGCTCGAATATTTAGCAAAAAAAGAGCATCAAGTACGTTTGGCTACAGAAGCAGGATTTAATGTTCCTAAATCGTGGAATTTACGAGATACAAAAGAGATTCCTAATGATATAACATATCCATGTATAATTAAACCTTTAGTTAGTTGTGAAGGAGCAAAGAGTGACATCCGTGTTTGTAGAACAAAAACAGATCTAGAAAAGAACCTAAATACACTTGGTCATACAAAAAATGTTCTACTCCAACAGTATATCGAACGTGATTATGAAATAAGCATACTTGGATGTGGTTTATCTTCTGGAAAATGTATTATTCCTGTAGTAGAACATAAACTTACTTTATATCCTAAATATGTAGGTTTGGAATGTTTGGCTAATATGCAACCCTTAGAGGAAGGTCCTATAAAGACAAGTATTGAGAATATTATCTCAAACACAGGATACGTAGGTTTGTTCTCTGTAGAGATGATGCATTGTAAAGATGATAACAAATTCTATTTTACAGAAATAAATTTAAGGAATGATGGGGCTGAGGCATTAGTTACAAAGTATGGAGCTAATCTTCCGCTGAATCATGTTGAGAATCTTCTTGGTTTTTCGTTGACAGAACAGAAAATCTTTCATCCTGGCTATTATATATGGGATATGCATCATTTCCTTTCCCTAATCCATAGGGATATTAGTATAATAACATGGATTAAGGAGATAAAAAAATCTATCGGATTCATGTTGTATTTTAAGGAAGACAAGAAGCCGTTTTTTAAGCAATACACTAACTGGATTTTATCAAAACTTCATTTAAGGAAAAATGAATCATATAACTAAAACAATAATAATAGGAACAAATCATCAAAACACGCTTAGCATGGTGAGGAGTTTCGGAGAGGAGGGGGAAAAAGTAATTCTTTACATTTATGGAGCAGAAAAAAGTTATATAGCTTCTTCTATTTATGTAGAGAGTGTCTCTTTCTTTAAATCTGCTTCAGACTCTATTGATGCTGTTTCTTCATATTATAAACAAACTGGAGAAAAGCCAGTTATAATTGCATGTTCTGATGAGATTTCTTCTTTGATGGATAAACGATATGACGAGCTAATCTCAAAGTGTTATTTCTTTAATGCTGGAGAAGCTGGTCGCATTACATCCTTTATGGATAAACAGAAGCAGCTTGAATTGGCTAAGGAATGTGGCTTTTCTACTCCAATTTCTGTAGATGCTTTACCTAAAGATGTAAATATTGACGATATTAATTACCCTTGCTTAGTTAAACCCAAGGCAAGTATCTACGGAGGAAAAAATATTTCCATTTGTCATTCGAAGGCAAGACTCAAATCAGCTCTTGCAAAATACAATCCAGATTACAATGTTCTTGTTCAGGATTATATCCGGAAAGAGTATGAGATTGTGGTTCTTGGCCTGTCTGTTGGTGATAAGATTATTGTCCCTGGATTTATTCAGAAACACAGAGAAGAAAGAGGAGGAACAACATACGCTACAGTAAGACCAATTACTGAATTAAACCAGAAAATTGTTGATGCTTGTAGACTTTTGATAAAAGAAATAAGATACCAAGGCTTATGGGGAATTGAGTGTATCAAGCAAGGTGATGATTATTTCTTCCTTGAGCTTAATATGCGCAACGATGCTACTACATATGCAATGAAAGTTGCTGGTGTCAATCTACCTTATATATATCAACAAATGGTTTGTAGTATTGACAATGAACCTACTGTTGGTGTAGTTAGGACTATCAATTCAATGGTCGAGTTTAATGATTTTAATTTTGTGTTGAAGGGAAAAGTAGGATTGTTCAAGTGGATTAGAGAATATAAGGGCGCTGAATGTAAATATTTCTATTCGAGTGCAGATCCAAAGCCTTGTACGATAATGAAAGCTGAATATCTAAATTTTTTACGTAAGCGTATTTTAAAATTCTAATATGAGTATATTTAGAAAGATAAAAGAGTCATTAGTGCACTATTCTTGGGAATTGGCATATTTTGAATATGATAAACAAATTCTAACTCAAGGATTAGATTTCCATAAGATTCATATTATTAAGAATCCTTATAAAAATAAGTGGTTTGCAGATCCATTTATTTTGCGAGATACAAAATATGAGTTAACGCTCTTAGTAGAGGAATTCGATTATGAGATAAACCGCGGAAGAATTGCACAGATTGTAATTGATAAATCAAAGGATACGATTGTATCTTGTGACATTATTTTAGACTTATCTACACATTTGTCATTTCCTGCAATCTACAGAATTGACGATAAGGTGATTGTACATCCCGAGAATTCTGCTTCTGGTGCCTCGTTTATGTATGAATACGATGAAACCTTAAAAAAGTTGATTAACCCGATTAAGGTATTAGATGAGCCTGTCACAGATGCTATCATCATTAAAGAAGCAGATAGGTTTAAAATGTATTCTACCAAACTTCCAGAACCTAATGGGTGCAATCTAAGAACTTATGTTTCAAATGAATTTGTTGGACCATACATAGTCTCTACTGTAGATGAATATCCCCATTGTCGTGCTAGAATGGCGGGACAATTCGTTACGGATGAGGAACAAATTATAAGACCAGCGCAAGATTGTAATGGTGCATATGGTAAGGCTGTTGTTTTCTACGAAGGTCATACGAAACTTGGTGAAATCAGGCCTACTACTTATAAGTATGCAGGTGTACACACTTTCAATAAACTGAAAAATACATGTATTATTGATATAAAGCGATTTGATTATCCGCTGTTCATTCGTTTTAAAGATTATATAAAGAAATTAAAATGAGTTTACAAATAAGGAGGTATACATTTCTAAACATTGCGATTGCTTTGTTTTTTCTAGCTTCACCGATTGAATCAATCTCTATTTTTGAAGGTTTTTCGATAGCAAAGCTTTCTGCATTATTCGTTGTTATAGGGTGGGCTACCCAAGGTTTTAAATGTAGATACTCTACCATGATAAATGGTTTTGTTGTCATGGCTTTGTATGCGACAGCATCTATTATTTGGTCTATTGATAGAAGCGGGACTACGAATCAAGTTATTATGTTTTTGTGGCCGAGTATTATAGTCAGTATGGCTATGTTTTATTCTATAAGAAAAAATGAAGATATATATCTGTATTTAAGTTTTTTTATTATAGGATGTATTATTGCGGCTATTTCGACTTTAATGTTTAGAGATGCGACTTTAGCTGCAGCAGAATATGCTGGACAAGAACGTTTGACTGCTTTTGGACAGGATCAAAACACCCTTGCTTTTTTATTATGTATAGGGTTTACTATTGTTTTGGATTTTTTTAGAAAAAACAATAAGTCATTGCAAAAATATATAAGTATTGGTTTGCTTTTTATTTTTGTTATAGTAATATTATCAACAGGTTCTCGAACTGGTTTAATGTTAACTTTTCTGGTATTTTCGCTTTATTTAATTTCTTGTGGTAGCTTCAAAAATGTCCTACTGATGATAATGCTTGTTATAGTGTTAGCACCATTAGTTTATAATTATATACCAGAAAGTATTTGGGATCGTTTTCTACAAACTAATGATTTGGTTGAAAGTGGAAATTTTTCTGAAAGAGGCGACATTTGGTCTGCTGGATTATTAGCTTTCAAAGATGAAAATTTTTTATTCGGAGTTGGATATTCAAATTTTAGTACAATGCTACATAATCATTTTGGATGGCAGATGGCTTCTCATAATACCTATTTGTCTTATTTAGTAGATTTTGGATGTATAGGATTTTTGTTTTTCCTGTCTATTCTTTTTAGGATGTGTAAGATTGTAATGAAAATATATAAACAGTATAAAGATGTCTATATATTTGCTTATTTAATACCATTTCTTATTGTAATGTTTGTGTTGGAAACAGAATACAAAAGATGGGTGTTTATGTTTGGGGTCGTATTTGAATGTTATTATCGAATAAATAGGATTAATGCTATACAAGGTCAAGCAAAAAATAAGATATGAAAATCCTACAAGTTATACCTACTCTTGGTCAAGGGGGAGCAGAACATTTTACGGTTGAACTTACAAATGAGTTGGTTAAACTCGGATATGAGTGCGATATTGTAACATTGTTTGATATTACAAAAGACAATGATTTATTTAGAGAGTTGAATAGAATGACCCATCATTATTCTCTCAAAAAGAAAAAAGGATTTGATATAAAGTGCTATATTCGTCTTTATCAATTAATAAAAGAGGGTGGATATGATGTGGTGCATGCGCATATAGGCGCAATTACATATACTTTATTATCGGCTGTTTTACTGCGCAATAAAATTTGGTTTTATGCTACAATACATTCGGAGGCACGTCGTGAAGCAGGTAAAGGTATTATGAAATGGAGTAGATTCTTTTTATTTAAACATGGCCTCTGTACTCCTGTGACTATATCCGAAGAGTCAAAAAAATCATTTTATAATTTCTATAAAATTAATGCACCAATGATTTATAATGGTGTGTCTAACTATATGGGGAATGGCATCTCATCCTTGAGGGACAATGACACACAAATTCTATTTATACATCCCGCGAGTTGTCAGCCAGTAAAAAATCAACAATTATTAATAAAAGCGTTTGCAAAGTTTGTTGAAGAATATCCAAATTCAAAGATGATATGGATGGGTAGAAATGATACCTATAAAACATTATATGAATCATTAATACCAGATATGGTTAATCAGTTTAAATATATAGGGCCTATCGCCCATGTACGAGATTATTTAGTTCAAGCAGATGCAATGTGCCTTTCATCTAAAATGGAAGGTATGCCAATAACAATCATTGAGGCTTTTTCTGTTGGCTGTCCTGTTCTTTGTACACCAGTTGGTGGTATTGTTAATATGATTAAGGAAGGTGAAAACGGAATGCTTTCACACAGTCTTTCTGTTGATGATTATTATTTCATGTTGAAAAGGTTTAGTTGTTTGTCTTCTGAAGAAAGAACACATATGAAATTAATGGCAAGTAAATCATTTGTAAGATATTCGATAGAGAATACTGCGTTTGAATATCTTAAAATTTATAGTCATTAAAAAACAAAAATCATAATTGTAATATTTTATGGCATATAAACATTTAAAATTCCCTGAGAACTCATTGTTCTTGGTGACAGGTGCTGCGGGTTTTATTGGCAGCAACCTTTGTGAAGCGATCCTTGGTATGGGCTATAGTGTGCGCGCACTCGATGACTTGTCTACAGGTAAGCAGAAAAATGTGGATATGTTTAAGGACAATCCCAACTACGAGTTTATCAAAGGCGATATCAAAGACCTTGACACCTGCATGAAAGCGTGCGAAGGTGTAGACTTTGTCCTTAATCAAGCTGCATGGGGGTCTGTACCCCGTTCTATCGAGATGCCGCTTTTCTATTCGCTTAACAATATTCAGGGAACACTGAATATGTTAGAGGCTGCTCGTCAGAATGGTGTTAAGAAGTTTGTTTATGCATCTTCAAGTTCTGTGTATGGTGATGAGCCAAATCTTCCAAAGAAGGAGGGTGTTGAAGGTAACTTGCTTTCTCCATATGCTGTGAGCAAGCGTTGTGATGAGGAATGGGCGAAACAGTATACTCGTCACTATGGACTTGATACTTATGGCATGCGTTATTTCAATGTTTTTGGTCGTCGTCAAGATCCTGATGGAGCATATGCAGCAGTGATTCCTAAGTTTATTAAGCAATTGCTAAATGGTCAAAAGTGCCGTATCAATGGTGATGGCAAGCAGTCTCGTGATTTTACTTACATTGAAAACGTTATTGAAGCCAACCTTAAGGCTTGTCTTGCTCCTCATGAAGCTGCAGGTCAAGCATTTAATATTGCATACGGAGGTCGTGAGTATTTGATTGACATCTATTATGGTTTAACCAAGGCCCTTGGTGTAGATATAGAACCCGAATTTGGCCCTGACCGTGCTGGAGATATCAAACATTCTAACGCTGATATTAGCAAAGCAAAACATCTGCTAGGCTACGACCCTCAGTATGACTTTGTCCGTGGTCTGAATGAATCTATTGAATGGTATAGAGCAAACTTGTAGAACAACAATAGTACATATAACAATGAAGGATACTAAAATTTGTGTAATCGGACTCGGTTACGTTGGCTTGCCTTTGGCACGCTTGTTTTCAACAAAATACCCCACTGTGGGGTTTGATATGAACCTGAAGCGCTGTGATGCATTGATGGCTGGACATGACGCCACTTTGGAAGTAGCAGATGATATTCTTCAGGATGCTATAAAGAATCATGGTTTCATCTGCACCAATGACATTGAAAAGATTAAGGATTGCAACTTTTATGTAGTTGCCGTTCCTACTCCCGTGGATGCGGATAACAATCCTGACTTGACTCCATTGGTTGGCGCATCGACCACAGTTGGTAGAGTAATTAGCAAGGGAGATGTAGTGGTTTACGAATCCACGGTATATCCTGGTGTAACTGAAGACGAGTGCATCCCCGTTGTGGAGAAGGTCAGCGGCCTCAAAATGAATGTAGACTTCTATGGTGGGTACAGCCCTGAACGTATCAACCCTGGTGACAAACAACACACCGTTGAACACATCAAGAAGGTTACTTCGGGCTCTACCCCAGAGATTGGTAAGTATATCAACGAGGTTTATGGTTCTGTTATCACGGCTGGTACTCATTTGGCCCCCACCATTAAAGTCGCTGAGGCGGCTAAGGTTATCGAGAACAGCCAGCGTGATATCAATATTGCATTTGTCAACGAGCTCTCCAAAATTTTCAACAAGATGGGAATAGATACCCTCGATGTCCTTGAAGCTGCTGGCACCAAGTGGAACTTTCTTCCGTTTCGTCCAGGTCTGGTCGGTGGCCACTGTATAGGTGTTGATCCGTACTATCTTGCCCAGTGCGCACAGCGTCATGGATACAATCCAGAGATTATCCTTGCCGGACGTCGGATGAATGATGGTATGGGAGAGTATGTAGCCACTGAGACTATTAAGCTGATGTTAAAAAAGGGCATTCAAGTTCTGAACTCTGAGATCATAATCCTTGGATTTGCGTTCAAGGAAAACTGCCCGGATGTCCGTAACACTAAAGTCATTGACATCTACAAGGCATTGAAGGAATACAACCTCAATATTACCGTTTACGATCCTTGGGCGAATCCTGCTATTGTGGAGCATGAGTATGGTATCAAAGTAGTGAGTGAACTGCCTACGCAGAAGTTTGATGCAGCTATAGCTGCGGTTGCTCACAAAAAGTTTGACGGGATGGATGTTCCTTCTTTGTTGAAAGAGAGGCATGTCATCTTTGATGTGAAGTGTATGTTGAACCGAGAAATCGTAGATGGCCGTCTGTAGGGCAAAAGATTCTTTGTTTTGAATATTCGTAGTAATACAAAATGAGAGTATTGTTAGCGGCTCCAGTTTCGGGACCAGCAGGGGGTATTTGTCGCTGGACAAAGCATATTAAGGCTTACTATGAGTCGTTAGACGACAAGCCCGTGAGTTTGGAGATATATGATTTGGCTCGTAGCGAATTCATCCCTGATGATATTCCTTTGATGCCACGGCTTAGGTTGGCGATAAAAGATTACGGCTCTATCCTGAAAGGTTTTAAGTCAGCCTTGGGTTATAATCAATTTGATGTGGTTCATTTAACTTCAAGTGCCGGTCTTGGCCTCATTAGGGATTTAATAATGATTAGAATAGTTCATAGTAGAAAAGTAAAAATCATTATTCATTTTAGATTTGGCAGAATTCCTCAACTCTTTGTGCATAAAAATTGGGAATATCATCTTTTGTCGATAGTCCTACGTAAGTCTGATAAGGTAATTATTCTTGACAAGAGTAGTTATGATACGTTGGCTAATGATGGCTATTCTAATATTGAGTTGTTGCCAAATCCTTTGGCCCCAGGAGTTATGCAAACTATTTCAAAATATGGAACAATAAAGAGAGAACCTGGAGTATTGCTTTTCACGGGTCACTGTATTGCAACAAAAGGGATATTTGAATTAGTTAACGCATGTAGAGGTATTCCCGGAATACGACTGCGTCTAGCAGGTTCTATTCACAATGATGTTAAAGAGCAACTTCTTGAAATCACCGACCACGAAGAATGGTTGGAGATAATGGGGGAACAACCGTATGATGAGGTTATAAGGCAAATGCTCTCATGTGACATTTTTGTGCTTCCCACTTATACAGAAGGATTCCCCAATGTTATTCTAGAAGCTATGGCTTGTGGATGCGCCATTATTACTACACCAGTTGGAGCCATACCAGAGATGCTAGAGTCGGAGAATGAAAAGCAATTCGGAATATTGACACCGGTAAAAGATGTTGATTCATTAAAAAGAGCAGTCTTATCTTTTTTAAGTGAAAATGTAATGAAGGAAAAGTGCGGAGATAATGCACGGAAGAGGGTGATTGAACGATATACCATGGAGGCTATTTGGCCAAAAATGGTTGATATTTGGAAAAAAATATAACAATGCAAGCATCGATGTCAAATCTTAAACAGAATAGTTTTATCAGAGGAGCGTTCTTTAGTTTTTCTAGATTTAAGAGTTACTTTGTGAATAAGAGTAAATTCGGGGAATGTGCACATAATGTAATAATTACGCCGCCAATAAATGTGGGAAACCATAAAAACATATACCTCGGAGAGGGTGTATGTATAGGAGCTTATGCATATATCTCTGCGACCAATGCTAAATTTATTTGTAAGGGGCATTGTGCGATAGCTGAAAACTTGACGGTTCATACGGGCAATCATGCGCGCGTGGTAGGAAAATTTGTCAGTGCGATTACTGAAACCGAGAAACCGAAAGGATATGACCAAGATGTCATCGTAGAAGAAGATGTGTGGATAGGTTCCAATGTGACGTTGCTTGCAGGGATTACCATAGGAAGAGGAACAACGGTTGCGGCTGGTGCTGTCGTAGTCAAAACTATGCCTCCGTATTGCATTTGTGGAGGGGTTCCTGCAAGATTTATTAAGTTCTATTGGACAATCGATCAGATTCTGGAACATGAGATGAAACTATACCCCGAAAATAAAAGGTGTAGTCGCGAACAATTAGAACTTATATTCGAACAATGGGGAAACAAAAAACAAGAAGTGGTGTATTAGATTGAAACGCCATTTGACATCATTTGGAACGTAATCCCGCCACACACACAAAAAAATATTTAACGGATACTTATGCCGAGTCGTCAGACATATAATCCAGTTATTAAGAAATGGATTCTCTGCATCATATACTAGGGATTGTCGTGAAATGTCAGAAAACTTTCTAACAAAATGATTGCCAATATGATAGAAATTTGTGTCTTTGACATATAAACAAAAATTCCTCCAACCGGCCAGGAAAAGCTGAATTTGGAGGAATTGCAAAAAACCTTGCGATGTCAAAAGTACAAAATTTTGCTGAAATAACACCAAATATTCCATTCACAGAGTTCGATTTTTATGATCTCTATAAATCAACATTCGAGAAGAGCGAGTTGGGTAGGGTAAAGAAGTTGCTGTCCGAAACTGCTTTATTATCGACCCAACCAAACCGCTGACAAACTACAAGTTGTTGGATGACATAATTTTGGAGTTGTCCAGCAAGTTGAAGATCCAACAACAGCAGGACATACTTGCAGAGATGTGGAAACCGCATATGCAGAATCTTGATACGATATACACGGATGCCACCTGCTATGAGAGCGAAATGCGATACCCAACTGATCCCAAGTTGTTGTGGGAAGGGATAGAGAAGAGCTACGAGACGATGTGTGAGATGAGTAAAAGACTGGGAACACATCGTCCAAGGACGCAATATCTTGATGTTCAGAAGGTAATCTGATTTATAGGAAACAGCGCAAGCGCTCAAAGAGTCAGAATAGAAAGATGACGCGCAGATTACTGGATCTGCTTGAAAAGATACTGAAAGAAATCAGGAAGATGGAGAGGGAGATGGATAAAGCCCGCCAATAGCTTACAGTCAAAGAGAGAGGAGACCTAGATATCATCACCAAGATGTATCGCCAGCAGAAGAAGCACTTCCAGAGCAAGGACTGTCGCGAGAGCATAAAGGACAGGATAGTGAGCATCAACAAGTCATATGTGAGGCCAATCGTGAGGGGAAAGGAGGTGAAGAGAGGGCGTCCGTTCAGTGAGGAGAAGAAAGAGAAAGACCTTGTCCGCCGGGAACTTGCCAGAGTGATGGCGACAGCGATGGAGGGCTCGTTTGGGACGCAGAAAGAGCATTATGACTTGAAGAGAGTCAAAGCCCGGACAAAGTTGACTGAAATCCTGTATATCTTCTTCGGCATCCACACGGCGAACGTGGTTCAGTTGGCGGCCAGGATAGAGCAGAGAGCTCGTTTGTCGGCTGCCTGACACGAAAACTTACAGTCAATGCGGACCTCTTATGGGGAACTATATCCTTGTTATGAAAAAAAATACAAAAAATCCGGTCGAGACGGCCGGAAATAGATATAAAATTGAAATTTTGATGAGTCGAACGCAGAAATTGAAGGAATTGACTGCTGCTTCGCTCAGATTGAAAACATTAAACGACAATCCCTAATTACAATATGCAGAACCTGGACAAATACTTCTTTGAAGGACAACTTGGTACGAGTTTATTGTTTTGATAAGTTTGTTGCTTCGTTACCGCTGATAGATAAGGAGCTATTAAAAAGAAAGAATGATTACAAATATACCACCCATCGACCAAATCAAAACTCTCGTCGAGAGCGAAAGTCTCTCGTTCTTGATAGGCGCCGGTTTCGGTAAGAACATCAGCACAGTCTTCCCATTTTGGAAAGAACTGCTTACCGATGCGATATGGGAGAAGTATGGATTGGACAAAGAGCCAGAACTGAACCAGAAGGAAGAGGCGCTGGTAAATAAGGTGATACGCGAGCATGGACTGCTTGGAGTTGCGTCAAAGATAGTTTCGGATGCCGGTTTCCACGAGGCGGTGGATGACTACATTGAGCAGCATACACCATATCTTGACTTGGCAGAAGATGGGAGTGTTGTGCTGAAAAAAGCAGGAAAAGAACTTGCAGACAAGGTGTCGCTTGACTGCCACCAGTTGCTGCGGCAGTTGAATATAAAGAATATCTACACGTTCAACTACGACAATGCGTTGGAGTTCTGTCTTGGTGACAAGAGGATATTGAGCAAAGAAAAGGCAGAATTGGAAGGCGATCTTAGAAAGACTGAGTATAAGAGAAGGTTACTTCAAGATGAATATAGCATTTTCCTTCAAGAAGCAAGGAGGACGAAGAACGGCCTTTCTTCCTTGACCAGAGAAGGAGAAAGTAGGGGCGATTTAAAAAGCGTGGAGGTGCACAAGGACCAAGAAAAGAAGAACAGCGAGTATTTAGAACGCTTAAAAAGGTTGGATGCAAAGGTCTTCAACCTCACCAACCGACTGAAGGAGATTCAGAAGAAGTTGGATGACAGTTATCTGGTTATATCGAGGTCATCGGACATCGCTCAAACGGATGATGGACGCAACATATACAAGATTCACGGAAGTCTGCGTCTGAGCCAAGAAGAGGATTACGGTTTTGATGGGGACAAACATGCACATTACATTATCACACGAGAGGATTATGAAAGCTATGAAAGGAAGCATGGAGCATTTGTCAATTTGATGCGGATAGATTTGCTCAGAAAGCGCTTCTGTATAGTTGGAGTATCAGGAGGTGATGCCAACTTCTTGGCTTGGATAGGATGGGTGAAGGATGTGCTAGACAAAACTGGAAATGAGGATGGTTTGCAGCAGAAGCACTCATTCTTTGTATATGCTGGAACAGATGACTTGGGCAGGGATATGAAGCAGATGCTGGAGAATCATTTCATCATTCCCGTCATACTTAAAGACTACTTCCCGAATGCCGCTGATGATACGGAGAGGGTGAAACTGTTTTTGGAGTACATTCAGCCGAACATCAACAACACGACGAAAATGGTCAAGTTGTGGAAGGATGTGGACAGAGCCAGCCTTGAGCAGGGTAGATCATTTTCGATGGACAAAGTCGCATTACGGCAGTTATGCGAATTGTCAAAGAAGAACATGTTCTTCAAACCGTCATCGCCAGTACATTATGCGACTGTTACTGTGGAAGACTCGTCATATCGCTATTTGAAAGATGCTGATGACGACAAACTGAAGGTGATGATTGCTGCAGCACGTTGCTCACTGCTTCCCGTGGAGCCCAGTTTACTAGCACAGATGAAAACCGCCAGTACGAAAAGCAAAGATACATACATCAAAGAAGGACTTGGCTATGTGACCCGCAGGCAGAAACTGCTCTATGCCCCACAGACATTGACAAGAGCAGAAATGGTTGGAGATGGCTATACCGCCATTCTGAAGCGTCTGTATTTGTATGACTTTCCTAACGAAAAGGAATGCGCGTTTACTTGTGAGACAGGACTAGACCGTATCCGTCTTTATTCCTTGCAACGGATGCTGTTTAGTCGCTCGAAGATTGACTTGCGTGAGGATAGCATTGTTTCGATGTTCGCAAATCCACAGGAGTTGACGCTTGTCAACGATTGGTTGAACTGGTTGGAAAGAGATCTTGAGAGCCCCATCAAGGAGGCAGCGAAGAAATACAGAGAGAATTACAAAACATACCATTTGAGTGAGTATGTGGAGGCTTATCTGAAGGAAATGCGTGAAAAGAAGGAGCCTGACCCATACGGAAACGTCACGGAAACCATTTACCTGGATGGTAGGCTGTTTGGGTATGAGAATGCAGCGGTGCTGCTGAACTCGCTGATAGAGCTGGGAGTGACATTTGCGGGACATACTGTGCTGACGGACAAAGACTGGGTGGATCTGGTACACGAACTGATGCCGTACTATCCTTATCCGATAGTATTCTATACGATAGCAAGAGGTAGCAAAGAGTCGGTAATAAAACGAGTGGCACAGGAACTGATGTATGACGGGCATTCATATACTATTGCATCGGATATTCTGAAACGCTTGTTGAAGGCTCTGTGCAATGAGAATGTCCCAGGTTGGATGATGGGTACAATGGCACAATTTACAAGGTGCCTGTTCGTGGCTGTGTCGGTGTCGAAATGGGGTAAGCCGTTCAAAGAGATAATCATCCCTTGTATGGATTATGCAGACAAAAAAGCAGAGTACAACACGCAAAAAGCTTTATACGGGATGGTCAGCGCTGGTGTGGAATATATGGTTCTTCCGCAATTTAGTTGAAGCACAGGTCGTTGAAGACCATTTTTCGTTTGA
>ERZ1026882.766-NODE-766-length-15343-cov-6.276884_pt1 | contig 15343 bp, 12 predicted proteins | sample MGYA00380171_ERZ1026882 | MGnify/ENA primary metagenome ERZ1026882 (study PRJEB33269, sample SAMEA4719807) | human gut metagenome | biome: human-associated habitat; feature: organic feature; material: feces | place: Cameroon | collected 2013-10 ...
AAGCCCTTGCAATAAGGGCTTTTTAAATGGTCGGGATGACAAGATTTGAACTTGCGACCCCCGCGACCCGAACACGGTGCGCTACCAGGCTGCGCTACATCCCGACATTTATTGTTATATTAGGAACCACATGAATTATAAATCGTAAATATTTTTTGTAAATTACTAATTGCAAAATTTTTGAAAAAATGTTAGAATTTCTCTTATGAATATTTTAGAAAATTAATTTTTATGAATTCGCAATATTGTACTCACTATTTTGTTGGTAATAGTACGATTTTAGCTGGGATTTTACGTAATAACGGATATCTTTATCCACAAAAATTAGACAAATCTAGTTTAAAAGAACTTGGCAGAGAATATCGAAAATATACGACAATTCTTAATAGTGTCGTCGCAATTGAGATTTTATTATTTATATATCTGATTGTTTTTCCTCACTTTCTTCAATTTCTTGAAGGTCAATTCTTTGTTGTTGTTTTTTCTTTATGTATGCTGCCATTAGTGGTGCTTTATTTGACTTATGTTGTGGCAAATTCGTTTTATGAAAAATATTTGGCAAACAAATTTGGAACATACAGAAAAACTGCGTTTAAACCAATTGTGAAATATATTGAAGATGAAGATTTTGACGAATATGAAAAAACTCCAAGAAAAAGCATATATGTAGCTTTGGTGCTTGCAATAATTTTCTGCGGATATATTTTGACGCCTTTTTTGATAAGTGATATGAATTTAGGAAAAAACTATGGTGGAGCTGAAAGGCTTTCAAATCTGTATTTGAAATTTGTTCCAATTTCTGCTGATGCGTATGCCTCTCGAGCTTACGCAAAACTTGAACAAAAGCAATATAAAGAGGCTATCGCAGATTTTGAATTAGCAAATAAATATAGTATGTCAGACAGTTTTTCTCCGGATATAATTGGCGTAAAGACATACTACATGTCATATTCAGATATGTTAAAAGAATTTGATAAAAATATTGCAGAAGAAGATGAGGAAGGTTCTAGATATCTTTTTCGTTGCGAAAAGGCTATTTATCAATTGAAAAATAACAAAGATACAAAAGCAGCTTATGTGGAACTTAATCAGATTTTGACAGATTTTGAACATGGAAAAGATGTTTATTTTTCTCCACATTTAGCTTACTTTATGAGGGGACAGGCAAGAACAAGATTGGGTGATTGGCAAGGTGCTAAAAACGACTTTGCAGAAGCACGAAAGATGTGCCCTGACTGCAAATACAGTTACGAAACAAATTTAATTAGAAAACCATAGAATATTACTCTGTTTGGTATTGAGTTTTTAGAATTTTTAAGTTATTCTAATCATACAAAAGGGAGAGATGTATGCTTATTTTAGAAGACTTGAAAGAAATTAATGACGTAATAAAAGAACTTGCAGAGTTTGTTCAAAATGACGAAACAGTTAAACCTGATTTTGAAGAATATATTAGGACCGTTAACGGAATGAACTTTCAATCCGCTTGTTTTAACTATATTTTTGAGAGAAATCTTAATCACAAAAGTATTTTGACAATGTTTTTGGAAAACTCTAAAAAGCTTCCGGCCTCAACTAAAAAAATCGTGAAAGCTTTGATGAATTCAATGTCGTCAATCTTTGAAGTTAAAAGAGTTTTACAGAACGGTTTTGACTTGAATAATATCATCAACGAAAAAACTTATGGTGTTGTTTCGCTTGTAAAAATGACATCTTTCAGGGGAATTGGTGCTGGTCAATACGTTGTTGCAAGAATTTTCAAGTTTGAAAAAGCATACTATTTGTTGGAAATTTCTGGGGTATTGCCTTCATCGAGAAAAGATGATGCTTTGAGATATTCTGTTGCAAAAATAATTCAAAATCCCGAACTTGTTTACCTTGATAACCCTGCAAAGCAAAAAGAAATCGAAAAAGAGGTAAAAGATATTTATGACAAATTCATTGAATTTTTCGGCAAAGATGAAATTATTACCACAAACAAGTTTGCAGATGACTTGATTGGTGCATTTAATGATTTTGCAGAAGGTGGCGAAAAGGTTGAATTTCAGGATAAAATTCAGCACCCTGAAAGTTATAAATTCTTTGATGTCTCGGAATTTAACAATTCTTATGAAAACTTCTTGGAAAATTCGTTAGGTGGTTTTTCTTCTCATAAGGAAACTTATGATGTAGGAATTGTTTTTGATAAGGAATTGGGGCTTTATGCTGTACCATTTTTTGAGACTTTTAATAAAATTTTTGAAGAGCCTGAGAAAATTGAAAATGCCAAAGCTTGTGTACAATTTTTCTTAGAAAACGATAAGTTTTCTGCAAATATTATCAAACGTGTTGCAGAACGCCATGAAAACTTTATGGAAGTTGTAAATAAGTTCTTAGGCACAAATTACAGTTTTGACGAGCTTTTGGAACATTACAAAGCAAGATATTTGGAAAACAAAATTTTCTCATCAACTACTGTTTTGTACAAGTCCAAGGCATTTTCAAAAACTTTGGGTATAATCGAGGAAGATATTGAAAAACCAACACTTGAAGGAATAGATTTGAGTAAAGTTGGGCGAAATGATCCTTGCCCATGTGGCAGCGGAAAGAAATTCAAAAAATGTTGCGGTGCAAATTTGTAATTAGCGTACTCGTTTTAGAATCTATATAATACCTCTCTCCCTGGATTAGGGGAGAAGGAGAGTGGGTGAATGGCTACATTATAGCAAGTTACAAAAATAAATTTTTTGTAACAGTAACTTTTGGACTTTGAGCTTCTTATATAGTATTATTGTCGGCATAGCAATGCCGACCTACTGCTGTCTTTTTAAATGTTGACTAAAGTAGTTACAAGAATGACATGAATTGCGAAAAATTAACAAAAATAACTTTTATGTAACTGTCACTCCGGACTGCGATCCGGAGTCTATTTCAGATTTTAAATAGCAAGAATTTTTCTCTTTTTATTCTGCTAAAACTTTATCCACAATATCCTGTGCTGTGATTTTCAAACAATCTAAATTCTCACAAGTAGTTTGTCTATGAGCCCAAAGACAAGGTTTTATAGGACATTTGTCATTTGCTTTAATTGCAGTAACATGTGCAGATTGCGGAATTAAAACTTTATCGTCAGTTGGTCCAAAAATTACATAAGTCCTTGTTTTCATTGCAACGGCGACATGTAAAGGCGCAGAATCAGAACAAATAAACTTTTCAGCTTGTCCGATTAGAACAGCTAAGTCTTTTAAGCTTCTTGTTTTGCCATAAAAGTTGGTAAAATTCGGTGAATTTAACAATTCAGGTGAGGAAGATAACTGACCCAAAATCTTTTCAATAACCTCATTATCATCAGGTCCACCGGCAAGCATAACATGTTTACCCTGTGCAAGAAGCAATTTAACTACATTAGCCCAAACATCAGCTCCGACAGTCTTAATCATACCTTTATTCACGCTCATTTTGCTTACTCCGGGGTGAATAAGAACGGAATTAACGATTTTTTCTTGTGTCGGAACATTGATTTCAGGTAACTCTGTTTTATGGTTCGTAATCGGTGAAATCAAGTCGTGATACATTGCACAGGCATATTGATTTTTATTTAGTGGAACCGTTTTTGTCAACAAAATTTGGCTCAATTTTCCTGTATCATATCCATAACGCTTTTTTATTCCCATAAGTGTCAATAAGATACTAATAAGCTTGTTTCCGCCTGATGAAATCACCATGTCAAAATGACCTTTTCGTGCCAAAAACACAAGTTTTAAAAGTTCGGTATACTTGTTTTTACCTTTGACGTCGATTAAAAACAAGTCGTCTATTATATCTGTCAAATCCTTTACACTCTTGCTTCTTGGCTCTAATGCCAATGTTATTTTTGAGTTTGGAAATTCTTTTTTTAAAGATATAAGTGTTGGGAGAAAAAATATTTCGTCACCAATTCCGCCAAAATTTATTGCTAATATGTTCATAAACAAATTATATAACAAAAAGATTTTTTGTAGTACTATAAGCTTATGGTAAATAAAGTTACAACTGCAACCGTAATAGGGCTTGATGCATACAATGTGTCGGTGGAAACTGATGTTTTGAACGGAATTCCGGCATTTTCAATTGTTGGGTTACCTGATACTGCGATAAATGAGGCGCGTGATCGAGTTCGTTCTGCTATAAAAAATTCAGGTTTTACATTCCCTGCAAAAAAGGTTGTAATCAATCTTGCACCGGCGGATTTGAAAAAAGAAGGTTCAAATTTTGACCTTCCGATTGCTGTCGGTCTTCTTGTGGAAGAAGAAGTTTTGTCCGAAGAAAAACTCAAAGACTTTGCGTTTATCGGCGAACTTTCTCTTGACGGTTCTTTGCGAGGTGTAACCGGTGTTTTGCCTTTGATTTTGGGATTAAAAGCACATGGGATAAAAAATGTTTTTGTGCCAAAAATTAACGCCTCAGAAGCTGCTCTTGCAGGTGATATTAATATTTTTGGGGCAAGTTGCCTTTGTGATGTCGTTAATCATTTTGCGGATTCAAAAATTACACCGACTACAATTGATATCCAAAACTATTTGGAAGAAGGTGCAAAGCAAGATTATTTATATGATTTTAAGGACGTAAAAGGACAACAAAAAGCGAAAAAAGCATTGGAAATTGCAGCCGGTGGCGGGCATAATATGCTTATGACAGGTTCCCCGGGGTCTGGCAAAACCCTTATGGCAAAGTGTTTTGCGTCAATTTTGCCACCATTGGAACTTCAAGAAGCACTTGAATTGACAAAAATTTACAGTATCTCAGGACTTTTGTCGCCAGATGAGCCGCTTATGACAAAACGTCCGTTTCGTGCAGTTCACCACACAGCTTCTGCAAACGGAATTATTGGAGGTGGAACAGTTCCAAAACCGGGGGAAATTACGCTTGCACATCGTGGAGTTTTGTTTTTGGACGAAATGGTTGAATTCCCGAGAAATGTTTTGGAAGTTCTCAGACAACCGCTTGAAGACGGTGAAATAGTTATTTCAAGAGCTAAGCATTCGATTAAATACCCTGCAAAATTTATGCTTTTGGGTGCGATGAATCCTTGCCCTTGCGGATATTTGGGTGATAAACAAAAGCAATGTACATGTTCTGAATTCCAGATAAGTCGTTATCAATCAAGGCTTTCAGGCCCATTGTTGGATAGAATTGATTTGCAAGTGGAAGTTCCGCGTTTGACATCAGAAGAGTTGTTGAATATTGAACCGGCGACTGAATCTTCGGCAGATATTCGAAAACGAGTTATAAAAGCTCGAAAAATTCAGGCAGAACGCTACAAAAACGATGGAATTTTGACGAATTCAGAATTAACATCAAAACTTATCAAAAAATATTGTCAAATTGATGCACAATCAGCAGCTTTGCTAAAAACTGCAATTTTTAAATATCAGCTTTCAGGCAGACGTTACGATAGAATTCTCAAGCTTGCACGCACGATTGCGGATTTGGATAATTCTGAAAATATCAAGCAAATCCACCTTATGCAGGCTTTGCAATACAGAATGTCTAATTCCCTGTCAAATTAAAAAATCCGGCAACAAGCCCAACAAGTGCTGATATTGAAATATAAAACAGAGGATCACGTTTTTCTCTGATACTTGCGATGAAAAGCCCGATTAACAAAAACATTCCCCACAAATTAATATTATTAATAAACATATCAACGCCAACTGCCGCCAAAAGTCCGCAACCGGCAGGTTTTAGAGTGTAAATCACAGATTGGACGTATTTGTTTTCTCTAAATTTGTCCAAAAGCTTGGAAATTATGATTATCAGGATTAAAGAGGGAAGCATTACGGCAGTTGTTGCAACAAACGCGCCGGCAATTCCACCGGTTGTAAATCCTGCAAAAGTTGCAACGTTTACCCCGATTGGCCCAGGGGTGATTGATGATACGGCAATCATGTCGGCTAATTGTTTTGTTGTGTACCATTTTTGAACGTCTGCTATGTGGTATAAAAACGGTAAGGTCGCATAGCCACCGCCATAAGAAAATAAACCGATATGGAAAAATTCTAAAAATAATTTTAAATATATCAGCATTATTTTTTGCCTCCATATTCAATATTTTTCTGTACTTGCAGCCATAAACCGATAAAAATCGCAAGAATTATGAGCCCGGCTGGTGGAGCCTTAAAAACACCTGACAAGATAAATGTTAGGAAAAACATTCCGCACGAAAACTTGTCTATAACGCTTTTTCGCCACATTTCTTTTACTGCAAGATAAATCAAAATTATAACAGCAATTCCGACACCCCAAAAGATGCTTTGGACAAATTGCATTTTTACAACTTGTTCCAAAATCCTTGCAATTATGATTATTGAAACAAAAGCCGGCATTACAAGACCTATTGTTGCTGTGAAAGCACCTGCTGTACCTCTGAGTTTGTAACCTGTGAACATTGCAGTATTTGCGGCGATAATTCCCGGAACACTTTGGCTAAGAGCGTAATATTCGCACAATGTATCGTCGTCAATCCAATGTTTTTTATCAACAAGCTCAGATTGCAAAAGTGGCAAAATTACATAGCCACCGCCAAGTAGCAAAGTGCCAACTTTAAAAAACGTTTTAAAAATCTGGTACAAAGATTTTTCCATAAGTTAATTATACAATAAACAAAATATTCGCTAATTGGGTATGACATGAGTCATTACGTTATCTTCTCTCCAAGGGAGAGAAAGTAGTCGTTTGAGCGGAGCGAATTACGAATACAAGAGAGGGGTTAATGTCAAATTGTAATAGTTCCCTCGATATTTGAAGTAGTAATGAAGGTTATTTTTAGGTGACTACACACCCCTCTCCCGCATTTGTAATCCTCGCTATTCGCTCGTAAACAACTGCGACCTCTTCCCTCGGAGAGGTGTTTTTTATATTTTGTAAATCCCTACAAATAAACATTTTTCAAATGTTCAATTTTAATCTCGGGTTTTAGGGTAATTCCGATTACGTCAATTCGAAAATCTTTGACTTTGTGCTCCGCCAAATAATATTGAACTCCCTGCTTTATATGTTCAAATTTCGTTTTTGTAATAGCTTCTGTCGGAGTGCCAAAAGCTGCTGTGGAACGTGTTTTTACCTCAACAAAAATAACTGTTTTTTTATATTGTGCGATAATATCAATTTCGCAAAATCTGGAATAGTGTTTGTTCCGCTCTAAAATCTTATAACCATTTCTTTCTAAGAAACAACAAGCTAAGTCTTCGCCGGCATTTCCACGTTTTTTGTTATCCATTATTGCTTGATTGTTCCTCGTGCAAATTTTGTAACATCATTTAGCACTGCAACCCATTTTGGACTGCAATTTTTGCTCCAACGAGAAGGACAAATATCTATTCCGCCACGTCTGGTGTATAATGCACAAACAAAAAGTTCGTCGCCTTCGTCTAGTATGTCATAGAGCCTTTTGAAAATCATTTCACAACACTCTTCATGAAAATGATATTCTGAGCGGAATGATGTCAGGTATTTTACAAGATTTCCTTCTTCTATGTGTTTTTTCGACTTGTAATACAAATACAAATCGCCAAAATCCGGTTGGTGCGTGACTCTACAATTTGAACGAAGCGAATCGAAAGTTAAAAAATATTCTTTCGCTTCATTTGTTTGTTCTACTGTCAAAACTTTCGGTGCTTCTTTAAATTTGTCGATTTTCAACTCTTTTTCATCGACAAACTGCATAATGTTTTGAAAGTTCTCGAAAATGTTGATTTTAGTTGCATTATTATCTATAAAGTTGACTTCAACTTTGGTTTGAAGCTGTTCAGACAAATCATGTTCAATCTTGTTTTTGCAGATATCAAGGCACTCTTTGATAGAAGAGCCAAATCGACTCATATTAAAAGAATTCAGGTATAGTTTTAAAGATTTTGACTCAACCAAAAATTTGCTATTTGGAGAGTATTTTAACTTCAAAAGTCTTGTGACAGGAATTCCGTTTGAACTCATTGCAGAAAATTCATAAGCGTGCCAAATATCCCAACCGTTGAATGGTAGGTCTTTGGAATTCAAGTTATATTGTTTTCTGTTTTCTTCTCGCGGAATAGCTACCAAAAGTGAAGGATCGTAATTTTCGCTTTCTGCAACTTTTTTGCCTAAAAACTTTGATGCAATTTCGTCTGTTTTCATAAGTGTAGTTTATCATGAAAAAATATTTTGCAAATTGTAAATTTACACGAAAAACAGGATAGACGGCTATTGAAAATAGAGTTATACTGGAAAAAGAAAGAGAGGAAGTATTTATGAAAAATTTTGAATTAAAAGTTGTTGTCGGGGGGGGGGCATGCGCTTAGGATTTACTTTAGCTGAAGTATTGATTACTTTGGGGATTATTGGGGTTGTTGCGGCAATGACATTGCCGGTTTTGATTAATGATTATAAGGCAAAATCTTTATCAGAACAGTTAAAAGTTTCTTATTCTTTGTTAAGTCAAGGATATGCCAAAATGTTGGCAGACGACGAAACTACAGATTTTAGGACATCTTCTTATGCTAGTATGTTGGAAGATGAAAATCTTTCAGAAGAAGATGAAATAAAATTAATAGAAAAATATTTTAAAGTTACTGTTGCTGTGCCATACGCTCAACAGGTAAAAGAGGGTTGGCCTGCCGGTAGTACAAAATATTCAGGTGCAACTTGTGAAAAATGGGTCGGAAAAGGTTCAACTTGGTATTTAAAGGGGCGCAAGCAATGCGAGGGCTTACGTCAAAATGTATACCGATTAAGCAATGGTGCTCTTGTTAGAAGTGGCTTTTTTATGAATTATTATCCAAATAAAGACAATAGTGGGCATCTTAAACAGATTATTGCAGAATTGACAGTTGATGTAAATGGCGAAAAAGGACCAAATACATTTGGAGAAGATGTATTTTTGTTTGTGGTTGGGCCAGATGGAAAACTTTATCCTATGTACGGAACAGATTTTGCTTACTATATGGAAGCTGCGTATAATAAAGATTTTAACAATGTTTATTATTTACGCTCTGGAACGGATACTTGTAAAACGGGCAATGGAAAGACTTGTGCAGCCGCAGTTTTAGAACATAATTTTAAAATTAATTACTAGTATTGGCGGGGATACCCCGCCATATTGGTTTTCGCATTTCAATACGGAGTGCTACAACTCACTATTTCTCAATCCCAGTTTGTAAAGATTATTTTAAAATTTCCATAAAAAATGTGTTTGTGATACAATATTAGCAACAGCTTAGACTTGGAAGAGAAAGGGATTGAAATGAGCAATCAACAAAATATGTTTGCAGATGGGAAAATCGTTCCTGTTAATATCAGAGAAGAGATGAAACGTTCATATATCGACTATGCGATGAGTGTAATTGTCGGACGTGCACTGCCTGATGTTAGAGATGGCTTGAAACCGGTACACAGACGTATTTTGTATGCTATGAACGAACTTGGCATGACTCCTGACAAACCGTTTAAGAAATGTGCCCGTATTGTTGGTGAAGTTCTTGGTAAATATCACCCACACGGTGATACAGCGGTTTATGAAGCTTTGGTTCGTATGGCACAAGATTTCTCTACAAGGTATTTGACAGTTGACGGTCACGGAAACTTCGGTTCTGTTGATGGCGATGGCGCAGCTGCAATGAGGTATACTGAGGCAAGAATGCATAAGATTACTCAATCTATGCTTGCAGATATTGATTGTGAAACAGTTGAATTTGAGCCGAACTTTGACGGTTCATTACAAGAGCCTTCGGTTTTGCCTGTAAGACTTCCTATGTTGCTTTTGAACGGCTGTTCTGGTATTGCGGTTGGTATGGCTACAAATATTCCGCCTCATAACCTCTGTGAAATTGTTGATGGTACAATTGCTTTGATTGACAATCCGAATATTTCTATTCCGGAACTAATGGAATATGTAAAAGGTCCTGACTTCCCGACTGCCGCTACAATTATCGGTTTGAACGACATTAAACAGGCTTATGAAACAGGTCGTGGTTCAATCAAAATGCAAGCTGTTGCAAGTTTTGAAGAAATTGCTGGCGGAAACGGCCGTCAAACTCGTACGGCAATCGTTGTAACCGAAATTCCTTATCAGGTAAACAAGGCTGCGTTGATTGAAAAAATTGCCGAACTTGTTAAGGATCAAAGAATTACCGGTATTTCTGACATTCGTGATGAATCCGACAGAGAAGGTATGCGTATCGTAATTGAACTTAAACGTGATGCGAAACCTGATGTTGTTAAAAATAATTTGTTCAAGTTTACTCAATTAGCAACCACTTTTGGTGTAAACATGCTTGCGCTTTGTGGCAAACAACCTAGATTGATGAACTTGTTTGAAGTTCTTTCAGAATTTGTTGAACATAGGGTTGAAATTGTTACAAGACGTACAATTTTCTTCTTGAAAAAGGCAAAAATCAGGGCTCATATTTTGGCAGGCTTGATTATTGCGTTGGGTTCAATTGATGAAGTTATTGAGCTTATCAAAAAATCAAAAACAACAGATGATGCAAGAACAGGTTTGATGAGCAGATTTGGACTTGACGTTGACCAATCAAATGCGATTTTGGAAATGCAATTGAGAAGATTGACAGGATTGGAACAAGACAAGGTTAAAGCTGAGTACGACGAACTTTTGAAGAAAATCGCTGAATACGAAGAAATTCTTGCAAGCCGTCAAAAAATCCTTAACATCATCAAAAAAGAATTACTTGAAGATAAAGAAAAATACGGTGACGACAGAAAAACTCAAATTTTGCCTGAACAAGGTGAAGTTACAATTGAGGACTTGACTCCAAATACTCCAATGGCAGTATTTATTACTCACCAAGGATATTTGAAACGTATTTCTCTTGATACGTTTGAACGTCAAAATCGTGCAACTCGTGGCAAATCAGGTATTAAAACTAAGGAAGATGATGATATTCAACACTTCTTTACTGCAATGATGCACGATAAAGTGTTGTTCTTCTCTTCAAAGGGAACTGTTTACAGCTTGAGTGTTTACGACTTCCCTGAAGGCGGACGTCAGTCTAAGGGCTTGCCAATTGTAAATGTTCTTCCAATCGACCAAGATGAAAGAATTACGGCAGTTGTTCCTGTAAGCAACTTCTCACACGATTTGAACTTGATTATGTTGACTAAGAAGGGATATATTAAACGTATCGAATTAGACAACTTCTCAAATATCAGAAGAAACGGTATTATCGCAATCGGTTTGGAAGAAGGCGATGAACTTAATTGGGTAAAACTTGCTTCCGCAAGAGATGAAATCATTATCGGAACATCTTGTGGTATGGCAATCAGATTCCCGATAGAAGATTTAAGACCTTTGGGCAGAAGTGCAAGAGGGGTAACTTCAATGAAGTTGAGATCCGGTGATGAACTTGTAGGTTGTGACATCGTTCCGAGAGATTATGACGCTGACTTGTTGGTTGTAACATCTGACGGATTTGGCAAACGTACAAAATTGTCAGAATTCAGAAGCCAAAACAGAGGTGGAATAGGTTTGATTGCAACTAAGTTTAAATCAACTGCATCAAAACTTGTTGCATTGACTATCGTAAAAGAATCAGATGATATTATGATGGTTACTGCAAATGGTGTTGTAACAAGATTGAATGCCGGTTCAATTTCTCGTCAGGGACGTCCGGCAACAGGTGTAAGAGCTCAAAACTTGACAGACAATGATACTGTTGTATCAGTAAACAAAATCTTAAATCCTGATGAAGATGAAACAGTTAAAAAGGACGTAGCTGCAATGGACGCAGCAGAGGCTGAGTCTAACGTTGCTCAAACAAGTTTGTTAGACGACGGTAACAAGGCTGAATAATAGCAGCAAGGTACGATTTTTCGCACCTGTTCAATATAATTAAAAGTCCCTTGCGATTATTACAAGGGACTTTTTTATATTCCGGTTTAAACATTTTGTTTTTTGTCACTAGAGGAGAGAACCCATAAACCTAGTGCCACAGCGGCGGCACCAAGTCCCCATTTGGTTGGATTTTTCTCTACAGATGTTTTAAGAGATTTCCACCAGCCTTCTGCAGATTCTCCAAGTTTTCCAACTTGTTCTTTAGCTTTTTCTGCCACTTGTTCGGCTTTTTCTGTTACTTGTCCGGCTTTTTCTCGGATAACTTCTCCTGCTTTTTGAGCTGTTTCTTTTGCAGATTCAGTAAGAGTTCTTGGTTGACCAGTGATATTATGTCCTTCAATTTTTGTAGAAACACTATAAGGAACAGTGGCTGTAGTTGTCGTTGACTTAGGTGTCGGTTGTGGAGCTGGTTTCGGAACCGGTTGGGATAATTCAGGAGCTCTGTTTCCAAGTGGCTCAACATTTCTCAGATCTTCTAATGTGCCTCCTACATAAGTGTCTGTAACTCCAGCTGCATATCGTTGTCTTGTATGTTGAACTGTTTGTTTTTGAGCATTTTCTGCAATTCTTTGTGCTGCAATTTCATCAGCTTTCACAACTCCAGATTTTGGTGGCTTGTGATAAGTTGTGCCGTGTTCTTGTGCGTATTTAGTATAACTTCGTACTGGTTGCAATCCTGCTTTGTTATTTGTGATTTGAACAGTATCTTGTGCAAGTGGTTGCAAGTTTGTTGCGTTTTGGAGAGTAAATCCATGTTTTTTTGCGTAATTTTCAAGAACTTTTGTGTCGTTTAAAATTGTTGTTTTTCCGTTTGGTAATGTTGCTTCATATTTCCCATTTGGCAATTGTTTGTATGTTACTGTTTGAACGGTGGCCTGTTGTGAACTTTGATTAGCATATGTTTCAGACCAGTTTTGATATGTTTTTGGTGGGTTATTTTCATATTTTGGAACCCACAAACCTGATTCTCGTAGAGAATAATTCCCTTCAATTCCCATAATTTTACCTTTTTAACCTTTCCTTTTATTCCTTTATATTTTTTACGCTGCGATGTTTAAGATATCGCCTTCATAGATTGGTTTTGTTGTGTTCCAATGTTTTTCATCAAATTCGTAACCATTGGTTCCAACCAATCTTTCTGTTTCCTTTAGAATTTCAGCATCTGTTGGTTTGTAATTTTCGTCGATAACTTCATTTTTAGCTTTTTGTGCTTTTTTGTATTCTTCAATCAAGTTTTTCTCTGCAATTCGCCAGAAATTATCTCCTTTTTTAACTTTGTATTTGCCGTCTTTAAATTCGCCAATACCTATTTCGTCAGACTCGACAGGTTCTGCCGGAGTAGTTGTCTCTACAGGTTTAGTTTGTTTGTCTTTTGCTGGAACACTTGGCTTTGGAGTTTCCGGTTCTTGTTTTACGGTATCATCTTTTTTATCATTGCTACAAGCTTTGTATAGAAGAGTTCCTCCGCCAATTACCAATGCTGCTAATGCCCCCCATTTGCCAGCTTTTTTCAAGGCTTTTAATTTCCCACCACTTTTTACTGTTTTGCAGTAGCTTTCATATCTGCTTGCAAGTTCAGGGTTGTTTTTCAATTTTAATCGTTTATATCTTGCCCTTGCTTCAGGGTTGCTTCTAATTCTTTTTAATTGCGCGGCACGTTGTTCAGGAGTTTTTACTCTTTTTTGTCTTGCTTCGGCTGTAGAAGCTGGTTCAATAGGTTGTTGAGTTGCAGCCACTGTTTCATCTATGTTTATAATACTCATCGGTTTTGCTGATGGAGCAACATAAGGTTTCCTTGTCGCAGCCATTGTTTCATCTATGGTTATAATACTTATCGGTTTTGCTGATGGAGCGACATAAGGTTTCCTTGTTGCAGCCACTGTTTCATCTAAGTTTATAATACTTATCGGTTTTGCTGATGGTGCAACATAAGGTTTCTTTGTTGCAGCAACTGTTTCATTTGATACTGGTGCTGCTATCGGTGCTGGTGCTGGAGCAGTATTTGAAAGTGGAGTTGGTTGTGTAAACACAGATCCTTGTCCTAATGATGTTGGATATTGACTATGTGTGTATATCCCACTTGTTGGTTGCCCCCACATGTTTCCGATAGGTGTGGTTTGATATCCTGTTTGTGGTATCGTTGGCTTTTGCGTATTAAAAGCAGAGTTGGTTGTTGTTGTTGTTTTCTTTGGATCTAGTTCCCATAAATAGCCATTGTAATTGTAACCTGAAATTCCGTCTAAACTCATAGTTTTTCCCCTTTTCCTCGTTTTCTTGTGTTTTGCTAAATTTTACCAATAAGAGATTAGCCTTTTACAAAAGCACATTTGATTAACAGGTACAACCGTTTGCACCTATTCAAATTGAATTTGCAAAATGTCTAATTTTTCATGTTAAAGTGATTAAAGCCCCTTGTACTAATATAAAAACATTCGATTTTATGAAATTGTCATTTTCGGGGGGGGGGTAATTAACAAAACTTAACAATAGGAAAAATATACTAGCAGGATAGGGGAGGGGCTTTCTGTTAAGACAGAAAGACGATAAGACGCTAAGACGATAGGTCGATAAGTTCGTTACAGAAAGCTGATTGAGATGCAATAGAAGGTAGGTCGGGGTACCCACCCCGACATCGCGAATATTATAAATTTAACGTTGTGATGACGAGAATTGTTATTATATTTTTACATCAAAAAAAGAACAGGCTCATCACCTGCTCTTTTTGTAAGTCTATAATTGTCGCAGTGGGCTACATTCAACCAAAATTTAAAATATGAATGAATGTTGCTCCAAAGGGCTACGTGCGTAGCACTAGTCGTCTGCGTGTCCAGCTGTACCAAGAACGTCACGCATTTTGTGCATAACCATTTCTTTAACAGCAGTTCTACCAGGTCCCATGTATTCACGTGGGTCGAATTTTTCAGGGTGTTCAACAAAGAATTCTCTGATTGTTGAAGTCATAGCCAATCTCAAGTCAGTATCAATGTTGATTTTAGCTACACCGTGTTTAGAAGCATAGTTAAGCATATCTTCTGGAACACCTTGAGCGTTAGGCAATTGACCACCGTATTTGTTACATTTAGCAACGAATTCAGCAGGAACTGATGAAGATCCGTGCAATACCAACGGATAATCAGGGAAACCAGCTTCAGCCAAAGCGTTTTTGATTTCAGCAAGTCTTTCGAAGTCTAATTTAGCTTCGCCAGAGAATTTGTAAGCACCGTGAGAAGTTCCGATAGCAACAGCCAAAGAGTCACAACCTGTTTCTTTAACAAATCTAACAGCTTCAGCAGGATCTGTATAAGTTGAATCTTTAGCGTGAACTTTAACGTCATCTTCAACACCAGCAAGTTTACCAAGTTCAGCTTCAACAGAAACGCCGTGTTTGTGAGCGTATTCAACAACTTCTTTTGTAACTCTGATGTTTTCTTCTAATGGGAATCTTGAACCATCAATCATAACTGATGAGAAACCACCGTCGATACAAGCTTTACAAATTTC
>ERZ1026882.767-NODE-767-length-15341-cov-17.890161_pt1 | contig 15341 bp, 13 predicted proteins | sample MGYA00380171_ERZ1026882 | MGnify/ENA primary metagenome ERZ1026882 (study PRJEB33269, sample SAMEA4719807) | human gut metagenome | biome: human-associated habitat; feature: organic feature; material: feces | place: Cameroon | collected 2013-10 ...
AGTTGAAGCTTCATATACAGTATCCGCAGGAACCCAGAAGACTTTTAAATAGTCAAATACATGATAACCATCAATGCTTGTTTCTCCTCCAATTGTCAAATCGAAACTGATGGTCAAAGAATCGCTTGTGCCGGTTTGGAAGAGTTTTTCTGCCACTATAACAGACCTCGCGTTTATATTATAGCCTGCTGTCGTGCCTCCATCTGAGGAGATAAACAAGGAGCCGCTATGTCCGGCAGGGGAAGTGAACGAACCCACATGCCATTGGTTGGTGCAGGTTCAGTTTTTCAAGGTCCAGCCATTGTCTCCTGCGGCTTCAAAGTCGCAACTGTACGGTAAGGTCGCGGGCGTTTGCCCGAACACCGCTCCGATAACGCTCATGAACATCACCAGAGCAAAAAACATAATCTTCTTCATCTGTTTTTAATTTAAGTGTATACTATTTTAACGCTGCAAAGATATAAAATATGTTTGGAACAATCCGAATTTCTTCCCTTTTTATTCTCCGGAAAAGAATAATGGCAGATATAACTTCCCTCCTTTTCCACTTCTTTCCTTATACTCTCCTTTCTCTTACAGGAAATCTGTTTTTTCTATAAATACCTGAACGCAAGCTATATGAAATATTCGGAACTTCCGGCAGCTCTTTTCATTCGCAGTACTCAGATTGGAAAAACAGACATTTGAAACAAATCAACCGAAACGCCGAAAGAAAAAATTAAAACGGCGAAAGAATTTCTTAGAAGGGCGTTCTGTTTTTCTGAAAGGGCGTTTGGGTAAGCATCTGATGGCGTGTGCTTTGCGTGAAGAGGTATTTTGAGATGTCGGGGAAGTATTTCGTATCTTTTTGATTAAGATTTACAAGGCGATAACGCCATCGCCAACAACATGAATAATAATTTCTCCATCCAAGGACTTTTCTCCGCCGATTGAGAAATTATATATATCTTTGCAATCGCATGGCAGAGACATGGTTTAGCCAATCCGTGTTGACACAGGGGCGGAACCGATAAGCCTCATGGCTCTCCGTAATAATGAAAAACCATAGTAATGTTTGCCGTAGGGGCTGCGGCACTATTAAAGATTTATGTATATGAAAAGATTTATTTCTTTCATGGCACTGTTTGCAGTGTTGTTTATGGGTTCATCGGTGTTTGCCCAGACAAATGGTTTATCTCTGCATTTGGGAGGCTCTCTGCCGGTGGGCAGTTTCGGCAAAACAGGAGAGGCTTTTATGGAAAAACATTCCGGCAATGGTGGTGCGGCAAAAGGTCTTAACCTCGGACTGAAACTTCAATATGGGATACCTGTTCCGATTTTGCCTTCCATAAGGCTTATGCTTACTGCGGATGTGATGTACAACGGTTTGCAATCCGATGTAAAGGATTTGCTTGAAAAGCCTTCCAAAGTGGCAAGTGATGTTTTTGATGTAAGCGTACCGAAGTACTTCAATATTCCTGTTATGGCAGGTGTGAATATTTCTCATTCCCTTTTGGGGGTGGTAAAAGTATTCGGCGAAGTAGGTTTAGGCGTTAATTTCAGAATGGTTACCGATATGGAAAGGACTTCTTCCGTTCCTACTTTGACAGGAGACACGAAAGATATACAGACTTCTGTGAATTTCGATAACGCACGCACTTTTGCATTCCAAGTCGGCTTGGGTGTTTGTCTGTTTAATCGTATAAGCGTAGGAGCTCATTATTACAATCTCGGTAAAACGGAACTCAGCGGTTCGCTGTCTTCTCCGGAAGAAGCGGGGGCTTTGATTAACTCAATAGTTGATGAAACAGGGAAGTTTTCCAATGGTGAGATAGGAACTTCAATGTTTATGTTGAGACTCGGCTTCCACTTCTGATTTTCTTCAAATGCAAAAACAAAAAAGGATATGTCTTGAAGGCATATCCTTTTTTGTTGTCCTGTGGTCGTATTATTCTGCTTTGCAATCTTGTTGCCGTCAGAAGAATATAGAAACGGCATTTCGTTACAATGAAAACGGCACTTATTTCAATCGCTCGCAAAGGTTTGATTTCCCGATGGCTGAGGAGTGGTGGTGCAAATGCTTTTTCTTGTTTCGTTTTCTTGTGTTCTTTACTGTTTATTCGTTGAGAATTTCTCCTATCGGTTTCCGGAGAATGCTTTGCATGGCTTTCTTTATGACGTATGCTCCTCTTTTGTCCAACTTATAGGGTTTCAACCAACCGCCCATTGCTTGAAATGCTCCGGGTTCGCCCTCCTTGGCAGGGAAAAAGTAATCGGACATTTCTTTTTCCTCTATTTTTTTGCCGATATAAATGGTGTCTATCTGGAATGCGTTTATTTCGGTTGTCAATGTTTGCAGTTTGGTTTCTTTGTCTTTTTCTTTTTTTGTCGGAACGGATTTATAGACGGCTCTTCCTTTGGCATCGTATGTTTTTGCAAAGAATTTGAGTCTTGCTTCGTTTTGTTGTAATTCTATAGGAACTCTTACCTGTATCGTATTGGTGAAGTTTTCTTTGTTTTGGCAGCTTGCATAGTCGGGTTTATGGTCTGCATTGATTACGATGTAACCTGCGTTGATTATGTATTGTTTTTTATGCGGTACGAGGTGGTAGTTGTTGGTCAGGTCTTCAAAGGTCATGTATTCCTTGTAGTCTATATTACAGCTGTATTCGATGGTGTCTTTTGTATGTGTGATGTATTCCAAAGCTCCTTTGGGTATGGTTACCATCGAGCAGGCTGCCGTGAAGATACTGTCGTTTGCGGGATAGTAATAGTTATAGAACTCTCCGAGACAACCCTCAGGGTCATCTTCTATGAGTAAATGAACCTTACCGCTTAGGTCAATGCCGTTTTGTATTCTTTCATCATCGCTTTTTTTGTAGAGGTTGACCCATTTGAAATCAAAAGGCATTTTGTATTTTATGAAGTAACTCATTTCTCCGCTGCAAGAATGAGTATATGTTCCTGGGGTTCGCTTGATTATGAACTCCGACTCCTCTCGTGAAGCGAAGTAATTGAAAATCATTACGGCTCTGTCTCTTGCCAAGGAGGCATTCATTTCGTTTAATGGTTCGGCATCGTCATACGCTTCGATGGTCATTTTGTAGAACTTATTGTTCTTTTTGTCGAAAGCGATGGAATAAATACTGTCCAAAATGTTTAATCCTGTTTCTGTGTAGTAAGCCGATGAGGGTTCAAAGCAGATGTATGCTTCTATTCTGTCAGGGTAAGGGTCAACGGGAGTTTGCGGCTTTTTGGTCGTACCTCGTTTCTTCTTCTCCGGTTGCGGAAGTATCATGAAATCACAACCATCGTTCGGAACATCGATAGTTTGTCCGTTAATTTCTTTTTCTCCGTTTGTTTGCGGATTTCTTCTATTTGCGGTTTGAGCCGACAGCCCTATGGTGCATATTACGGCAAGGGTAAATATAATATTTCTCATCATGTTGCTGTTGTTATTCATTTATCAGGTCTTTGATTATGCTTTCTGTTGTAAATCCTTCTGCTTGGGCGGAATAATTCAGAACTATTCTATGCCTTAGAACCGGTACTGCCACGGCATTCACGTCTTCAACGTCGGGAGAATATTTGCCCGTCAAAGCGGCATGACATTTTGCTCCCATTATAAGGTATTGCGAAGCTCTCGGACCGGCTCCCCATGAAAGATATTGTTTTGCTTTTTCGTTATTCGGTAAACTTAGTCTGGTTTTGCCGACAAGTTTTACTACATACTCATAGACATTGTCGCTGACGGGTATGTTTCTCACAAGAGATTGTATGCTGAGAATGTCTTCCATGCTGAGTATTTGCCTTACTTCTGCCGTCTTACCGGTTGTGGTACGCTTCAATATGTCAACCTCTTCTTCAAATGACGGATAATCCAACCAAAGCATAAACATGAATCTATCCAACTGTGCTTCCGGTAAGGGATATGTTCCTTCTTGTTCTATGGGGTTTTGAGTTGCCAATACGAAGAAGGGTTCCGGTAATTTATGATTTACTCCGTTTATGGTAACACTGTGCTCCTGCATTGCTTCCAATAAGGCTGCCTGCGTTTTAGGGGGAGTTCTGTTTATCTCGTCCGCCAATACTATATTGGAGAACACAGGTCCTTCGACAAATTCAAATGCTCTGTCTTTATTCAGGATTTCGCTGCCTGAAATATCGGAAGGCATAAGGTCGGGTGTGAATTGAATACGATTGAAACTCAATCCCAATGTTTTGGCAATGGTATTTACCAAGAGCGTTTTGGCTAAGCCGGGAACGCCGACCAAAAGGCAGTGTCCGGAAGAAAACATGGCAATCAATACTTGATTGATAATGGTTTCCTGCCCTACGACTACTTTGGCTATTTCCTTTTTCAGCTCATTGCATTTAGCAATTAAAGAGTCCAACAATTCGACTTCCGAAGACATATCAGTTTACTTTTTCAACCAGTTCAACTTAAATTCACAGGATTGATAGTCCGGTATTATTCTTATGTACGTTTTGGCTATCCTTTTCTCTGCCCATTCCTTGATTATATCCAATTTGCGAGAGCTTAGGGCAGACTCTTGTATTTTCCCGTAATCCTCCGTAAGGCTTACTTTGTGAGCAGGGATTTTTTTGTTGACTTTTATCAGTCGATAAGCGTTTGCCGATTCTGCTTTGAATAAGACAGGTTTTGTTATCTCGCCTTCGTTCATTGCATTGAAGTCAACTTTGTCGATATTGCTCATTGTCTCGTTTATTGCGTCCTTTGTGAACGAAGCTCCTGCGGTATATGGGTTTATTATCAAGCCTTGATTGATTTTAGATTCGTCATCGGAATATTTGACGATGGCATCTTCAAATGTAATCGTTCCTTTTTCAATCTCGCTTTTTATACTGTCCAATTCTTTTTTTGCTTCAAGAAGTTGTGCGTCCGAAACTTTGGGTTGCAATAGGATATGTCTGCAATTAACTTGATTCCCTCGTCTTTCTATCATTTGTATGATATGAAAGCCATACTGAGTTTCTATCACAGGAGATATTTCCCCGTCTTGTAAAGCAAATGCCGCATTCTCAAATTCGCTGACCATATCTCCTCTTGAAAAGAATCCGAGTTCGCCTCCTTTCTTGGCAGAGCCGGGGTCTTCCGAATAAAGGGTGGCAAGGGTGGAAAATTTACTTCCTTTCAATATTCTGTCTCTGTAAGATTCAAGTCGTGCTTTCACAGCGGCTTTTTCTTCATCGGAAACTTTGGGTAATTTCACTATTTGTGAGAAAACATATTCGTCTTCTGTCATAGGCAGGCTGTCTTGCGGGATTGACTTATAGAAGTCGGCAACTTCTTGCGGTGTAATGGAAATGTCGCCTGTCAACTTGTTCTCTATTTGAGCTATCATTATGTTTTCTCTAATCATATCATTGTAGAATGAGCGTATTTCGCTTATGGACTTCTTCATCTGTCTTTCCAAATTTTCTTCGGAACCGTACATTCTGACCATATATTTGATTCTGTTGTCCATTTCCCTGTTAACCTCTTCATCGCTTACGTTGATGGAGTCCACTTCTGCCTGATGAAGCATGAGTTTATTTATAAGCATTCCCTCCAACAAATCACATCGAACCGTAAACGCATTCTCTATAATGCCATTGTTTGCTTTCTGTTGCAGAAATGCCGTTTCCAATTCCGATTCCTTAATCATATTTTGTCCGACAACGGCAATAACTCTGTCTATTACCTGAGGACTTTCCTGCAAACTGCTTTGAGCATTAAGATTTTTGCAAAAGCAAAAAGCAAGGATTATAATCGGTGCAATGGGTGCGAATTTCGGCATTTTCATATCAATCATCTTATGCTTCTATAAACCTCTTGATTTATCTTGTAAGTATATTTGTTTCGTAAATCGTCTATCCATTCCTTTTCGAGCAGGCTTTGATAATCGGAAGTCGCCATTCCTTTACACTCTTCCAAGGTCTTTACTTCCGAAGAGACGAACCCGTGAAATACAAGTGCAATACTTCTTTTTGAAGCACTGATTGTATCTCTTATTACGCTGTTCTCTTTGAGCTCGGAATTATCCCAAACCAATTTATCGACAATCTTGTTATCTCCTTTCTCGAATTTGAACCATTTATGCGTAATACGCTTGTCTGCATCATTCTTTATCTTGAATGCTTTGGCTACTTTGTTGAACGTTTCTTCATCTCCCCAAGATTTTTTGACCGATTTATTCAAAACCTTTTCAAGAGTCTTGAAGTCTTTTTGTTCTGTATCGACAGACCACAAAGTAACCGATGCTCGCTTACCCCATTTGTATTTTTCTTTATTTGCTTCGTAGAAAGCTTTCAAGCCGATGGTATCTGTAATGGACTTATTCCAAATTATCTTATCTGTAATCGCAAAAATAAGTATGCCGTCTCTGAACTCGTCAATCGTTGCTTTCAAATCAGGATACTTATCCTCCAATTTGCTATCCGCATAACTGATAACCTGTTCCAATACAATATCTTTGTACACACGTTCCACAAATTCCGGGATATATTCAGGCGTTTGTTTCCTTTGATAAGTTTCTATTGCCTTTGCGAAATCGATAACGGTATAGGAATAATCCCCTATCCTGAATAATTCTTCCTTGTCGTCAAAGTCGGAAGGCACTTTCCATTTTCCCTCGAATACGGAATCGGTAACTATCTTTACTATTCCCTCCAAACGAGCTTTGTTTTCTTTGAAGCCATATTCCTGTTTGGATTTCTCAACGAAAGACTCGACAGTCTTATAGCTTCTTTCATCTTTTGAAATCCGTTCTTCGATAAAATGTTCCTGCTGTTCAAAACTTGGCAAAGGTCGATACGTCAAAGGCTTTACTATATGCCAACCGAGTTTTGATTTGAAAGGCTTTGAAAGCTGCTGAGGTTGCAAGTTCTTTAATTGCTCCACATACTCGACCGGCAGAGTGCTTACCCTTTGATTGGAAAGTATTCCGCCGGAAACCGATGAATATTTATCTTCCGAATATGCTTTTGCAATACTGTCAAAACTTATTCCGCTGTTCAAATCCTGCCATGCTTTATTTATCAGAGCCTCTGCTTCCTCTTCCGAGTGCTTATCAAGCCCAATCCAAATGTGAGCAATGTCCATGGTACTGCAAAATGCCGGAATACGCTCATGCAACTTTATTATATGATACCCGAAACGTGTTCTTATAGGCATGGAAACATCTCCTGTTTTCATGGAATAGCAAGCTGTTTCAAAAGGATAAATCATGCTCATGGAAGTAAAGTATCCCAATGAACCTTTATTGCCTTTTATTACCGTATGTGTGTTATCGTCAAGCCTGTCTCTTGCCGATGGGTCATCGGATAATTCTTCTGCCAATTTCCCGAAGTCCTCTCCTGCCAATGCACGCTTTCTTATCTTCAATGCTTCGTTATAGGCTGCCAACGTATCTTCCGGTGTGGCGTTCGCAGGTATGTTCACAAGTATGTGAGAGGCGTAAACTATTTCTTTTGCCCTGTCGTAAGCCTCCCTTACAAGTTGTTGGTTCACCGAAGCGTCATTAAGATAAGGGGCAACCAACTGTTCCCTGTAATGCTTTACTTCGTCCAAATAAGATTTTGCCGTATCCAATCCCAGTTCACGAGCTTGAGCAAGTTTCATTTTGTAATTGATGAACAATTCCAAGTAATCGTCCAATTCGCTTTGGGGTATAATGCTATCTTTTGAAAGAGAATTTTTCTTGAACATACGAACAAACTCTCCTTTCGACACTTTCTCTCCTGCAACTTCCAATACAATATCATTATCGGTTTGAGAGAACACAGCCGATTGCAAAAGTACGGCTGCAAGGCACAGTAACAAGCGTTTCATGGTATGATATTAACGTGAATAATTAGGAGCTTCTTTTGTGATGGTTATGTCATGCGGGTGGCTTTCGGCATAACCTGCAGCTGTTATTTTTATAAACTTGGCTTTTCTCAACTTCTCTATATTTTCGCTTCCGGTATATCCCATTCCTGCCTTCAATCCTCCGACCATTTGATAAATTACTTCGCTTACAGTACCCTTATATGGCACTCTTCCCACGATGCCTTCCGGCACCAATTTCTTTATATCGTCTTCCATATCTTGGAAATACCTGTCTTTCGAGCCTTGCTGCATGGCATCAAGCGACCCCATGCCTCTATATGACTTAAACTTACGACCTTCAAAGATTATGGTATCTCCCGGGCTCTCTTCCACGCCGGCAAGCAAAGAACCTGCCATAATGGTGCTTGCTCCGGCAGCCAACGCTTTGACTATGTCTCCGGAGTATCGGATACCTCCATCGGCAATCACAGGCACATTTCTTCCCTCCAAGGCCTTGGCTACATCATATACCGCAGAAAGTTGCGGAACTCCTATTCCTGCCATTACTCTGGTAGTGCAGATACTTCCGGGCCCTATTCCGACCTTTACAGCATCTGCTCCTGCCTCTGCCAATGCCAAAGCAGCCTCTGCCGTTGCTATATTGCCGCAGACAACATCCACATCGGAATATTTGGCTTTCACTCTCTTCAAAGTATCTATCACATTCTTGGAATGTCCATGAGCGGTATCGACAACTATTGCATCTGCACCGGCTGCAACCACTGCCGCAATTCTGTCGTCCATATCTCTTGTAACACCTATACCCGCAGCCACTCTCAACCTTCCCAATTTATCTTTGCAGGCATTGGGGCGTTCTTTCAATTTTATGATGTCTCTATATGTTATCAAGCCCACTAACTTTCCCGATTTGTCTATCACAGGAAGTTTCTCTATTCTGTGAGCCTGCAATATATCGGCAGCTTGTTCAAAGTCTGTACCGCAAGGAGCAGAGATAACTTGCTTTGTCATGACCTCAACTATGGGTCTGTTTATGTCTCTTTCAAATCTCAAATCCCTGTTTGTAACAATGCCTATAAGCCTATCCTCCACATCGACAACGGGAATGCCGCCTATGGAAAACTCTTTCATCATTCGCAAAGCGTCCTTCACCAAAGCCTCTTTCCCCAAAGTTATAGGGTCGGAAATCATTCCGTTCTCTGCTCTCTTGACTTTCGAGACTTCCGAGGCTTGTTTTTCTATTGACATGTTCTTATGCAAGACACCTATACCTCCCTCCTGAGCCATCGCTATTGCCAATTTGGCTTCGGTAACCGTATCCATGGCTGCGGACACTATCGGTATATTAACCGCAATATTACGACTGAACATGGAATTAACCTTAACGTCTCTCGGAATTATTTCCGAATAAGCGGGAACCAAAAGCACGTCATCATAGGTCAGTCCCTCGCCCACAAACTTGTTAGAATCTGAAAACATCGCAAAATAAATTTGCGTGCAAAGATAAGAATAAAAACGCTTACGAACAAATTTCAAAGCGAAAAGCATTTTCAAGGAGCCTGATTGCAAACGGAAAGCCTGTGATTTTCCATGTAAAGCGACTGAAATTCATTCCGAAATCCGCACTCCTCCAAGCTCTTTCGGTCTTTTACCCGAAGGCTGTTCCTTATCTCTTGCTCCAAACGCTTGGCGAGAGAATTGCAAAGAAAGCGTATATCTCCAATCTGCCTATCAGCATGAGAGTTATGATAAGATATTTGGACAGACTTGTCAAGTCGTTATAAGAGAAGCCGTCGGCAAGGGAACCCATTACCGGTCCGATATTGCTTATGGAGGCTGCCGAAAGTGCAAAGGCGTGAGTGAAATCGTTGCCTGCCATGGTAAGCCCGATAACTCCGAAAAGGAAAATCACGAAAAAGAGAAAGAAAAAACCGAAGACAAGACTGACCGAACTGTCTCGCAAGGCTTTGTTGTTGTATCGTACGGGTATTATCGCCCGAGGGTGGAATACTCTCTTCATCGCAACGGGTATGTATTTCAAAAGAATGACGGCTCGAATGATTTTCAAACCTGTGGAAGAGGAAGCGGAACAGCCTCCTATGAACATTAGCAATACAAGTCCGGCTGAAACAAAAATGCCGAGATTATGGGCTTTCAAGTCGAAGCCTGTGCTGCTCAAAGTGGAGGCAACGTAGAAGAATGATGTCTTTACGCTTTGTAAGAAATCCATATTGCTGCGTGAAAGGAAGTAAAGTGAAAAGCCTATACCGAAAGCAAGTGTCATAAAGCAATACATTCGCAGTTGTTCATCGTGAAAGACTCTTCTCCACTTGCCTCTTACAAACCATATCAACAAAAAGTAACTTATGCCGGAGAGAAACATGAATACCATGATAACGATTTGCGAATAATCCGAATAAGCACCTATATTACCGTCGGAAACAGAGAAACCGCCCGTGGAAATGGTGGAAAAGCTGTGACAGATTGCCTCAAAGAAATTCATCTCACCAAGAGTCAGCAGAGTACAGCAAAGAATGGTGAAAGCGGTATAAATGCCGAATATTCTGTAAACGGTACTCTTTATGTGCGGACGTTCTTTTTCTTTCTCTATGGAGTTGAACTCTGCATTGAAAAGGTTTTTTGAACCATCAGAAAAGTTCCTGACGAAAATAATTACAAGCATCGCAAAACCCAAGCCCCCTATCCATTGGGTGAGTGAACGATAAAACAACAGACCTTTTGGAACGGAGGCAATATTTCCTATTATGCTCGCTCCGGTTGTGGTATATCCGGAATAGGATTCAAAAAGTGAATTGACAAAAGAGAATTTGCCCAAAGTAAACATATAGGGCAATGCACCCAAAAGAGGAACGATAAGCCACATAAGCCCGACTATCAGACGTCCGTCCTTTTTCGATATCTGCGAAGTGAAATTTTTGTTCTTGTATGCGGTGAAGGCTCCGAGCATAAACATGACGGAACTTGCCAAAAGGAAGAAAAGTCGTTCCTTTTCGCCGTATATACAACTCACTACGCCGGAAATAAGAAAAGCAAAGCCCAAGAGCAGCATATTGTTGCCCAAAACGTAAAGAAAAATTCCTCTGTTGAGATTGCTTTTCGGCAGTCGCATTCGTTTCGACTTAGTTGAAGAGTTTCATAAGTTTGTTCGCCGATTCCGGTATGGTAAATGCCACAACCTTGTCGCCGGCTTGTATCTGCACATTGCCTCTTGCAATGTATGCAACATTGTTTCTGATAACTCCGCCTATGTTTACGCCCTGCGGCAAATCCAATCGCATTATTTGTTTCCTTGTTATCGGAGAACCGTCCTTGACAAGCACCTCGATAACCTCGGCATCTATTCCCGACAACCACTTGCTCGACGTTACGTCCGCCCCAAGGGTGAAACGTGCAATATAACTTGCGGTTATCAGTTTCTTGTTTATAATGGTGTCTATGCCTATCTCCTGCGATACATCTATGTAACTGACGTTCTCAACCAAAGCAATGGTTTTCTTGACCCCTTGTTTGTGGGCATGAAGGCATGAAAGTATATTGGTTTCCGTACTTCCGCTTACGGCAATGAAAGCGTCCGTTTCCCTTATTCCCTCGTCCATCAACAGAGATATATCATTGCCGTTGCCGTTTATTATCATGGTTCTGTTCAAGTCGTCAACGAGTTGGAAACAACGTTCTTTGTCTTTCTCAATCAGCTTGAGGTTCATGTCGTTTTGCAGATTCATTGCGGTACGTCTGCCTATACGTCCCCCGCCAAGTATCATGGCATTCTTTATAAGGTAATCCCTTTTACCTCCAAGCTCTTTTATCAACTCTATACTTGAAGGCTTGGCTATCAAATAGACCAAATCGTCTTTTTGATAGGAGTCCGACCCTACCGGAATAATGGTTCTGCCTTTGCGAATGATACAAATCGCTCTCGCCTCCAACTCGGGATACATTATTGCGACCTCCGCCATTGTCTTTCCGATTATAACAGCCTTTGAATCCAAACGCATCATATATACAGAAAGCAATCCGTTGGAGAAATCGAATATCTCGGTTGCGGTATTCCTTGTCAGCAGATTGGTTATCTCCTTTGCCGCAATTCTTTCGGGACAAACCAATTCATCGACACCCATTCCCTTGAACATGTTTTTGTTGGCATCGTTCAGATACTCTATGGAGTTCACCCTTGCTATGCATCGCTTGGCACCAAGTCTTTTGCCAAGGATACATGTCATGAGATTGATACTCTCCTCCCGCAGAACGGCAATCAAAAGGTCGCAAGAACTAATGCCGGCTTCTTTCAAGGTTTCCATGGAAGTGGAATTGCCGGCTATGGTAAGCAAATCCGAATCGCTCTGCAACATATTCAATAAATCGGAGTGGGGATCCACCACTGTGATGTTGTGCCTTATTTTTGAGAGAGTGCGAGCCAAATGAAATCCGACTTCACCATCTCCCGCTATAATGATGTCCATATCAAATGAAACTGTTTTATCTTATCTTGATGACAAATCAATCGGCAAAGGTAGTTCTTTTCCGTAAACCATGAAGCTTGCAAGCAGGCTTTTGATTTTGCTTTCATTTTTACGAAACGCCGATTCGTTGCAACTAAAAGGGCGTTTCGTAAAAATAAAAGGGCGTTTTAATTTCCCGAAACGGCGTTTCGTTTTCGGCTTTATAAAGCATTGATTTCCACTATCCGTTTATGCTTAGAATTGAAGGATTTTCCTTGCCGACTTTCTTGGGCAATTTCTTCACTACTTCGGAATAGCTGTGGCGTATGAGACTCTTTATGAAATCGTCCGTCAGCATGCCGTGAGTGTTTATTTGATTCCAATACTTCTTGTTCATGTGCCATGCTCCGGTAATCTCGGAATATTTGTCTCGTAATTCCAATGCTCGTTCTGGATCGCACTTCAAAACGAACCAATCGATGTTTTCAAGGTCTGTCATGGCAAATATCTTCCCCATTATGCGGAAAGCCAAAGTCGTTTCGTCGAAAGGAAAATCTTCCGTAACCAAGGGAAGAGACAGACAGTAATCACGTATGCTTTCTATGTTCATTTCATTCGACCTTATCTACATCATGTCCTGCTGCTTCGCAAAATCCATATAGGATTTCGAGAATTTAAGAGCGTCTTCTTTTGTGTAACGAACCTCCGTAAAGACTTTGGCAAGATTTTCCTGCTTTGACTCCTTGATGTATCCCTGTATCTGTGGCAGTTTTTCAAAGTCGGAGTACAGTTCTTCCAAACGTCGGGAATCATAATCCCTGTATTGCTCTTCGTGAACAACAGCCTCCAAAGGCAAACGCTCTGTCAAAGGAGGACATTCGGCAGGATAGCCGAGAGTTATGGTGGTTACGGGTATTACATGCTCGGGTAATGCAAGCAAGTCGGCAATCGGCTGAGCCATATAAGTAACCGTACCCAAGAAACAAGCACCCAAGCCCATGCTTTCGGCAGCCGTAACCATTGCCTGAGAACAAATAGTTGCATCGACCGTCGATACCTGAAACCAAAGAAAGTTATTATATCCGGCAACGGCTCCACGCAATTCGCAATACTTGTGAAAACGATTTACGTCTGCACAAACAGTAAGCACAACAGCCGCTTCGGAGACTTGTTGCTGGTTGAAATGTAATTTGCGAAGGGCTTCCTTTCTTTCCTTTTGCCTTGTAAGTATTATGGAATACAGCTGCATATTGCCGCAGTTGGAAGCTCTTATTCCGGCTTGCAGGATTTTTTTCAAATCTTCCTCTTTGATTTCCTGATTTGTGTATCTTCTTATTGTACGACGCGACAATAATTCTTTCAAATTCTCTTCTGCCATGATTATTCTCCTTTCTTTTGAGTCCTTACTGCTTGTTGCAAATGCAAAAATACGAATAAAGTACTAAAGTGCCTTGCAGAGTAAGAACAAACAAAGCGTTCGAGTGTTTAATATGAGTAAACGGAACGACTTCACGAAATAATGTTCCGTCATTGTATCATTAAAATTATTCATCAATGAAAAAAACAGTATTATTCATGCTTTTTGCAATCTCTGTTCTTGCATTCGGCAGAGCAGAAGCCTGCACCGGCATCACATTGCGGACAACCAAAGGTCAAATAGTAACAGCCAGAACCATAGAATGGGCATACACTCCTTTGAACGGCATGTACACCGTTGTGCCGAGAGGTTATACGCAACGTTCCTTTCTTCCCGACGGCTTGAAAGAGGGAATGGAATTTACTTCACGCTATGGCTATGTGGGCATTGCGGTGGAACAGGCAGAGTTCGTTATGGAAGGCATAAACGAAGCGGGACTTTCGGCAGGTCTTTTCTATTTCCCCGACTATGGCGAGTACGAAGACTATGACAGAACGAAGAAAAACAAAACAATAAGCGATTTTCAGCTTGTCTCGTGGATACTTGCGAATTTCAAAACGGTAGATGAAGTGAAAACGGCAATGAAAGACATACATATTGCCTCGATAGACCAACGCAGTTCAACCGTACATTGGCGGGTAACCGAAGAATCGGGAAGGCAAATCGTCATGGAAATAGTAGGAAAGCAAGTCCTATTCCATGAGAACGAACTCGGAGTATTGACAAACTCACCAAGTTTCGATTGGCATTTGACAAACCTGAACAATTACATCAATTTATTTGCCGGCTCTGCCGAAAACAAGAAAATGAACAATATTACGCTTCACCCATTCGGTGCAGGCAGCGGACTGCTCGGACTGCCCGGAGACATGACCCCTCCCTCACGTTTCATAAGAGCCGCCTTCTTTCAGGTGAATGCACCACAGTTGGAATCCAACGAAGCAACAGTCTTCCAAGCCTTTCATATACTGAATAATTTCGATATCCCGATAGGAATACAATTCGCAAACAAGGAAGAAATTCCTCCGATAACAAGTGCAACACAGTTTACCATAGCAAGCGATTTGGCAAACCGACGGATTTATTACAGAACTGTTTACAACAGCGAGCTGAGGTGCATAGACCTGAAAACCATACGCTTCGACAAAGTGAAATTCAAAGCAGAACCCTTGGACGAAACCCGAATGCAAAGCGTAAAAAACATAGTTGTAAAGTAAAAATCATATGGCATTCGGCTCTTCCGGAAGAGCCGAATGCCATATGATTTTTGAGGTGATGCTGATTTCTCAGAAAAAAAACGGAAATAAATGTTGGACGGTTCGGATTTCTTTTATATCTTTGCAGCGTTAAAATAGTATACACTTAAATTAAAAACAGATGAAGAAGATTATGTTTTTTGCTCTGGTGATGTTCATGAGCGTTATCGGAGCGGTGTTCGGGCAAACGCCCGCGACCTTACCGTACAGTTGCGACTTTGAAGCCGCAGGAGACAATGGCTGGACCTTGAAAAACTGAACCTGCACCAACCAATGGCATGTGGGTTCGTTCACTTCCCCTGCCGGACATAGCGGCTCCTTGTTTATCTCCTCAGATGGAGGCACGACAGCCGGCTATGATGTAAACGCGTATTCTGTTGTAGTTGCAGAAAAGCTCT
>ERZ1026882.768-NODE-768-length-15317-cov-58.707443_pt1 | contig 15317 bp, 18 predicted proteins | sample MGYA00380171_ERZ1026882 | MGnify/ENA primary metagenome ERZ1026882 (study PRJEB33269, sample SAMEA4719807) | human gut metagenome | biome: human-associated habitat; feature: organic feature; material: feces | place: Cameroon | collected 2013-10 ...
TTTTCGCCATTTTCGAGGGTCTTAAATCGCAAAAATAGCCTCAAAAATAACTTTTACGTTAAAGAAAGCATTAAAAGTGGTATTATATAATAGTTTGCCAATCTCTGCTATAATAATAAAAATACAGAACATTCAATCTTATTGACTTAATCTATATTAAGCCAATGATTGTAGTTATAACCCACAATATCAAGTACTTACATAATAGTTGTTTTGGAAAATTGATTCGTCTGTTGACAGTTAAGATTTAACTTTTTAATGGACAAATAGTAAATATAGCGATGCTTACAAATCGAGACGAAGTTATTATATTGGTATTAAGAAATCTCTATAAAAAGCGTATTTTTCCGCTTATTTTTTCACTTATAAGCTCAAAACTGCGGATTATTTCACTAAAATCCCTTAATTTTGAACTCTAAAATAATGCTTTTAGAAGCGAAATCGGTTATGCGCAACTATTCTGTAATGCTTTGCCAGACTTACAATATAATATTCCGGTCATTTGGTCAAAGTCATTTTCGGTCAAAATCATTTTCAATTTTCTTTTTCGAAACACCATCCACGGCAACAACGAGTTTTCCGCCAAGATCTGTCCTTGCTTCGAAAAGTCTTAAGCACGAAAGGGGGGAATTAATAAAAAAGCACAGTTAAGGAATAATTATGATACCTTAGCCGCGCTTTAACTATTATTGCTTAAAGAGTTTTGATATTTCTTCTATAGGGAGATGAGTGGCTTGGGCAATCTGCTCTGGTGATAATCCCATCGCTTTCAACTGATTAGCAATTTCTAAAGAACATTCTGCTCTGCCTTCTGCTCTGCCCGCCGCAAGTCCTTCATCTTTCCCCTCCTGAAAGCCTTCATCACGGCTAGTATCAAAGAGGCTCTTCATGTGCCTTATTGACTCCATGTGGCGATAATAAGCCTTTTTGTCTTTTTCAGAGAGCGAATCGACACGTAAGCACTCACGGGCCTCAGCAAGACCAGCAGCCTTTGCCTTGGCACTGATATTACCAGTCTTCAAAAATTCTATCCACTCATCTAATGGAGTGGTAGCTACCTGATCGAAATCATTCACACGGAGCACATAATACTCAGGGAAGATATCACCTGCAGCCTTACGCTTCAAAATATCATATTCTTTATTACCGAAGAATTTTTCATTTTGTCTGACGGATAGTTTCAAGGTATCATGAGGCTGATGAATACCCACAAATTCTGTCTTGCCGTGGTAAACATAATCCTTACCCTGACCCAATTCGAAATAAACAATATTGATGGAGTAAACCTTTCGCACTTCTTCATAAGGTTTTCCTAAACCGATATATTCTGTGATAGTCTTGGAAACGCCATATAACATACGGTGGAAATATGATAATTCACGGCTATTCTGTACTTCAATAATGCAGAGTTCTCCCTCCTCGCTTTCGGCGAGGATATCTACACGATTGTATTTGTCTTCTTCATCACTCTGGTTGCCTTCACTTTCGAGGAAGCGTTCTATCTTGAACTTTTTGCCTATCAGTGATGCCAAAAATCCCTCCAAGACCACAAAATTAGCCTTGTTGCGAAGTAGGCGTTTCATCGCCCAATCAAAACGAATATAATTTCCCTCCATAAGCAATATCATTTTTGTTTTACTGCAATGCAGCTTATATTTTTTTCTGATCGGAATTTCGTTATAATGATCATCTCATGACAGCTGAGTCATATGATAGCCTAATGCTTTCAATTCAACGGCTATTCCCATCAAATACATCTGATGCAATGCGGCGATAAAAGCTCTAAATGCAGTCTCTGTACCTGGTTCTATTCCCATATGAGCCAATTGATTCAATGTACGGGAAGCACATTCTGCCACCACATGATTCATTTTCTGATGAGATTCCTCATCCAAAAGAAGTATTTTCTCACAGATGTAATCATCCATGTGATCAAAATCAATACTATTTTTCAAGTATTCATAATGATTCTCTACCTTACTATACAACTCCCAATCTACATCCCAATATTTAGCCATTGCCAATCCTACAAACATAATCCAACCGAGTGACACGGTAGGATATTTTGTAAATTCCTTCATTGCATCCGGCAAATAGCTTTCACCAATCTTTGCCCAGAGTTCTTCCAAATCTGGAGCTTCCGGCAAATGTTCATCTACTCGATCAATAGAACATAAATACTGGTGAAGATCACGCTTGAAGATTTCTTCGAAATTCGTATTCTTATCAATTATCATGACAAATCTTCCGATTAAAGCTGTTGTAAATATCGGTCTGCCTCAATGGCTGCTTTGGCACCAGAACCTGCTGCAACGATTCCCTGACGATAAACTGGGTCTGCCACATCTCCTGCTGCAAAAACACCAGGTACATTTGTGCTCGCAGTGCCAGGAATAACTTTGATAAATCCCTGCTCATCCAAGTCGATGTAATCCTTAAACAACTCAGTATTAGGCTTATGACCAATTGCCAGGAAGAAGCCATCTATGGCAATATCAAATTCTTCCTCATCACTTTCGCCCTTGCGCTTCACAAGGTGAGCACCTTCTACACCATTTTCACCAAAGAGTCCTAATGTATTTGTTTCAAAAAGAATCTCAATATTCTCTTTCTCCTTCACGCGCTGCTGCATAATCTCTGCGGCTCTAAGATAAGGTTTTCTTACAATCATATAGACTTTTTTAGCCAGTCCGGCAAGATACATGGCCTCTTCACAGGCAGTATCACCTCCACCAACTACTGCTACGGTACGCTTACGATAAAAGAAACCATCACAGGTGGCACAAGCAGAAACACCTTGTCCGCGATATTTTTCCTCATCAGCCAAACCTAAATATTTGGCAGAAGCACCTGTAGCGATAATGACTGTATCAGCAAGGATTTCATTTCCACGCTCGTCAACTATATGGTAAGGGCGCTTACTGAAATCTACCTTAGAAATACTGCCATCACGGATATCGGCTCCAAAACGAGAGGCCTGTTCCTTCAAGTCCATCATCATCTGGTTGCCATCCACGCCATTAGGATAGCCTGGGAAATTCTCTACGATTGTAGTGGTGGTCAACTGGCCTCCTGGCTGAATACCTGAATAAAGAACGGGTTTCAAATCAGCTCTTCCTGCATATATGGCTGCTGTATATCCAGCAGGACCACTTCCGATAATCAAAGTCTTTACTTGTTCCATAGTTTTTATATTTATTTTTATGCAAAGATACGGCAATTCAAATGAACTGCAAAATATTTCCCTTTCTTTTTTATACTTTATACTAATATTATGCGAAATTTGGATATAATCCAGATATTTTTTGTTAACTTTGCAAACAAAATAAAGAAAATAAATACGGAATGAATACTATTAAGAAAATCGTGCTTACCGGTGGACCATGTGCTGGTAAGACTACTGCACTGGTGAAAGTTATTGAGCATTTCTCCAGCCTGGGATACAAGGTTTTCACAATCCCAGAGGTGCCTACGATGTTTACGCAGGCGGGTATGAATTATTTGACATCCAACAAAGATTTCTTCTACGTTGGAGAGAAAGCTACACTCCTGACCCAACTGCATCTCGAGGACTGTTTTTACAAAATGGCTCAGACGCTCGAACAGCCTGTTCTCATCGTCTGCGATAGGGGAGTAATGGACATCTCGGCTTATCTTTCACCGCAGCAATGGCAAGATATTATCGGAGAAGTTGGCTATACGCAGACTCAACTGAGAGACGAGAGATATGATGCCATACTTCACTTGGTTTCTGCTGCGGATGGTGCTGAGCAATTCTACACAACAAGCAACAATGCCCAGCGCCTGGAAAAGGCTGATGAAAAGGGTCTTCAAATAGCCCGCGAATTGGACAAGCGTGTCATTGAGGCATGGACGGGTCATCCACATCTGAGAGTGATCAACAATCATGAAGACTTTGACAACAAGCTGAATCGCGTGCTCAAAGAGATTTCTAATGTACTTGGAATTCCTCAGCCAATAGAGGAGGAAAGAAAGTATATTGTCAAATTGACTGGCAATGTGCCAAATAGTATTGACAGCGATATTGTACAGACATACTTGACTGGTGAACCTAATTGTGAGATTCGTTTGCGCAAGCGCCGCTTTGAAGAAAAGGAAGTATTTGTACATACTACCAAGAAGAGAATATCTGACACAGAACAAATAGAAACAGAACGCCAGATAAGCAGCAATCTTTATGAGTCGCTTCTCCAGCAGGCGGATCCTTACCGCCAAACCATCAAGAAGCATCGCAAGAGTTTTATCTGGAAAGGTCAGTATTTTGAATTGGATTCCTTCGAATCTCCTGTGAATGATCTGATGATACTTGAAACAAAGGGTATTGCAAAACAAGAGAGCGTGAAATTCCCGCCATTCATTCAAGTTGTAGAAGACATCACGGGTAATACTAAATACTACAATTATAATATTGCCTTGAAAAAATAAAAGCATATCATCAATTACCCACTGATTTCAGAGATTTACACAATTCTTTTGGAAGCTCCAAATAAATCTGTAAAATCTGTGAAATCTGTGGGACTTTTTATGCCTATAGGGATTGGCTTATGCAGCCGTTTATACAGCCGTAACGTTCCTGCTTTAGGGGGTATCGCTACGACCGCAAGGTCGAGTTCCGTGAAAATCAGTGAGTAATCCGATGAATAAGAAATATGAAGAACAAAAAAAAGATGTGTCATAAAACTATGACACATCCTCTTGATTATTTCGAGGTGTCTAGCGGAGTCGAACCGCTCTACACGGTTTTGCAGACCGTTACCTAACCGCTCGGTTAAGACACCTTGTAGATTGAGATATTGTATTTCTCATTTGCGGTTGCAAAGGTACTACTTTTATTTGGTTCCACCAAATTTTTTCCCAACTTTTTCTTGTTTTTTTTCACATTTCTCGAAAAAAGGGCATCCTGCACACTTATAATCGCCACATTTCAGCTGAGATTTGCCATTTTTCCACATAATAATAGTGGCATACACAAGGCATGCCACTATTACTATTCCTATTATGATGTATTGAAATACCATAAAGATTAACCTACGGCATTATAACCATTTGTAGAATTCTTGCGCATGATGTCGCGGATATTCATCTCCTTGAAACCATCAGCACGCTTCAATTCTTCCAATTCCTTCTCTTCCTCAATATCCTTTTCTGAACGGGTGAAAGTGAAGGCCTTATACTTAAACTCGGCGATAGCCCATCCGACAAGGGCTACAACTACTAAAGCTATTAAACCAATTAATGCATTCATTTTATTTTATTTTTTAATATTCATCATCGTCAGCGACATCATTCGCATCATCAAGACCTAAATTTTCAGGATCCTCAAATGTAGTACGATAACTTTCCTCTGTCAGTTTGTCATCATCGAAAGCGTCATCATCTTCATCGATATCATTGTAATGATCCTCAATCTCTGGTGCATCCTCATCGTCGTCTTCATCATCCTCAGCACGCGCACGAAGATCATCCTCACGATCCAATTCGTCTTCATCGGCAAATTTCATGCGCACCTTCTCAACCTGAGGTTTCGCCTTGGCAAAAATTGCCTCGGTCCATGTTCCCTTAGGAATTTCCAGCACTTCGAAACCATCATCAAGTTTCTTCTCATAGAGACCGCCTGGCTTATGAAGACGATCCTTAGGAAGGGTAGTTGTGCTGATATCAAAACCACTCTGAATGATATCTTGGATACTCTGTGGGAGAGATTCCCAGCCACCACCAAAGTTACGTTCCAACACTTCGATGAGTTTTGTAGCACTTATGTGATGAATATTCTCATAAGTCAAATCGGTAACACGAAGAATTGGGCGCTTCTTGATAGCGTACTTTACATTCATATCATCAATACGGAAGGTTCCGATTTTAAAACCTCGTTGGATATATTTATCAATAACGATAGGTTTATCAACTTTGATTTCCTCTATTTCGAAGGCACTACGGATGACATCCACATAGCGGCGCTGATTATCTTTCAGATCAGTATCCTTCTCCGCAGCTTCCCAAAGACGGAACACATCGTTCTCCTGTATTTCCCAAACACTTGACTTGGTCAAGTGTTTGAGACTCATATTATTTTCCTTTTTCATCATAAATTCTCTTTTATTTTGCAAAAGTAATTACTTATTTTTTAATATGCAAATTTTATGAGATATTTTTCATTATTATTCTCTATATATAAAAGGTGTACCTTCACAAATATCCATATTATATATAAGGTGTACTTCTTTCAATACTATTAAAGACCATTCCAATCGATTGTACGGATGAAATCCAAAGTCTTTATCCAATCGCAATCAATACAGAACTGGATAGGGTAGTCCTTACGGTCATAATAAGCTAAGGTTACCTCTGTATCTGTATCATTGAACAACTTATGATCTCGGGTTGCCTGCTTGAACAAATTGGTTACAATATCTCTGTTCTTCTTTTTAGCCTCATAAAGACGCTTCTGATAGAGAGCAACATATTGATTCATGGCTAAAGCCTGCTCATTGAGTACCTGGATGGTGGCATTCACCTTCTTCAAATCTACATTCTTGTCAAGCAGGTCAGCTGGTTGCAACAACTTGGAACGAAGATAAGTCATGGCATCATACTTGAAAACCGCAGTCTTGCGCACTTCGATATTTTGGGTTGTATCATTTACGGTTGCAAATGAGGTCTTCACTATTTCATTCAGCACATCCTGTGCAGAAGCTGATGCAAATGTGAGCGCTATGAGCGCCATTGCTATGATCATTCTTTTCATTTTTCTTATTTTTTTAATTAATATTAAAGATTTTTTATCCGTATTCAAACCTTTCACAAAAGTATCAAAGACTTTCTCTACTATCAGGCATGACGAATCAAGAAGATGCTGTGATCAATACAAGCAGGCAATTCTTCCTTATAATGGGTCACCATAATCATAGTCTTGTTTTTTCGCTTGCAGAATGCCTCTATGACATCTTTCACCAGCCTACGATTCACATTGTCAAGTCCATGAAGTGGCTCATCAAGGATAAGAAGTTCTGGATCCTTCACAAAAGCACGAGCCAACAAGACCAGACGCTGCTCACCGCTGGAGAGTTTGAGGAAACCCGCTTCTTCCTTTCCTTCCAATCCAAAGACCTTCATCCAGAAACGGCAGATAGCTAAATCCTCATCCTTAGGTTTAACATAAAGACCTACAGAATCCATCAAACCACTTGCCACGATACGGATGGCAGGAAGATCTCGCTGATAGGAGCGATGCAGTTCCGGAGAGACATAACCTATATGCTTCTTAATGTCCCAGATGCTTTCACCGCTTCCACGTGGATTGCCAAAGAGCGCAATATCACAAGCGTAACTCTGCGGATTATCAGCACAAACCAAACTCAAGAGGGTAGATTTTCCTGCTCCGTTCTGTCCGCTCAAAGCCCATCTTTCTCCATTCAGAACCGTCCAGTCCAGGTCCTTCAGAATAATACGTTCACCATATTGAATGCGAACCTTATTCATCTTGACAACTTCCTCATTATGGTATTCACGCTCACTATATGGTAGATCCACAATGGCCTGCTCCAATTCTGGACTTAAGATGTGATCAGGAACAGGCTGCCTCATCTTCAAATATTCCTCTTTTGTCAGTTTTGGCAATACTTTCATATCTTTCACTTCCACAACATGTGTGATGAAATCTGGAATATCGTCGCTCTTGCTCAAGACCAGAATGATTTGCAGCGCACGCTCCGAAGAGAGTGTTTTCAGAAGCTCTTTCAACTGATCACGGGTATCTGCATCAAGTCCGATAAACGGATTATCCATGATCAGCACACGTGGTTCTGCGAAGAGGGTAGAAGCCAGCTTGAACTTTCTCAACTCTCCACTGGACAAAAGTATCGTATATTTGTCGAGCAAATGCTCCATGTGGAAGAGTTCGTAAATGTGCTTTTGCAGGGCACGGCGCTCCGGCGTATCCTCTCCAGCCATCTGATAAGCTTCCTCCAGTTTATCTCTGACAATAGGAGTGGACTCATCTATCTCCAATTGGTTCCAGCGCTGCTGCAAGAAATAAGTACGGTCATTATCACCGCCATAGGTATCACGGAAAGTGATATATTTGATATTATCACTCACCATCGGCTTGTTGCTCGGTGAGAAATCATAATATGGATCATGCATTACCAGAGGATGGCGACCCACTATCATATCCACAAACATAGATTTTCCACCTCCATTAGGACCTACGATGGCAATATGTTCACCTTCACAAGCCTCAAAATTGACAGGCTCAGCCATACGCCATTCCGGCATACGCGTAATGCCATTTTCTATTTTGATAATTGTTTGCATCTTCTTATATATCGTTATAATCAAAATTATTTATGTGTTGTACGATTGAGAGCAGCCATCAACTGGGCTCTCGGCCCCGTAACGGTGGCGCTGCCAGCAACCCTTGCCTGATTCTTGGAAGCATAATCCTTCCAGCTGCTATAATGCCTGGCATTGGTTTCCGGCTTTCCCATTTGCAGGAAATGGCAATAAGCCGCACCCAAGGCATCCGTGGCATCCATGAATTTCGGCATATCCTCATCACTGATGTGCAGCATTCTTTGCAGCATGCCCGCCACCTGTTCCTTGGAAGCCTGTCCCTGTCCCGTAATGGCCATCTTGATTTTCAGAGGAGCATACTCATGAATCGGCACATCATGATGGATAGCTGCAGCAATAGCCACTCCTTGAGCCCGCCCCAATTTCAGCATAGACTGAACGTTCTTTCCGAAGAAAGGAGCCTCGATGGCCATCTCATCCGGGAGATACTCATCAATGATACCGGTTACACGCTCGAAGATTTTACCCAATCGGAGATAAGGATCACTTTCCTTGCGCATATCGATGACACCCATGACTACCAGCTGAGCCTTATTGCCTGTCACCCTGATGACCCCATAGCCCATCACATTGGTTCCAGGGTCAATACCAAGAATGATTTTCTCTACTTTATTCATCGATCCATATACGGATTATGAGCGAGTTCTTCGCCGATGCTCGTTGCCTGTCCATGTCCTGGCAATATTTTTACATCATCAGGCAACTGGGCCAGGAAACGGAGACTGTTGATAATCTGGAACATAGAACCGCCTTTAAAATCTGTTCTGCCAATGGAACCACGGAAAAGCGTATCGCCCGTAAAGGCTACCTTTTCATCGGCACAGTAGAATGTGACTGAGCCACGGGAATGACCCGGAGTGAGGATGATTTCAAACTGATGGTTTCCGAAACGGATCACTTCATTTTCTTCAAAGAAATGACCTACAGGAGGAAAATCGTAATCCAACTGCATCTGATAGAAAACCTCAGCCTGCTGCTTCAGGTTCTTCATCAGACTCTCATCTGCTGCCGACACTTCCGGTTTCAACCCAAAAGTTTCATGGATTGTATTGTTGCCGAAATTATGGTCAAGATGTCCATGGGTTACAAGAAGATGAACCGGTTGAAGGTTATTCTCCTTGATATAATTGACGATGGCTGTTCTTTCTTCCGGATAAAAAGCTCCGCAATCAATGATGACACACTCCCGGGTTTCATCACTTACCACATAGCAATTCTCCTGAAGCATGTTAACTTCGAATTTTTCAATATGTAACATCGAATATTCTTTTAAATAATTAGAAACATTTGTATAATCAAAAACTCTTAAGAGACCTTTCCATGAAAGATCCATCATTTGTTCAGCAGAATATGTGCAATCTATCACGCCGGCACATATACCAACTGCTTATCCTGCTTGAACCATTCTTCCTCAAAGAAATCACTCAACGGAGTAATCTCTGCAATATTTTTATATTGTTTCAATTCTTCTTGAAGATTTCCACCTTTCAGGCAAAGAAGACCATTAGGGAGGGAATTTTGCTGGGATTTTTTGAAATTCTTCTTGATAATTTTCATTAAATCAGGAAGTTGCATCACCGCACGACTGACCACAAAATCATATTTTCCCTTTTCCTCCTCACCGCGAATATGCTCCGCCTTCAGATTTTCCAGTCCAATAGCAGCAGCTACTTCATTACAAACCCTGATTTTCTTGCCAGTTCCATCAATCAATTTGAATTTGCATTCAGGAAAGAGAATAGCAAGAGGAATGCCTGGGAATCCTCCACCGCATCCGAAATCCAGGATTTCAGAACCCGCACGGAAATGGATGGCTTTCGCTATTGCCAAGGAATGCAGCACATGATGTTCGTAGAGATTGTCTATATCCTTGCGGCTGATTACATTGATTTTTGCATTCCAGTCACGATAGAGAGAATCCAATTTTGATATCTGTTCTTTTTGCTTATCCGTGAGATTCGGAAAGTATTTCTCGATTATCTTCATACCTTATATATTATTATTTGAGTGCAAAAATATAAAAAAAATACGAAATAACTGACAATGATTGTGATTATTTACTTTCTTTATTGATTTTAGAATAAAAATATGTAACTTTGCACCCGATTTAGAGAATTAAAAGAGATTGTATCTATCAATTTATCAAATAAAATAATGATTAAAGCAGCACTTTTCGATTTAGACGGTGTCGTTTTTGACACCGAATCGCAATATTCGGTTTTCTGGGGAATGATAGGGAAGGAGTATCATCCTGAGATTCCTGATTTCGCACAAATCATCAAAGGACAGACTCTGGTTCAGATCTACGACAAGTATTTTTCCGATGATAAGATTTTCGCTTCTAAAGATGATTTCTGTAGCGTGAAAGATGAACAGGCTAAAATTACTGCCCGTCTGGATGAATTCGAGCAAAACATGAGCTACAACTATATTGCTGGATTTGAGGATTTTGTAAAGGATTTACGCAATAACGGCATAAAATGCGCTGTTGTAACCAGCAGCAATATCCCTAAGATGCTCAATGTTTATCAGCAGCGACCGGAATTTAAAGACTACTTTGACAGGGTTCTCACGAGTGAAGATTTTGCCAAGAGCAAACCTGACCCAGACTGCTATCTCAAGGGAGCGGCTTATTTCGGAGTCAAACCGGAAGAGTGTGTTGGCTTGGAAGACAGTTTTAACGGCCTGAAAGCCGTAAGAGCATCTGGTGCCTTTACGCTCGGATTGGCCACAACAAACGCTGCTGATGCCATCAGACCTTATTCTGACGAAGTGATTTCCGACTATATTGGCTTCACATTTGCAGATTTAGTTAAAATTGTTAGCCTATCTCGTAAATAATGTGTAACTTTGCAGTCGATTTATAAAAACAACACAAAAAATGGGATATTTATCAACAGATAAAAAGAAAATTACCACCAAGACTTTTGCTGAAATGAAGCAAGCTGGTGAAAAGGTAACTATGCTCACTGCATACGACTTTACAACTGCAGGTATTATCGATGCTGCCGGTATTGACAGCATTCTGATTGGAGACTCTGCATCAAACGTTATGGCAGGAAACGCTGATACACTACCTATCACCGTTGACCAGATGATTTATCATGCCAGAAGCGTAGCGCGTGCCGTTAATCATGCCATGGTAGTATGCGACATGCCTTTCGGTAGTTATCAGATTTCACGCGAAGAAGCCTTGCGCAATGCTTGTCGAATGATGAAAGAGACGGGTGTGGATGCCCTCAAACTTGAAGGTGGAGTAGAAATGATAGATACCATCAAAGCACTGATAGATGCCGGAATCCCTGTTCATGGCCACTTAGGATTGACTCCTCAAAGCGTCAACAAGTTCGGAGGTTATGGTATCCGTGCCAAAGAAGAAGCAGAAGCTGAAAAGCTCATCAGCGATGCCATCGCTCTGGATAAAGCTGGTTGCTTTGCCATCGTCTTGGAGAAAGTTCCTGCCAAAATAGCTGCTGAAGTTACACGTCAGGTAAAAGCCGTAACTATCGGAATTGGAGCTGGTAACGGATGCGACGGTCAAGTATTGGTTTATGCGGATGCATTGGGGATGACCCAGGGGTTCAAGCCTAAGTTCTTGCGCCACTTTGCACAGGTAGGGGCTGAGATGACAAAGGGCGTTCAGGCATACGTCGATGCTGTCAAGACAGGTGATTATCCTAATATTGAAGAAAGCTATTAAAATAGCTAATTACAAACACTATTTTAAAAGATGGATACTCAAAACACGCCGGTACACTTCAAGTTGTGGCATCGGGATTTCTGGTTGCTGGCAATAGCAAACCTTTTCTTGATGACGAGCACTTACATGCTGATACCGGCTCTTCCGCCTTATTTAATACAGGCTGGTTTCTCCTCACTTGAAGTGGGAAGTATCATGGGTGCCTATGGCATCGGAATATTCCTGCTTGGCGGTTTCTGCTCTTATCTGGTTCAGAAATATCGGAGAAATCATGTATGCCAGTTTGCGATTGTGGGCGTAGTTGTGTGCTTCGCACTTATCTATTATCTGGAATTTGTCCTGCAGGTAAAAATAGAGTTTTGGATGTTGATACTGGCAAGACTGCTGCAAGGTGCGTTCATCGGATTGGCTCAAATGACATTAGCCAGTACGCTCATCATTGATACCTGTGAGTCGTTTCAGAGAACTGAAGCTAATTATACGGCTGCATGGTTTTCTAGATTCGCATTATCTCTCGGACCAGTAATTGCCCTGATTTTATTCAAGTGGCTCAATTATAGAGGTGTAGTCATCGCCGGAGGATGCTTCGCATTAATTCCTGTCTTGCTCATCTCATGGGTAAAGTTTCCTTTCAAGGCTCCGTCAGACAATATGAAAATCCTTAGCCTGGATAGATTTTTCCTTCCTCAGGGTTTTCTCTTGTTCCTCAACACGGCTGCAATAACAACTGTTGTGGGATTATTGTTTTCCATACAGCATTCCGTAGTATTTTACACCATGTTGATGGGAGGTTTCATCATAGCCCTGCTTGCTGAGAAATTCGCATTTCCGAATGCTGAACTCAAGAGTGAAGTCTTTTCTGGAGTCATCTTCATGCTGGCTGCAGTTTTGATATTCTTCACAAACCATCAGTCGGCCATCCAGTTCATCTCTCCATCTCTTATCGGATTTGGCATTGGTGTAATAGGAAGCAGGTTCCTGCTGTTTTATATCAAACTGGCCAAACACTGCCAGAGAGGAACCAGTCAGAGTTCATTTTTCCTGTCTTGGGAATTTGGAATCAGCCTCGGACTGTTTTTAGGATATGGCTTCTGGGGAAATCACAGAATTGTAGAACTGCAAAAGTTCTTGCCCAAGATACAGACAGACCATGAATACATCCTGGCTATCAGTATAGTTTTGCTGGTACTTACTTTAGTATTCTATAATTATTGTGTTCATCCATGGTATATGAAACACAGAAACAGATAAACATAAATACGACAAAAGGGAAGTTCCTTTCGGAACTTCCCTTTTTTACGCATGGAAATGCTTTATCTAAGTTTCACTCTATTTCTTACAAAATAGTCTTTACTGCCTCAAGCATACCCTTCTCCTGGATAAGATCAAGATCTTTCTTAACCAACTCTGTCAAACCAGGTACAGTCTTGTTCAGGTCTTCCTTCCAGATGTAGTCGAAAGCAAGAACGCCCTCAGCAACCTTCTGAGTATCACCTGTTGCCCAAAGCTCTTTCAACTTGTCGATAATCTTCTGATCGTCCTGTGGCTGGATAGGAGCACCATCAGCACGGGTACCACCCTTATAGTAAGTAATGATAGCTGCAAGACCGAATACCAAGCCCTGTGGCAACTCACCCTTACGCTCCAAGTAAACCTTCACACCAGGGAGGTCACGAGTCTCATACTTAGGGAATGAGTTCAGCATGATACTGGTTACCTGATGATCAACGAATGGGTTCTCGAAACGCTCCAATACGTCAGAAGCAAACTTCTGCAACTCATCCATAGGGAGGTTCAATGTCTGCATCAGCTCATCGAACTGTACCTTATGGATATACTTGCCCAATACTGGGTGCTCGCAAGCATCACGTACGATATTGACACCGCTGAGGTATGTTACAGGGCTCAATACTGTGTGAGGACCATTCAACAAAGTAACCTTACGCTCATGGTATGGTTTCTCGTTGTCTGTAATAAGAACATGGAGACCAGCCTTGTGAGCAGGGAACTCTTCCTGCATCTGCTCAACTGTCATATTCTCAGCCTTCTCGATTACCCAGAGGTGGAAACTTTCTGCCTTTACTACGAGGTTATCCTTGTAGCAAACCTTCTGCTGGATTTCCTTGATGGTATCGCGTGGGAAACCAGGAACGATACGGTCAACGAGTGTAGCGCAAACATAGCAATGGTTAGTAAACCACTCCTTGAAGCCCTCGTAATCAGCACCCATATCTTCCTTCCAAAGCTCGATATACTGGTAAATGCACTCCTTCAAGTGGTGACCGTTCAAGAAAATCAACTCACAAGGCATCAAAATCATACCCTTAGTTGGATCACCCTCGAAGAACTTATAGCGATGGAACAGCAACTGAACCAACTTACCTGGATAAGATGCAGCAGGAGCATCTGTAAACTTGCAAGCGTCATCGAATGCAATACCAGCCTCAGTTGTATTAGAGATGATGAAACGCATCTCTGGCTGCTCAGCCAAAGCCATGAATGCCTGGTTCTGAGAATATGGATTCAGTGCACGGCTGATAACATCGATACGCTCCAATGTATTGACAGCCTGACCATTCTCCTTACCCTGAAGATTTACGTGATAAAGGCAGTCCTGACCATTCAGCCAATCTACCATACCACCAGCCAAAGGCTGTACTACAACGACAGAACCATTGAAATCGGTCTTCTTATTCATGTTCCATACAATCCAATCTACGAATGCACGGAGGAAGTTACCTTCACCAAACTGAATGATTCTCTCAGGAGCGACACTCTTAGGAGCGGTACGCTTGTTTAATGCTTTAAGTTCTTTCATGATTTGTTTATGTTATTATTTTGTTTTAAATTTCCGATGCAAAGGTATAAAATATTCCCTTACCTTATATCATAAATGCACCAAAATCGTCCGTAAAGGTTTGCGTAATTAGAGGAGATATTCACTCACAAGGAATCTACACTTTTCATGCGTTACTCACATATTACTCACAAAAAGGCTATTTATACCTTATATATAATAAGAACTGACGGATAGGGGGGGAGAAGAAAAAAAATAAGGTATTAAAAACCACAACTATCTGATTTTCAACACCTTATCTTTCGAGCGGGATACGGGAATCGAACCCGCCTCCCAGGCTTGGGAAGCCCGTGCACTACCGATGTGCTAATCCCGCACAAATAGTGCTGAAAAGAGCCACGAGCGGGACTCGAACCCGCGACCCACGCATTACGAATGCGTTGCTCT
>ERZ1026882.791-NODE-791-length-15061-cov-5.826003_pt1 | contig 15061 bp, 10 predicted proteins | sample MGYA00380171_ERZ1026882 | MGnify/ENA primary metagenome ERZ1026882 (study PRJEB33269, sample SAMEA4719807) | human gut metagenome | biome: human-associated habitat; feature: organic feature; material: feces | place: Cameroon | collected 2013-10 ...
AGGTACTGAAATAATGAATTATAAAAAAGGCATTTTAAGTGTTGTATTGTGGTTCATTTATGCATTGACAGCGGGAACCGTACTGGTGGGCACGACAATGGTCATGCTCCTGCCGGAAGGTGGTTCCCGCCCAATCGGCCTTGTTATCGCAGGTGTATGGCTTGCGATGACAGGGCTGGTTGTTTTTCTGTTACATAGATTTCTGTGGGTAAAATGGGCACAAAACGATGAAGGCTCAGGGCAGGTGAAACTGATTATCGAGGGACTGGCTGTAGTAGCTCTGATTGCTGTGGGAATCACACTTCGTGTAAGAGAGAGTATGCAGTACGATATCTCCGGGGCGGCCGGTAACATCTGGTTCGATGCGGTGAAAGTCACCGAGAGCACGCGGATTCCTCAGGTGGTACACGGTGCGGTATACTTTTATCTGCAGGTGCTGCACGGGCTGTTGGTATTTTTGGGTAATAAAATGACAGCGGCGCTGGTATTGCAGATTGTGCTGCAGATCCTGACCGGAATCTTTTTATATTTTGCGGTACGGAAACTGACCGGTATGTTGGCTGCAGTGATATCTCTTGCGTACTGGATGTTATGCCCTGTTCTGTCTGGAGCAGTGATTCTGGGACCGGAACCGTTATATCAGCTGTTGTGGATGATTGGTCTGTGTGTGTGCGTGGAAGCACTGGATAGTTTCAGGGGGCGGGGAGACACTCCCGGTATCCGTTCCGTGGGTGGATTTTTCTTAAGCGGTATTTTTATAGGAATTTTGGGCTACCTGGATGTCGCAGGACTGCTCTTGCTACTCGTAGTGTTTTCTGTACTTTTTCTGGAGACAAAGCAACAGGTAAAATGGATGCGCAGAATCTGTGCCGGAGCATTGGGATTATTTGGTACAGTGGTGGCATTTTTTGTCTGCATCGCTCTGGATGCCGTGGGCAGCGGAAAGCAGATGGAAAATATACTTCTGGCATGGTGGAAAGTCTTTTCCCCGGGAAGATTCACATGGATTGCCCTCTATGAACAGCCGGCAGTTCACACATATGTGCCTGATAAGGTGGCCACGGTCATTATAGTTGCCGTTATGGTTACGATTCTTGCATGCGGTGCATTCAGTTACTGGTGCAGGAAAGAACACGAGAGACAGTCCGTGTGGATTGCTCTGGCGCTGGCACTTGGAATCTTAAGCGGCTACGGAATGCTGAGTGAAGATATGCCGGGACTTACGTTATTGTATCTGTTATTGGCAGTGGCTGCCGGCGCAGGAGTACAGGCGGTTCTACCGTACGAAATGGAACTGCTGCGGGAAGTCAAAGGGGTGCTGCCTGAGACCGTTGAGGCAGTTCCTGTGGGAGCTGCTTCCACAAAACGCCGACTGAAAGTACAGGATCTGGAGACCGAGGAATTCCCGGAGGAAGAGCCGGCGGATTTCCAGGAAGAGCCTGTAGAAACGGAAAAAATACAGCTGATCGAAAATCCACTGCCCCTGCCGAAAAAGCATGTGCCTAAGGTACTGGATTATAAGCTGAACGGTGATGATGACAGTGATTTTGATTATCCGGTAGCGGATGACGATGATTTTGATCATTAAACATAAACAATAAAAAAGCGGATATACTAAAAGACGATACGAAAGGCAAAAGCCCGGGTATCGTCTTTTTGTTTTTATAATCATCGGAACAGGGAGGAAACAGGCCATGCAGAATCAGAAAGATAACAATCAGAACAAGAATGAAGCGCCGAAGACCGAGGCGGAAGAACACAGAGACGAAAGAATTGAAAAAACGGGACAACTGACGCTGTCGGATGCGGCATCCGGGGAAAAGATCCATCTGCTGACCATTATCGGTGAAATCGAAGGGCATGATAATCTCTCCGGTAATTCGAAGACCACGAAATATGAGCATATTCTGCCACAACTGGCAGCCATCGAAGACAGTGAAGAAATTGGCGGTGTGCTGGTACTTTTAAATACCATGGGCGGAGATGTGGAGGCGGGACTGGCTATTGCAGAGATGCTGGCATCTTTAAGCAAACCCACCGTATCCCTGGTGCTGGGTGGCAGTCATTCCATCGGGGTGCCTATTGCAGTGAGTTGTGACTATTCCTTCATCGTACCCACTGGAACCATGGTGATACATCCGGTAAGAATGAATGGCATGGTGATCGGTGTGCCCCAGACCTTTGAATATTTTAAACTGATCCAGGACCGGATCACGGGCTTTGTATGCAAACACTGTAAAATCAGCCGGACAAAACTGGAAGAACTCATGATGGAGACCGGATTCTTAACGAAGGATGTGGGAAGCATTCTGGTGGGAGAAGAAGCGGTGAACCACGGTATTATTGACGAAGTGGGAGGTATCGACCGGGCCATCTGCAGGCTTCGGAAGATGATCGAAGGGAACAGAAAAAGGGATGACAAGGCCATGGAAAAATGATATACTTCTAATTATGACTATAATGAAGTTAGGAGTATGATGACATGGCATCTTCATCAGGCAAAAGAACATCATCTTCCAATAGGACGAGAAAAAGTACCACAAACAGCCGCAGCAGGCAGGCGCAGAGAACAGCACAGGACAGTGAACTGTTCCATGAGATCGGTCTGATCGTTTTGTTTGTGGTAATGGTGATATTATTTTGTTGTAATTTTGGTATTATCGGCCCGGTCGGCAATGCGGTCAGCGGGGTCTTATTCGGTATCTTTGGATTTACTGCATATATAGCACCTATTGTGATATTTCTGGCTGTGGCTTTCTGGTTCGCCAATGAGGGGAACCCTACCGCTGTACGCAAAATGATTGCAGGTGTCGTATTGTTTCTGATGCTCGGTGTGATCTGTGATCTGATCGCCAGGATTGCCGGCTCTATGGAACAGTATGATATCAAACTGTTATATACAAACTGCAGTACCGGTAAAAAGGGCGGAGGTATTCTGGCAGGAAGTATCTGCTATCTGTTGCTGCATTATCTGGAGACGGTAGGAACGGTTCTGGTGGTCTTATTGTGTTCTGTGATCAGTCTGATCCTGGTAACGGAGCGTTCTTTCTTAAACAGTATGCGAAACGGTGGTGACCGGATCCGGGAACTGTCCAGAGAGGATGCAGTGCGCAGACGGGAAAATGCACAGATCCGCAGACAGGAACAGGAGGAACGTAATTCCCAGAGAGAGGAAGCCCGTCGTATCCGGGAAGAGGAACGACGGATCCGTGAGGAAGAGCGCAGACTCCGTGCGGAAGAGAAAGAGAATGAGCAGATCTTAAACGCCATTCCCCGCAGAGAGAAAAAAGTCAGCGGTGTTATGATGGACACTTCCCTGAAAAAGCAGGAGACACAGCCTGTGGGAAGACGGGAAGATATTCATGAGATCGTTTATGAAGAGGATGCACAGGAGATTCCTGTTGTGGAAGAGACCAGAGTGACCTCCAGCGATTTTGATAAGATCAAGGTAACGGGAATGCATCAGGTGACCATGCAGGAGGCTGCAGCAGAAGAACCTTACGAGGAGATCCCCGTGGAGGAAGTGACCAGTGCTGCTACCTTCAAAAAACCTTTTGAACGCAGAGAATCCTGGCAGGAGGAGGCAGCACTCCTGACACCTCAGGCGGAATCTATCCGGATTCACAAGGAAGATATCCCGGAGCCTGTAGAGGAACCGGTTACGGAATGGCAGTCATCCTCCGATATGCGGCAGCCGGAGACTGAGCCTGTCGTGCGGGAACCTGCAGAGACAGCAACGGCGGAAAGCCGCATACGACCGAAAATCACGGCACCGGAGCCGCCAAAGGGTAATTCTCTGGCAGAGGATCAGATACATAAGGATATTGCCAAAGCGGCCAAACAGCCTCCGGCAGAATACCGGATTCCGCCTCTGAGCCTGTTACAGAAGGGAAAAGCAGCTACCGGAGATTCCTCCAGAGAATTGAAAGAGACCGCCATGCGCTTGCAGCAGACGTTAAATACTTTCGGTGTAAAGGTAACGATTACCGATATCAGCCAGGGTCCCAGTGTTACCCGCTATGAACTACAGCCGGAACAGGGCGTAAAGGTATCCAAGATCGTAGGCCTGGCAGATGATATCAAGCTGAATCTGGCGGCAACGGATATTCGTATCGAGGCACCGATCCCCGGAAAGGCAGCTATCGGTATCGAAGTCCCGAACAAAGAGAACATGACAGTAGCACTCCGGGATCTGTTAGAGAGCAAAGAGTTTCAGGAGTTTAATTCCAATATTGCATTTGCCGTAGGTAAGGATATCGCGGGCAAGACTGTGGTGGCGGATATTGCCAAGATGCCTCATATGCTGATCGCCGGAGCTACCGGTTCCGGTAAGTCCGTATGCATTAATACGCTGATCATGAGTATTTTGTACAAGGCGCATCCGGATGATGTGAAACTGATCATGGTGGATCCGAAGGTCGTGGAACTGAGTGTCTATAACGGCATTCCTCATCTGCTGATCCCGGTAGTGACAGATCCCAAGAAAGCATCTGCTGCATTGCACTGGGGCGTCAGTGAGATGGAAGACCGTTATCGGAAGTTTGCCGATTATAATGTCCGTGATCTGAAGGGGTATAACAAGAAAATAGAGACTATGCCTGTTCCGGAAGGAGAGGAAGCACCGAAGAAGATGCCGCAGATCGTCATTATCGTGGACGAGCTGGCGGATCTGATGATGGTATGCCCCGGCGAAGTGGAGGAATCTATCTGTCGTCTGGCACAGTTGGCCAGAGCCGCGGGTATCCATCTGATCATCGCTACCCAGCGACCCAGTGTGGATGTCATCACCGGACTGATCAAAGCCAATATGCCCAGCCGTGTGGCATTCTCCGTATCCAGCGGTGTGGATTCACGAACGATCCTGGATATGAACGGTGCGGAGAAATTGCTTGGTAAAGGCGATATGTTATTCTACCCGCAGGGTTATTCCAAACCGGCCAGAGTACAGGGCGCTTTTGTGTCCGACAAGGAAGTATCCGATGTGGTGGATTATCTCAAGAACCAGGCACTGGGCAATACCTATAGCAACTATGCAGAAGATATTGAAGAGAAGATCAAAAATATCGGCTCGTCAGGTGGTTCCTCCGGAAGCGGCTCTGGTGGCGGTAACGACAGAGACGAATATTTTGAGGAGGCCGCAAGGTTTATTATTGATAAAGATAAGGCCAGCATCGGCATGCTGCAGCGTGTGTTGAAAATCGGTTTCAACCGTGCTGCCAGAATCATGGATCAGCTTTGCGAATACGGCGTGGTAGGTGAAGAAGAAGGCACTAAACCCAGAAAAGTACTTATGAGCATGGAACAGTTCGAACAGCTGTTGGAGGAAATCTGACATTCGTTCGAGACTGTCTGAATAAACGGAGGGAAAAAGGACATGAAAACAGATATTGAAATCGCACAGGAAGCGGTAATGGAGCCCATCACCAAAGTGGCTGAAAGTATTGGCATTGAAGCAGATGACCTGGAACTTTACGGAAAATACAAGGCAAAGCTTTCCGAAGAATTTTTACGTAAGATCCAGGATCGTCCCAATGGAAAACTGATTCTGGTAACAGCTATCAACCCAACTCCTGCAGGAGAGGGTAAGACCACGACCACTGTTGGGCTGGGAGAAGCTTTCGGCAGAATGGGCAAAAAGGCTGTAATTGCGCTCAGAGAGCCGTCCTTAGGCCCCTGCTTTGGTATCAAAGGTGGAGCTGCCGGCGGCGGCTATGCACAGGTAGTGCCTATGGATGAACTGAATCTGCATTTTACCGGTGATTTTCATGCCATCACCTCTGCCAACAACCTGTTGGCTGCGCTGCTGGACAATCATATCCAGCAGGGCAATGATCTGGGCATCGATACCCGGCAGATTGTGTGGAAGCGCTGTGAGGACATGAATGACAGAGTCCTTCGTAATATTGTGGTAGGACTTGGCAACAAGACAGACGGCTTTGTCAGAGAGGATCATTTTGTCATTACCGTAGCCAGTGAGATCATGGCGATCCTGTGTCTGGCAGACGATATGAAGGATCTGAAGGAGCGCCTGTCCAGAATCGTTGTGGCTTACAACTATCAGGGTGAGCCGGTGACCGCCGGCCAGCTGAAAGCAGTCGGTGCCATGGCAGCACTGTTAAAGGATGCCATCAAGCCCAATCTGATCCAGACCTTAGAGCATACTCCCGCATTGGTACACGGAGGTCCGTTTGCCAACATCGCTCACGGATGTAACTCCGTCAGAGCTACTAAGGCAGCCATGAAGATGGCAGACTATTGCATCACGGAAGCCGGCTTCGGTGCGGATCTGGGAGCAGAGAAATTTTTCGATATCAAATGTCGTAAGGCAGGACTTACTCCTGATGCAGTGGTACTGGTAGCAACCATCCGTGCACTGAAATACAACGGTGGCGTTGCAAAGGCGGATCTGGGAGCAGAGAATCTGGAAGCGTTGAAAAAAGGTATTGTGAATCTGGAGAAACATATTGAGAATCTTCAGAAATATGGTGTGCCTGTAGTGGTTACCCTGAACTCTTTTATTACCGACAGTGCGGCGGAGACCGCTTATGTCAGAGAATTCTGTGAGACAAGAGGCTGTGAGTTTGCACTCTCCGAAGTGTGGGAGAAAGGCGGAGAGGGTGGAATCGCTCTGGCTGAGAAAGTATTAAAAGCAATCGACGAAAAAGAGAATCATTTCCATGTTTTATATGAAAATGAACTGTCTCTTCAGGATAAGATCAAAAAGATCGCGCAGGAGATCTACGGAGCGTCTGATGTAGTGTTTGCTCCGGCGGCAGCAAAACAGTTAAAGAGACTGACGGAACTTGGCTTTGGTGATCTGCCGGTATGTATGGCAAAGAACCAGTATTCTCTGTCAGATGATCCTACGTTACTGGGAAGACCTTCCGGTTTTGAATTGAATGTAAGAGAGGTCTATGTGTCTGCAGGTGCCGGTTTTGTTGTAGTGCTCACCGGTGCGGTCATGACCATGCCCGGCCTGCCCAAGGCTCCAGCTGCTTACAATATCGATGTGGATGACAGCGGCAGGATCGTAGGCTTGTTCTAGTAAGGAGGAAAGTGTCTCATGGCACAGTTAATAGATGGAAAAGTTATTTCCGCACAGATTAAAGATGAAGTCAAAGAAAAAGTCGCAGGGTTAAAAGAGCAGGGCTGCGAAGTAACGCTGGCGGTGATCCAGGTAGGTGCGGATCCCGCATCTTCCGTATATGTCCGCAACAAGAAAAAGGCCTGCGAATATGTAGGTATCCGGTCTCTGGCATATGAACTTCCAGAGGAGACAACAGAGGAAAAATTACTGGAGCTGATCCGGGAATTAAATGACAGAACCGATGTCAACGGCATTCTGGTGCAGCTGCCGTTACCGAAACATATTGACGAAGAAAAGGTACTGGATTCCATTTCTCCTTTAAAGGATGTAGACGGATTTCATCCCCAGAATGTCGGTGCACTCTGCATCGGCAAGCCGGGCTTTGTGTCCTGTACTCCTGCAGGAGTCATACAGCTGCTGAAGCGTTCCGGTATTGAGATCGCCGGAAAAGAGTGTGTGGTGGTAGGCAGAAGTAATATCGTCGGCAAGCCCATGGCATTGTTGCTGCTTCGGGAGAACGGTACGGTGACGGTGGCTCACAGCCGTACCAAAGATCTGAAAGAAGTAACCAAAAGAGCGGATATTCTGGTGGTGGCTGTCGGCAAGCCGAAGATGATCACGGCAGAATATGTAAAAGAGGGTGCGGTTGTCATTGACGTGGGAATTCACCGCAACGAAGAAAACAAGTTGTGCGGTGATGTGGACTTTGACAGTGTGGAGCCTGTATGCAGCGCCATTACTCCGGTTCCCGGCGGCGTAGGTCCTATGACCATAGCTATGCTGATGAATAACTGCCTGGAATCGGTATCCTTGCAGGCAGTAAGAGGATAATTATATGAAGTGTCCGAATTGCGGGGCGGAAATGAAAGAAGGTACGCTTTACTGCGAGCACTGTGGGGAGGATATCCATATTGTTCCCGATTTTGAACCGGAAATTGAATACAATATGGAGCAGACTCTGCATGATATTGCCAGGGAAATGACACCGGAAGAAGATGCCACGGACGATCAGGATGCACAGCAGAGCATGACGGAATTGCAGGACTGGGATGAAGAACCGCTGGAAAATACGGCAAAACATCCCTTTCGCTGGAAATTCATTGTGCTGATCCTGGTGCTTGCGGTAGTAGCGGTGGTATGTACCGGTTTCGGAATCTCTTATTCCCACTATCATTCCGCTGAATATCAGATAAAGAGTGCGAGAGAGTATGTAGCTTCCGGGGAATACGATCAGGCGGTCACCTGTTATGAACGTGCGTTGGAAATCGATCCGGGGAACATCACCTTAAAATTTGAACTGGCGGATATTTATTTTCAGAAGAACAACAAAATGGAATATGAATATCTGCTTCGGGAGATTGTTGCGGATGCCGCAGCTACTTCCGAACAACTGGAAAGTGCTTATGGAAAGCTGATCGCCATCTATGCGGCCAGGGAAGATTATAAGACCATTAATGATCTGTTGTTGAACTGTGGTAATGTAAATATTATGAGTAAATACCAGAGCTATATGGCAATGGAACCGGAATTCAGTCTGCAGGAGGGATATTATACCAGCATCCAGCCTTTGAAACTGACAACTTTCGGAAGTGGTAAGATCTACTATACTACCGACGAAACCGAACCGGGAGAACACAGTCTGCTGTATACGGCACCCATCCTTTTAGAGAGCGGTGATTACTGTATCAAAGCCGTCTACATCAATGAGAATGGGATCAGTAGTCCAGTGGTTACCAAAAATTACCATATTGAGATCGAGGAACTGAGTGCTCCGGAGGTAACGGCGGTCAGTGGGGATTATGAATTCCCAATCAATATCGAGGTGACCGACGGATATGATGTTTATTACACAACGGATGGTTCCGATCCTACGCAGAATTCCACGGTGTATAATGGACCGATCCCCATGCCTCTTGGCAAATCAGTCTTCCGGTTTATCCGCATTGCGGAAGGAAGAAAGAGCGAGATCGTGGAGAAAAGCTACAATTTGGTCATGAACACGGAGTTTATGCCGGAGGATGCCGTGACAAAAGTAGTGAATTATGCCATAGAAAGTGGTAAAATAACGGAAGCATCCGGAAGCTTTGATGAATCCGCTGCCGCATATCTCTATCAGTATCAGTATGTGACGAACATCAACAAGATAGATGATTTCTATGTTGTTGCCGAGATCTACCGGGGAGAAGATGGGACAGTCACAAAGACGGGGAATCTGTTCGCCGTAAATGCCTATACCAGGGAACTGTACAAATTGCAGACCGACGAAAGCGGCCGCCATTATACGCTTGGTGATCGTTTAGATATATAATCCTAACAGAAGGGACGGAAAAAGAGAAATGTATAAGATCGTAAAAAAACAGGAGCTGACAACCAACATCTATCTTATGGAGGTAGAAGCAAACAGAGTGGCAAAGACCTGTGAACCCGGTCAGTTTGTCATCGTAAGAATGGATAGCGAGAGTGAGCGTATCCCTCTGACTATCTGTGATTACAACAGAGAAAAAGGAACAGTAACCATTGTGTTCCAGACCGTTGGTGCCGGTACAAAACTGATGGCACAGCTTTCCGAGGGAGAATACTTCCATGATTTCGTAGGTCCTCTGGGATGTCCTTCCGAACTGGTAGAACAGCCTCTGGATGAGGTAAAGGCAAAGAAGATCCTCTTCGTGGCTGGTGGTGTCGGTGCGGCACCGGTATATCCCCAGGTAAAATGGCTGCATGAGCATGGCGTTGCTGCAGATGTTATCGTGGGAAGCAAGACCAAAGATCTTCTGATCCTGGAGAAGGAGATGGAAGCTGTCGCAGGAAATCTGTATGTAACCACCGATGACGGCTCCTATGGAAGAAGCGGTATGGTAACCCAGACCATCAAGGATCTGGTGGCAGAAGGTAAAAAGTACGATCTGTGTATTGCCATCGGTCCTATGATCATGATGAAATTCGTGTGTCTCTTAACCAAAGAACTGGAGATTCCCACAGTTGTCAGTCTGAATCCTATTATGGTAGACGGTACGGGAATGTGCGGTGCATGCCGTGTAACTGTCGGCGGCAAGGTAAAGTTCGCCTGTGTAGACGGACCGGAGTTCGATGGACATGAAGTAAACTTTGATGAGGCAATGAGACGTCAGCAGATCTACAAGACTGCAGAAGGACGTGCAATGCTGGCCCTGGAAGAGGGAGATACCCATCACGGTGGCTGCGGCAACTGCCAGTAGTCATACAAAAGTTTGAACACGATAAATCAGAAAGGCATGGTTAAAATAAAATGGATGTATTAAAGAGAATTCCTGTCAGAGAGCAGGATGCGAAGGAACGAGCTACCAATTTCAAAGAGGTTTGTCTCGGATATAACAAAGAAGAAGCAATGGAAGAGGCTTCCCGCTGCATTAACTGTAAAAATGCACAGTGTGTAAAGGGCTGCCCCGTAGCAATCCAGATTCCACAGTTCATTGAACAGGTGAAGAACGGCAACATTGAAGAGGCTTATCGTATTATCAGTGAATCCAGCGCCCTTCCCGCTGTCTGCGGCCGTGTATGCCCTCAGGAAAGCCAGTGTGAAGGAAAATGTATCCGTGGCTTCAAGGGAGATCCGATCTCCATCGGTAAGCTGGAGCGTTTTGTGGCTGACTGGGCAAGAGAGAATGGCATCAAGCCCACTCCCGCAGCACAGAAGAACGGTAAGAAGGTAGCTGTGATCGGTTCCGGCCCTGCTGGTCTTACCTGTGCCGGAGATCTGGCAAAGCTGGGATATGATGTGACCATTTTCGAAGCACTGCATGAGGCAGGCGGTGTACTGGTATACGGTATTCCCGAGTTCCGTCTTCCCAAGACCGGTGTTGTGGCAAAAGAAATCGAGAATGTAAAATCTCTCGGTGTTCATATTGAGACTAATGTGGTGGTAGGTAAATCCGTGACCATCGACCAGCTGATGGATGAGGAAGGTTTTCAGGCTGTATTCATCGGTTCCGGTGCCGGACTGCCGAAGTTCATGGGTATCCCCGGTGAGAATGCCAACGGTGTCTTCTCTGCCAACGAGTACCTGACCAGAAGCAACCTGATGAAGGCTTTTGATCCCGACTCCAGAACTCCTATCATGCATGGTAAGAAGGTAGCCGTTGTCGGCGGCGGTAACGTGGCGATGGATGCAGCAAGAACCGCACTTCGTCTGGGTGCGGAGGTACACATTGTATACCGTAGAAGCGAAGAGGAGCTGCCTGCCAGAGTGGAAGAAGTACATCATGCAAAAGAGGAAGGCATCATCTTTGATCTGCTGACCAATCCTACTGAGATTCTTTCCGATGATAAGGGATGGGTGACCGGTATGAAGTGCATCCGCATGGAACTGGGTGAGCCCGATGAGAGCGGCAGACGCCGTCCGGTAGAGGTTCCGGGATCTGAATTCGTGATGGAACTGGATACCGTGATCATGTCTCTGGGTACTTCCCCGAATCCTCTGATCTCTTCTACAACCAAGGGACTGGATACCAACAAGTGGAAGTGCATCATTGCGGACGAGAACAATGGTAAGACCACAAAGGAAGGTGTCTATGCCGGCGGAGATGCGGTAACCGGAGCAGCGACCGTTATTCTGGCCATGGGCGCAGGAAAAGCTGCTGCCAAAGGCATTGACGAATATCTGAGTACAAAATAAACACCCCGGATCCTGTCCACAGACAGGATGGAATGGAGGATTACATGGTAAGACATATTGTTATGTGGAGTCTGGAAGGCAATCTGACAAAACAGGAAAAGAAAGAGACCGCCGGGAAGATCAAGGAGTTACTGGAGCCCATCAAAGAGAAGGTTCCCGGTGCCGTAAAGGTGGAAGTGATCATCAATGAACTGGACAGCAGCAACCGGGATGTGGCTCTGATCTCTGAGTTTACAGATACTGAGGCGCTGGCTGCCTATCAGGTGCATCCGGATCATCTGGCAGCAAAGGAATATATTGGATCCGTGGCAGGCAACAGAGCCTGCCTGGATTACGAGTATTAAGGATGGTGTTGGTATATGGCATGGTGTCCGAAATGTAAAAACGAATATCGGGAAGGAATCACCGTATGTCCCGATTGCGGAGAAACGCTGGTAAGCGAGGAAGAATTGACGGACTGGACTTCCGTGCTGTTCGGTGAACAGGACGAAATGGAGAAACTGAAAGACTTCCTTACATACAATGGGATCCGCAAGAGCAAACTTTCCTTCGATGAGGCGGAGCAGGTCTATGAACTGTTTGTAGATGCAAAAGAGGAAAAACAGGCGAAGACGATTGCCCGGGTATTTCTGGAACAGCAGGAAAAAGAGCGGACGGAAAATGCTGCTGAGGAAGAGGCTGCGGTAGATGAATTCCTGATGCCGGAGACAGAAGAAGCATCGGAGGAAGTCAATCCCGGAGAACTGCTGAAAACAGCTTCCGCCCAGGGTGGACTTACTTATATGAACAGTGGAGCCAAAGCAGAGGAGAATCGTTCCTCTGCCTGGGTACTGCTGGTGGTGGGAATCCTCGGAATGCTTGTCATGATCCTGGGAATTACCGGCGTACTTCCTTTGAACATCGGCAACCCCTATATGTTCTACGGAGTGATGAGTGCTGTTTTCATTCTGTTCATTGTCATGGGCGTGGTATCCATGCGGAATGCAAAGCTTTTTGAGAAAAAGGCAGAGTCCGAGAACTCTCTGGTGGATACTCTTCTGAAGTGGAGTGAAGAAAATCTGACGGCGGAAAAAATTGACGCTCAGATTGAAAATGCTGCAGATACACCGGAAGAGGCTCTTTATTACAAGAGATTCGAAGTAATCCGCAGCCAGATGAATCATCAGTTTATGAATCTGGATCAGCAGATGCTGGAGAACCTTATTGACACAAAGATCTATGAACAGATCTTCCCGGATACAAACGGAGCAGAAGAATGATCAAAATATCCATCGTATGTGTAGGGAAGATCAAGGAGAAATTTTTCCGGGACGCCATAGAAGAATACAGCAAACGTCTGGGGCGTTATACGAAGTTAAATATCATCGAAGTGACGGATGAAATGACACCGGATGGAGCCAGTGCGGCTCTGGAAGATCAGATCCGTGAAAAAGAAGGGGCGAGGATCCTGGCGAAACTGCCACAGGATGCCCTGATCGTTACGCTGGAGATTGCCGGTAAAAACTTTTCTTCCGAAGAATTTGCGGCATGGATTGAAGATTGCACTGTCAGAGGAAAAAGCCATATCTGCTTTGTCATTGGCGGATCGCTTGGTTTGCATCCAAGTGTCTGTAAAAGAGCGGATCTGGCCTTAAGCTTTTCCAAAATGACATTTCCTCATCAGTTGATGCGAGTGATCCTGTGCGAACAGATCTATCGTGCATTCCGGATCATTCAGCACGAACCTTACCATAAATAAAGAGTAAAAGTAGAAGTATATGACAAAAAAACAACGTGCATTAGAAATTATAGAACGTCTGAAAAAGGAATACCCGGATGCCGGATGCACTCTGGATTACGATCAGGCATGGAAACTGCTTGTCAGTGTCCGCCTGGCAGCTCAGTGTACCGATGCCCGGGTAAATATCGTAGTGGAAAAGCTGTATGAGAAGTTCCCGGATGTAGATGCCCTGGCAGAGGCTCCGGTGGAAGAGATCGAGGCCATTGTAAAGCCCTGTGGCCTGGGTCACAGCAAAGCCAGAGATATCAGTGCCTGCATGAAGATTCTGCGGGATAAATATGACGGAAAGGTTCCAGACGATTTTGACGAATTATTGTCTCTGCCTGGAGTGGGCAGAAAAAGTGCGAATCTGGTCATGGGGGATGTCTTTGGCAGACCTGCCATTGTGACAGACACCCACTGTATCCGCCTGGTGAACCGTATGGGACTTGTGGACGGGATCAGGGAACCGGCAAAGGTGGAGAAGGAGCTGTGGAAGATCATTCCGCCCGAAGAAGGCAGCGATTTCTGCCACAGACTGGTATATCACGGCAGAGAAGTGTGTACCGCCAGAACCCATCCTTACTGCGAAAAATGCTGTATCAGTGACATCTGTAAAAAAGTCGGCATATAAAAGGCGGACAGGGAAATCTACTGCCGCAGACAGGAGCAAAGCCTATGAGGATGTATGACATTATCATGAAAAAAAGAAACGGCGGAGAGCTTTCGAAAGAAGAGATCCACTTTTTTATCGAGGGCTATACCCGTGGAGAGATTCCTGATTATCAGGTATCTGCGCTGATGATGGCGATCTACTTTCAGAAGATGACCGAGAAGGAGACTTATGAACTGACCATGGCCATGGCACACAGTGGTGAGATGCTGGATCTGTCCGGAATCCATGGCTGCAAGGTGGACAAACACAGTACCGGAGGTGTGGGGGATAAGACTTCTCTGGCATTGACACCCATGGTGGCTGCCTGTGGGATCCTGGTGGCCAAGATGAGCGGCAGAGGCCTGGGCCATACCGGAGGGACCATTGACAAGCTGGAAAGCTTTCCAGGATTTTCCACATCACTGACCACGGAGCAGTTTATTGAAAATGTGAATCGGATCGGCATTGCCATTATGGGACAGACCGCAGATCTGGCACCGGCGGATAAAAAGCTGTACGCCCTGCGGGATGTGACAGCTACCGTAGATAATATGTCCCTGATTGCCAGTTCCATCATGAGCAAGAAACTGGCAGCCGGTGCAGATGCCATTGTACTGGATGTCAAGACCGGAAGCGGTGCCTTTATGAAGAGCAGGGAGGATGCTTTTGCTCTGGCGGAGGAAATGGTGAAGATCGGTAAGAATGCCGGACGTAAGACTATTGCCGTAATCTCGGATATGGATCAGCCGCTGGGGCGGGCCGTGGGAAATGCCCTGGAAGTGAAGGAAGCCATTGCAACCCTGCGGGGAGAGGGCCCGGAAGATTTCAAAGAACTTTGTATGGTACTGGGAAGTCGGATGTTACTTGCCGGTAGTAAGGCGGAGAGTGTCGAAGAGGCCAGAAATATGC
>ERZ1026882.796-NODE-796-length-14903-cov-15.764952_pt1 | contig 14903 bp, 14 predicted proteins | sample MGYA00380171_ERZ1026882 | MGnify/ENA primary metagenome ERZ1026882 (study PRJEB33269, sample SAMEA4719807) | human gut metagenome | biome: human-associated habitat; feature: organic feature; material: feces | place: Cameroon | collected 2013-10 ...
GGATGATTTTTTTGCAAGTGCAGCATTGCAATATTATTATGGCTCCCGAATCTCTCTGGTTGATGATGAAAAGGCAAATGATGAATTATTAAAAACTTATAGGGCAAAAGGATATTGTCAACTAGATAGATTTCTCTATGGTCATAATTATGCCTCTCAATCTATTTTGACGAAAGATGAAATAGATAGTTGTGGAGGTGTAGATTATCTATTGAGCATCAAGGCCATAAAAAAAGATGGTAGAAAGAATAGGTATCTGTTCCTTTGGAAAAAGAAGGAAGTTCTTAATCATACAACTTCTCTTCCGAGCGAAGTTATACCAAAGCTTTTAAATATAGCTAGTCGAATCTCTCATTCTCTTGACAAAAAGAATGCAGAAGATTATGTCAAGTTTATTATATCTTCAAAAGTTGATTTCGTTAATGACCATTTAATAACCGATATTCAGAAATTTAATAACTTTCAATCTCCTACAGTTCAGGATTTTGTAGATGTAAAGAAACAACAATTACTAAAAGGTAATCTGAAGTTTTTTGATTCGTTTAATCTTGCATTGCGATTGATTTCTGAATTTCCAGAAATAAAGAATGAGTTATCGGAACGTTTTGAATATCTGTTTATTGATGAAATGCAAGATACCGGTAAAACGGAAATGTCGTTTCTAAAAAGTGCTTTGGATGGTTCTAAAATAAAGATTCAATATTTTGGAGATTTGGATCAATCTATTTTCCAAGATGGAACGGATGATGAATGTCTTTGGATACCGAAGAGTGCTTTATTGATACAAACGAGCAAACGATTTGGTAAAGAGATAGCTAAAATAATTAATCCTTTTAGATTGAATTCTTCAAAATCTATTAAGGGTAATGAAAATATAGCTTCTTTAAAGCCTGTAATGCTGGTGTATGATAATCCGTTAAGTGTGTTGCCAGCATTTGTTGACTTATTGGAAAAATATAAGATAATGGTAGATGGCGAAACTTATTCTATAAAAGATTATTCGTTAAAGCTAAGGCGAGAAGATCCTTTGCATAGGATTAATGTTAAAGCTGTAGGGTGGTCTGGTACGGATAAAAATGAAGGAAGGATAAAAATTCAGTCTTATTTTCCTGAATACTATCGAAAGCAAAAGGGTTTGGTGGAACAAAGTTGTTTGCTAGAAGATATATTGGCTAAGAAAGTAAACCGTTATCAAGATACCATTAAAATATTGTTTGAGGCTTTCCTGGAATTTATGCGCTTTGCACATATTAAGGGGAAGGATAACCGATATTTTACCAAAAGCTCTTTACTGCAAGAGTTGGAGCTTTATGAAGGGGTAGTTGATGACTTTAAGAAGTTGCTTTCTATTTGTGCTTCCTACCTGATGGAGGAGAATTTACCAGGTTGTATAGACTTAATTAAAAAATATCTAGAAGAAGATTTCTTGAAAGTCTTTTCATACGACCGTAAGTTTGTTGCTGAGTTCTGTAAAAGCAAAGTTATTCCAGGATCTCTAGAGCAGAATAAAAATTCAAATATTTATCGTAGTTCTGATCTTGATATAGAAGTGGGTACGGTTCATTCTGTCAAAGGAGAAACTCATGTTGCTACATTGTATATGGAGACTTTTTTCTATACAGGTCATGAGGGACAACTGCTATGGAATCAATTCTTGGGGTTGCCTTATGAAAAAAGAAATTCTGATTCTGTAAATAGGAAAGCCCTAAAAATAGCTTATGTTGCAATGAGTCGCCCTCGTTACTTTTTATGTGTAGCTATTTCGAAAGAACACTATCAGGAAAGTAATGAAATTAGGGAGAGATGGAATGTAATTAATGTATGAACATAATTCTGATGTCAATAATTGATAGTAGAACTTCTTGTATCTTCCTGTAATATTGATAACAAAAGAATAAAAAGAAATTAAATGGTTAAAATAGAACGACATACTCCTGGGCATGTGCCTGGGAGTATCAAAATAAAGCGAGTGGTATGGAACATCGCAGCAGCTTTTCTATTCCGTCCTTTTATTACTCCTGTGTTTCGCAAGTGGCGCATAGCCTTGTTACGATTGTTTGGAGCTAAGGTAGAATGGGATGCAAATGTTTATGCTTCAGTAAAGATCTGGGCTCCTTGGATGCTGCAAATGGGGCATCGAGCTTGTTTGGGACCTGAAGTGATTTGTTATAATCAAGACTGTGTGGTACTGGAGGATGAGGCTGTTGTTTCACAATATACATATCTATGTACTGCTGGTCATGATGTGAACATGAAGAATACTGCTGATAAGTCGCTTATAACAGCTCCTATAGTTTTGAAAAGCAAGTCATGGATAGGAGCTCGCTCCTTTATTGGTATGGGTGTAGAAATAGGTGAAGGTGCTGTGGTTGGTGCTACGGCTTCAGTATATAAAAGTGTTGAACCTTGGAGTGTCGTAGGTGGCAATCCTGCCAAAATGATAAAGAAAAGAACATTGAAATAACTTCTTGTATATATGGATAAGGTGGAGGAAAAACTGCTTGATATATTGAAAGAGGAAGTGCTGAAGCAAGAAGGGGCTGATGTTCACAATCTTGCCATAGATGAATCTAGGGAACTTATTCATTTGGCTAAAGAACATACTGTGCTTGGATTTGTTGCTAATGCAGTATGCTGCGGTCGAATTTGTCTTTCTGTTTCACGAGGACAAGATGATATAAAGAAACAGACTGTTCTAGAATTGATGCAATATCACATGCTTCATCAAAAGCAATATCAGCTGTTTGAGCATGCAATATCGGATTTTGCAGATTTAATGAATAAGCATCAGATTCTGTATGTGATTTTCAAGGGAATGGCTGTAGCGCAATTCTACCCGTCACCTTATTCTCGTACAATGGGAGATGTTGATTTTTATATTCCTGCTTCAGATTTTGATAAAGCTGTAGGTATTATCGAAAGAGAATTGAAGGTTACTATCGAAAGAGATGAAATTGATAAGCATTTTTGTTTCGACTACTATGGTATCAGATTTGAGATGCATTATCAAATTGAGACGTTTGGAAATGTCAATCATCAGAAGTATTTCAATCTTTTGATAGATACATTGCTATCTTCTACTTCTAGTTTTAAAGCAAATAGTAAAGATGTAGCAATGTTACCTCCTCTTGGTGACTTGATCGTTGTCTTTAAGCATTGGTTTAACCATTTGTTGATTGAGGGTGTTGGTTTGCGTCAGACTTTAGACTTGTTAGTATTATTGAATACTTATCAAGATAAAATAGATTTCTTGTTGTTGCAAAAACAATTGAAAGCCATAGGTTATTGGAAGGCTTTTAAAGCAATGGTAGCAATGATGGAAAAATGCTTTGGATTAGTGTGTGCCAATAGTTATTGTCATCTGGAAAGTACAGACTATACTTATGGTGACATGCTGTTGCGTGAAGTTCTATCGAGTGGTAACTTTGGCCAAAAGGCTTATAGAAATCATTCTCAGGGAAGAAAGAAAAGTATGGAGACTGCGCAAAGAGCATTAGGATATTGTCTTAAGTTCTTCCGTTTGGCTCCATGGGATATATGTTGTCTTCTTCCTAAGCGTATTATGATAACGATTAAGAGAAGAATTAATTAACAAAAATCAATTTTTATTATATGGGTAATACAATAGCTGCTATCATCTTGACTAAAGATGAAGAGAAACACATCGCTCGATGTATAGATTCATTAAAGGATGTTTGCGAAGAGGTCTTTGTTATTGATTGTTTTAGTAGTGATCGAACTAAAACTGTAGCGGAATCGCTTGGGGCAAAGGTTTATCAGCATCCTTGGAAGAATTATGCAACTCAGTTTAACTGGGGATTGCATAATTGTCCTATTACGGCAGATTGGGTCTGGCGTATTGATGCCGACGAATTCTTAGATAAAGGTCTGGGACAAAGTGTGAAAAAGGCTGTCACCGAATGTGAGGATGACGTGAATGGTATCTATGTAAGAAAGCGCATCGACTTCATGGGTAAGCCTTTGATGCATGGTGGCTGGTATCCGAGCTATCATCTGAAGGTTTGGCGTAGAGGTCATGGTGAATGTGAAAACCGCTGGATGGATGAACATATCCGTATATTTGATGGTAAAGCTATCACGGTAGATGAAGGTGATCAGGTTGATGCTAACTTGAACGACCTAACTTGGTGGATGAACAAGCATAACGGATATGCAACCAGAGAAATGGCGGATATGCTGATGATGGAGTATGGACTGGATGCTTCGGCACAGGAGGTGGTTCCAAAGTTCTTCGGTACAGAGGAACAGCGCAAGCGCTGGTTGAAGGTGAAGTATATCAAGGCTCCCTTGTTCCTGAGACCTTTCATCAATTTTACCATCCGCTATGTGTTGAAGGCTGGCTTCTTAGATGGTAAAGAAGGCTTTATTTGGCATTTCCTCCAAGGTTTCTCTTATCGCTTTTTGGTAGATGCCAAAATCTTCGAACTTAAAAAGCGATTCGGGTTTAATCGTGATAAAATCAAGCAATACTTGATTGACAATTATATCACGGATCATACCGATGCGGGAAGTAAGAGGTAGAAAACTGAAGTTTTGTGATTGATATCCAGCTCCACTGTTCAAGGCTATCCTATGGTGAAGTATGGAGATATTGATGTGAAAAAATGAACAATATTGTTGATTTAGCTTGTCAGTTAGAAGAAACGTGTAGGTTTTGTTATCCGCCAGAAAAGGAGCGAATCCTATATGCTACAGAAAACTTCTATGTAATGGCTTCTTTGGGTCCTATAGTCGAGGGCTATTTGTTGATTGTATCTAAAAAACATATTCCGGCTTGTGCCAATATTCCAACAGAACTCATACAAGAATATCTTGACTTGAAAGAGAAAGTAAAGGATGTCTTGAATAAAGTATATGGCGCTTGCATCTTCTATGAACATGGAAAGACGGGATCTTGTTTGATAAGAAAGGATCATAGGCATTGTTTTCATGCTCATCTTCATTGTATTCCTGTTGATGTCTGTATGTCGGATATTGTAAAGTCTGAAATGGAGGGGAATATATTTGATAGCTTGGTTGATGCTTATGAATATGCAAAGAAGCGTGAGAGATATTTGTATGTTGAAGATTCACATATAATGGTTTTTACTCCTGAAATGTCTTTGAAATCTCAATATCTAAGATATAAACTATCGTGTGCATTAGGAACACCTGAACGCTGGAATTGGGTTGAACTCCAAAATTGGGATGTTATTATGGATACGGTAAATAAGTTAAAGCCTTATTTTTAAGATGAGATATATCAAATCTAATGACGTGAATACTCGTATAGCGGAATTGCAAGACAATTTGGATGCGAATATTCGCACTATCGGTGGTGATGTTGGCTGGCACCAACATTTAGGGGCAAGAAAAATTGGTATCGTAGCTTCTGCAATAGGGATTCTTATGCATCAGAAACTTGAAACTGCATTTGCCAAAGAAGAGAATGTGGTTACAGGTTTGGCAAATAAGCAAAAAGCAGATGGTGGTTGGCCTTACATTTCTAATTCCCATAACGAGTCTAATGTCGAAGCAACCTGCTGGGCATTGTTAGCGTTGTATGCTTGTAATGAGAATGGTCAATATAATGAACGAATATCTCATGGTACAAAATGGCTCTTGGATCAAAATCCATCGGGAAAGGATGATCTGGGCTGGCCTTTTAGGGAAAATGGAGAAGCTAGGGTCTATATTACCTGCTTTGTCTTGAGAACATTATCTGTGCTTAATAGGGTAGATAATGAAAAAGTAGAAGCTGCGATTCATTGGTTGATGAATATTCAGAATAGAAAAGGTGGTTGGGGTGAAGTTCTTGGAGATGAGCCAAGTATTTTCTTTACTTCTTATGCACTACTGACATTATCGGAATTGGCTGATAAAACTCAGCGAAGTTTCAATGAAAGTATTGATAATGGAAAGAAATGGTTGAGGTCTTCCATGAAAAACTTGTCTTTGGAGGCTTCCTTTCTTAACTGTCGTCTGGAGATGATAGAATCCGAAAATCAAGGTAATAAATATAGGGTATCTTTCTTTCATTATGTACTTCCTTATGTAGTCTTATGTTACGAAAAATTAGGGATACATAATAAGGTGCTTTTCGACTCCATAAAGTTGTTGTTGGCTAGAAGTAAAGGTGGAGTTGTGGAACATCCGATGCTTGACAACTCAAAGAAGCGTCCTATATGGGCTCTTTATGGCGTATTTCTGGCTTTATCTAGTGTTGTTTCTTGTAATGCTTCTAATAAACTTATATTTGTCTTCTTGAATCGTATATATCGAATTTCAAGTAATTGGTTTACAAAATGTTTGCTTAAATTGGCTAGCGTTTGGACTCTGTGCGTCATTATTATCGCATTAGTCATATATTTTGGTGGAGCAGCCGCCGCAACATATTGGAATGACATATATAAATGGCTGGTAGACTATTCTTCGCCTAATTGGGCTACTTTATGTTTGTCGGTTATGACTTCAATGATAGCTACAGGTATTATAAGTGTGATGTTGTTGTTGAAGAAAATTAAATTGAATTTATTCTACAAATGAAAGTATCGATTATAACTAGTTGTTACAACCGTGAGAAGACTATTCGCGGTGCAGTGGAGAGTGTGTTGGCGCAGGATTATCCTGACATCGAGTATATCATCGTGGATGGCGCTTCCAAGGATCATTCTGTTGAGGCTATCCGTGAGGCTATCACCGGTCATGAAGATGAGGTGAAGTTCATCTCTGAGCCTGATCATGGTATGTATGAGGCTATCAACAAGGGTATTCGTATGGCAACGGGTGATGTGATTGCTCTTTGTCATTCGGATGACTTTATGTTTGCCAAGGATACGGTATCACATGTTGTGAAGAAGATGGAGGAGACGGATTGCGATTTTCTCTATGCCGATGGTATCTTTGTGAATGAGCAGAATACCAACACGGTGGTGAGAAAATGGATTGGAGGCAAGTATGCTCGCTGGAAGGTGAGATGTGGCTGGCTGCCATTGCATCCTACCTGCTATATCAAGCGTGAGGTGATGATGAAATGTGGTCTCTATGATGAGAGCTACAAGATTGCTGCTGATACCAACCTCCTGGTGAACTATCTGTATAACTGCCATCTGAAGGTAGCGTATCTCCCTGAGTTCGTAACGAGAATGCGCATGGGTGGTATGAGCACCGATTCTGCCAAGCGCAAGAAGATGTGGGATGAGGACATCCGAGTTTATTCTGGCTACGGCTTCAAGCCTGTGACATTGACAAAGCTGATGAAAATGGCTTGGAAGGTGCCACAGTTCATCAAGGCAAAGTTCATGTAAAACTTTGTCTTGAATGTGGGTTAGAGGCGATGGTCGCCTGGTCCTGGTCCGAGCTTGCGGTCTATGGCATCAAGGATTCGCCAAAGAAGGAGTCGGAGATATTGATAAAGATGTTTCATATTAATCATGTCTTATGGTTCTTTGTTTTTGATAAAACGCAAATGGATGGAAAATATTGTGTTGGATATGTTACGGTTACGTGCACAATATTTTTTTGCAAAGCATCTATCACCCATCACGATTTTCTGGAAGAAATCGGATAAGCTATTGGTAATCAAAGGAACAATATGCGTGACTGATACCAAAAATAGGGAATTTATCCCTCACGCATCCCTCACGATTTGGGCTTCATCCCTCACGATTTTGCTTATGCTGTTAAGCAAAAAGGCTTTTTTGCGATTGAAACTGGCTTCATTTGCCTTTGAAGTAAGCTTTATTTCAAATTGGTTTGAGGCTTAGATAAAGTTTACGTAAGGCTCTATTGAAGTTTGTTTGAGCCTCACTTCAAATTCAAAAGAGGCTCAGTTCGATTTCTTTCAGATGAATTGATGAATCGGAAAAAGGATTACGACGTAGCGGCTTATGCATAGCGATGGCGTTATATTGCCCAAGGAAGGGCAATGTTGGTAACTACTCATGCCCATAGGGGTGCTGAGTAGTTACGCAAAATAAATTAAATCAAAAAAAGTGTAATTTATGTGGTCAGACAATGAAACAACGCAAGATTTGTTAGGCTATCAAGTCCATGCAGACCTGCTCAGAAAGATAATATTGAATGATGCCATGTTGCCTATCTCAATTGGAGTGTTTGGTAATTGGGGATCCGGAAAAAGTAGTTTGATGTTATTGCTTCAGCAGTCATTACATGAATGGGAGAAGTCACATCAAAATGAGCATAGCATCATACTCCAAGTTTATTTCAATAGTTGGCAGTTTGAGAGTTATGACTCCACCAAGTTGACAATGATAGAAAGTATATTGGAAGCACTTGACAAAGACATTAACACACGGAAAAATGTATTTGAGCGAGCAGACGATTTACTTGCAAGAATAAACTTTCTGAAAGTTGGTATCTTCATTCTTAAAAAAGCATATGACAACCTTACTCCTGGTTGGTTGAAGAAATGGCTGCCTAAAAAGGACGACATAGATAAGATAACGGGAAAGGATAAATACAACAACCTACTTGAAGATGTAACCAAAGGTAATACTTCAAAATTCATTGCCACTTTCAGAGAACTTTTCGAGGATTTGGTTGAAGACATGAGGTATAAAGCCGTAATAGTCTATGTTGACGATTTAGATAGATGTGACCCCAAAAGAATTATCGGTTGCTTGGAGGCCGTTAAGTTATTTGTGAATGTGAAGAAAACAGCTTTTGTCATTGGTGCGGATGAACGTATCATTGAATATGCCATAAGTCAGCATTATCCAATTCAGATGAAGAAAGAGGATATATCCAGTCCATTTTCTGACTATTTGGAGAAACTTATTCAATTGCCATATAAACTGCCACGTTTGTCCGACAATGAACAAGAGACTTACATTACGCTTCTTCTATGCAAAAATCATTTGAATGAGATTTATTTCAACCAAATACATCAGAAATATTTAGAGTTCAGAAAAACAGACAAGCATTCCAAATACAATATAGATGACATAAAGGCAAATATTCCAGAAAATCAAAATATTGATTTTTATGCTGTAGAATATCGTTTGCCAATAGTACCGATCATTAAACAATTCTTAAATGGAAATCCAAGGCAACTCAAACGATTTTTGAATACTTTATATGTACGCCAAGAGTTAGCAGATGTAGCAGGATTTAGGGATATTCGTCCCGATGTGCTAACCAAAATTATGGTACTGGAATACAATACACTGTATAATTCCCGATTTGAAGAACTGTATAAACTTCAAAATGAGAATGGAGGCGTTTTGCCATTGGAAGACGTAGAACAAGAAGCAAAAACAGAAGAGGGAATCCAAAACCCACAATGGAAAGACAACTGGTCGTCAGACTTCTTGAAGCAATGGCTAAGTTCAGAACCGTCACTGAAAGATATAAATCTGCAAAATTACTTCTGGGTAGCACGCGATGCATTGAAGAATGAAAAACCAATAGCCTCATTGGTCACGAGTAAAGTCATGTTGCTGTTTCAAAGATTGTGTACCTTGCAAACGATTGTTACGATGAAACGGGGATTGCCAGGAATTATTAATGCTTGTGACGATTCGGAAAAAGACATGATTATCCATTTGATAAACGATAATCTAAGAAAAGATCCGAAATCAGAGAATTGTTGGAGAATACTGAATTGCGACGAGAACAATTTATTGTTAAGTAATAACATTGACAGAATTAAATTATTATTCAGCAATATACGAACAGAAAATATTGATGCAAAAGCGGATGTGTTTTTTGTTAGGATGCAGTCTTCAAGTGAGGAAATACGTAACTATATAGATACATTGCCCAAAGCAAAACCTTTGTCAAGGGCTATAGAACGAAGAAATCAAAGACAATAAACATGGGTACATCACAATCTCATAATTTAAAATCGACTCCAAACTGGACAGCCACTAAACGTGCCATGACGAGCATTGTAAATGGGACAGGAAATAATTCTGCGACAAATGCAAAATTTATAGGAAACTTTGGTACGGCACTTGGTAATGGGTTGTATCGAGGCGGTGGAAACGGTGGACATGGAGGTCGTAGAGACAGTTCGTTTGGTCGTGCAGGAGGACGAGCTGTTACAAGATTGACAGCCGTCCTAAATGGTATCAAGCAATATGGACTTATAGCAAGTTTGGGAGTTGACAACTTACCTGATGCACAAAAGCCAAAAACGCCACAAGATTTTAAAGAGTTACTTCTGAATGAAATCATTGGAGACAATGATTCCACAATGGATGATGCTGCAGCAACTTATGCTATGGATAAAGTGCTGAATGATATTTTGTCAGATTGCAAAGATGGACAAGAGATAGAAGATAGGCTTCAAAACGCAAGCGAAGATGATATTTGTGAATGGATTATAACCTTTGAAGTGGAGTATATATTGGAATACTCTGCGGAATTGTTTCAAAGTCACATATTTGATAAAGGTAGCAATCCTGAGGATATAAAGAGAGAGATCAGAGGATGGTTGCATAACGAATTGGACGAGAAGTTGAGCAAAGAAATGACTCAAATCGACTTCAACAGCCAAGACGGAAAAGATTATCTTGATTCATTAACATCCGAAATTTTAGATATATGGAAACAAGAATAAGCATCAATTATATGCCGTCAAGAATAAGTGAAGTATTTGGAATTTTTACTATTTCTTTCCGAGGAATTGACGGACAAATTCGCTCAGTTGATACAAAATTCGACCCCAAACAACTATGGGAGTTTTCGCGAGACACGACTTCTGTTGCTTTTGACTTTCTAATATTGGCGTCGATTGTATATAATGTGGACAGGGCTGTACATCGTTTATTATATTCAGACGATGGATGGAAGCGAGATTTAGTATTGTTGGATGTACCTGTTATCAATCTTGCCATGATGAATCATGGACGCGAGGCTTTTAATAGAGCCATAAGCTTTCTTACTGGAGACAATTGGAACATACATTTCGTTCAAGCAAATCCTTATGATTATCGTCCGACAAAAAATATTAGAGATTACGACCAACAAGAGTTTGAAAAAGTTGCTTTATTCTCTGGCGGTTTAGACTCATTAATCGGTTTTATTGATGAAACAAATACGTTGTCTGTCAATAAAAAGATACTGCTTGTTTCTCATATGGAATTGGGTAAAGAACATTGCGACCAAAAAAGTATTTTAGAATATTGCAGAGAAAACAATATTTTTCAAAACAAATTTGAGCAAGTACTTCTAAATGCAGGTTTAAAACCTAAGTCATGGAATATAAAGAGAACTCCATCTGAAAGCACATTCCGTTCAAGGTCATTGTTGTTTTTTGCCGCTGGAATATACGTAGCCCATAAAATATCACCAAACACTCCACTAATAGTACCCGAAAATGGAACAATATCAATAAATATACCTTTGGATAGCGGACGTAGAAGTGCTTGCAGTACAAGGACTACTCATCCCACATTCATAAAACGAATACAAGAAGCACTTCAATTGGTCGGTATCAACAATACTTTTTACAATCCATACAGATTGAAATCAAAAGCAGACATGATGAAAGACTGTGATAATGATGTGAATAAGAGTGTAATTTTAAGACAATTATACTCTAAATCATGTTCTTGTGCAAAAAGAGGGCATAATAGTCATTGGGATAAACCAGGAGGCGTTATACGCAATAGAAAAATCACTCATTGCGGAATGTGTCTGCCATGCTTGTATAGAAGAGTTTCTTTAGATATTATAGGATTGGATTCAGCAGAATATGTTGGAACTGATGTCATGCATGGAACCAAGTACAATCTGAATATTCATAACCAGAAAAGAAATCACGATTTCAATGCCTTATTGTATTTTATAAAGAACCGAATGGATGCAAATATCATCCGAAGAGAACTCTTTATGAATGGAATACGTAGCAAGCAGGAACTTGATGATTATGTGTCGTTAGCGTTACATTCATATCAGCAAGTCAAAGATTGGATTGTAAGAAAAGGAACTCCCGAAATCAAAAGTAAAGCAGGAATCATATGACATTAGATGCACATTGCCATTATGATATGATGGAAAATCCTACAGATTATATTAGCAGGGCTGAAAGTCATGGTGATATAATTATAGGAATGACAAATCTGCCAAGTCATTATAGAATGGGAAAAGCACATGTCGTGGGATATAAACACATACGTTTATCACTAGGTTTCCACCCACAGTTGGCAGCCACATCACAGCATGAATTGCCTATGTTTGACACTCTCATTAATTTTACTTCATACATAGGAGAAATAGGGTTGGATTTTTCTTCTGCATATTCAAACTCAAAAGACATTCAAATAAAAAGTTTGAGACATATCCTTTCTAAAATATCTGATGATACCCATAAACTTGTAAGTGTGCACTCCCGAAAAGCAGAGAAAGAGTTACTTGCTTTACTTTTAGAATACAGGATACCAAACGTTATTTTTCATTGGTATTCAGGAAGCATATCGTTGATAACAAATATCGTCTCAGCCGGATATTATTTCTCCGTAAACGAAGCCATGACGAAATCGTCTAATGGAAGGAAAATATTATCAACAATACCTAAAGAAAGAATTCTTACAGAGAGTGATGCGCCTTACAATAAACATTATAACATCAGAAATACATTAGAATATCTTAATATGTCGGAAAAAGAAATATATCAAAATTTCAGATGTTTGATAAATAGAATGAAATATTGATATCTGGGTGGAAGGGGGCGACAAATGGGTTATCTCCTTTGTCCGCTCTATCTCGCCACATGAAAAGGCGTGCTATCACCATATCGAGTTCCCATCGTATAAGGGTGTGGAGGTGGAAGTGCATTATCGGCCTAGCTTCCTGTTGTGCTTCTGGCATAACAGAAAGCTTCAGAAATATTATGAGAGGGTGAAGGAGGAGCAGTTCTCGCATCGGGTGATGTTGGGAGAGCAAGGGGAGATTGCGATTCCTACAGTGGAATTCAATCTCATCTTCCAGTTGACTCATATCTATGCTCATCTGATGAATGAGGGGATTGGGTTGAGGCAGCTTCTTGATTACTACTATGTATTGATTAGTGATGATTTATTAGTGATTAGGGATGATTTATTAGTGATTAGGGACAGAGTGCAGAAGGAATTGAAGGAGTTGGGATTGTGGAAGTTTGCCGGTGCCATTATGTATATCATGCTGGAGGTGTTCGGCATGTCTGCCTCTCGGCTTATCGTTCCTCCGAATGAGAAGTATGGTAGGTTTGTGCTGAATGAAGTGCTGGAAGCCGGGAACTTCGGAAAGCATGATGAAAGGAATCGGTTTGGGGGATCAAAGCTGGGGCATAATCTCCAAAGGGTGTATAGGGATATAAGGCTCGTGAGGTATTTTCCTGCTGAGGCTATGAGTGAACCATTCTTTAGGGTATGGCACTTCTTCTGGAGACTTAAACACAGGAGGTAATCTCTGGGAATCTTCTTTTCTTGAAGCCCTATTTGGGCTGGAGTTTGGTCACGCAGATGACGCAGATTTTCTTCTTTGCTGTTTGTTAGTCCCACAGATTCCACAGATTTTTGCCCTATGCGGGCTGGGATTTCGCTAGTAACTTGCAGATTTCTTGTTATTTCCTTGGTGGTTTCGAGAAAAAAGCGTATTTTTGCGGCAGAATTAAACGTTTAAAATAAAAGGTTATGGCAACATTAACTATACAAGTGGAGGACAGAAGTGTTATGGCGGGACTTAAGAAGGTACTTGAGTCAATGAAAGGTGTCGTGATAGTTCCTAATCACCAGAAAAAAACTGGGATAGAGGAAGCTATGGATGATATTCGCCATGGTAGAGTGACAGAATATAAGAGCGCTGACGACATGTTTGAAAAGTTAGGAATATGAAATACAGACTCATACTGACAAAACGCTTTGAAAAAGATGTTAAGCGTTGCGTAAAACGTGGTCTCCCTATGGAAAAATTCAAGAAGGTAATTCGACTGCTTGAAGAAACAGGCAAATTACCTTCCGAATATAGACCGCATAAATTGTCAGGACAATATGCTGGAAAATGGGAATGCCATATTTTGCCTGACTGGTTGTTGATTTGGGAACAGCATGATGATGAACTTGTATTAATTATGACTAATACTGGTTCTCATAATGATGTCTTTTAAATGTGGAAGTTAACTTCTTTCAACCATTTCTTTACATTAAAGCCAGGACAGAAATTTCTGACCCATGGGAGGTCACGATGGCCGATGACTTCGGCGTCGGTAGATTTCGCCATCCTTGGTGTTGTAGTAGTGATAACCTAAAGGTGGGGGCTGCTATACCGCTTTGCTTAAAGTTGGGTGCAGCTCTGTACACAGAAAGAACTGATGGCGGCGGTGAGGACGGTGATGATGAAATTAATGACGGATTTCCAGTTTATTTTCATATTCTTCTTTTGATTTTAATGTTTAACAATATACTGATAAATCTGAAGAAAGGACAGGATGAGCAAGTACCCGTTCATGACGGTGTTTCATTCCTGTTTGCTGATGTCAGCCTTGGGTGTCATCGGAATACTCCGGACTGCACCCTGCCCTGTCTTCAGAAACAATCAAATGCTTACAGAACCGTTATCGCCAGTTCCGGAATCTGTTCCTGCATCGGTTCCAGAATCGGTTCCGGTATCACCACCGCCTGGAGTAGTACCTCCACCGCCTGGAGTGGTATTACCACCACCTGGAGTGGTATCTCCAGTCGTACCATCATCGGATGGGTTCTTGGAGCTGCTGCTCTTTACGGCATCCACACGCTTGATGGTGGTGTCGAGGTTCGAGGTCTTCAGCTCGCCGGTGGCTCTGGCTCGCAGGCGGAGACCTTCGATGTACTTCGCTACCGTCCAATCTTCCTTCTTGTCGGCGCCTCCCTTTACCTTCAGGCCTAGGGAGAAGATGGCAAGGTCGGGGAACTTCACGT
>ERZ1026882.797-NODE-797-length-14901-cov-7.571602_pt1 | contig 14901 bp, 9 predicted proteins | sample MGYA00380171_ERZ1026882 | MGnify/ENA primary metagenome ERZ1026882 (study PRJEB33269, sample SAMEA4719807) | human gut metagenome | biome: human-associated habitat; feature: organic feature; material: feces | place: Cameroon | collected 2013-10 ...
CGTAAGACACAGCATGGTAGGCGTTGTTCAATAATTTGATTATCACATATTTTTGAGAATAGAAACTATAAAATGAAAACAGAGAATAAAAACAGGAGGAAAATATTATGAGTAAGATTATTGGTATTGACTTAGGTACGACCAACAGCTGTGTAGCTGTTATGGAAGGTGGTAAGCCCACCGTTATCGCAAACACAGAAGGCGCAAGAACCACACCCTCTGTTGTAGCATTTACCAAGACCGGTGAGAGACTGGTCGGTGAGCCTGCAAAGCGTCAGGCAGTTACCAACGCAGAGAAGACCATTTCTTCCATTAAGAGAGATATGGGTACCGATCGCGGCCGTACCATTGACGGCAAGAAATACTCTCCTCAGCAGATCTCCGCAATGATCCTGCAGAAGTTGAAAGCAGATGCAGAGAGTTATCTGGGTGAGAAGGTTACCGAGGCAGTTATCACAGTTCCCGCATACTTCAATGATGCCCAGCGTCAGGCTACCAAGGATGCAGGTAAGATCGCAGGCCTGGATGTAAAGCGTATCATCAACGAGCCTACCGCAGCAGCACTTGCTTATGGTCTGGACAATGAAAAAGAGCAGAAGATCATGGTATACGACCTTGGTGGCGGTACCTTTGATGTATCTATCATCGAGATCGGTGACGGTGTCATCGAAGTACTGGCTACCAACGGTGATACACACCTTGGCGGTGATGATTTCGATAACAAGATCATTCAGTGGATGCTGGATGAATTCAAGAAGGCAGAAGGCGTAGATCTGTCCGGTGATAAGATGGCTATGCAGAGACTGAAGGAAGCAGCTGAGAAGGCTAAGAAAGAGCTGTCCAGCGCAATGACCACCAATATCAACCTTCCTTTCATTACCGCAACTGCAGAGGGACCTAAGCACTTTGATATGAACCTGACTCGTGCAAAGTTCGATGAACTGACCAGAGACCTGGTTGATAAGACTGCTATCCCCGTACAGAACGCTATGAAGGATGCTGGCCTGAACTATTCTGATCTGGGTCAGGTACTGCTGGTAGGTGGTTCTACACGTATTCCTGCGGTACAGGATAAGGTAAGAGCCCTGACCGGTAAAGAGCCCAGCAAATCTCTGAATCCTGATGAGTGCGTAGCAATCGGTGCTTCTATCCAGGGTGGTAAGCTTGCCGGTGATGCAGGTGCCGGTGATATTCTGTTACTGGATGTAACTCCTCTGTCTCTGTCTATCGAGACCATGGGTGGTGTTGCTACCAGACTGATTGAGAGAAATACAACCATTCCTACCAAGAAGAGCCAGATCTTCTCTACCGCTGCTGATAATCAGACCGCAGTAGATATCAACGTAGTACAGGGTGAGCGTCAGTTCGCCAAAGATAATAAGTCCCTCGGACAGTTCCGTCTGGACGGTATTGCTCCAGCTCCCAGAGGAATCCCTCAGATCGAGGTTACCTTCGATATCGATGCCAACGGTATCGTAAATGTATCCGCTAAGGATCTGGGTACCGGCAAGGAACAGCACATCACCATCACCGCCGGTTCCAACATGTCCGATTCCGATATCGAGAAGGCTGTCAAGGAAGCAGCTGAGTTCGAGGCACAGGACAAGAAGCGTAAGGAAGCTATCGAGGCAAGAAACGAAGCAGATTCCTTCGTATTCCAGACGGAGAAGGCTCTGAATGAAGTAGGTGACAAGGTTCCCGAGAGTGACAAGACCCAGGTACAGGCTGATCTGGAAGCTGTGAAGGCAATTCTGGAGAGAACCAAAGACCAGGAGATGAGCGACAGCGATGTAGATGAGCTGAAGGCTGCAAAAGAGAAACTGACCCAGAGTGCTCAGTCTGTATTCACCAAGATGTATGAGCAGGCTGCTCAGGCACAGCAGGGTGCACAGGGTGCAGCAGGCCCTGACATGAATGCACAGGCCGGTAGCAATGCTGGATCTAACGCAGACGATGATGTGATCGACGGAGATTTCAGAGAAGTATAATTAAACTTCACAAATAACGCAAATCGTGGTATAACAGTAAATGCTGTGTAACAGTGATTGCGAATAACAGGGGGCACAGGGTATGCGAAAGCGTGCCCTGTGCATAACCGTTTTTAGATTTAAATGACAGAGGTGCAAAAATGGCAGAGCAGAAGAGAGACTATTACGAGGTCCTCGGTGTAGATAAGAATGCAGATGATGCTGCAATTAAAAAAGCATACCGGGTACTGGCGAAAAAATACCATCCCGACATGAACCCCGGAGACAAGGAGGCAGAACAGAAATTTAAAGAAGCTTCCGAGGCTTATGCCGTGCTGAGTGATCCCGAGAAGAGACGTCAGTATGATCAGTATGGCCATGCGGCATTTGACGGTGGCGCAGGAGGTGCCGGTGGTTTCGATTTCAATGGAGCTGATTTTGGAGACATTTTCGGAGATATTTTCGGAGATATCTTTGGCGGCGGCAGAAGCAGAGGTGCCAGAAATAACGGCCCCATGAAAGGTGCCAACATCCGTACCAGTGTTCATATCACTTTTGAAGAGGCAGTTTTCGGCTGCAAGAAAGAGATCGATCTTACGGTAAAGGAAACCTGTAAGACCTGTAACGGCTCCGGTGCGAAGCCAGGAACCAGCCCTGAGACCTGTACCAAGTGTGGTGGTAAGGGTCAGGTGGTATTTACCCAGCAGTCTTTCTTCGGTACTGTGCGTAATGTACAGACCTGTCCCGACTGTCAGGGTACCGGTAAGGTGATCAAGGACAAATGCCCGGATTGTCGTGGTACCGGATATATTCCTATGAAGAAACGTTATGCGGTGGATATTCCCGCAGGTATCGACAACGGACAGTCTACCCGTATGCCGGGACTGGGTGAGCCAGGTGTCAACGGTGGCCCCAGAGGCGATGTGCTGGTAGAAGTGATCGTAGGTCGTCATCCTATCTTCCAGAGACAGGATTTCGATATTTTCTCTACCGTACCTATTTCTTTTGCAGTAGCGGCATTGGGCGGCGAAGTGCTGATCGATACGGTAGACGGCAAGGTGGTATATGATGTAAAGGCCGGAACCCAGACTGACACCAAGATCCGTCTGCGCGGCAAGGGTGTTCCTTCCTGGAGAAATAAGGATGTCCGCGGTGACCATTATGTAACACTGGTGGTTCAGACTCCCGACAAGTTGAAACCGGAAGCAAAGGAACTGCTAAAGCAGTTCGATGTACTGACCGGAGATTCCCTGAATGCTGTGAAGAAAGCAACGGAAAGCGGAGAGGGAGAGACCAGGGAGAATGACTCCAGGGACGGCAAGAAGAAAAAGTTTTGGAAGTAAAAGTTAATAAATAAAATTCCCCGTAGCCTCGGCTGGGGTAAGAAACGCGGCACGCTCGCACTCTATCGCAGAGCGTAGCGGTACTGCTTATTCTTACACCCAGCCGGGGCTACTGGTTTGTCGGGAAAAAGTTAAAGGTATCTTTGAAGGCCAATGATATAGAATACAGTTTGGTTTTTTTGTCAAAAGGCAGGGTGAACGGTTTGACAGAATGGGCAGAAACGCTTACAATTCAAGTAGTTATGCTGTCTGTGACACGAAGGAGCCTGCAGGATGGAGAACCGGAAAGAGGAATTTCTGAAAATTGTATGTCAGAGTTATCTGATCGTTATTCTGGCAGTGCTGCCTCTTTATTATATTCCCTGGAATGGATATTATAAACTGGGTGATACCAAATATTACCTGTATCGCAATGTTTCACTGCTTTGCCAGGGAATCGCATTGCTGGCAATGTGTGTCTTTACTGTAAGCAGCCGGTGGACAGGGGAACATCGGATTTTTGCCAGATCTCTGGCTGAAGTAGTGAAAAAATCGGCCGATAAATGCAGAACACATGCGGTAACGACGGCGGTCTGCCTGTACGGAATCTGTGCGTTACTCTCTGCAATCTGCAGCTCCTATGGCAGTATCGCATGGAACGGAGAGCGGGAATGGTACATGGGAGCTGTCACGATCTGTTTGATGATCGGAGGTTTTTTACTGACGGCGAAGTACGGAGGTAGTTGTAAAACGGCGATATGGTTAGGAGAGGCGGCTTTTGTGGCGGTCACCCTGATCGGTCTGTTGCAGAAGCTGGGCTATGATCCTCTGGGACTTCTCAAGGGTTACGTTGTGGGGGACTGGGAGTTTACCCATATGTTGACCACGCTGGGGAACAGCAACTGGCTCAGCGGGTATTACAGTGTGATGTTTCCCTTTTCCATGGCGCTGTTTCACCGGGCAGTGGAAGCGGGGAAAAAAGGTCCCACACTGCTGGCAGGAACGTGTAATATGTTGGCCATGATGCTTCTGCTTTTACAGGGAAGTGACAGCGGTGTGATCGTGGCATGCACAGTCATGGGGTTGTGCTTTTGGCTCGACCGGAAGCAAACCGGACATTGGGAAGTATATTTCCTTTTTCTTGCAGCGGTGGCGCTGGGAATGTGCTGTTGGGGTAAATGGATGTTATATCTGGGAACGTTTGACATTCTCCTGCAGAATGGCATCGCCAAAAAACTGGCAGCCTGGCAGGGATGGATTCCGGTTGCAGCAGGGTGTCTGCTGCTTTGGGGAGCCTGTCACAGGATTCCGGAGAATAAGAAAAAAATATTGCAAGAGGGAGTATTGTGTTGTGCACTGGCAGGAATAGCGGTAGTGCTGGCATGGTATCTGCATCGGTTGTCGGTAATCGATTTTGCGGAATGGGGCAATTGCCGGGGAAGATTGTGGCAGATGGCATGGATGGGTTTCCGGAAAGGAAATCTGCATCAGAAGCTGTTGGGAGCAGGCCCGGATTGTTTTGCATCGTATCTGGGAGAACTGTTGCCGGGAGGCACGGTGCTTTTTGATAAAGGATATTTTGAAGGCTCTGTTTTTACCAATGCACATAATGAGTGGCTCACCACACTGGTCAATATGGGACTGCTGGGTGTGGCTGCCTATGCAGCTGTTTTTATCACGGCGCTGCAGACATACAGGAAGAATTTTCTCGCAGTATTGTTACTGCTTACCTATGGGATACATTCCCTGATCAGCTTTCAGCAGGTGCTGAATGCGCCGCTTTTCTTCCTGATACTGGGATTGTGTGAAGCGGCGGCCCGGGGAGAAAAGACCAAAACCAATCAAATGGATACGGATGAGGAGTTGTTAGAAGCTATATGAAAAATATTTGGAAGATTTTTACCGGAGATCTGAAAAAACTGGTGAAGCAGCCTTTTGCGCTGGTTATTATTATCGGGTTGTGCGTGATACCGTCGCTGTATGCGTGGTTTAATATATTTGCCAACTGGGATCCCTATGCCAATACCGGAGGAATTCCTGTGGCGGTAGTATCCCTGGATCAGGACTATACGCTGAAAGACGGATCGGTGGTAAATATGGGAGAATCCGTACTGGAAAGCCTGCATTCCAACACCAGTGTAAAATGGATCTTTCTGGATACCGAGGAAGAGGCAAAAGAGGGCGTGGAAGCCGGAAAATATTATGCAGCCGTCGTCATTACCGATAAATTTACTTATAGTATGTACAATGTATTTTCGGATGATTTTGAGAATCCGGCGCTGATCTATTATCAGAATCAGAAGAGCAATGCCATTGCCACTAAAATCACGGATACGGTGGCAGGAACGCTGCAGAATACCATCAATGAGACCTTTATCAAGGTGGCGGCTACCACGGTATTTGAAGAGGGCAATATGGTGTCGGATCAGGTACAGGGGGGCAGTTATGTAGAGGAATTCTGTTCCAAACTGGAGGAACTGAATGACAATCTGAAGGAATACAGTGCCATGATCGACTCCTTTCAGGCAGGCAATGCGCGGCTGGAGTCTGCCATCACCCATGTCAATTATGAGATTCCCGCGATGCAGAAGAAACTGGACAGCACCACAGCCAGTCTGAACCAGAGCAGTCAGGATCTGTCTTCTACCAGAGACACCCTGGGCAATTTCAGCAACAACATCGATACTTCCATGAGCAATATCAATAACTCTCTGGAAAGTATCAAAAAGGCTCTGGATGAAAGCAAACTGGCGGAGGATACCGCCCAGATGACGAGAGATCTGAACCGGGTGGCAAGAGATACCAATACGCTGAACGGACAAGTAAATACACTGCTGGCGGCACTAATCCAACAAAAGCTGGAAAGCGTCTCTGACGGTAATGCTGCGAACGGCGGCACCGGCAGCAATATCAACGCAGCGGCAACTGATGCGGCTATGGAAGCATTGAAAGCCATGCAGAAGGAACTGGATCTGATGAATACCGTAGTGGGCAGCGTTCTGGAATCCACGGACGACAAGGCTGCGGAGAATGCAAAGGTCAATGTCAACAATGCCATGAATAATTTAAGGAGCGCCATTGACAGCTGCGAGACTTCTGTAAGTAATATGCAGGGAATCTATAAGAATAATCTGGTGCCCCAGATGCAGAAGGTTCTGACAAATATGTCAGATTCTCTGAATCAGGTGACTAATCTGGTAAATACCCTGAGCAATACGGTGAAAAATGTCGGAGTTGTCATGGAAGGTGTCGGTGACACTGTGTCCGGAACCAGTGAGAGTCTGGGACAGATCAAAGATGTGGTAGATAATATCAGCGCCAAACTTACAGATCTGACAGAGAAGCTGGACGGTGCATCCGAAGAGGAAATGATGGATATTCTGGTGCGTTTCCTTGGAGGAGATCCGGATAGTCTGGGGGCATATTTTGCATCTCCCGTAACCATGGAGACCATAGCCATGTATCCGGTGGCTACGTATGGTTCTGCCATGACACCGTTCTATTCCACACTGGCGATCTGGGTAGGTTCTACGATCCTGGTGGCACTGGTGAAAGTAAAAGCCTCTCCGAAAGGGCTTGAAAATGTACAGAGCTATCAATTGTATTTCGGCAGATATTTGCTGTTCTTCTTATTGGCACAGATTCAGGCAGCCATCATTGTGGCCGGAGATCTGTGGCTGTTAAAAGTAAACATTGTGGAACCGGGGCTGTTTTTCCTGGCGGCAAGCTTTACGGCTACGGCATTTTCCCTGTTGATCTATTCTCTGACACTGGCATTCGGAGATGTGGGCAAGGCCGTCTGCGTTATTGTTATGGTATTGCAGATCGCTGGTTCCAGCGGTACCTTCCCGATCGAACTGCTACCGGACACCTACCAGAAGATTTATATTTTCTTTCCCTTCCCCTATGCCATCCGGGCCATGCGTGAGGCACTGGCGGGTATGTACGGTACTGCCTATATGGAAGCACTGGCAAAATTGAGCCTGTTTATGATCGAGGGACTGTTGATCGGCCTGGTGATCCGGATCCCGTTCGTAAAACTGAACCATTTTGTGGAAGAGCGTATGGAAGACACTGAGTTAATGTGACACCTGTTCAGAACCATGAAAACGAAAACTCCGCAGGAGTGGGTTTGTGAATGAAGTTCCGAACAGGCAGAAAGGTAAAATCATGGAGAGAAATTACGAAGAAATTTTTCAGAAGGTTCTGGATTACGAGCAGGCCCTTCATGAGAAGAATAGAAAAAGAATAAAGATCGGTCTGAAATGTATCTGGATCGTCCCCTTGTTTTTTCTGGCACTGTTGTTCCTGACTGGCAGCAACAAGGTCATCTTCCTGATCCTGTGGATCGTGTCGCTGTTTGCCCTGTCAATCTATCTGATCGTTGTGGAATATATGGATTATAATCTGCAGGAGAAGATCATGGAACTCAAAGGAGAAGAAGGCGATCTCAAAGCGGTGACTCCGACAGACTTTGACCGGGCGGCGCAGATCATCCGGGAGACCCGGAAACTGATTGGTGAAGGCCTGAATTCCCCGGCCGAGACCGGGACCGAAGAGGATCCGGAAGATGAAACCGAAGAGAATCCGGAAGACGAAACCGAAGAGGAAAACGAAGACGAGACCGAAGACTGGGAGGATGGTGAATAGTATGCATAATATCTGGAAAATATTTACCACCGACATCCGTCGGATCAGCAATAATGTGGTGGCGGTCGTTATTATCATGGGACTCAGCATCCTCCCGGCACTGTATGCCTGGTTCAACATTTTCTCCAACTGGGATCCTTATGAGCCCGCAGCTACTAGTCAGCTGAAAGTAGCCGTGGCTTCCGATGATGCCGGGGCGGAGATCATGGGGCTGTCTCTGAACGTGGGAGACAGTGTGCTGGAGGCTCTGGGAGCCAATACCACTATCGGCTGGGTGTTCCCGGAGACCACGGAGGAAGCGCTGGAAGGCGTGAAGAACAGTGATTACTATGCGGCATTGATTATTCCGGAGACTTTTACTCAGGAAATGCTGGGATTTATCGACGGTGAAGTGGATCATCCCACCATTTACTACTATGAAAATGAGAAAAAGAATGGTATTGCCCCCAAAATCACGGGCAAAGCGAAAAATGCTGTGCAGGAACAGGTAAATGCCACCTTTATCAGTACTGTGGCAGAAGCGGTGATGAAAGCGGGAAATGCCCTTTCGGTGGTGAATGCCGGCGGGCAGACCAGTGTGGAAGAATCTCTGGATACCATGCAGGCACAGTTGCAGGATTATGTGGTTATGTTACAGTCCTTCCAGAGTATTATGACCTCCGCGGAGATGATCATGGAGACCAGCCAGAATATGCTTCCGGATATGGATAATATGCTGGAGAATGGACGAAATACCATGATCGGTATGCAGACCATGATCAATTCCAGCGTCGATGCGGTTGACGTTATGGGAGATATGGTGAGCAGCAGTATGGATATGGTCACGGAAGCGTTGCAGTATCTGTCGGTCTTTTCTGATGGATTGCTGGAGCAGATGGGCAGCAACAATGTGGGAAGCACCACGGACACCGGATTGGGCACGGCCATCGGACTGGTACAGGGCATGCAGGCCAATATGGATGTGCTGGGAAGCCTGATCACCGGACAGGATGCTCAGATTCAGGAGATCAACCAGTCTCTGAAAACGATCGAAGCGGATCTGAAACAGCTGCAAGACAGCAAGGGAGATGTGGATCATGATATCAATACTCTGCGGGCACAGATCCGGGAACAGATCCAGATCTGCAACAAACAGCTGAATAATCTGATGAGTGATTACAATAACAATGTCAGACCTTCTTTCCGGGCTACCGGCAAATCCATGCAGCAGGCTTTCCTGAATGCCGCAGCGATGATGAACGGTACGGATGTGAATATGGATGAAATTTCCGATATTCTGAAAGAGTATCAGCAGACTTTGCAGGAAGGTAATGTCAGCCTGCAGGATTCCCTGGTGATCGCACAGGAACTGCTGGACAAGGTCAGCAAAATAGCAGATAATATAAAACGGATCACCGGTGCGGAGACCTATGAGGATATTTTAAGCGCTATGGCTGCCAATCCGACGGCGGTGGCAGACTTCGTATCTTCTCCGGTCAGACTGGAGACGGTACCTGTTTATCCGGTGGATCATTACGGCTCTGCGGCATCGCCGTTCTATACGATCCTGGCAATCTGGGTGGGAGCGCTGTTCCTGGTGGCTATTATTCACGTGGGTGTGAAACCCATTGAACCGGGGGATCATTATAAGGCGCATGAGAGATATTTTGGCAGATATCTGCTGTTTTTCCTGATCGGACAGGCACAGACACTGCTTATTGTTCTTGGGAACCTTTATTATATTGAGATACAGTGTCAGCACAGGTTTTTATACTGGCTGGCGGCAGCCGTGGCCAGTGCGGCATTCAGCTGCTTTATGTATTCTGTGACTTTCGCTTTTGGAAACGTGGGTGAGGCACTGGCTATTGTAGTCATGGTCATCCAGGTGGCGGGAAGCGGCGGAACGTTCCCTATCGAGGTTCTTCCGCAGGTATTCCAGTGGATCTATCCTTTCCTGCCGTTCCAGTTTGGCATGAAAGCGTTTAAAGAATGTATTGCAGGAATGTACGGCGTGGATTATTGGATCAATGTAGGAAAAATGACACTGTTCCTGATCGTAGCATTGCTGCTGGGACTGGCACTGGAGCCGCCGTTCCGCAAGCTGAATCATATGATAGAGAAGAGTAAAGAGAAGACAGGGTTAATGATCTGATGAAGATGAAAAAAATGACTTCGGAAAAGAAACATAAAATTACAACCATTGGCTTATGGCTGATCCTCATTCTGTGCACGGCGGTATTGTTCTCCCTGTGTCTCAGTGAGGGGATCGACTATGATGAAGCATACAGTTATCGCACCGCCCATGACAATACGATGATGGGAATCATTCGCGTGGTACTGGCGGCCCATGATACGGATGTGCCGGTATGGTATATGGGATTGCGGCTGTGGTCGTTTCTGGTAGGAGACGGCATTATTGCCTACAAAATGTTTGCATTGCTGGGAACGGTATTGTCCATGCTGCTGGGGCCTGTTGTGATCCGCAGGCAGTGGGGAGCGAAGACAGCAGCCCTTTATATGATCATGGTAAGCCTGACACCTGCAATGATGAAGATCAGTGTGAACAACAGAATGTATTCCTGGACGGTGTTTGGAGTTACCGTCTGCGGACTGACCGCTTATTTCCTGCGGGAGCGGCTGAACAGTAAGGCCCTGTGGACGATATTGTTTCTGACGACCTTCTGCGGTATTTTCAGTCATTACTTTACCGCGTTCAGTTACCTGTTTATCTACCTGTATCTGGTGGCGGTGATTTGGCAGCAGGACAGAAAACAGATCTGGAAGCCGTTTGTCTGTGGTGGTTCCGTTGTATTGCTTTTTGTGGCATGGCTGATAAAATCCGATTTCTTTCATCTGCTGGTTTCTGATGGAAACCCGACGAACCGGTCCAAATTCGGTATTTACGAATTTTTTGATTTCATTTTCGGAACCAGAGTGAAGTATGCGACCAAAATGGGAGAACTTCTTTTTGTACTGACACTGGTCTGTGCGATCCTCTTTTGGAAGCGGCTGGGGAGAAGAAACGGTGTTTTTGCGGTTCTGTGTACCTGTATTTTCCCAGTAAGCTATTTGATGGCGGCGCTGCTGGCATTACACGCGTCCCACTTTTTTACCTACCGCCATGTTATGCATAGCATGGGATTGTTCTGGCTGGGAATGGCGATCATTTTATCCAGGATCAATTTACAGGAATGGATCGCCTGTCTGTCCTTCACTGTGTGGATGGGAGTGTCGGCCTACGGAATCTCTTATCATGAAGAATATGGTACAATCTCATATCTGGAAGAGACGAAGGCATTTATAGCGGAGAATATGGAGCCGGGAGATGTGGTCGTCTACGATACGGATTCCCGCTTCGGACAGCTATTCGGATGCTATATGCCGGACCAGATCTTTTATACCATGGAAGAGGTGCCGGATCTGGAAGAACTGGTGGGGAAAAGAGTCTGGTATTTCCAGTGTTTCGGACATTTGCTGGAGGAATCGGATAAATATACCGTAACCTATGAAAATATGGGACATTATGGATTTCAGTATATGGACGGGAATACGGATTTTGATATTTTAAAGGTGAACATAACGGAGGAAACGGGAAATGATTAAATGGGTGGAAAGAGGAGTCCTGCTGGCAGCGATACTTTCCATGCTGTTTGTATGGCCGTATGGAGGAATCCGTGAAGATAAAAAGGACAGTTCCTTAAGTGAGGATTATGGATATACAGAGCCCCTGCAGGTGGGAGAATATGCTTCGCAGTATTTTGTTGCGGAGACAGATTTTCTTGAAACACTGGAGATTGCAGTGAACTATAGCCAGGAGGAAGAACGGAACGGACTTCTGGGTCTGGAGATATGGAAAGAGGATCAGAAGATATATGAAGGTGTGATTCCTTATGATGCCATGGAACCGGTGACTTTTTTCCCGGCGGTCATTGAGACCCGATTGAAAAAAGGTGCCCTGTATGAATACCGGATCGTGAATCAAAGTATTTCCGAGAATCTGCCGCAGGTAGTATATACTACTACGGAAAAGGCGCATGTACCGGAAAATCAGCAACTGGTGGTACATGAAGCAACTGTGGACGGACAGGCATTGAACCGGTACACCTGGAGAGAGAAGCTGGATGCGGTCAGCGTATTGGAAATCGACAGTTTTATTGCAATAGTGGCTGCAATGATATATGCTGTGTTGGAACAATGGAAAAGAAAGGAAAAAAAGAACAATGAAGTGGGTTAAATTCAGAATAAAGACGGTAACGGAAGCGGAAGATATTATTATCAGCACCCTGTACGATCTCGGACTGGAAGGGGCACAGATCGAAGACAAGGTGCCCCTGACCGCCATGGAGAAGGAGCAGATGTTTGTAGATATCCTGCCGGACGGACCGGAGGATGACGGCATTGCCTATTTAAGTTTTTTTGTAGAGGAAAAAGAGGACGGCAGTCTGGAAGTGGCCGGGGAGAAGACCACGACCGAAGCTGTACTTGCGGATGTAAAGCGGGAACTGGAAGACTTACGCCAGTTTATGGATATCGGCGAGGCTTCTGTTGTGGTAGATGAGACGGAGGACATTGACTGGATCAACAACTGGAAACAGTATTTCCACCAGTTCTATATCGATGATATCCTGGTGATCCCTTCCTGGGAAAATATCAAACCGGAAGATACTGACAAGATGGTGCTTCATATCGATCCCGGTACGGCATTTGGCACCGGTATGCATGAGACCACACAGCTGTGTATCCGTCAGCTGCGTAAGTTCATCACTCCTGAGACAGAGCTTTTGGATGTCGGCACCGGCAGCGGTATTCTGGCAATTTTATCCCTCATGTTCGGGGCAAAACATGCCGTGGGAACCGATCTGGATATCTGTGCTGTGGAAGCTGTGGCACAGAACTGCGAAGTGAATGGAATCGATCCGGCACAGTTTGACATGATGATCGGCAATATCATTACAGACAAAGAAGTGCAGGACAAGGTAGGCTATGAGTGTTATGATATCGTGGTGGCCAATATTCTGGCAGATGTACTGGTACCGTTGACTCCTGTCATCGTACATCAGCTGAAGAAGGGCGGTATCTACATCACCTCTGGCATCATTGATGACAAGGAGCAGACCGTGGTGGAGGCTGTGAAGGCCGCTGGATTGGAAGTACTGGAAGTGACCTACCAGGGAGAATGGGTCAGCGTTACCGCAAGAAAGAATTAAGTGCTTAAAATAGGAGTTTCTATGTATCAGTTTTTTGTAGAACCGGAACAGATCGACGTGGCAGCGAAGAGCGTTATCATCCGGGGAACCGATGTGAATCATATCAAAAATGTACTGCGGATGCGCCCCGGCGAAGAAGTGGCTGTCAGCAATGGAATCGACGGGAAGGAATATCGCTGTGGGATCCTTGCACTGGAAGAGGACTGTGTCCGTCTGGAGCTTCGTTTTATCAAGGAAGACGGAGTAGAGCTTCCGGCGAAGATCTACCTGTTCCAGGGACTGCCCAAGGCGGACAAGATGGAGCTCATCATCCAGAAGGCCGTGGAACTGGGAGCCTTTCAGGTGATCCCGGTGTCCATGAAGCGCTGCGTGGTCAAGCTGGATGAGAAAAAAGCGGATGCAAAAATCAAACGCTGGCAGGGAATTGCGGAGGCAGCAGCCAAGCAGAGTAAGCGTGGCGTGATCCCCACGGTGGCACCGGTTATGAGTTATGTGCAGGCGGTGAAAACGGCTTCTGAAATGGATCTGAAACTGGTACCTTACGAGCTGGCGGAAGGAATGCCACAGACGAAACAGCTCATCGAAAGCGCAAGACCCGGACAGCAGATCGCTATTTTCATCGGCCCGGAGGGCGGATTTGATCCGGAGGAGATAAGACTTGCCACGGAGGCGGGAATTCAACCGATCACTTTGGGAAAACGGATCCTGCGGACGGAGACGGCCGGATTTACGACTATCGCATGGCTGATGTATCAGTTGGAAAATTAGACAGCGGACGGCACGGATCGCCTGCCTGCGGCATATTTTAATCATAAGAAGAATATAGTAATTATTCAGAGCAAAAGGAAAGCCCGGAAGAGTCGATTTGGCGAATAGGGCGCTGAATAGTTACTGAAGAGATAGATAGCAAGGAGAAGAAGAGAATGGAAGTCTATATGGACAATTCCGCTACCACAAGGACATTCCCGGAAGTGGCAGAGTTGATGACGAAGATCATGTGTGAAGATTACGGTAATCCCTCCAGCCTGCATATGAAGGGAGTGGAGGCAGAGAAATACCTCCGCTATGCCAAGGAGACTCTGGCAAGGATTCTGAAGGTGGAGGAGAGAGAGCTTTTATTTACTTCCGGGGGAACGGAATCCGATAATATGGCACTGATCGGCTGCGCCCTGGCGAACTGCCGCAGAGGCAATCATCTGATCACGACGCAGATCGAACATCCCGCTATCCTGCAGACCATGCGTTATCTGGAGACCCAGGGGTATCGTGTCACTTATCTGCCGGTGGATCCCTGCGGACGTATCCGGCTGGAAGACTTACGCAGAGCCATGACACCGGAGACCATTCTGGTATCTATCATGCACACGAATAACGAGATCGGAGCCCTGCAGCCCATTGAGGAAGCCGGAGCTCTGATCAAACAGATGAACCCGGATACGCTGTTCCATGTGGATGCGGTACAGGGATTCGGAAAATCCCGGATCTATCCCAAGAAGATGCACATTGATCTGCTGTCCGTCAGTGGACACAAGATCCACGGACCGAAGGGCGTCGGACTGCTGTATGTAGGGGAACGGGTGAAGATCCAGCCCATCGTATTCGGTGGCGGACAGCAGCAGAACCTCCGCTCCGGTACCGAGAATGTGCCCGGTATTGCGGGACTTGCAAAAGCAGCGGAAATGCTCTATAGTCATTTTGATGAAGATCATGCCAGACTCTGCGCCTGCAAGAGACGATTTATCGAGGGCGTAAGAGAACTGGATCAGGTGACGGTCA